>Ga0302125_10000560_pt1 | contig 20072 bp, 16 predicted proteins | sample CB4_surface_MG_FD_203111 | JGI IMG/M metagenome (GOLD analysis project Ga0302125, IMG submission 203111) | Marine microbial communities from Western Arctic Ocean, Canada - CB4_surface | ecosystem: Environmental > Aquatic > Marine > Oceanic | place: Canada: Western Arctic Ocean | collected... | reverse complement strand
CTCTGACCAACGCCATTCAGCGCGGCTATCTCCGTGAGATCTCCGATAACGTCAATAACGTCAATGCGCCCAAGAAGATAGAGCACCTTGGCGTCGAGACCGAAGAGGTTAAAAGCAGCACACACGCAGACTTTAATGAACTGATCGAAGTCGAAGTCGCGTGCAAGGGAGGCAAGACCCGCATCATAGGTGGCACACTTGTTGGTAAGAACCAGGTCCCACGCATTGTCATTATAGACGGACACAGCGTCGAAGTCAGTACTGATGCGACACTTCTTGTTCTTAAGAATAAAGACGTTCCTGGCATCGTCGGTTTTATCGGTGTCACTCTCGGTGAGGACAAAGTAAATATCGCCAACATGTCGCTCAGCCGAAACAAAGATCAAGACTTCGCCGTCTCCGTCTTCGAGCTTGATACCGCTCCCTCCGATGTCGCTGAAAAAAAGATCACCGATAATCCCTCGATTGAAAAATATCGTGTGATTAAATTATAAAGTAGGTTCAATTATTTTATGAAAGGGCTGTCCGAGAGGAGAGCCCTTTTTTATTTTTGATGATAAACTCTTTGGTTAAGCAAAGGCTTATTTTTTTAATGGAGTGATTCGCTTCGCATGCCCTTCGTGCTCGATAATGCTGACCTATAGATAAGCCATGACTAAAATCGACCCAAACATTCATCTGCTGTCAGGCAGTATAATGTCCCTCCATGAGGGCACTCATAAATACGCTCGCGCCCAAGCTTAGAATTCTGTCTGCTTGAATCATGACAGTGGTCTCTATTCTTCTCATCACAATCATTGGCTACCTTCTCGGTGCCATTAGTTTTGCCGTGATCATAGCACGCAGTAAGGGTGTAGACATCTTCAAAGAAGGTAGCGGTAATCCGGGTGCGACGAACGTCAAACGTATCCTTGGTAAGAAGTGGGGTAATACCGTCTTCGCACTGGATGTACTCAAAGGCTTCACCGCAGCTGGTTTGCCTTTAATGGTTTACGATGATGATCGATTGGCTGTCATTGGTCTAATCGCCGCTATTTTAGGGCATAGCTTTTCAGTATTTCTTAAATTTCGTGGTGGTAAAGGTGTGGCGACCACTATCGGTGGCTTACTCGCACTAATGTGTCCCGTCTTGCTGATTGGATTAGTCGTCTGGTTGATTATTTTTTATACGAAAAAAGTCGTGGCATTGGCCTCAATTTTTTTCGCTGTCAGTTTGCCGATGTCGGCTTACTTTATTTACGGTACAGAAGATCCTCGGTTCTATTTGGGTGTCGTTCTCGCGTTGTTCATCGTTGTCCGCCACCGCTCTAACATCATCCGCATGTTTTCGGGCAAGGAGAATAAGTTTTGAGAGCGATCTTACTGATACGTACAAGGCCTAGTAACTAGCACTTTCGAATTAGTTTACTTATGACTTTTTTGAAAACAGACATCGGATATTAGTTCAGGTTTATAACTCATATTTATCTGGATGCGTTATTCCTATAACTCACGACAGCGAAGTACTTTGCTTAGGTGAGTCATCTATTCAAGGGAACAAAAAAGCCACTCGGACTCCCGAATGGCTTTTAATTTAAATTCATTTGAATAACTTTAAGCTTTCGCAGCTTTGGCTGCTTTGCGGCGCTTGTTTTCGTCAAGTTCGCGTTTGCGCATTCGCAGGAACTGCGGGGTGACTTCGACTAGTTCGTCGGGGCCGATGTATTCGATCGCTCGCTCGAGTGAGAACTTTACTGGGGGGGAGAGTTGGATGCTCTTATCGGTGCCGGAGGAACGCATGTTGTCGAGCTGCTTGGCCTTGGCAGGATTGACGGGCATATCCTCAGTTCGAGGATTTTCGCCGACGATCATACCTGCGTAAACTTCTTCACTGGGACCGATGAAGAGCTTGCCACGGCTCTGTATCATTTCCAGCGCGTAGGGCATTGACTTGCCCTGTTCCATGCTCACGAGCGTGCCAGTGAGGCGAGTTACGATTTCACCACAATGCGGGCGATATTCTAAGAAGGAGTGACTCATCACGCCGTGGCCAGAAGTCATCGTAACGAGGTCACTCTCAAAGCCGATTAGGCCACGAGTGGGCACTTCAGCTTCGACGGTGACGCCAGAGTTGTGGTGCTCCATGTTGGTGACTTTACCTTTACGCTTGGCGAGATTTTCCATCACGCTGCCGAGTTGTTCCTCCGGGACTTCAACCCAAACTTGTTCGAAGGGCTCGCAGCGAGCACCGTCGATTTCCTTGTAGAGAACGGTCGGGCGGGAGACGAGAAGCTCGAAGCCTTCGCGGCGCATCGTTTCTACGAGCACGGCGATCTGCATGGCACCACGTGCGTTGACTAGGAAGCGTGTGCCGTCGTCGGTATCCTCGATGCTGATGGAGATGTTGGATTGCGTCTCACGGATGAGGCGCTCACGGATTTGGCGAGAGGTGACTTTCTTGCCATCTTTACCGCCAAGTGGACCGTTGTTGACAGAAAACTCCATCTGCACGGTCGCGGGGTCGATTTCGACGAAGGGTAGGGCTTCCGCTTCCTTTGAAGCGGCGAGGGTATCTCCAATGTCGACATCGTCAAAGCCGGCGAGGCCAACGATATCACCAGCGACTGCACTGGTTACGTCGTCGGTATCACCCGCACCTGAAAAGCTTTTCATCTTGGTAACTTTAACGCGGTCAATCTTGCCGCTTTTACGGTGTGTGAAAATAGTCTGCCCGATTTTCACTTCGCCAGAAAGGACTCGCCCAATGGCCATACGCCCTACGTAGTCATCCCAGTCGATGTTACTGGCTAGCATGCGGAATTCGCCTTCTTCGATCACTGGTGCTGGGATACGGGAGACAATCGTCTCGAAAAGATCCTGCATGTTTTCGCGAGGACCGTCGACTTCGAGGTCAGCGAAACCCATCTTTGCTGAGGCATAAAGGAATGGGGCGTTGAATTGATCTTCATCGGCGTCGAGGTCGAGGAAGAGTTCGAGCACCTTGTCGTGGACCCATTCTGGGCGAGAAGTGTCACGGTCAACTTTGTTAACTACGCAAATGGTTTTAAGCCCTTGGTCGAGTGCTTTGCGAAGTACCCATCGAGTCTGTGCTTGTGGGCCACCAACGGCATCAGTGAGCAGCAGCACACCATCGACCATCTTCATGACTCGCTCGACCTCGGCACCAAAGTCGGCGTGACCTGGTGTGTCGACTATGTTAATGGTGTATTCTTCACCATCCTTTGGGTTGACCCACTTAACCGCCAAGTTCTTAGCCTTAATAGTAATGCCTTTTTCACGTTCGAGATCCATCGAGTCCATCGCGCGCTCTTGCACTTTTTGGTTTTCACGGTAAGTACCACTTTGCTGGAGCAGACAGTCCACTAGAGTGGTCTTGCCGTGGTCAACGTGGGCGATGATAGCGATATTGCGGATGTTTTTGGCGTTCATAGAAAGGAAGCTAGCTCCAGTTAAAAAATAGAAAACCCGCCGAGGTAGATTCGGCGGGGGCATTGAAGGGCGGGATAGATGTCAGCCTAGCCTCCGAAGTCAATGGAAATAGAATGAAGAGCTTCCCGCGCTCAGAAATACCTATTTGCTTAGAAAGGCAGGATGGGGGAACGATGTAGCTAGCGATAGAGCCTCCTTATTAATCTTAAGCGAGGTCTAGAATCTCCCCATTCCTACGTTAGCAATTCCCGGAACGCTTTCTCGTCGAGAATGGATACCTCGAGCTTCTTGGCTTTTACGTATTTTGAACCGGCGGCTTCGCCTGCGAGGACGAAGTCAGTCTTTTTACTGACACTTGAACTAGTTCGCCCCCCTGCGGCTTCGATCATTTGGGTGGCTTCGTCGCGACTTAGGCTGGGAAGAGCTCCGGTCAGCACGACGGTTTTACCTGCGAGAATGCCCATGCCATCTTCTTGGCGAGCACTGTCGAAATTAAGGCCGTGAGCCTTGAGTTGTTCGATGAGTGCATGATTGTCCACATCAGCAAACCAAGCATGGATGCTTTGGGCCATGATGCCGCCTATGCCATCGATGGCTTCGAGCGACTCCTCTGTTGCGGTGGCCATTGCTTCGAGCGAGTTGAACTTGGCTTCGAGGTCTTTGGCCGACTGTTTGCCCACATGGGGAATACCAAGGCCATGAATGAGTTGCCAGAGTTCACGTCGCTTACTGGCTTCGAGGGCTGAGATGAGGTTTTTAGCGGATTTCTCGGCGAACTTATCGAGATTAAGTAATTGCGCTTCGGTCAGGGTGTAGAGGTCGGCTTGATTTTTGACTAGACCGCGCTCGACAATTTGTTCGATTACAGCAGTGCCGAGGTTTTCAATGTCCATGCAGGCGCGACTGGCGAAGTGCTGGAGCGCCCGTTGTTGGCGGATTGGATCGTCTTTACTGATGATGCGCCATGCGGCTTGGCTTGGGTCACGCTCTGCTTCGAAACCAAGCGCTTTTAAATGCTTTCCAAAGCTGAAGGGCTGGCTGTCCGCAGGACGCTTGTCGAGATTAACACTTAAGATTTGCGGGATAATCTCTCCGGCCTTTTGCACTAATACGGTGTCGCCAGGGCGGATGTCTTTGCGCTTGATTTCGTCCTCATTGTGTAAAGTGGCTCGTGAGACGGTGGTGCCAGCAAGCTGCACAGGCTCTAGGATGGCGACGGGTGTGACGACGCCAGTGCGCCCTATCTGTAGGCTGATTTCCTTTAGTAATGTCTCGGCGCGTTCGGCCTCGAATTTGTAGGCAATCGCCCAGCGGGGTGCTTTTGAGGTGTAACCAGCTTTCTCTTGCAGCATGAAATTATCCAGTTTGACCACTGCACCGTCGGTCGGATATGTGAAATTTGGTCGAATTCTATCCAATTCTTCGATACATTTCCACGCGTCCTCGATCCCATCGGCTAGCCAATAGTTTTCGAGCACGGGGAAGTGCCAATCTTTTAAATTTTTCTGGATTTCAGATTGCGCGGTGAAGTAGTTTCGTGGCTCACACGCGCCGATGCCGTAGAGCACTATATCTAGCTTTCGATTACGGGCTTCCGTGGGGTCAAGGAGCTTGATAGTGCCCGCAGCGAGGTTGCGCGGATTGGCATAAAGTGCTTGGCCTTCAGCCTCGCGGTCAGAGTTGATTCGTTCGAACTCAGAATGGCGCATGTAGATTTCTCCACGGACTTCGAGCGTGTCGGGAGCGTTGGCAATGGACTCGGGTAGTCCGCGGATGCCGCGCACGTTAGAGGTAATATCGTCGCCCTCGATGCCGTTACCTCTCGAGACTGCCCGTATTAGCTTACCATATTCGTAAGTTAGGCTGACAGCCACGCCGTCGATCTTGGGCTCGACGAGGTAGGTCAGCGATTTCCCAGGAAAGCGTTTTAATAGGCGCCGCCCAAAATCAATCAGTTCGTCAGTATTGTAAGTATTGTCGAGGCTGAGCATAGGCTTGCGGTGCCGGTAGCTTTCGAAGGCATCGAGTCGATCATCGCCTACGGATTGAGTTGGAGAGGTGTCGAATCTAAACTCGGGCATAGCTGCTTCGAGCTGCGCCAACTCTACTTTGAGTCGGTCGTAGGCTTGATCGTCGATCTTAGGCTGGGCGTCTTTATAGTAGAGACGGTCGTACTCGACGATTTCGGCACGTAGTCGGTCAATGTCTTTTTGCGAGTCAAGCATACTCAACTAGTGAAACCGCGAATGGGCGCGTGTAAAGCGGCGAAGCGTTGGAGTTTTATTTTAGGCGACCCTAAAGGTTTGATTAGAACGCCCGAAGGCGGGGTAAAGATTCATTTTTGGAAATCCTTAGGTTCAGTTGTACAGGACGAAGATGGAACCTTCTTGTAGAAGGCCTCATTCTGAGCATGCCCGAATAATTCGTCTCCAGCCAAATTACGCCCGCATCTACACGGATCTCCTATAAAAGTGATTCTGGCTTGCGAAAGTTCATCAAATTGACATATTAAATAAAGAATTTATGCCAGAGTCTTCTTCTAAATCTTCACTTATGGCTACTTGGTTTTCGCTTGCCTCGCTTAGCATAGTTTTTGTTGGTGCTTATTTTGTTCTGCGTGCATTGCCTGATGTGGAATGTGGCTTATTGCACTACATAGAAATCGTAAATGCGGATGGGGAGATTGAACTCTGTGCGACGAACCATGCCGGCTTTCTGGACCTTTCGCTGCTTAAGTATCCAATTAAAGCAAAGTTGAGCTCTGAAAGTGCGATCGCGCAAGGCGTGTCTTCGCGTGTGCGACTCGACCTAAAGACTTCCGGTGGGATGTCGATCGCGCCTCACGAGTTGGCGGTGACGCATACGGAGAAAATGCACGTCATGGTAATCGATCCCTCGCTTGAGGACTACCACCACGTTCACCCCGAAGCAGCGGGGCTGGACGGGCAGTATTTTTTCGATTTCACGCCAGCGCTGGCGGGTAGCTACAAGGTTTTTACCGAGATCGTGCCCCTCCGCAGTCGTCGACAAGCGATCGCGCTCTCGGAGCTTGAAGTGCCAGGACGATCGGGCACGCCTAAGTTTGAGCGCTCCACCGTGAGCTTGATCGACGGTATTCGTTTTGAATTGCTCACGTTGCCCGAAGTGCTGGAGACGGGGCGCGACTATCGCCTCCAACTCTGCATGAGAGATCCTGTAGGCAATGCAATCGATCTCGAAACCGTGATGGGTGCAAAGGGGCACATGGTTGCCTTCGACTCGGTTGGCATGGGCTTCGCCCATATGCATCCAGTCGGCAGTGTGGCCTCCGTACGAACCGCAGGTCTGGGAGGTGGCGGCGGTTTTGATTCTGGTGACCAGGATTTAGCCTTCATGTTTAATGTGCCTAACCCAGGCTGGTATCGCCTTTTCGCTCAGATTCAAGTCAAAGGCAAAGCGGTATTTGGGCGATTTGATCTAAGAGTAGAATAAAGATATGGAAGATTTCGAAACCTTTAAAGCCTCACGTCTGAAGATTGATCCTAGTTCACGTGAAATGACGGATCACCAGTGGAAACAATCTTACGCTGCTAACCGAAGTGCGCGTGAGAGGGTGGGCATTAGTTCAGACTCAGAGGGGAAGGGCAATAAGCGCCGGAAATCGAATTCGGCGAATTCATCCGATGATGAGAGCTTGATCAGGGGTTCGCAACGGCCAAACACAGTTTCCGGTCCAAGCAATCTTCGCCAAGTCGTGCGCCAGCAATCTGCCTATGCCGATCTGCGTCTAATGATTGACATACTAGCATGGGTCGCGATTGCATTTTTCTTAATGATTGCGGTAATTTCGATGTTTTTCTACACCTCCGCGCTTGTCGCGATCATTTCCCTGCTTTGGGCGGGGGTGCAAATTATCGGAGTAGTAGTCGCTCGTCTGCTAGTGCATGTAGTGGTTGATATCCCTGACATAGCGCTTCATCGGTCATTGCTAAAAAATCTACCGCAAAGCCTGTCATAACTGAAAGCCGGTGTGTTGTTTATGTTTTGCTACGTGTCGGTCGAGCGCACTTTTTATCACCTACATAGAGTAGCCGATGAGCTCAATTTTTAGCTTCGCGGCTTTTTCCAATAGCATCAGCTTATCAAGCATGATCACACGGCCGACTTCGAGTGCGGCGGTTTGAATGCCTGAGTCCAGCATTACTTCGAGGGTGCGCTCGCCAAAGACTGGCACATCAAAACGGTAGTCTTGCTTACGCTTGACGGTCTTAACGAAAATAAGGCCATCAGTCTTAAAGCTGCCCGCTCGAATAAGCATTGGGTCGGTGCCCTCGTAGGCTTCGACTGCTAGGACAGTGCCTTTACGAACAACTGCGCCTTGGCCGATGTCTAGCTCGGTGATGCCTTTGGCGACTTGAATGCCGTGTTCGATGAACTCTTCTGGTGCTTTAATCTCACCTAAGGTCATTAAGCCTTTGCTGGCGAGCTGATCGTCAAGAAAGCAGCGTGCATCGAGCATTTGAATATTGATGGCCTCGATTTCTGTGGCGATGGCACCAAAAATGGTTTCGGCATTTTTGATCTTTAGGTTATTGAGAATGGCGAGCGCTTTTAGGTCAGGATGCAGGCCGTGAAAGAGTCGCTTAGGGGAGATTTGGCCAGCCATCACCGCGTATTTACAGCCCAACTTTTTGAGCGATTTGAGCAACTTACCTAGTTGGCCGACTTTGACCTGCAGGTGATCGTTGTTAGGTGTCGAATCGATAAGGCTCTGCTCTGTTTCGCCGAGAAAGGAAATAAGACGCAGGGGTATGCCCGCCGCACGGATACGCTCAGCCATCAAGATCGGGTAGAGGCCTTTGCCCGCGATTAAACCTATGGGCTGGGAATCGAAGTCGTCAGGCAGAAATTTGGATGTTGGGTGCATTTTATTTGTGACTTGGATGTCGTGACTGGTGCAGGCTTATGTTTTATGAATCGTAGTGGACGCACGGTGCGTTTCAGTGTCTCGAAAGTGCTTATAGCAATTGCCCGGTAAATTCCTAGTTCCAAGATAGCATGGCTTCCCGAATGAATGGTGGCATTGTTTTATGGAAAATTTATTCTTCGAATTGATAAGGACGAAGGTCAGGTTGTTGAAAATATTGTGGTCTGACAATAAGAACTGGTTCGGGCGGCAACTTGGTCGAGTCGTTTGCCTGAAAGGTGACGCGCCTGCTGGCATGCTGCGCGGCTTGGCAGAAGCGGACTTGTTCTATTTCGAGCGACTCCACAGTTGAGACCTCGGCTACCTTTTGGCGCTCCATGCTTTGATCACTAATGCGTATACCCTTAGGCGCTGAGACGAACTCGCGTGATTCACTGTTAGGGTAGTAATAGGTTAAATTACCCTCGTAGGCTGTGATGTGTAGGCCAGTTGCTTCTAGGCTGATTAGACAGGTTCCTTTGTGCAGACGCAGTTCACCTTTTGGTAGTTGAACACGCAGGTCGGAGAGCGGAGAGAGCCGATTGCTGGCGACAGCAATCTGCCCATCTATCAAGCGTAGTTTTAAATTGGATTCAGATGCTTCGAGGCCGAGGGCTTGATCTTCTTTGCCGAAAGGGCGTTGAGTGTAATCAACGCATTGCACGACGCTTTCCTCGTTGAGAGCGACAGCGATGCCATTTGAAAAAGTTAGGAAAATACGAGCATCTTTTATTGTGGATAGAGTTAGACCTGCTGGGTGTAGGATTTCGTGTGAAGCAGCAGAAACCGCTTCGCCAGATGCGTCGATCACAGAGACGGAGTCGCTTCGACTCGTGACGATAGCACTACCTCCGATCATTGTTTGAGCTTGGATCGGGGAGAAGATAAATAAAGCGGCTATTAGCCGTAGTAGGCGCAGTGCGCGATGTAGGTGCTTTACTTGTGAAGTAGGTCGAGAATGAGCTGAGTTGCGGCAGTCTTCAAAACTGTAGCTACCTAGGGCAGAGAATCGCGATAGGGCAGTGATATGGTTTCTGCTATTGCTGTCGGAGTTTGAACATGCCCTTGAACTATGGAGGACCGACAAGCAGATTCCCGCCCGATCGTTCGGGCTGTTCGCAGGGAAGCGGCAGCACGAGAATCCATTTGATGTTACATTCATTTATATCGCTACGATATTAACAATCTTACCAGGCACATAGATCTCCTTTTTGATCTCTTTTCCTTCGATGAAGCTCTGCACACGTTCGTTAGATTTGGCTGCGGTAATGGCAGCGTCTTTAGAGACGTCGGCAGCCATCTGGGCGTCACCACGATACTTGCCGTTGACTTGGAAAATAATCTTCACGCTGTTTACGACCAGTTGGCGCTCATCGTGTTCTGGCCAACCAGCCTCAGCGATGCTGCCATTGTGGCCGAGGCTCTGCCAAAGTTCCTCGCTGATGTGTGGAGCTAGGGGAGCGACTAACTTGACTAATATTTCAACCGAATGCTTGGCGACTGATTCGCCTTGGGAGAGTTCTTTGACGCAAATCATCATTTGTGCGATCGCAGTATTAAAGCCGAGTGCCGCATAGTCTTGCGTGACCTTTTTGATTGTCTGGTGCAGAACGCGAAGTTTTTTCTCTTCCTCGACATCGGCAGACATACGTGATTCATCGGTTGCGAGGCTCCAGACTCGACGTAGGAAACGGGCGATGCCCTCAATGCCTTTTGTATTCCAAGGCTTCATCGCTTCAAGTGGTCCTAAGAACATAAGGTAGAGGCGTAGCGTATCGGCACCATAGCTCTCGATGATTGTCTCGGGATTGACCACGTTACCACTGCTTTTTGACATTTTCTCGCCGTCTTCACCTAAGATGATGCCTTGGTGGAAGAGCTTTTTAAATGGCTCGGGATCGCTGACTACACCGATATCGTAAAGAATATGATGCCAGAAGCGAGCGTAGAGCAGGTGAAGTACTGCGTGCTCAGCACCGCCGATATAGAGATCGGGTGTGCCCCAATATTTTTCCTTTTCGGGATCAATTAGCGATTCGGTGTTCTTCGGATCTACGTAGCGCAAATAATACCAGCAGGACCCTGCCCATTGCGGCATTGTATTTGTTTCGCGGATGCCTGGCAGCCAGCCTTCATTGGCTTCCGTAGAGCTTGCGCCTGTCTTGGGGTCGATGAAGACTTTGAGCCAATCACCCGCTTTGGAGAGGGGACTTTGACCGTCGGGTGAGGGTGTGTAGCTCTCGACTGCAGGGAGTTCAAGCGGCAGTTCACTTTCCGGCAGTATAATTGCGTAGAGTAGCTCGCCGTCTACTTCGCAGGTGACGGGGCGGTCTACGGATTTCAGTGAGTCGTCGACCTGAGCATAGTCGCTTTCGTTAAGCCAAATGACAGGGAAGGGCTCGCCCCAATAGCGTTGGCGTGAGAATAGCCAGTCACGCAATTTGAAATTGATGGTAGCTTTGCCGCGGTTGTCGGCAGCGAGTTGCTCGACGACTGCGTTTTTAGCAGACTCTGAGTCTTTATTGTTTTGCTCGCCGGAGTTGATCAATTTGCCGGCGCCCGTATACGCTTCGGCGAGGCTGCCTTCGGCGTCTTTTTTAGCAGAGCCGCCATCGTCGATTACTTGAATTATTTCGAGACCAAATTCTCTGGCAAATTCAAAGTCGCGCACATCATGCGCGGGAACTGCCATGATCGCGCCAGTGCCATAGGTCATGAGCACATAGTCGGCCACCCAGATGGGGATTTCTTTGCCGTTGACTGGGTTGATTGCGGAGGCGCCAGTCCATACGCCAGTCTTTTCTTTGGCTAGCTCGGCGCGCTCTAAGTCAGACTTGCTTTTGGCTTTTTCCACGTATACCGAAATTTTGTGTTGTTGGTCGGCGCTAGCTATGGAATCGAGTAACGGATGCTCAGGCGCGATCACCATATAGGTGGCGCCGTAAAGTGTATCGGGGCGAGTCGTGAAGACAGTTAGTTGAGCGTCATGCCCGGACAGATCAAAGGTGATTTCGGCACCTTCGGAGCGACCAATCCAGTTTTCCTGCAAGCGCTTGGTTGAATCTGGCCAGTCGAGATCTTTGAGTCCGGCTATGAGGCGTTCGGCGTATTCGGTAATGCGCAGCACCCATTGGCGTATCGGGCGTCTTTCGACCGGGAAGCTACCACGCTCAGAGCGGGGACCTTCGGGTGTGTTGAGCACTTCTTCGTTGGCAAGGACGGTACCTAGGTCGGGACAAAACCAGACAGGTTTCTCATCCACATAGGCGAGACCCTTTTTGAAAAGTTGCATAAAGATCCACTGCGTCCACTTGAAGTAGCCAGGATCGGTTGTGTTTACCTCGCGGTTCCAGTCGTAAGCGAATCCTAGCTGGGTGAGCTGTTTGGTAAAGTTGGCGACGTTCTGCTTAGTGGTGATGGCAGGGTGGGTCCCCGTTTTGATCGCGTATTGCTCGGTAGGAAGGCCAAAGGCATCCCAACCCATTGGGTGGAGCACGTTGTAACCTTGTGCCTTTTTAAAACGTTTGAGCGCATCGCTGGCGGTGTAGCCTTCTGGGTGCCCGATATGCAAACCCGCGCCCGAAGGGTAGGGAAACATATCTAGTATGTAGAAGGTTGGTTTATCTTCGAAGTCTTTGGCTTCGTAGGTGTGATTGTTGGCCCAGAATGCCTGCCACTTGGGCTCGATGCTGGAAAAGTTGTATTCTTTGGTCGTATTAGCCATTTCGAGAAAACGGCGGATTTAGAAGCCTGCTTGGCCACCAGTCAATGTCGGAAGGTTGATTTGCCAGAGTCAGCTTCATTCTTGATTTTTACTTCTGGGCAAATAAAGATCATTATTTTACACCTATGAAAGTTCGATTACCTCTACAAGTTTGCTGTTTGTTCGCCCCGTTAATGTCGATTTCATTACTGGAAGCCAATCCACGTACAGCCAGTTTTGCAGGTAAGCGGGCTACTTCTGTTGAAGGGCAGCGCGTTGAGAAAAAACTCTGGGCCCAGCCGCAGACTAATTTTATGATGAACAAGACCTTTCCGATTGAGCAATGGGATAAACATTTCTCATCGCTCGGAAGCAAGCGTGCTCCGCTCTCTCTAAGCGAAGATAAAGACAAGGTGCTATTCAAAACGAAGATACTCGAACAAAAGATGGTCGGTTTTGAATTGTCGCAATGGAATAAGCAGCTGAGTGATCTCCATAAAAAGGCGGGTATAGAAATGGATGATAAGGCGCGTCTAGTAGCAGATCAAAAGCTTTACTATATGATGTTGCATGATTCGCAGAAGTATAGCGGCATGGCAGACGAACTTTCCCTGCGCGAATTAAATCGCTACCAGTTCCGTCGGAATCGCTCGGACAGTGATATCCCGGTTGAAAAGGCTGGCTCCAGTCGATAAAACAAACTGGTGAATTGCTATAAGGCATAGTTCCCTTTGCTAAGCTAATTCACGCCTTTAGTATTGCTTTGGGTCCTTTTATGCTGGCTCTCAATCGATTGGCTTAGGGCATGATGGGGTAAAAGGAGCTTGCCTAGAAGCAAACCTCGGATTTTTTCTGAAGGCTATGAAAACGATGACTGCCGTCCACTATCTACTCATTGCTCTCGGCCTCTTTGCTACAAACCATGTGTTTGCCAGTGGAGGTGGTGGGGGATCACAAGGCGGTGATCATGTTTTTCCGATTCCAGAGACGGCTTATTCCGAGATGGAGGCACATCATGTCGAGGAGTTAGGGCATGAGCTTGGGCTGGTCGAGCAGTTGAAGATCCGCGCGGCAGCTGATCCTTTTAATGTTGTCGCGACGATTATTTTCTTTCTCGCCGTGGTGCATACCTTTCTAGCGACTACCTTTAACAAGATGGCGCATAAGTTCGTGCTTGAGCACCGTGCGAATGTCAGTTCACACGATAGGATTTATGTGGAGGGGCGGCAACCTGTTAGTTTTAAAGCTACGCTTTTTCACTTTCTTGGAGAGGTAGAGGCGATCTTTGGAATTTGGCTGATTCCGCTACTGATTTCTCTTGTGCTTATGGAACCTGATGGCATCGCTACAGTAGCCGTCTACATAGATACGCGAAACTATACGGAGCCAATCTTCGTCGTCATCATTATGGCGATCGCATCGAGTCGCCCCGTTATTCAAATTGCCGAATCTGCGATGCGTAGCGTGGCTTCAATCGGTAAAGAAAGCCCCGCCGCATGGTGGCTCTCGATTCTGATCGTCGCGCCAATACTTGGTTCGTTCATTACCGAACCTGCTGCCATGACGATTGCAGCGCTCCTACTCGGGCAGCAGTTTTACAAGCTCGATCCTACGCCGACATTTAAGTACGCCACACTCGGTTTACTCTTCGTGAACATCTCGGTTGGTGGCACACTGACGCACTTTGCGGCACCGCCCGTGCTCATGGTGGCTGATACTTGGCACTGGGATCTACCCTATATGTTCACAAATTTTGGTTGGCGTGCCGTGCTTGGGGTCATCGTGGCGACAGCGATCTACTATTTTGTCTTCCGTAAGAACTTTGCCTCCCTCAAGGAGCGAGCTAACGAGTTCAAGGCTTCAAAGAGTGCCGAACCAGAACCAGAACCTGCACCATTTTGGGTGATTCTCGTTCACCTCGGTTTTGTTGCTTGGACAGTGCTTACACTGCACCATCCAGCCTTCTTCATAGGTGGCTTCCTCTTCTTCCTCGCGTTCACGATGGCAACGCACCATCATCAATACGATATTCAGTTAAAGTCGCCGCTCCTGGTTGGCTTTTTCCTCGCAGCGCTCGTCACGCATGGAGGTTTACAGGGCTGGTGGATTTCCCCAGTGCTTAGCTCGCTGGCCGAAGTGCCGCTCTTTGTCGGTGCGACCATTTTGACTGCTTTTAATGACAACGCCGCGATTACATTCCTAGCCTCGCAAGTGCCCGCCTTCAGTCCCGATATCCTTGTGGCAGATCACTGGGTGTCCAAGACCGGTAGCGCCCTCGCTAATGCCCAAGGGCTAGAATACGCTGTTGTAGCAGGAGCCGTTACCGGCGGTGGCCTCACGGTGATCGCCAACGCACCCAACCCCGCTGGTCAGAGCATTTTGAATAAGCACTTCAAGAATGGTATCTCACCCATTGGGCTCCTCCTTGGGGCGCTCTTTCCAACTCTAATCATGGCAGTTATGTTTATGGTTTTGCCTCACTAGGCTGATGGATAAGAGGAAGCAATACCTAGAGTTTTGGCGTCGCTTTTTGGCGCAGATACTGGGACCTATTTTGCCAGTTTTGGTTCTATGCCTCGCTTCTGTTAGCTGCGCGGGAGAGCCTTCGATTAACAATGCAGATATTGATCCTTTTGTGCGCTGGTTACTCGATGACGGTGAGCGTCTCGAAGATGTGCGCTTCGCTGAAATTGCTGAGGCAGTTTCCGGTTACAAGGTCCTACCAGTCGATACCACGGATGCAGTGGATGTAGCTATGTTGACACATGTGCAGGAATCGCTTGACGCCATGCTCCAAGAACTGGCGAAAGCGGAGAATCCGATCCATGCAGTGGGCCGAGTTAACGAGATCAGCCGTCACGTCGAAGACTTCCTATTAAGTCGTTTAAATGCCGCCGAGGGATATGAATGCACGATCCCACCTAATGCTACGGGTCGGGTTCAGCGCTCTGGCTACCCAGACCTGCGACTAGTTCATACGGCCAGCGAACGAGTCTTTTACATCGACCCAAAAGTTTATAAACTGGGTAGTGAATCTAGTAGTTTTCGTAGTTTTTATTTTGAACCGAAACTTGAGACGAATAAGATTTTAGACAATGCCAGTCATTTGATCGTCGGTATCGCGCACTCGGGTAAAGTAGAGGGCCGCTGGCAGTTGGATACGTGGAAGGTCGTCGATTTGATCAACCTTCGCGTGCGGCTCAAAGCTGAGTTTCAGGCCAGTAATCGTGAGCTGTATAAGGACGAAGCGGTCTTGGGCGAGAGTCAATGATTACTGCGAGTAATCTCTTCCTGTGTGTTGCAAGACCTAGCTAAAGCAAACTTAGCCGCTAGACTATTCTTTCACTAATTCTATACTGGTGTCGGTGAATTGAATACGCCGCTCTTTGTAGAGTTTACCTAGACCCTGCTTGAAGGCCTTCTTGCTAGTGTCGAAAGTCGCGCGGATGTCTTCGGGGGTGCTTTTATCGTTGAAGGGCATTTTACCGCCAGCGGCTTCAAGCTTTTCTAGAATGATTTGGCTCACGCCTGTCACGCGACCGTAACCTGAGGGGTCACGGCGGAGGTCGATTTTGCCGTCGTTGTGCACTTTCTTAATATAGCCAGTGAACTGGTCGCCGGGTTCTAGAACATCGGAGGTTTCTTCGTGGTAGAGAAGCCCGCGGTAGCGCTTATCGATGATCGACTTGAAGCCTAGTGGTGAGTCGCCGTAAATAAGTACCTGCACGGCATCGCCCACTTCGTAGGGAGGCTTCTCGGGCGGTAGGTGATTGTGCAGGCGAGTCGAGGCTACGATGCGGTTGGTATAGTCGTCTACATAGACAGCGACAACGGCACCGTCACCTTCAGTGTAGTGGACGTCACCTTGCTCGCGGTAAGGCAGGAGTAGATCTTTACTCAAGCCCCAGTCGAGGAAGGCTCCGGCGGTGGGGTGAACACTGATGACCTCAAGATATGCGAATTCGCCAACTTTAGCGAGAGGGGTCTCTGTAGTGGCGACGAGTCGGTCTTCGGAGTCGTTATAGACGAAACACTCGACTTCAGAGCCGATAGTCATCTCGGGCATAACATAACGAGAGGGCATAAGAATTTTATCATGTTGCCCACCATCGAGGTAAAGACCGTGGTCGCTCTCTTCCAGTATGCTTAGGGTGTTGTATTTTCCGATATCGGCCATTTCGTTTTTGTTAAATTTCTAGTGTGGTAATTATGCGAATCCTCCTACCTGCAATCCAGGTTACCTCTTTTTGTCAGGGGAGAAGTTGTTAGCCCCTCATGCTAATTGGGAAGGGCGGTGAATTTGACCGATTTGGGTGGTCTATTTTGAATTTATTAATTAATTCGAGTCTCCAACTCACGGACGAGTTCAAGTAATGTTTGATTCTTGCCGCCAAGGGATTCGAGTGCGGTTAGGGTAGCTTCAGTGTGACGTTTGGCTTCGGCTTGGGCACCTTCGATTCCGTGGAGGGCGACGTAAGTAGATTTGGCTGCAGCGGCGTCGTTACCGACGGGTTTACCCAAGGTTCTAGGGTCGGAGGTTGCGTCAAGGATGTCGTCGACTATCTGGAAAGAGAGGCCTAGATGATAACCAGCGTCTTGCATATACTGTGTCTGTGTCTCGTTCGGCTGTGAAAAAGCGAGCCCCATCTTGAGGGCTGCGGTAATGAGGGCCGAGGTTTTATTTTCGTGAATGTAGCGTAGGGTGTCGGCATCGAGTGGTTCACCTTCATTTTCGATATCTTCTTGCTGGCCTCCGATGAGTCGCTCACTCCCGCTAGCGTCAGCGAGTTCGGTGATTAGGCGGGTGGCAAGTGTGGGAAGGTCTCCATACTCACGTGCGAGTAGTTGAAAGGCGTAGGTAAGAAGGGCGTCGCCTGCCAATACGGCGGTGGCCTCGTCGAATTGCGCATGGCAACTGGGTCGGCCGCGGCGTAGGTCGCTGTCGTCAATTGAGGGTAGGTCGTCATGGATGAGTGTGTAAGTGTGCAGGCACTCTATGGCGACGGCAGCGGCTGTAGGGTCGGCCTCGGAAGCGAAGAGGTCGGAAGCAGCAAAGAGCAGAGCTGGTCGGATGCGCTTACCGCCAACTTCCATAGAGTAGCGCATGGCAGCATGCAATTTAGCTGGGCGCGTCTCTGCGGAAGGCAGTAGTTGATCGATACCGCTTTCAGTCCGGGCACGATAAGCTTCCAATTTTTCTTTTAATGCGATACTCACTATAATAGCTTATAGTATATTTTTTATGAAGGAAATGCCAATATTTGAAGAAGTTTTTAATCGCCTGATCAGATTACCTGAATTTGGGGTAAAATTTTTAATCGGGGGCTTGCTGTCTTTTGTGCCAATTGTGAATATTTTTGCCTTCGGTTATTTGTATCGCTTATCGCGGGCGGTCCGTAAATCAGGCCAGCCCGCTTTACCCGCATGGAACGACTGGCCGGGGCTCTTTCTCGATGGATTACGCTTCGCGGTCGTCTGGTTAGTCTTTTGGTTGCTGCCAATTTTGCTAGCGTCTTTGGTCGCTTGGCTGATGCCTTTTATTTACCTTGGGGCACTGACTAGTATTTTCTTTCTAATATCAGTGCTTCTTTCGACGGTTCTTTTTAGCTCCGCGCTTTACCGCTATAATATGCGAAGGAATTTCAAGGATCTATTGGACATCTTGTTGATCTTTAGGATGACTGGGATGGAAATGCCTCGCTTGATTTTGCCGGGCTTTGTTTTTCTTGGTTTCCTAGTTTTACTGCAACCGTTCTATGGTTTTGCTATTTTTGGTAGTTTCCTTCTATTAATCACCTACACGAGTCTTCGCTTCCGTAGCATAGAGGGAAATCCATCTGTTTCTTTCTAATTTTCCTGGATACTTATGTCGGCTATGAATATTGAAAAATCACTCGGGGACTTGGGCGTTTATTTCTGTGTTATGTTGATTTTACTGCTTAATGCATTAATTGGTCTTTAATTTGCGCTAGTCGCTCACAATGCCACATGCTATTTACAGACCTTTTACCCTTTTGTTTCTTACTCTCTGCGCGAGTGGTGCATTCGCCCAGCAAACGATGCCTGGCTTGCGATCGATGGGAAATGAACACTTTGATGTAATCGGCCTGCACTCCCGCTCTGTGTCCCATGTGAATGAGCTTAGCGCGCTCAGTATACAAATAGCTGAACGTTATCTCCCACCGGAAGGATTGGCCTTTCCGACGAATATTTTAATCAGTTTGAGGCCGGAAGATCATGTCGACTTTAAGGGCGACTATCGTATCCGCCTTGCCGAGCGCGGATCTGTCCAAGTCGACCTACGTTGGGAAGATTCGATGACACTAGAACGTAGCTGTTACGCCATATCGGAAGCATTATTAGTTCAGTATGCGATCTACAACTATGGCACCGAAGCCTCTAATTTGTTACGTTCATGGACAATTGCCGCTTTAGCGAACGATATATATCTTACACTTCGTCCTGCTGTATTTACAGATTTATTGAAAGCGGCTCAAGAGGCTGAAGCCCCAAAGTTAACTGAAATCCTCGAGCCTTCACGCTCAGGATTGGCTGCCCCAAACGCTTCGGGCTATTGGCTACTGCAAACTATGAAATCGGGCACCTTGGAACGCCCCGTCTTAAGAAGCCTCTTTCAGCAAGCAATCGCTGGTATCGATATTGAGGGAGCGCTCACTGCTGCGATACAGTCTAGGCAGCCGGCTGCTGAATTGCTGCCTCTTCAAACTTGGTGGTTGCAGGAGTTGAGTCTCATATTTGATCAAGAATACGAGGTCGTCGAAACGATGGAAGTCTCGCGAGAATGGCTAGCAACATTGGGGCGCTTTAATACACCACTAAGCTTAGAGCTACAGGATGTAAAGGAGGAGCTAAATCTGGATTTACGTGCTATTTGGACACATCGAGCCAAGTCCAAGGTGCAAGAACTAGTACGAGGCCGTTACGAAATCCTCCGCCTACGAATGACTCGCATTAACCCTGCCTATTACAACTCAGCACTTTGTTTGGGTGTCCTATTCGAGGGCATTTTGAATGGCGAGTCGTCTCATAAATATCTCCATTCGCTCACAACCTATCTCAGTGAGTGGGTAGACGCTAAAGAGATGCAGGAGTCTTTGGAAAATATTCTAGATTAATTTAATAATCTTAAGTCGTTCTATTATAATGAATTAAGTTATAAAGTAGATCTTCATAGAAAAAAACGACGTAAATATTGAACGCAGATGCAAGTGGAGCGTCTATATTACTATAAAGTTGTGTAGTTTTCTTAATGTTTGTTGTTTATAGTGCGCCGTTCCCCTTGGGGGCGGCGTTCTTTTTTGCCGCTTCTTCGTCGAATAGCTAGCATTGACTCGCTGGGATGTAGTTCCGTAAATCTCACATGTGGACTAGACAAAACCACATCTGCACTCAATATCGCGATCTTTATGAAGATTTACTTAAATGATCAATTAGTCGATGCCTCTGAGGCCAAGGTCTCTGTATTCGATCACGGGCTTCTCTATGGGGACGGTATTTTCGAGGGAATCCGCCTCTACAATGGCTGCGTTTTCAAACTCGACGAGCACCTCGAACGCCTCGAATACTCGGCTAAGTCAATTATGTTGGACATGCCTTGGACGCGTCAGCAAATCTCAGACGCCGTTTGCGAAACCTGCCGTGCTAATGGACTTAAAGACGGGTACATCCGCCTCGTCGTTACGCGTGGTGTTGGCAGCCTTGGTTTATCTATCAAAAATTGCGACAAGCCACAACTCATCGTAATCGCAGACACAATTCAACTCTACCCGCAGGAGTTTTATGATAATGGTCTCGCCATCATAACTGTGCCGACTCGCCGCTGTAATCCAGCCGCACTGCCACCCACTGTTAAGTCGCTTAATTATTTGAACAATATTCTCGCCAAGATTGAGGCGCAACACCTCGGCTATCACGAGGCGATCATGCTTAACGATCAAGGCTACGTCGCTGAATGTACTGGTGACAACATATTCA
>Ga0302125_10000559_pt1 | contig 20081 bp, 20 predicted proteins | sample CB4_surface_MG_FD_203111 | JGI IMG/M metagenome (GOLD analysis project Ga0302125, IMG submission 203111) | Marine microbial communities from Western Arctic Ocean, Canada - CB4_surface | ecosystem: Environmental > Aquatic > Marine > Oceanic | place: Canada: Western Arctic Ocean | collected... | reverse complement strand
CTCAAAATCAACTGGAATTTTTCCTAAGGCCTGAACAGCATCAGTGTGAACAATCATTTTTTTTAATTTTGCCCATTTAATTATTTTAGGTAAGTCTTGGATGACGCCAGTTTCGTTATTAGCCATCATAACGGACAGAAATGAAATAGGATTTTTGATATCAATTTTTACATCTTCCAGATCCAATAAACCTTGTTTATTAACTAGAATTTTAGTCGCCATAAAGCCTTTTCTGGAAAGAGACTTAATTGGTTCACTGATACAAGGATGTTCAATTGCACTATAGGCAAAATGAGTTTCTGGATAACTTTGCGCAATTCCGTTAATAATAGTGTTGTTAGATTCTGTTCCACTAGCAGTAAAAATAACCTGAGAGGGATGCGCATTAACAGAGAAAGCTACTTTCTCTCTTGCTTCTTCAATGGCAGTTTGGGCTCGTCGACCAAATTTATGATTTGATGTAGGGTTGCCTTGCTGCTCAGACAAGAAAGGCATCATCTCTTGTAAAACTTCTGGATGCATTGTAGTAGTTGCATTGTGGTCAAAGTAAATCAATTTAAATTAACCCCGCCTTTAATGAGGGTGCCTGTTTTTTTACAGAATCAAATTTAATCGTTTTATTTTTATTACGTTGACTCTCAACAAGATTAGCAAGTGTTAGCCCATCAAGATAATCAAAGATTTTATGGTTTAATGATTCCCACAAGTCATGCGTAATACAACGATTTCCATCTTTGCAATTTTCTTGCCCACCACATTGGGTTGAATCAATCTTTTCATCCACTGAAGTGATAATTTTTTTGATGGTGATGGCATCATAATCCATAGCAGTAAGGTAACCCCCGCCTGGTCCTCGAACACTTTTTACCAGTCCTATGCGGCGCATACGGCTAAAAAGCTGTTCAAGATATGATAAGGAGATAGATTGACGTTCACTAATTTCACTTAGTGTGACAGGATTGCTAGACTCATTTAATGCTAGGTCTAACATGGCAGTTACAGCAAATCGCCCTTTAGTGGTAAGTTTCATAACATCAATTCTACAATACCCGACTAAATCAATCAAGTATTTAATATGCTATAAGATTATGTCTTTTTTTGGGTGGTTAGAGCTTTTTCGAGGCGAGCAATCTTACCTTCTTGAGCATTAATTTTTTTAATTAATTCCTGAATCGATTGCACTATTGGATCATCTTCATCCTTGCCAACCGCATACGGGGTAAAGGAATTAGTTTTTTGAGTATGTTCATCAACTAAGCGTGCAGGAATCCCAACTGCCGTGGCATTTTTAGGGATATCTTTAACAACTACTGCATTCGATCCAATTTTTGCACCACTACCTATAGTTATAGGACCGAGTATTTTGGCTCCAGCTCCGATAACCACTTTATCTTCAAGGGTGGGGTGTCGCTTTCCTTGTTTCCAAGAAGTTCCACCGAGAGTCACCCCATGATAAATAGTACAATCATCTCCGATAATTGCTGTTTCTCCAATCACCACACCCATGCCATGATCAATAAAAAAACGACGTCCAATTATTGCTCCAGGATGAATTTCGATTCCTGTTATTATTCGCGAAAGATAGGATGTTACTCTCGCGACCCAATAAAGCTTTATTCGCCAAAAAAAATGCGCTAATCGATGAAAAAGGATTGCGTGAACACCTGGGTAGGTGGTTATAATTTCAAGGTACGACCTTGCTGCAGGATCTCTGTCAAAGACGATAGAGAGATCAGATTTTATTTTTTCAAACATATTTAATTTTTTTTTAATTTAATAGATATTTTTAAGAGAAATATTATCTCATGAAAACTAAAGCTTGACCATTTAACTCAAGTAAAGATTATTTTAGTTTTTTTTGAATTTCAGAAAGAATTCCTCTTAAAATATTAACCTCGTCCTTGTCTAAATTTGACCGATTAAACATGAGGCGCAACCTCTGCATTAGGCGCTCAGCCTGAATTTTTTTCAGGAAACCAATTTGATCTAAGACAGACTCTAAGTGATTAAAAAATCCATTGAGGACAACATGTGAAACATATTTCGTAGGAGTTACTTTTATAATATCATTTTTAAGATATAGGCCAGTCATCATTCGAATTTCATGGCATGCGATTTGAACTGCCTGCGATAAATTAAGGGAGGAGTAGCTCTTATTTGCATCAATGAAGCTAAGTTTCTGGCAATGTTTAATTTCATCATTAGACAAACCATTTGTCTCGTTACCAAATAGCAAAGCAACTTCATTCTTTTCTGCAATAGGGAGTATATTTGTTGCAGTCGATCGAATATCTTCATGGGGTTGAGTTAATTCTCTTTTTCTTGCGGTAAACCCGACTGTAAAGTTTACCCCAATCAAAGCATCCTCTAGAGACTCAACAATAATAGCCTCTTTAAGAATGTCATCTGCTCCTGATGCTAGGGCATCTGCCTCAGAGCTTGGAAAGTTATTTGGTTTAACTAGGTATAGCCTGGAAAATCCCATTGTTTTTAGTGCTCGTGCTGATGAGCCGATATTACCAGGATGACTAGTTCGACATAAAATAATTCTAAATTTTTTCAGTAGATTTGATTTGGTCTGCACGGGTTTTCTCTGTAAAATGTTATCTTAACAAGCTCACGCTAGTCTTTTCCAATTATTTTAGGTTTATTTATGCACCCAATGTTAAATATGGCAGTAAAAGCTGCTCGTCGCGCCGGTTCAATTATTACACGCGCCTCAGAAGATATTAGCGTCTTAACAGTAAATGATAAAGGATATAACGATTTTGTTAGTGAGGTTGATGTGGCAGCAGAGCAAGCCATTATAGAGGTACTAAGAAGGGCTTATCCAAGTCACGCATTTATGGGTGAAGAGTCTGGTGTAACTGGGGAAGCTGAGAATGTTTGGATTATTGATCCGCTGGATGGCACCACAAACTTTCTACACAATTATCCACAATATTCAATTTCAATTGCATTACAATGCCGTGGGGAGATAACGCAAGCAGTTGTTTATGACCCTAATAGTAATGAGCTCTATACTGCCACTAGAGGACAGGGAGCCTATCTAAATGATCGCCGAATTAGAGTGTCTAAAAAAACTAAAATGAAAGAATGTTTAATTGGGACAGGATTTCCATTCCGTGACTTTACTCACCTCCCATGCTATTTAAAAATTCTTGAGGAATTAATAAGGGAGACTTCGGGAATCAGACGACCTGGAAGTGCTGCTTTAGATTTAGCCTATACAGCGGCAGGGCGCTTTGATGGATTTTTTGAAATTGGTTTGTCAAAATGGGATATCGCAGCAGGAGGTTTATTACTTTCAGAAGCTGGGGGAATTGTTACCGACTTCAGTGGGAAGGATGATTGGATTCATTCAGGAAATATTGTTGCCGCCACCCCAAAGATTTATGAATCGTTTATTAAAATTATTAATAAACATTTAAGCAAAGAATTAAAAAGTTAATTCAAGCTAATTTAATCTTTTTCCATTCCGCTACAGATTTTTTTTTGCATGCTGAGCCAATTTTCTGCCATTGAAGTAGCTCTATAATCCTTAAAGCATGGAGCGCCTAATGTGTAATGGATGAGTTTTGCCAAAGGATTTTCAGGGTACTCAATGGCTAACCAATTCCATTCAATAGGGAGTTCTCCTATCTCCTCATCTTCAAGCCATGAAAATCGATGTAAGAACTTTCCTGTTTGTTTGTTGATAAACTCTGGCGTTAAAATTTTATGTTTGGGGTGGGCACAATTCCATAAGATAACACTTGACCAATTTTTTCTTGGGTAGTTTTCATTTTTGTTATCAAGGTATTTATTTGCAGATTTAGTTTTATAGTCATGTTTAACTACTTGAACAGCTTTACTTTTATCCCTAAGGTTTAATAGCTCTTTAATGTCAGCTTGACAAATCATATCGCCATCAACATAAATCGACCAACCCTCAAAATTCGACATAAAAGGAGTTAAGAATCTAGAATAAACGAAGTCATTACTCTTATCCTGATGAGTTTCTTCATAAAAATTAAGGGTACTAACTGCAAGCGGTGTAATTTCAATAGGCAGGGTTGATTTTTCAATTAGACTTTGAGTAAAGGTATGATAAACCACTGACTCTCTTGGATCGAAACCTACATAGATTTTTACTTTAGATAGCATTTTTTTCGCCTAGTGATGATGGCCGCCCTCTCCATGAACGTTCTTGTGAGTGACTTCTTCCTCGCTTGCAGCTCGGACATCTTTTATCGTCGCTTCAAAAATAACTTTCTGACCTGCCCATAGATGATTGCCATCCACTACAACTTTTCCATCCGCAATATCTGTTACTGTATAAACAATAACTTCTCCTGAAGCGTCCTCACCTTCAAATTGCATTCCTTCTTTAAGACTTTTTTCGGGAAATGCACTGGCAGGCTCAATTTGAACTAGCTCCTCATCATAATCTCCAAAAGCATCTGCTGGCTCTAGACCGACCACAACCTTGTCCCCAACCTTTTTCCCATGAATTGCTTCTTCTACCTTAGGAAAAATACTGTCATGACCACCATGAAGGTAGGCTATAGGATCTTTAGCAGATTCTAATGTAGCTCCATCTGCGTCCTTTAGTTCATAGGTAATACTTACTACGGTATTCATTTTAATTTCCATACTTAACGATACCTCTTGAAAATTTAGATTTATCTAATTCAGATTTTACCCCAGAGAGCGCTTATTGATAAACTTTTTTCTTGTGTTTATAACTGGAGCACAATAGAAATTTTTGGGGCTTATGATAGTAATTTTTTTGACTGCGTCAATTTGTGGAAAGTCTTTACTGAAATGAAGGCCTCGACTCTCCTTCCTTTCAATTGCCGATAACACAATTAATTCCGCTACTTGTAAAAGATTTCGTAATTCAATTAAATTATTACTAATTTTAAAATTGGTATAAAACTCATGAACCTCGTCACGTAACATATTAATACGATGTAATGCTCTAGCAAGTCTTTTGTTGGTTCTGACGATGCCTACATAATTCCACATAAACCGACGTAATTCATTCCACGTATGAGTAATTAAGACCTCCTCATCAGAATCTGTCACCCGACTTTCATCCCATGACGGCAATACAAATGATTGATGACCTTTCTCTGAAATAATTGCTTTAGCTGCTGCATCTGAAAATACCAAACATTCTAAAAGTGAATTGCTTGCTAATCGATTTGCGCCATGAAGTCCAGTATATGCTGCTTCCCCAATGACATAAAGCTGCTCAATATCTGTTTGTGCATCAAGATTTGTCATCACGCCACCGCAGCTGTAATGAGCGGCAGGGACAACCGGAATAGGGTCTTTTGTAATGTCGATGTTTAAATCTAAACAGCGCTGATAAATTGTAGGAAAATGCTCCAAAATAAAGGGTTTTGATTTATGGCTAATATCAAGATAAACAAAATCCAAGCCCCTTTTTTTCATTTCAAAATCAATTGCACGAGCCACAATATCACGAGGGGCTAACTCTTTTCGAGAGTCATAAAGATGCATAAAGGTTTGACCATCAGGTAATTTTAAAATACCACCTTCCCCGCGAAGCACCTCAGAAATTAAGAATGATTTCGCATGAGGATGAAATAAACAAGTCGGATGGAATTGAACAAATTCCATATTAGCCACACGGCATCCAGCTCGCCATGCCATTGCGATACCATCCCCTGTACTTACATCGGGATTGGTGGTGTAGAGATATACCTTACTTGCTCCGCCGGTTGCTAATATAGTGATCTTAGAAGAAAAAGTTAGGACATCTCCCGTCTCATTTTCTAATACATATGCCCCTAAACAGGAATTTTTATCGCTATCTTCCACTTCAATTTTCTTAAGGGTAATTAGATCTACTGCAATATGGTCTTCAAAAACAGTAACATTAGGATGTTCTTTAATTCTCTTAATCAATACATTTTGAACTGCTCTGCCTGTTGCGTCAGCTACGTGTGCAACGCGACGATATGAATGTCCACCTTCTTTGGTGAGATGAAGGTTATTTTTAATTTGATCTTTAGTAAAATCCACTCCAAGGTCAGCAAGCCATTTGAGAGCCTCTTGACTGCGATGGACAACATAAGAGACTACAGCCGCATCACAAAGTCCTGCACCAGAAGAAAGTGTGTCATTGATATGGGCATCTATAGAATCTTCTTCTGATATTGCGCTTGCAATACCACCTTGCGCCCATTGACTGGAGCTCACAGACAATTCTTTTTTGCTAATAATAGCAATTTTTTTATTATCAGCTAGTTTGATTGCGGCACTTAGTCCTGCTAGGCCGCTACCAATGATTAGAATATCAAAATTTAACTTCATTATAATTTAATTATTTTTCGGAACTTATTGTTTGTGAATTAGGTCACGTTATTGTATAGATTATGAATGAAACTAACAAAAAATATAAACCTTTTTGAAAGATACTACATTATGCAACCATTAAAAATAGTTCAAAAATCGAACCCCATGTACAATACTGCGATAATGGAAAAAAAAGTCATACCATCGATTCAAAAACCAGTTAATCCAGAGCGTGCAATCGATCAGACCCTTGTCGAGAAATCGCAAAAAGGTGACAAGAAAGCTTTTAGTATATTAGTTGAAAAATACCATAAAAAACTATTTAGGCTTTTAAGTAGAATGGTCAGAGACCAATCTGAGATAGAAGATATTGTCCAGGATTCATTTATCAAAGCCTACCGAGCAATTAATAACTTTCGCGGTGATAGTGCTTTTTATACCTGGCTTTATCGGATTGGTATTAATACTGCAAAGAATCATTTAGTCGCTTTAGGTAAAAGACCCAAAGCCATGGATGAAGTAGAGATAGAAGAGATAGAAAACTTTGAAAGTGGATATGAAATGAGAAATCTGGATACTCCAGAGAGTATTATGATGAATCAAGAGATTGTTGCTGCTGTAAGTGAGACAATTGAAACCCTTCCTGAAGAGCTTAAAGAGGCAATTGCACTCCGTGAGATGGATGGATTAAGTTACGAAGAAATTGCAGAAATCATGCAATGCCCAATAGGAACTGTAAGGTCGAGAATTTTTAGAGCAAGAGAAGCTATAGCCGAGAAATTAAAACCGTTAATCGAAGAAAGTAACAACCGCTGGTAAATTAGGAAAATAAAAATGACAGAAAAAAACTCATCATTGTTCGACAATGAAATAAAAGAAGAAGATATTAAATCTTTAATCTCAAGCGAGATTAAAAAGCCCAACATGCGAAGTCAATGGTTTTATTATCAAACTATTCGAGACGTCGTTCGAGGTGAATATTGCGGTTCAAGCAATTTATCCAAAAATATTATGGATGCAATAGATGAAGAGCCAACACAAATGAGAGGCTATAGTCCAGCAAAAGAACTTGCTGTTAATCTTAATTCTTATAACTGGCAATTAATTTTGGGTTTCGCCGTTTTGTTTGCGATTGTGTTTGCAGGTCTGAACACTCAAAATAAAAACACCGTGACACCTGTTCAGTTAGTTTATGAGGAAATGCCTACTGATATTATGAACGCACATTTCGCTAATACATCTTCAACTGCTAATTACTTTGTTCAAACAACTTTCACAGACAATTAAAATAATGAAGTACCTTAGCCTTGTTTTATTTCTTTTGACTCTAGTTAAAACTCCCTTATTAGCTGATCAGAATCCATGGGGAATAATCGAAAGATGTCAAAAAGCAAGCCAGAATCTTAATTATAAGGGTATTTATATTTCTCAGAATGGGCAAGAATTAAAGTCTGTTGAAATTACACATGCACTTTATGGGAGCGAGCAATTCACTAGAATTAATCTTTTGGATGGTAATGCCGATGAGGTTTTATCTCATGGTAAGAATGTTGTTATTTATCATAAGCATGATAATAATGTTGTTATTCAGAAAAGAGAGCAACAGCATTTATTTCCTGCCATTTTCCGTGGCGAAATTGCTGAAATCAAAAAGTATTATTTGTTAAGTTTTGGAATTTCTGAGAGGGTTGCAGGCCGAATGACTCAAAGAGTTAATTTAATACCTAAAGATAGCTTTAGATATACTTATAATTTATGGCTGGACCAGGAAACATCGCTTCCTCTTAAGATGATTATTAGTAATATTGATAAAGAAATTTTGGAGCAATCAGCTTTTAATAAAATTCAATTTAATACGGAAAAAAATCTAGAATGGTTTACCCCTACCTTGGATTCTTCAAAGAAATATCTTATAGATGATAGCATTACCAAGGAAATAAATTTGAATCGCTTCTGGGTGGCTACAAATATTCCACCAGGATTCAAGGAGGTAAATTTCATGGTATCGAAAATGTCAGATATGAACCTAGTAAGGAACCATTCTGTATATTCTGATGGTCTTTCTTATATCTCTTTATTTGTGCAGCCAGTTCGTAAAGGCCAAAAACCAAAAGTAGGCGACCTTAGTTTTAATTCAACGAATGTTTCGGCTAGATATTTCAAGGGCTATCAAATTATGGCTGTGGGTTCAGTTCCCATCAAAGCAGTAAGAAGTTTAATTGATTCGGTAGTGTTTTAATTTAATAAATTAAAGAAGAAATATTAATAAAATCGCCTTTTTATAATGAGGCCAGTATGATTAAAATTACAAAAAATTAGGAAAACTTGAAAAATGATATATAAATTTTGCTCCATTTTTATTTTCACATTAATTAGTTTTAATTCAGTATTTTCGGTTGAGCTGCCTGATTTTACTGTCTTAGCTGAAGAGCAAGGGAGTAAAGTCGTCAATATTAGTGCTTCAAAAGAGGTAGTCTCCAATTATCACAATAATCCTTCAATGCAAGACGAAAGAATGCAAGAATTCTTTAAGCGGTTTGGAATACCAGGAATGCCTCCAGGGAGCAAAGGAAACCAACAACCAGAAAAGCAAAGCGCCACTGGTTCAGGCTTTATTATTGATACTAACGGATACGTCATAACAAATGCACACGTTGTTGCAGAAGCAGACTCAGTGATTGTAAAATTAGCTGATAAGCGAGAATTTAAAGCAGAGATTATGGGAATTGATCGAAGGACTGATGTTGCATTACTTAAAATTAAAGCATCAAATTTACCAGTCGTAAATTTTGGAGACCCAGAAAAAGTTAAAGTAGGTCAGTGGGTCGCCGCCATTGGGTCACCTTTTGGTCTTGAAAATACCATGACAGTAGGGGTAGTTAGTGCAAAAGGCCGAGCCTTACCTCAAGAAAACTTCGTACCTTTTATACAGACAGATGTCGCAATTAATCCTGGTAATTCTGGAGGACCATTATTTAATACTGAAGGGGAGGTTATTGGTATCAACTCTCAAATTTATAGCCGAACAGGAGGTTATATGGGGCTATCTTTCGCGATACCGATTGATGTTGCAATAAATGTAGCTGAGCAATTAAAATTGAATGGTAAGGTAATTAGGGGTTGGTTAGGAATAGCCATACAGGAAATCACTAAAGAATTATCTGAGTCGTTTGGGTTGGATGATACTAAAGGGGCTTTAATTGCAAATGTAGAGAAGGGCTCACCAGCAGAAATAGGTGGATTGTTACTAGGCGATATAATTTTACGATTTAATAAAAATGAGATTGTTGTTTCATCTGACCTTCCTAAATATGTTGGTACGACAAAGCCTTTTGCTAAGGTGCCCGTTGAAGTCCAAAGGAAAGGAAAGAAAATAGTGCTGAATCTCGCAGTAGGTGAAATGCCAACTGATGAGAAAGTCGCCAAATCTAACAAAAATAATCCCAAACTGGTAAATCGTATTGGTCTTGTATTGAAACAATTAACCTCTGATGATATGAAAAAAACTAATGGAAGAAATGGGTTATTAGTTTTATCGACGCAAGGTGAGTCAGTGGCTGCAGGCATTAGGCCTGGCGATGTAATTCTTGCTCTGAACAATTCAGCAGTTAAAACTATTGCGATATTTAATCAAGAATTAAGAAGAATCCCAAAAGGGAAAACTATTGCATTACTTGTATACAGAGAAGGTGACACTCTATACGTCCCGATTCGAATTATAGAATAAATTATTCTTCATGTTTTAAGTCAATAAGGTAAAATCATTTTTTTGTAAAGGCGCTTATGGCGCCTTTACCCATTTTAATATTTGATTCGGGCACTAAATTTACATGAATAACATTAGAAATTTTTCGATTATTGCTCATATTGATCATGGTAAATCTACCCTTGCTGATCGTATTATTCAATTTTGTGGTGGATTACAGGACCGTGAAATGGAAGCTCAAGTATTAGATTCGATGGATTTAGAGCGTGAGCGTGGGATTACAATTAAAGCACAAACTGTCACACTTAAATACAAATCTCTTGATGACGAAGAATATATATTTAATATAATTGATACTCCTGGCCATGTAGACTTTACATATGAAGTCAGCCGCTCTTTATCGGCGTGCGAAGGAGGGGTTCTCGTAGTAGATGCCTCTCAGGGTGTTGAAGCCCAAACGGTCGCAAATTGTTACACTGCGTTAGATCAAAATGTCGAAGTATTCCCTGTTTTAAATAAAATTGATTTAGCATCAGCAGAACCTGACAGGGTAAGAAAAGAAATTGAGGATGTAATTGGTATTGATGCTAGTGAGGCAATTTTATGTTCAGCTAAAACAGGTATAGGTATACAAGAAATTTTAGAGGAGGTTGTTAAAAAAATCCCTGCTCCTTTGGGCGACATCAAGAAACCACTAAAAGCTTTAATAATTGATGCATGGTTTGATAATTATGTTGGAGTGGTCATGCTAGTTCGGGTAGTTGATGGAGAAATTAAGCCGAAAGATAAGATTCACTTGATGGCGACCAAAGATGAACATCTTTGTGAGCAAGTTGGAGTTTTTACACCAAAGTCTCTTGTAAGAGATTCTTTAAAGTCAGGGGAAGTAGGTTTTGTAATCGCAGGCATCAAGGAGTTAGCGAGTGCAAAAGTTGGGGATACTGTGACTTTGGTTAAAGAAAAAGCTGAAGAGCCACTCCCTGGTTTTAAGGAAATAAAGCCTCAGGTTTTTGCGGGGCTCTATCCGATTGAGTCAAATCAATTTGATGGATTGAGGACGGCATTCGAAAAGCTACAGCTAAATGATTCATCTTTATCATTTGAGCCTGAAAATTCAACTGCTTTAGGATATGGTTTTCGTTGCGGATTTCTTGGCTTATTACACATGGATATCGTACAAGAGCGACTTGAGCGTGAGTATGAGATGGAGCTTATTACAACCGCCCCTACGGTAATTTATGAGTTGTTGCTAAAGAATGCTAAAACAGAAATGATTGAGAATCCATCTCGACTACCGGATCTTTCAACAATAGAGGAAATCAGAGAGCCTATTATCAATCTTAATGTATTGATGCCGCATGATTATGTTGGGCCAGTCATGACCTTGGTAAATTCAAAGCGTGGCATACAAAAAAATATGCAATATCTGGGGAGGCAAGTAATGATTAGCTACGAAATTCCACTGAGTGAGGTAGTCCTTGATTTTTTTGATAGGCTTAAATCTGTATCAAGGGGTTATGCCTCAATGGATTATGAATTTTTAGAGTTTAGAGCAGCAGACTTAGTAAAGCTAGATATTATGGTAAACGGCGAGCGCGTAGATGCCCTATCATTAATTGTACATCGATCTAATAGCTTATTACGTGGCCGTGACTTAGTGACAAAGATGCGTCAATTAATCCCAAGGCAAATGTTTGATGTAGCGATTCAGTCAGCGATTGGTGCTAATATAATTGCAAGAGAAACGGTCAAGGCTATGCGAAAAAATGTTACAGCTAAATGTTATGGTGGTGATGTGAGTAGAAAAAAGAAGCTCCTGAGTAAACAAAAAGAGGGTAAGAAAAGAATGAAACAAGTAGGTAATGTAGAAATTCCTCAAGAAGCATTTCTTGCAATTTTACAGGTAGATGAATAAATGATATTCGCAGCAATATTAATGGCAGTTACGTTTTTAACAGGCTTTATTTCGTTTTTAGACTTAGTATTTTTAAAGGCAAAAAGAGGGCCAGAAAAGAAAGAAGGTAAGGTCGTAGAATATGCCAAAAGTTTTTTCCCTGTATTGTTGGCTGTATTTGTTATTCGCTCATTTGTAGTTGAGCCATTCAAAATTCCTTCTGGTTCAATGATGCCAACATTAATCTCTGGTGATTTTATTGCTGTGAATAAGTTTGTTTACGGCTTGCGCCTCCCTGTTTTTAACAAAACCTTAATTAAAATTGGTAGTCCAGATAGAGGTGACGTAATTGTATTTCATTACCCAAAAGACCCAAGTATTGATTATATTAAAAGATTAATTGGCTTACCTGGTGATGAGGTGCGCTACGAGAACAAACAACTTTTTATCAATGACAAAGCGATAGAACAAGAATTTAACTCGGATTATATATATTCCCAAAGTACAGCTGGTTTAATGAATGCAAAAGAATACAATGAATCTCTTTCGTCAGGGAATCACAAAATTTTGATTCATGATATTCCTGATAAAAATTACAAATTTAATGTTCCTCCTGGCCAATATCTAGCAATGGGTGATAATCGCGATAACTCATCAGACAGCCGTGTATGGGGATTTGTCCCTGACGAGTACTTGGTAGGAAAAGCGTTTGTTATTTGGTTAAACTTTTCGGAGCCCAGCCGCATTGGCCAATCTATTAAATAAACCATGACGAACACATCACAACTACATCAATTTGAAAATTTACTTAAGTATGAATTTAAGAATAAAAATTTATTGGAATTAGCACTAACCCACCGAAGCTTTAAAGGTGAGAATAATGAGAGATTAGAGTTTTTAGGTGACAGTATTTTAAATTTTGTTGTTGCAGAACTATTATTTCAAAAGTTTCCACAGTCAGTCGAGGGAGATTTAAGTAGGTTACGTTCAGAGCTTGTAAAGGCTTCAACATTAAGTGAAATTGGTTCTGAGATTAATGTAGGTGATTTTTTAAGATTGGGAGAGGGGGAATTAAAAAGTGCAGGCTGGCGAAGACCATCGATTCTTGCTGATACAGTCGAGGCTGTAATCGGAGCAATTTTTATCGACAGCGGTATGGATTGTGCACAATCAATAATTAAAAGATGGTTGGATGATCGAATTGAAATGATTGACCCTAAAAAAATAAAAAAAGACGCCAAATCATTACTACAAGAATTCTTGCAGGGTAAGAAGATAGCATTACCTAAATACGAGGTTACTTCAATTGAGGGTGAAGCCCATTCTCAAAAATTTATTGTTAAATGTCATATTCCTACTCTAGGTATTACTGTTGAAGGTGATGGCGATAGTAGAAAGATTGCTGAACAAATTGCAGCAAAAAATTCGCTAATAGCCTTAGGAAAAAAAAACGACTTATGAGTGAAAATATTAAAGAAAAACGATGTGGAACAATCGCTATCGTTGGACAACCAAATGTTGGTAAGTCTACATTATTAAATTATTTTGTCGGTACCAAGTTAAGCATTACATCAAAAAAAGCTCAGACGACACGTTATCAGCTCCTAGGTATACATTCTACTGAAGACACTCAATTCATTTTTGTAGACACTCCCGGTTATCAATTAAAATACCTTAATACGATGAATCGAGGTTTAAACAAAACAGTTTTACAGGCACTTCGTGAAGTTGACTTAGTTTTATTTTTGATAGAGCCAGGACATATGGATAGCACTGATCAGAAAATACTAAGCATGATATCAACTGAAACTCCTGTAGTGCTTGTTATTAATAAAGTAGATTTAATGAAAGACAAAGAAAAGCTTCTGGGGCTGATGAAGACTTTTGATACGCTTGAACGTTTTGAGGCGATTGTGCCTACTAGCGTCAAGAAGAAAAGTAATTTAATAGAGCTTATGCAGTCCTTAAAGCCTTTTTTGCCCGTTCAAGATTTTATTTATGAGGTAGATGAAATTACGGACAAGAATGAGCGTTTTTTAGCTTCAGAAATTATTCGTGAAAAGATTTTTCGATTAACAGGTCAGGAGTTGCCGTACTCTGTAGCTATAGAAATCGAAAAATTTGAGCAGGAAGGCGGTACGCGGAGAATTTTCGCCGCTATTATAGTTGATCGTGATTCACACAAACCCATGATTATCGGTAAAAAAGGGGCCCGTCTAAAAGAAATTTCCATGAGTGCAAGATTAGATATGGAGAGATTATTCGGAGGGAAAGTATGGTTAGAAACTTGGGTTAAGGTAAAAAAAGGCTGGGCGGATGATCAGCGAGCACTTAAATCTCTAGGGCTTTAGATACAAATGGTACGTCAATCTACTAAACAAGAAAATGAAATTGTCTACGTATTACATACATACCCGTTCAAAGAAACTAGTCTTATTATTGAGATTTTCTCTAAAGTTCATGGGCGTATCTCTATTGTGGCAAAGGGCGCTCGACGACCTCGGTCGTTAGTTCGAGGAATGTTACAGTCCTTTCAGTCCTTGCAAGCTACCTGGTCTGGTCAAAGTGAAATGAAAACACTTCATTCTATTGATTGGTGTGATGAACTCTTACAGATTGAAGGAGATGCTTTAATTTGTGGTTTTTATATCAATGAGTTACTAATGCGACTGCTTCCAAAGGAAGACCCACACGAAAGTCTGTTTGATTTTTATCATCAAACAATGGAGCTTCTCTCAAAGAAAGATCATTTAAGCGTGACATTAAGGCGATTTGAGTTAAGATTATTACAAGAGCTAGGCTATGAAATGCCCTTAATTAATGATGAGAATGGGGAGCCTATAAATCCCAATAAAACTTATAATTACGCAGTTGGTTACGGACCAACTGAGACTAAAAATTCCACACAAGGGATCGCTTTATTAGGGAAAACACTCATTGATATGGCTAGCGATGATTATAGAGATCCAAAAACAGAAATACAGAGCAAGCAATTAATGCGGTATTTGATAGGCCACTATATTGGCGATAAACCGCTAAATTCTAAGCAACTTTTTTTACATTTAGAGGGCGAATAAACAAAATGAATTTAGGAGTAAATATAGATCATATAGCTACCTTAAGGCAGGCTAGGGGCACAACCTACCCAAGTGTTATTGAAGCTGCATTAAAAGCAGAAAAATCTGGGGCGGACAGCATTACATTACACTTAAGAGAAGATCGGCGTCATATGCAAGATGAAGATCTTTACGATTTAAAGCCATTAATTCAAACAAAAATGAATCTTGAATTAGCACCTACAGAGGAAATGATCCAGATTGCAATTGATGTTATGCCAGAAGACGTTTGTATGGTGCCAGAAAGAAGAGAAGAAAGAACCACTGAGGGTGGTTTGGATGTTAAAGGTCATTTTGATTCAATTAAAAAGGCTAGTGAACGCTTAGCAAAAGAAGGCATTAGAGTCTCATTATTTGTTGCTCCAGATATCACGCAAATTGAAAAGGCTGTTCAAATGGGGGTACCAGTAATTGAGATTCATACAGGGCATTATGCAAATCTTGAAGCTGGGCAGCTAAGAGATAAAGAGTTGGTAATAATTCATGAGGCAATAAATTATGCTCATAAAAAGGGATTAATTATCAATGCTGGCCATGGATTGCATTATAAAAATGTTCAGCCCATAGCGGCTATTAAAGGTATTGATGAGTTAAATATTGGCCATGCTATTGTTTCTCATGCACTTTTTGTGGGATGGGAAAATGCGGTCCGTGAAATGAAGTTACTTATTAAAGAACATTCAAGCTAATGATTTATGGTATCGGAACAGATGTGGTTGAAGTAAGCCGAATCAAAGTGGCATTAAAAAAATATGGTTTAAAATTAGCACAAAAAATTCTTACTCATGATGAATTGTTGGCCTATAGCAAAGTAAAATCCAAGGAAAATTTTCTTGCTAAAAGATTTGCGGCAAAGGAAGCATTTGCTAAAGCTTTTGGAACTGGACTTCGGGGTAGTGTAAATTTTAAATCAATAGAAGTAACACATGATAGCCTAGGAAAACCACTTATTAAATACCACAATAAATTACAGGTATTGGTTGAAAAAAAATATATACATCATTGCCATCTATCTATTTCAGATGAAAAGAATATTGCAGTAGCTTTTGTTATCCTTGAGTTCTAATAAAAATGACAGTTGATAAAAAAAGACGATTTAGTGGAATTATTAGGCTCTTTGGTCAGGAGCGGTTTGAAATTTTTCAAAAAAGTCATGTATGTGTTGTTGGAATTGGGGGTGTAGGTTCATGGGTAACTGAGTCATTGGTGAGGCATGGCGTTGGAACTATCACACTAATCGACATGGATCATATTGCTGAATCGAATATAAACCGGCAAATTCATGCGCTAGAAGATACCTTGGGGTCTTCAAAAATTGACGCTATGCGAAACCGAGCGCTATTAATTAACCCTGAAGTTAATATTGTTTGCATAGATAATTTTTTAACTACTGAAAATGTGAAAAATTATATTTCGAGTTCGCATAATTTTGTGATTGATGCTATCGACCAAACATTAGTTAAAATTTATTTGGCTGAGTATTGTTTAGATAAAAATATCCAAGTAGTAATGACAGGTGGTGCAGGTGGGAAAAAAGACCCTTCAAAAGTTAAGCTAACTGATTTGAGAAAAACTCATGGAGACCCTTTGCTTACTCGTATACGCCAGCACTTTAATAAAAAAAACTACCCTAAAACTTCTTTGTATAAGATCCCAACAATTTTTTCCGATGAACCTATGATTAAGCCAACAGTGTGTGAGGGCGAAGCTCTTTCAAATGATCTTAATTGTGCCGGTTATGGCTCTACATTGAATGTCACGGCGACATTTGCATTTCTTGCAGTCAGTCACGTTCTTAACAGTCTTTAAAAAATTTAATTGGTGGTATTGAAATTCTTAAAGTGGCCCCCACTATAAGGGGGTGCTTATTTATTTATTAATTATCAGGAATACTCCTCATGTCAGAAAAGAAAGAAACGTTAAATTTTCAAACTGAAGTCAAACAACTACTTCACTTAATGATACATTCGCTTTATAGCAATAAAGAGATTGCAATTCGAGAATTGATTTCAAATGCAAGTGATGCTGCTGACAAGCTAAGATTTGAAGCTTTAAATGACAATAAGCTCTATGAAAATCAATCAGAACTAAAGATTTATGTTGATTATGATGAAAAAAATAGAACGGTCACGATAGCCGACAATGGTATTGGTATGGACCGGGATGACATCATTAATAATATTGGTACGATTGCACGTTCCGGAACCAAAGAATTCTTAACAAAACTGTCAGGAGATGAGGCAAAAGACGCTCATCTAATAGGACAATTTGGGGTTGGATTCTATTCTTCTTTTATTATTGCTGATGAAGTTACTCTTGAGTCAAGAAAGGCAGGACAAAAACAAGGATTTAAATGGCAATCTAAAGGTGATGGCGAATTTACTTTGGAGTCGGTAGATAGAGAAAGTCGTGGAACGACAATCACATTACATTTAAAAAAAGATGAGGACGAATTTTTAGATAGTTGGCGCCTCAAAGAAATCATTAAAAAATATTCAGACCATATTACTTTACCGATCGTTATGAAAAAAACTGATTTTAAAGATGGGAGCTCTTTAAAAACAGATGAAGATGAGGTAATTAACGATGCTTCAGCAATTTGGACTCGAAATAAAAAAGATATTAAAGCTAAAGAGTACGAGGAATTTTATAAAAGTCTAACCTTTGACATGGATCCACCATTGGCTCACTTTCATAATAGGGTAGAGGGCACCCAGGAATACACCTCGTTATTATATATACCTAGTAAAGCTCCTTTTGATCTCTATGAAAGAGAGCGGAATCAAGGTATCAAGCTTTATGTTAAACGAGTTTATATTATGGATGCTAATGAGAAGTTAATGCCACAATATTTACGATTCATTAAGGGTGTAATTGACAGCAATGACCTGCCGTTAAACGTTTCAAGAGAAATTTTGCAAGACAGTAAACAGGTTGAGTCAATTAAATCTGGTTCAGTGAAGAAGATTTTATCTGCATTAGGAGATATGGTTAAAAAGAAACCTGATGATTATAAAAAATTCTGGTCTCAATTTGGTCGTGTCCTCAAAGAAGGCCCTGCTGAAGACTCTGTAAATAGAGAAAAGATCGCAAGTTTATTAAAATTTTCAAGTACATACGACTCGACAGATGAGGAAAGTGTATCTTTACAAGATTATGTAGATCGAATGAAGGCTGAGCAAGAAGCTGTTTATTTTATTACAGCAGATTCATTTATGGCAGCTAAGAATAGCCCTCATTTGGAAATTTTTAAGAAGAAAAATATTGAAGTTTTATTGTTAGGTGACCGGGTAGATGAGTGGATGGTTGCTAATCTTCCTGAATATAAAGGAAAAAAACTGCAATCAATTGCAAAAGGTGATCTCGACTTAGGTAAATTAGAGGAAGCAGATGAAAAGGAAGCTAAGAAAAAAATAGAAGAAAAAGCAAAGACCCTGATTGAAAAAATTAAAACATCGCTAGGGGACCGTGTAAAAGAAGTTAAGGTAACACATAGGCTGACTGACTCCCCAGCTTGTTTGGTTGTTGGTGAGAATGATATTTCAGGAAATCTAGAGCGAATTCTAAAGGCGGCAGGGCAAAATACACCAGATGTAAAGCCAATATTAGAAATTAATTCCGAACATGACTTAATTCAAAAGCTGGAAACTTTCAAAGATGCTAATGAGTTTGATGAATATGCTTCAGTAATTTTTGATCAAGCCATCCTATCAGAGGGAGGAAAGCTCGATGATCCGGTTAGTTTTATTAAGAAAATTAACCGTTTGTTGGTTAAATAAATAAATAGTTAAAATATGTTTGACAGAGGGTAAATACCGGTGATATAGTTCGCCCTCTTTGCGATATTGTCGCAAGAAATTTTGGTTGGTTTGTGAGTGTTTTAGACGTAAATTTACTACCGAAAATAGGTGTAAAAAAGTCTAAATACAATTGACAATAATCCGATGTTGATGCTATAGTCTCCCCTCTTTACGGCATGTACGTAAAGTCAGCGAAAAATTCGTTGAATCGATCGCGGGGTGGAGCAGTCTGGCAGCTCGTCGGGCTCATAACCCGAAGGTCACAGGTTCAAATCCTGTTCCCGCAACCAATATCGAAAATGCTCTTTAAAAATTTGACAATTGATAAGTGTAGGTATTTGTAGACGAGGTCAAAGTTAGGTTTCCCTTAAAAGAAACTTAATGACTCAAAATACAAATGCTTACGCTGAAATTTGTGACAAGACCACGTTAGTTAGCAATAACTAACCAACCTTGAAATGAATTTGAGTTTAAAGCAAAAAAGCGATACAAACTGCTTTCTAATTTATTAGGAAGCAAAGTAAAAAGTTAGAGATTAAACTGAAGAGTTTGATCCTGGCTCAGATTGAACGCTGGCGGAATGCTTTACACATGCAAGTCGAACGGCAGCATAGAGAGCTTGCTCTCTGATGGCGAGTGGCGAACGGGTGAGTAATATATCGGAACGTGCCTAGTAATGGGGAACAACTAATCGAAAGATTAGCTAATACCGCATACGACCTACGGGTGAAAGCAGGGGATCTTCGGACCTTGCGTTATTAGAGCGGCCGATATCTGATTAGGTAGTTGGTAGGGTAAAAGCCTACCAAGCCGACGATCAGTAGCTGGTCTGAGAGGACGATCAGCCACACTGGAACTGAGACACGGTCCAGACTCCTACGGGAGGCAGCAGTGGGGAATTTTGGACAATGGGGGCAACCCTGATCCAGCCATTCCGCGTGAGTGAAGAAGGCCTTCGGGTTGTAAAGCTCTTTCGCAAGAGAAGAAATCTTACCGTCTAATAAACGATAAGGATGACGGTATCTTGACAAGAAGCACCGGCTAACTATGTGCCAGCAGCCGCGGTAATACATAGGGTGCAAGCGTTAATCGGAATTACTGGGCGTAAAGCGTTCGCAGGCTGTTTTACAAGTCAGATGTGAAATCCCCGAGCTCAACTTGGGAACTGCGTTTGAAACTGTAAGACTAGAGTGTGTCAGAGGGGGGTAGAATTCCATGTGTAGCAGTGAAATGCGTAGATATGTGGAGGAATACCA
>Ga0302125_10000558_pt1 | contig 20125 bp, 16 predicted proteins | sample CB4_surface_MG_FD_203111 | JGI IMG/M metagenome (GOLD analysis project Ga0302125, IMG submission 203111) | Marine microbial communities from Western Arctic Ocean, Canada - CB4_surface | ecosystem: Environmental > Aquatic > Marine > Oceanic | place: Canada: Western Arctic Ocean | collected... | reverse complement strand
GGAAGCCTGGAAACTGGATAGCTCGCATTTAGGCGATTCAGCAACGACAATAAATTGAACGCTAAGCATGTAGATGCCACGTAAGAAAGCACGAGGGACGCGGGTTCGACTCCCGCCACCTCCACCACTGTTAAAGCGCCCTCCGGGGCGCTTTCTTTGTTTATTGGCTCATTACTGGCAAATATGTTTGCCAGCATGCACCAATTGCCACTAGTGTGCAGGCATGGAGCCATACGAACACCCCAAGAAAAGCGGCATCAAGATCTCACTCAAAGACAATCGCACCAATGGTAAGAACTTCGGTGTCAGCTTTATTGTCACCATTCCTGCCAAGGTAACTGGCAGGAATCGGCAGCGGAAACAATTCAAAGAAGAAAGTATCGCCAAGAAATGGGCCGATCAACAATGGAGCGGTCACTCCAAACAGGGAGAAGTCTATTTCAAAGCAACCACAGAGGAGCGAAATGAATTCGCAAGCCTTCTCCCCGATCTCAGAGAGGCCGGCATCAGTATGACTGAGGCAGTGCGCTTTGCACTCCCACGACTCCGTCCGCCTGGAGGTGACAAAACTCTCGGAGAAGTCATAGCCGACATGCAGCTAAGCAAGGCCGAGATGCTCAAACGCGGAGTGCTACGCGACCGCTCGGAACGCACCTTCCGCACATTGAGTAGCAAAATCGCCGACCATCTAGGCGACACCCTGATCCGTGACCTCACACTCGACGATGTCGTGAAATGGCTCAAAGGCATGGAAAAAGCGGCTCCGCGCACCATCCGTAACTACCTCAATGCATTGGCTGAAGTCATGAACGAAGCCAAAGCACGTGGGCACGTGCACGATAATATTCTGGATGGACTCACGAAATCAGATCGAAAACAGATCTACGGCATCGATGAAGAAAAATCGCCCGAGATACTAAGCCTGCAAGAAGCTCAGGATCTCATACAGACAGCCGCCGAGCATCCTGAGCTCGATTTACTCGGAGCCGTCACACTTGGCCTGTTTTGCGGCATTCGCACTGAAGAGCTAAAGCGCCTCGACTGGTCAGCAGTTAAACTCGAAGAGGGCTATTTAACGATCGGAGCAGATATCGCGAAGAAGCGACGAATTCGCAATGTCACCCTCAGCGAGAACGCACTGGCTTGGTTATCGCTCTGTCCTGATCGCACCGGAGCCCTCACGCGCTCCACACACTACAACGATTACCAGAAGCGCTTCCAGAAGCTCCTCAAGAAAGCTGGTTTCACCGAGAAATACAAAGATACCAAAGGGAAAGAAAAAGAACGCGTCGTATGGAAAACGAATGCGATGCGTCACTCATTCGGCACCTATCACTTCGGCCTACATGCCGACTCGATCAAGACCAGCAATGAACTCGGGCACGCCCAAGGTGACAACGTCCTCTTTCAACACTACCGAGCACTGACCACCAAAGCCCTAGCCAAGAAATACTTTAACATCAATCCACCGGTCGAAACCAGCAAGACCACACAACCTAGCAAAGGAGCTGCTTAATATGAAACACGGAAGAGGAAGACCACGGAAGGAGCATGCTCCCCATTTAGTTGAAATTGTCGCTAACATTCGGAACGCATACGTGAATGAGAACAAAGATGCACTTTTCAAGCATCTCATGGCGCTGAAACAGAGTAAAACTGAAAGCTATCAAAGCGAAAACCTTGATCAGATATTATCCCAAGCATATAAGCTGAAAACGACCAAGAAAGACAGTGAAAGATCCCGGAGCGATGAGGAAATCGTCAAAGAATACTACAGGCAGCACCCTGAGATATTCAATTTCAACAGCCTAGAAGATTACAAATTTAAAACATGGATAGAAGGCAACGCCATGGTAGAATTATTAGAGATGGCAGAAGAACTGCCTGAGGACACTGAACAAATAACCTTCAGCGATGGCTCGAAGCACTACATTGTAGATCTGGCAGAGCACATCGAATCTGCAATCCACAGATCTGAAAAAGACAAAGGGGACACGGCTAATTACTCAACTTGCCTTGATCTAGGGATCCCCCGAGAACAAGACATTGTAAACATCCTAGACCATGCAGAGCTCAATCAAAAGATGAAAGAAGGAGATGCAATGGCCAAGCGACTTCGGAAACGCAGAAAAGAATACGAGGTCGAAATGGAAAAGCAGAAAGAAGAATTAGAGCAGCAGAGAGAATTAGACCCTCCGATTATTTAAAAATAAATCATTCGGTCTGATAAATTCGTCACTCATCCAGATCTGCTTCAACAGATGATGCATGACAAGATCAACCATCGCACACCCACACAGTCTAAATCAAAAATCACACCTCTCCGCTAAAGAGAGTGCCCAATACCTGGGAATATCGGAACGGTCCGTAAGGGATCGTGCTTATAGCCGCGAGATCCCGAGCTTCAAAATGGGGCGTCGCCTACTCTTCCGACGCTCCGACCTGGATGCCTACGTCGACGCGCTCGTAAAGAGCCGAGCATAACCTGAACCATCGAATTCTTAATCGATGAATCAGCAAGCACAAGAGCCAGCGGGCTCCGTAAAGCTCCCGGATGAGGACACTACTAAGGTAGAAATGCTGCCGTTCACCTTTGACGAGGACGAACCGGAGGCCGATGCCGATTCGGAGGCTGAACTAGAGCCCAAAGCCGAACCTGAGTCGCCTCCCCTCCCTCAATCCACCCCCAAGACAACTACGCCCCCTCCGAATAGGCCCACGCACACCCAACCCCGGTCTCAACCGAGTCATCAACCGGACGAACACATCCTCCTCGATCCGAACAACATTGAGGCGGAAGAAGGTCTGATTGCCTGCTGTCTAGTGGATTCCGATCTCAATGCGATGAGCTATTGCCTTGCTCGTGGTATCAAGCCCGAATCGTTTTACAAGACATCGCATCAAACACTGTACGGAGCGATGAAGGAGCTCCATGATCAGGGAGACCCGCTCGATGAAATCATCCTGTTAGATTACCTGCGTGATCGAGGCCTTGAGGATGATGTCGGCGGCATCGCAGCCATCTACGCGATTCAGAACCGTGTCGAGACGCCTGCACACGCTAAAAGGTTCACTAGAATCGTCGCTAAAAATGCAGCCAGACGGCAGGCGATAAGACTAGGCCGCGAGTTCACTGAAAAACTTCAACACGGAGCGACCGCACATGATGCCATCGAATACTTGATCCCTGTCGCCAATGATCTAGCGAACCTGAGTCGAGGTAACACCGCAGACACCCCAGAAATGTCTCCGAAAGCACGTAAGTTGCTAGATCAGATGATCGGGAAACAGGAACAGCTCTGGAGCGGGGAAATTCCTGACGCCGTGCCTGACCTAGTCATTCTGCCAAACGGGAAGGGTCTATTCTATCGCTACGAACTGAATGAAATCCACGGCGAACCTGGACGCGGCAAGACATGGATTGCTCTAGTTGCGGCACTTCATGTTCTGTCAAAGGGAGGCCGCGTTCTAATTTTAGACCCCGAATCAACGGCAAAAAAGATCATTCGCAGGTTACGCATTCTAGGGTGCACAAATGGTGCTGGAAACATAATTCACATGAACCCGACCTCCTCTCAAGAGTGGGAAGCAGCACATGCATTTGCTCTACATGAGTTCAAACCGACCCTGGTCATCATCGATGGAGTCGCCTCCTACATTCAAGCAAATGGCGGCACTGAAGATATTGCCGCGGACTGCCTACATTTCCTAAAGACTCGATGTAATCCATTCAAAGCGATCGCGGGTGTGCTACTAACTGACCACGTCACTAAAAGCAAAGATAACCAAGGGCGCTACTCCAGAGGTTCCGGAGCTAAATTGGGAGAATACAAAGGAGCTGTCTACGAATTAAAAACCGATAGAAACCTCTCACCGAAGAATGGGGGCACCATACGTTTCATCGTCGCAAAGGACAATGAAGGCGGCGTCGGAGCCAACGGAGAGACGGCAGCTGTCCTCAAATTTAGCCCGATGAAAGACCAGCAAACTACAGCTAAGTTTTACACTCCTGAAGAAGTCCCCGAAATCCAGAAGCCTAAGCGCATGTCTACAGTCGACGCCAAGGCCCATGGAAGGGTTCTGGCTCAGCGTCATGCTTGGAAGTTGGCCGACTGGATACAAACAGTGCAGCGGGACAGCGGACGCTCAGCGAACAACTTAATCGCGGAGCTCAAAGAGTATGCGCTAGCCGCTGACGATGTAGTCATCGACACGACAGTCTGCGGAAAATCTCAACCAAAGTTAATCGGCCCCCGCCAACTCGTTTCTGAGCTCAAACTTAAACTCGAATCTGAATACCAACAGTCCAGGCAACAGTCTATATCCGTCCCCTCTTAAGCGCTCCCCCGAAGCACTCCCGATGGGGAGTGCTTAGAAAAAAGGGGACGGAACAACCCCAATAAGCTCCATCCCCTCTCCTCCCCCTATAAAGGGGGAGAGGAAGGAGCTTAGAGTTTAGCATAAACAAGCACCTCCACTTTTTCACACAAACTAAACCACATACATCACACATGAATAACACAGCTCACAAAGCTCGCTTCCTGAACATCAGCACCAAGATCAGTAATCCAGAAGTTGATCCACTTGAGATCGAAACCGCATGCACCTACGAAACTCCATCGGGCTACTGGTATATTCGGATCACCGACACACCAAAACCGAGCTTCAACATCATTCGGATGAATTCTGAGACAGATGTATCGGAAGGCCCTATCTCACATTATCGTAAATCGCACAGAGGGATATGGCGTCTACGACATAAAAATGGTGACGGTCGCTGCCCGAGTAAAGACATGTCGAAATTCGAATGGGGAGGCTTCCTTGAAGGAGTGCGCAGAACACTCGCACAAATCCGCGAAGTCAAAGATACGCTGGAACAGGACAAGCGGACGCGGCATAACAATTTCAGCAGAAATTGATTAAAAAAGAGTGCCCTCACCCAGAGAGAAATCTCAATCCCCGCGCTCTCACGCGAATATGCGGTCCTCTTGGCTGTCTTTCAATACTTATTGAAGGGCAGCTTTTTTGATTTGTAGGGTGTCAACATACCTGCCGCATAGTGCAGCCATTATCTGAAGCTCTATCTCAAATTAGTAAATCCAAGCAACTTTACGTTTGCGAAGACAGAGACGAATGACTTATGAGTAGTCCTTATCGGGGCAACGACTGCGCCCACGAGGAGCTCTAGCGGCACACACACTTTTTATATGATTACTGGCGAACTGAAATCCAAAGTAGACAAGATCTGGGACACGATGTGGTCCGGTGGCATCTCCAACCCGCTCTCGGTCATCGAGCAGCTCACTTACTTGCTCTTCATCAAACGACTCGACGAGCTACACACGCTCAAAGAGAGCAAGGCCAACCGCCTCAAGCAGCCCATCGAAGAGCCGATATTCTCGGCGGAGCAGGACGGCCTGCGCTGGTCGCGCTTTAAGGACTTCGCACCGGAGGACATGTTCAACACCGTGCGCGACGGGGTCTTCGCCTTTATGAAGTCCCTCGGGCAATCGGACAATACCGACGGCGAAGCTGTCAGCACCTACACCCACCACATGAAGGATGCCACTTTCATGATGCCCTCCCCCCGTGTGCTGGCCTCGGTCGTGGATCAGCTCGACAGTATCGACATGGCCGACCGCGATACAAAGGGCGACCTCTACGAATACATGTTGGGCAAAATCGCTTCGGCTGGGCAAAACGGCCAATTCCGCACCCCGCGACACATCATCAAACTGATGGTGGATATGATGGCCCCCACCGCCAAGGACACCATTTGCGATCCAGCGTGTGGCACGGCGGGCTTCCTGATTGCCGCCTCCGAGTATCTGACCGATCACCACAGCGACGCGATTTATAAGGACGCCGCAAGTCGCAAGCGTTTCAACGAGCACACCTTCCACGGCTACGACTTCGACAGCACCATGCTGCGCATCGGCTCCATGAACATGCTAGTGCACGGCGTGGAAAATCCCGACATCCGCTACAAAGACTCGCTCGAAGAAACCGACGAAGACGATACAGAACGCTTCTCCTTGATTCTAGCAAATCCGCCGTTTTCAGGGAGCCTTGATTACGAATCAACTTCAAAAAACTTACTTCAAACAGTAAAAACTAAAAAAACCGAACTTCTATTCTTAGCACTATTTGAAAGGATCATGAAATTGGGGGGCCGTGCAGCAGTAGTAGTTCCTGCGGGTGTCTTGGAATCAGACAGCAAAGCCCACGCTGAATTAAGAAAAATGCTGGTCGAAAGGTTGAACCTAGAAGCAGTAATAAAACTCCCACATTGGGTATTCAAACCATATGCAAGTGTAGATACCTCAATCCTAATTTTCTCCAAAGGAAGCACTACTGAATCAGTTTGGTTTTACCGAATTGACAACGACGGGTTCGCAGATGACGCCTCTAAGAGTGAAATCAAAGGTTCCGACATACCTGACTTACTACAATTATGGCAGAGCACCGAAGAAAGAGCAAATAGCAGTTCACCTAGAAAAAGTCGAACAGTAACGATCCAAGAAATAAGGCAGAATGGCTACGACCTTTGCCCACCAATGTATCTGAGTGGGCACACATACCCGAGGCATGCTCAACTTGAGCGATTAGGTGACATATTTAACATATCAAAAGGGAAATCCGCAGCATCGTCGGCCCTAGACGAGGGTGGCTACCCCTTCATAACCTCATCTCTTACCCCTCGGAGATCAAATTCATATTCATTCGAGGGTGAAGCGATCTGCATCCCAACAGTATCTGCGACTGGCCATGGCCATGCGTCAATCAAAACGATACACTTCATTGACGGAAAATTTGACGCGGCTTCGATTACTGCAGTCCTAACACCGAAGACTCATGATACTTCTGTGATTATGATCTACTACTATTTATTAGCCCACAAGGATGAGCTTCTTGTTCCACTAATGAGGGGAGCAACCAACAAGTCGTTAAATATCGACCGCCTTGCTGAACTGAAGATTCCGATCATGGACGAGAACTCTACGGAAGGTAATTCGATCAGAGACTTAGTTCGCCTGAAAAACGAAATTACTACAAATCGACATATTATCAATGACTTAGAAGCTTCACTGGAAGCCGGCGTAATAGCCCTACGAGAACTACACTAACAATTCTGATTTGTAATTCGCCGCCCTCCAACAACGCGCCTTCAACGGGGAATTATAATTCATTAACAGTAAAAAGATGAGTTGCACTACACCCCAACCTTACCCTATCTCTGGTTTTGCCTTGGGGTTAAATGGACCCGAGGGATTCACTGATGAAGTCAAGTCCACTTTGATAATTTATTATCATTGTGAGCAAAGCTTCAACAGGGCCGTGAAGGATATATTTATTTATAGGTTTCATGGTTACAAGGATACTACACAGTATTCTGATCATCGGCCTCAGCTTCGGCTGAGTGACAGCGCGGCTTGCTGCGTTGGCAAACAAGGGGGGAGGGACTACGGATGCGCCGATACCTTGATCCCAGCCCGCTTAGCGGCGGGCCTCTCCCTTGTTGAGAGCCGGATAACGAAAGGTCAACGTGCTGCCTGAATATAAGTTTAAAGCACGTCACTACCTGCACTTTGATCTACCATTGTCTCCACGTAAGGCTGAGGCACTAGCCACTGATCCTGCCAAAGTTGGCAGTCACGCTTTCTACCCCCTACTCGGCTTTACGATCACAACGCCTAAAGTGAAGAAGAATGCCGATGGTAGTTTTGAGCGCACCAAGAAGGACCGGGAGATCAAGATCTGTGCGCATAGCGATGCCGCAATCTACTCCTACTACGCTCAAATTCTATCGACTCACTACGAAACAGAATTGGCGACCAGAGGACTAACAGAGGTAGTCACTGCATTTCGACGACATCCGGGGCGTCAAATGAACAACGTAGCCTTTGCCGAAGAAGTCTTTAGCTTCATCCAAGCCAACCGCCCCTGCCTCGCTTTAGGGCTGGATGTGACTAAGTTCTTCGATCGCTTAGACCACGATTACTTAAAGGAACGTTGGCAAAACCTACTCGGAGTCAATCGACTCCCAAAAGACCACTTTGCCGTTTACAAGAGCCTCGCCAACTTCTGCTCGGTTGATCGCACTGAGGCATTTGAGCAGTTTTCGATCAGCCCACATAACCCGAAGCCCAAAGCACTGAATCGACAGAGGATCTGTAATGCCGACGAATTCAGAGCGACCATCAGGGGCGGCGGCATGATTCAGTTTAACCCCGAGATTGCCGAGCACCGGGGCATTCCGCAAGGCTCCCCAATCAGCGCAATCCTATCGAACATCTACATGTTAGAGTTCGATGCGGCAATGCACACAGTAGCCGTTCAGGTCGGCGGTTTATATCGACGCTATTGTGATGACATAATGGTCATTGTGCCACCTGCCGAGGCTCAGCGCATCGAAGATCTAGCAATGGAGCAAATCGCTCTCCTCAAATTAGAGATCAATGAGGGTAAGACTCATCGGGTCGAATTCCCGTCAGACAAGAGCCATGTCGCACTAGAGAACAAGACGCTGCAATACTTGGGGTTCACATTCTCGGGCACACAAAAACTGATCCGAGCTTCGTCACTCTCACGCTATTATAGCAAGATGAGACGCGGCGTGTCACTCGCTAGAAAAACACGCGCGAAGCACAATAGGATCGAGCGAGCAAACGGCCTACCTGAAAGTCCACTCAAGAAACGGAAACTGTATTTACAATACAGCTACCTAATCTCCGGACGATTTAAGAATCGTAAAGGAGGCCAGCGAAAAGGCTCAGGCAACTTTCTGACTTACGCCTACAATGCTGCGAAACGAATGAACGCGCCTGAAATCAAAGAGCAAATGAGAGGTCACTGGCGCAAGCTCCAAGAGGAGATGAAGAAAAAATGAACACTGCCATCCAACACAAAGCCCTCGAACTCCTGCAACTCACCCAAACGATCTGCCAATACGAGAGTGAGTTAGAGCGTGAGACAGGTGCTAATTTCAACCTGATGCAGATCATGGGCATTGGTCATTATGAGGTAAAGACGCACTCCCCGATCCTAGCCGAGCTACTCAACCCGAAAGGCTCACATGGTCAGGGGGCCAGCTTCTTAACGCTGTTCCTCGCTCAATTTAAGATCACCGATCTGGATGCCGAGAATGCGACGGTCGATCTTGAACACTACATCGGCCCCGTCACCGCAAACAGCGGAGGAAAAATCGACATCCTTATACGCGACAACGAAAAGGGCGTGCTCATGATCGAAAATAAGATCTACGCCGAAGAGCAGGATAATCAAATTTTGCGCTACCACAACGCATTCAAGCAGGGGCACCTCCTCTTCCTGACACTTCATGGCGACGAACCTACGAGTGATGGTGATTCTGCAATCGAAACATTACAGTCGATCTCCTACGCCAGCGACATCATCGAATGGCTCGAAGACTGTCGCAAAGAAGCCGCGACCGTGCCGACCGTTCGCGAGTCGATCACGCAATACATCCACCTCCTCAAAGACCTGACGAACCAGAACACCAACAGCCGCATGAGCCAGAAAATCACCGCCGCCGCACTCAAAGACACCGACAGCCTCCAAGCGTTCTTTGCGCTGCGCAATGCTGAGGCCGATGTAAAACGAAACATCCTCAACACACTTCGCGAAAAGCTCACGCCTCTTGCAGAGAAACACAAATTGCATTTAAGCGGCCCAGAGGATAACTTCGGAGCAGTTTATTCCAGCGTCTCCTTCCATTCAGACAAATGGCCGACCCCTCTCTGCATTTGCTTCGAGTTTCAAAAAAGTAACTTTTCTGGCCTAATTTCCGGACTAAGCGACAAAGGCAAACTCGAACCGGACACCCGCAACAAACTTCGAGAATGCTTCAACGAAGTCTATGGAAGTGCAAAGCAAACAGGTTATTGGCCCGCATGGAACTATTGGAGCCGTCATCGTGATTGGACTGCCGACACCTTCCAAGCCATACAGTTCGGCAATTCCTTTGTAGACGATCTCGAACGTGAACTAGTGCAAATGATTGACATCATCAATACGGCTCTCCCATCAACAGAATCATGAGCGAGGAGACGGAACGCAAAGACGAAGCTTACCTAAGGTGGATAGCAGAAAAACGAGAGCGAGAAGAGCAATACATCTCCGAAAGATGGGAACAGCTTTACCGCCTAGAAGAGCAATGGGGGAAAGAAGCGATCAAGTATCTGATGTTTCTTAACTCTGGCGGTGCCGTCGCGACACTGAGTTTCGTAGGAGCCTTAGGGCCTGACAATGTCGGATGGCAGGCAAAAGCTGCGCTTGGTCTCTTTGCCTTAGGCATCATACTTGCGGGAACCCTAGTCGCCTACGCTTACCTCTCTTGCTCGGCACTCTTCTCAAACTGGACTAGCGACTACAAAAAGTATCTCAGCGAAGACCTGACTTACGAGCTGATGAATCAACGAGATGAGGAGCGGACCTCAAACTCTGAAAACGAAAAAAATCTAGGGATCGGATCATTCATCCTGTTCATACTTGGCATAAGCGTCGGTGCCGTTGGCTTATTTTCTTCCCCTAACGATTCAAATCAGGCTCAATTGGACAATGATAGCCCCGCCATGGTTCAAGTATCTCCTCAAACACCAAAGAACGTGAATCTTCCCACGTCTAAAACCTCACCTGCTCAAAGCGGAAATTCAACCAATGAGTAACTTCACTTTCCTCCCCGCTGATTATAGAACTTTAGCTGTAGCCGCCCAAACGGCGGAGTCGCATGTATTTAGTGATGCGCGGGGAGCCTGTTTCCATGCGAGGTTTGCGTTGGAGACGGCGGTGCACTGGCTCTATCGGCACGACCAAGGCCTGGAGATGCCCTACGACCAGAGCCTAGGTGCCCTCCTCCACGCTCCGAGCTTTCAACAACGAGTGCCCGAAGCGATCTTTCAAAAGGCACGCACGATCCAGAAGGTCGGCAATCAGGCGGTGCACAGTCAGAAGCCGATCCGTCAGTTTGATGCGCTGCAACTCGTCAAAGAGCTCCAACACATCCTTTACTGGCTGGCTCGCACCTATACCCGTCCGGGGGCTGCGTCGATGGGCACGGTCGAGTGGGATGGCAAGAAAGTGCCACGCCCCGATATCGTGTCTGCCCCAGTGCCACAAGCCGAGCTAGAACGACTCGAAAAGGAGCTAGAGACCAGAAAGCAGCAGGAGCTAAAGCGCCAGCAGGAAGTCGATGCCCTCGACGAAGACCTAAAGATCCTCAAGCTACAATTAGCGGAAGCCCGTGCCGCGAATGAGGAAGCACCTGACACTCACGACTATTCGGAGGCTGAGACACGCACCTACCTAATCGATGTGGATCTGCAACGCGCAGGCTGGCCACTCGATCAAAAGCGCGACCGTGAATACGAAGTCACAGGGATGCCGAACAAGAAGGGCATCGGATTCGTGGACTACGTGCTATGGGGCGATGATGGCAAGCCACTTGCAGTCGTGGAGGCGAAGCGCACCACCGCCGATCCCAAGGTCGGCCAGCAACAAGCCAAGCTCTACGCGGATTGCCTCGAAGCCATGCACGGGCAGCGCCCGATCATCTTTTACACCAACGGCTATGAAACGACTATCTGGGACGACGCGACGTATCCACCGCGACGCGTAGCTGGCTTTTACAAGAAGGACGAACTGACCCGACTGATTCTGCGACGCAGCACGTTGAAACCGCTCAAGATAGCAGACATCAGCACCACGATCGTCGAACGCTACTACCAAAGGCGAGCCATTGGCAGTATCTGCAGCAATCTCGCCGCCCATCAACGCAAGGGACTGCTGGTGATGGCGACCGGAACTGGCAAGACACGCATGGCCATCGCATTGGTGGATCTATTACAACGAGCAAATTGGGCCAAGCGCGTGCTCTTCCTCGCCGACCGTGTGTCTCTAGTGAATCAGGCCGCGAATGCATTTAAGATACACTTACCCGATTCCAGCCCGGTCAATCTAGTGACAGAGAAGGACACCGAGGGGCGCGTCTATGTCAGCACCTACCCGACGATGATGGGTCTGATCAACGAGACCAAAGGTAATGCAGCACGCTTCGGCGTCGGGCACTTCGATCTGATCATCATCGACGAGGCTCACCGCTCCGTTTACCAAAAGTATAGCGAGATATTTAACTACTTCGACTCGCTGCTGTTCGGGTTGACCGCGACACCACGCGAACAAGTCGACCGTAATACTTACGAACTGTTCGATTTGGAACCGGGCGTGCCGACGGATGCATATGAGCTGGAAACCGCAGTCCGCGATGAGTTCCTAGTGCCCCCACGCGTGCAAGAGGTGGATTTAAAATTCCCCCGCGATGGCATCAACTACGATGACCTCACCGACGAAGAGAAACTCGAATGGGAAAGTAAGGACTGGGGCGATGATGAGGACGGTGACATTGTCCCCGACCGAGTGAATGCGTCTGCCATTAACAATTGGCTCTTTAATATATCGACCGTCGATCTGGTGCTCAAGCACCTGATGGAACATGGCCACAAGGTCGAAGGTGGTGACCGCTTGGGCAAGACGATCCTGTTCGCCCGTAATCACGACCACGCGGCATTCATCGAAGAACGATTCAATCACCACTACCCTCAATTTGCAGGACACTTCGCCCGGGTCATCGACCATCAAGCGAAGTATCCACAAAGCTTGATCGACGATTTCTCGCAGAAGGACAAAGCACCGCACATCGCGATCTCGGTGGATATGCTGGATACCGGCATCGATGTGCCCGAGGTCTTGAACCTCGTCTTCTTTAAGCCCGTCTACTCCCGCATTAAGTTCTGGCAGATGATCGGACGCGGCACGCGCTTGTGCCCGGAACTCTTCGGTCCTGATGATGCGAAGAAGGATTTCCGTATCTTCGATTTCTGTTTCAACTTCGCCTTCTTCAAGGAGAACCCCAACGGCATCGAAGGGGCTGGCGGTGTGCCGCTCGGCACTCGTATCTTCCGCTCGCGTGTGCAGTTGCTCGGCCATCTTCAGACCAGCCCCGAGCTAGATAAAGAAGGTGCTCTTGCCGGCTCACTGGGCAACACGCTCCACGGTGCAGTCGCGGCGATGAACCATGAGAACTTTATTGTGCGAATGTATTTGGGATCGGTGGAACGCTTCCAAGATCGAGCAAAGTGGAACGCTCTCACCGAAGAAGACCGAGCGACTCTGCAATCCGAGGTCGCAGGATTACCCAACCAACTCGACACCGACGAAATCGAAGCTCGCATGTTCGACATGACGGCTCTGCGCATGCAACTCGCACACGTCGAAGGCGACACCAATACCTTCGAGACACGTCGCAGTCGCGTGGTGGAAATCTCCATGCTCCTGGAAGAAAAAGATACGATCCCCGCAGTCAAAGCGCAGCTGGAGTATTTGGCAGCCATGCAGGAAATCTCCTTCTGGGAAGACATCAACCTCACCCTGTTAGAAGAGCTAAGAATACGCCTACGCGGGCTCGTGCAGTTTCTCGACAAGAGGAAGCGCAAGATCGTCTACACCGACTTTCAAGATGAAATCATCGACATGAATGAGGTCAACCCACTCACCGTGCCCAAGATGACAGGGCCCCAGTATGCCAAGAAAGTGGAAGAGTATCTCAAGTCACACTTGGATCATATCGCCGTGCAAAAGCTACGGCAAAACGAGCCACTCACACCGACGGACATCGAAGAACTCGAAAACGTGTTGGTTCAAATCGGCGAAGACGAAGGCGACACACTATTGACTGGGCTACTCGAAAGCAGCGAAGCCCCAAGCCTAGCTCACTTCGTCCGCAAGTTAGTCGGCATGGATCGCGGCACCGCCGTCAAAGCCTTCGCGACCTTCATGACAGACAAGAGTCTCAGCACGCAGCAGACCCGCTTCATCGAACTCATCATCGAACAGCTAACCGCCCAAGGCATCATGCCACCTGAAGCACTCTACGAGCCCCCCTTCACCAACCTCAACGTAGGAGGCCCCGACGCCGTCTTCGCAGGCAGGGGCAACCTCATCGACGGCCTGTTCACCGCATTGGAGCAAACGCAGCGGACTCTAAGGGAAGCGAACTGACACGAGCAAAGAACCTCCCCAAATGACAACAGAACGACAAGCGGAACTCATAGCGAAGCATGGTGCCTTCTACTTGGCATTGTATAAGGGCGAACATTCACCAAGGTCGCCTGCACAGCAGCATTTCGTGAAAAATGTCAGGTCCGGGCAGTCCACCAACGAGCACGAACTCACATTTTTAATGTGGCTGGCACACAACCCTAAATTCAAGAATAAGAAAGCGGTAGACGATCGCCCAACCTCAGATTCGAACTCACTCAACTGCCAAGGCACAAACACGCAACTAAGCGAAGCTGACCTTCTTTTTTGCAAAGAGCTATACGACGGGTTTCGTATGCCAGAAACAGAAGAGCAAGACTCGTTTGCCAGAAATGTTCAAAATGGAGTGGCAACGAATGATCATGAACGTGCGTTCCTAAAATGGCTAAATCCCGCACAAACACCAAAGACCACGCCCACGTCAAAACCAAAGCCCGCACCAAAGCCTAAACTCACTCCAAAGCCCACGCCTAAGCCAAGGCCAACTCAGCTAGCGAATCAAAATAGATCGAAGAGAGCACAGAAGACATTTTCGCTAAGCAGGCGCTCTCGACCCGCGTATCGAAATACGACGAAGAAAGAATGGAAGCAGAGTTTCCAGACCCCCGATGACATGAAGGGGGATTGGGAACCGAGCAAGCTGAGCAAAATGAAATCATCTGCTCCGCAGGACGACGGACCAAGAGGTGTCAGAGCTCATGGCGATCCGGCACGTAACCGCGCAAACCGTAGAAAAGATCGCTACGGAAGACCCACAGACCAATAACCATGCTCATGACACCAATCAAATACAGCGACCTAAACTCTAAGCAGAAGGAGATCTACAACTTTCAAAAGGTGGCAGCACTCTTGGCGGATTACGGTTTCAACTGCATCAAGCTCGCGGACGATTGGCAGGGAGAGGACTTCCTCGCTTACCACATGGATGGGATTTCGACGCTCCGCGTTCAGTTAAAATCCAGACTCAGTATTGCCAAGAAGTATGAAGGCAAAGAGCTACACATGGCATTTCCAGTGAAGGGCATCTGGTATTTAATCAGCAACGACAAACTCGTTAAGCTAGTCAGCAAGCACTGCGACTGGCTCAAGACTGCGTCATGGATCGACAAAGGTGCCTATTACCTCCGTAGCCCCGAGCAAAGCACTCATGCAGGCGCTCCAACCATACCGGCTTGAAGCAACTTCGATCACTCAACTCAAAAGTTAGGACAGATTATGAAAACAGGAATCCACTCGAAAATCCCCACAGAAAGCCGAGACGCATTCTTAGAAGAACTGCTTGGTGCTTACGTTGACGGGCAAGGTCTGGGGTCTATGCCGAAGCCAGATCTTGATGCACTGATAGTTCACCTATACTGCAAGTATGCGATGAATGGTCGCTTTGACTCATTTGAACTGAGTCAGATATTTAAAATCCGTGAATCCAGAGTTAAGTCACTCATTCACAATGCTAGCGTCAAATTTGATTCGATAGATGAAAGTGGTGCTTGGGTGAAAATTTCTAAAGACATCTCAAAATCCAGATTTGAGGTTGATAGTTTGGAGCGAGCTCAAGTCAGATTTAAGCTAGAGAATCCTGCGTTGCATCGTTTTCTACAGAAGAGAGTCAGGAAGCACGAAGGAACAATCACCTACTCTGCCTCAACAGAGGCAATTACCATAAATCTACAACTGCTTTTTATTGTTCTTGATGAAGTCTACGACTCATCCCAGTCGGAGTTTAACACAGACGACATGGACAAAATTCGTCCTTTAATCGAAAAAACAATTACTGCAATCGGGAAGTCACTGGGGAAGAAAAGACTCAAAGAGCTGCTAGCAGGAGAAGCAACAGGATCTAAACTAGGTGTCATACTCGATGGAGCATCAAAGCTATCCGGAATCGGCGGTCTGATCCTCGCTCTTATTTAATTTAAACCGAATAAATCAGGCTAGCCACCTCTCAGACAGTTCCATGAAGACCAACCCTTACTCGTCCGTAATCACGATGCGCATGAACGCTTTCTCCGACAACGGACCTTTAGCACGGAAGTAATGCGTCTCGGTGCCGTCGGGGTGGTTCTTTGGTAAGCCGTGCGGCTCGATGTAGAACAAGCCTTCCTGCCAAGTGCTCAGTTCCTCGGTGTATTGAGGGGTCACATTAAACTGCCCAAGCGCCTCGGGATTGAGTCGAATGCCGATAATGAAATGTTCATCTCCGTCCTCAGTCAAAGAGGTTTCAGTCAGGCCGAAGTTATCCGACACCAGCGGATCACGCCCGTAAAGAAATTCGAGCCGATTGGAAAGACCGTCCCCATCGGTATCAACGTTCCACAGTGCCGCGTGGATGTCATCGAAGTATTCCAGCTCCCACGCATTGGGCAGGCCGTCATCATCCGTATCCAGCGGAGTCGGATCAGTGGTATCAATCGTAAACAATCCTCCCTCTGCCGTCAGTAGCGTGAATGGACGTGTCAGCGATTCAGCATCGCGGGTATCAATCGTAAACAACCCGGACGTGACGTAGGTCGAACCGTCGGCAGTCGTATCAATCGTAAACAGGCCAGAGAGTTCGTATTGCGCCAACGAAGGTCGCACCACTTCATCCGCATCACGGGTGTCGATGGTAAAACCGCCAGAGAGTCCGAGTCGATAGACGGACGGACGCGCAACTGTATCGTCGTCCCGTGTATCAATGATGAACTGCCCAGACTGAGCGATGCGCAAGGTATGCGGACGCGCTACCGAATCGAGGTCACGGGTATCAATCGTAAACGTGCCCGACACCGCCACCGAGTTACCCTGGTCACCCGTGTAATAGATCGCCGCCCCCGCAATGAGGGCGAGACCAAGAACACCAAGGCTGACTTTACGTCGCTGATTCAAAACGAACAAGACTGGCGGTTAGTGGCTACGGACCGTGCGGAAGCCTACATCAGGACCATGATGAATATCCTCAACAAACCCCGTATATGAAGATGAATGTGTGTTACTACTAAGCTGAATCATGATTAAGGGAATCATTTCCGATATATAGTCATTGTATCGAGACTTTTCGTTATACCAATTGACTCCATATATTGACCGAGACCGTCCCAATCCACCATTCGGGCCTGGTGAATTGTCATCCCTTGATTCATCCTGACTATACCAGTTGGATAATTCTCGATCCCAACACCACTCGCTAATATTACCAAAAAGGTCGTAAATACCAAAGCCATTAACCATGTTCACTCCACTAGGTTGCTGACTTCCATTATAATATCCGACTGGTGTGGTAGGTGGTGTGGTGGTAGCGATTAATTGGAAAACTTGATAAGATCCTAACTCCCAAGGATCTGAACTATCTCTATAGTTCCCCACACTTCCATTTAGGTTGTCTTCATAACTCCCTCCACTACTTGGCCACGGGAAATAATTACTCCCTTCATTCCCTCCCCAGTAAGCCTTGAGCCATTCCGCACGAGTCGGCAAACGATAACCATCGGCATCCCAGTCCACCCAATTGTTATCGAGTGCAGTGAGCCCCGTCCGATAAATGGTCGTCTTACCTGATTCCGTATAGTAACAAGGCGTGAGTCCTTCCTTTTCACTGCGCGCATTGCACCATTTCACTGCATCGTGCCAGTTGATACTGACCACAGGATGATCGGAAGCCGTCGCCGCTCCTGCATTATCAAAGGCATAGCCATTTGCGATCGCCCAAGTGTAAACGACATCCCATTCCGCCTTACTGACCTCGGTCTTATCCATGAAGAAGGCACTGGTGTAGATCTCCTTGCCCGGATTGGAGAATCCCGCAGGCACGAAGGCCATGGAAGCAACAGGCGGAGTCGTCGGCGCATCATCCGCTAAAATACGCACCTTGCCCTGCGTCGTGTAGTTGCGGTTCCAGTCGGCTCCCGCATTCCAGACGATGTGATTACTGGTGCCCGGCGTGACGTTGAAGTTCACATCCCCCGTTAAAGTGCGGGCGGGGATATTCCACGAACTCCCCGCATCGGACGACATCTGCACCGCTACCGTGAGCGAATCACCCTCCGCATCCGTCACATCATAGTAGATATCCACCAGCTTCGTCCCGGCCCTTTGAGTGGCTAATATATTCGAGACCTCGGGAGCAGCCGCGAATGAGATGGATGCTGAGGCGAAAATAAACAGAGGTAAATAGATCTTCATTTAGCTAACGTAGTTAGGCAGATATACGATGTCTACGAAAAACCCCACAACTAAAGCAGTTTACCGCGTTCAACCAAGGGGTAACAGGCCGCCGCACAAACCCTCAAAAATTTGGCGCACTATTTTTCAGACACGTGACGTCAAGCAAGAGCGAGCAAGGCAGAAGGAACCAGAACCCTCGTAATATGATGAACTGAACCAGATATCATCTTCCCCTCTTTTGCGGGTGTAGGGTGCGGGGGGGCAGAACCCACACACTCAGACAGAGAGTGACAAGACACCTACCCTCCACGATTGAGAACGCATGGAAGAATCCAAGTCGCCCCCTCGAATATTACTGGCTGATTATTGGCAACACCGGCACCAGTCCGCGCCTGTCCGCGTCAGCCCAAACAGCCACAATCCCCTATTACATCGACAATAGCACTCTAGGAGCGGAACACAGAAGTGCCCATATTTGATTTCGACTCCCGCCACCTCCACCATTTAAAGCCCTGAGCAATCAGGGCTTTTTTTGTGCCTCCATGCCGATCACTGAGAACCCTTGCCGACTGCAACATGCGAGGATAGGCCTGCGCACGGACCACTTTTCCTGGTCGATATTGATCTTTGGGAGATTAATTCTGAGGTTTTTAATTTCGCTGAGGATCTTTGCTAGAGCCTGCCCCTAATTAGATTACATTGACTTATCTCACTGTTAGTTTCGAGATAAACTATGCGGCAAGAAACCAGATTTTCCAGATTGTTATTAAGAGGAATCCTCTCATTCACAATACGGATGCTATTTTATATAAAAAAGACATTGCGTTATAACAACTCGATTAATGTTAGCAGCCCTTGCGTAATCGCTGTGTTTCATGATGAAATGTTACCCGTTTTAGATTTCATGAAACACAGCAACTCAGTAATTCTTACATCAAAGAATCACGTTGGTTCTTCTCTAGCTAAAGTTCTGAGTTCATGGGGATATAAAATTGTCTATGGCTCGTCTGGTTCAAGAGGCAAAACGGCTCTAGAGGAGCTGATACAAGAGATCAAGAACGGGAAGATTGTCATTCTAACTCCAGATGGCTCTAGGGGACCTCGCCATAAAATGAAAGCTGGAGCGGTTATCTTGGCTAAAAAGGCAAATGTCCCACTTTATCTCTTAAGTCCGAACTATAAGGGTATACGAATAAAACTTTTATGGGATAAATTTCTATATCCGCTCCCCTTCGCCACAGTTACATTTAAATCTGTTAAAATCGAAGTTAAGTCTGATTTAAATAGAGAAGAAACAAATCAAAAAATAAATGAGGCAGAGAATTTATTAAAAAATCTAACCAATTATTGCACCTAACACGATGAGCTCAAACACCCCACCCCACGACCCGATCAGGGACCCGTTGCCTCTCAGATGAAGGGTCTGTCATTTCAATCGAAACTGTCTCATTAATCGGCGATGGACGTAAAAAAGTCAGCGCAGACATCGATCTTGCCGGAGAACGATTAGCACTGCTCCAATCCACAGAATTAGCTTAGCTGCAGTGACGCATAAAAGGCGAAAAATCTTGGTGAGGGTTTTCGCAGCGCACCAATTAAAGCGCGAGTGCCTTGCTATCCGCTCGCGCTACAGAGGCCTCAACTGCACCTGTGGCCCGAGCGCTTATTTTCATCAGATGCTGGTTTTCGATACCGGTACAACAACTGTTTAGGGATATGACAGTAGTCACCAGGGCGCCGCGTTAGTCGATCCTGATGCGCGGCAGCGCTTTTAACGTAGTTTGTTAGAGGCATCACTTCGACCACGACCCGCGACGCGTCTGCCCTCGAAAAGATCCACTCTTTCGCTCTGCTTAGATGGGATGAATCC
>Ga0302125_10000542_pt1 | contig 20385 bp, 13 predicted proteins | sample CB4_surface_MG_FD_203111 | JGI IMG/M metagenome (GOLD analysis project Ga0302125, IMG submission 203111) | Marine microbial communities from Western Arctic Ocean, Canada - CB4_surface | ecosystem: Environmental > Aquatic > Marine > Oceanic | place: Canada: Western Arctic Ocean | collected... | reverse complement strand
TACTCTTCTCCTTGTAATAGATGCTCGCACAAACCGGATTGATGACTGCTTCCACAACACCATGCCCTAAACCCGCGCAAATCGACGCCCAGTAAAGAGTGTTCGGCGAATCCGCCATAAAAGTCAGCACGCCACCGAGAATCTGCAAAGTGAAGGCACAATAGATCGACGGTTTATAACCCACCTTATCCACGATCAGACTGAATAAGATCATCGTCACTGCGATCGGCCACAGCGATGCGCCAAAGATACGCCCAACCTCGGCTCCAGTTAGATTGAACTCAACTTGCCAATCGCCCAGAACCATCACGCGGAATACGAAGCCCACCGCAGCAGCGAACAGGGCTAGAAAACTGCCCCAGAAAAGAAGTTGTTTATCTTTTGGTGAAATATCTTGATGCATATTAGTATGTGTTAGTGGAGTATGTTGTTTCTTAGAAATGGTTGAGATTTAAAGTTACGAGCGCAGAACGACAGCGGAAGCGCCATTACTAAGCTTTTTAGGTGCTTCGCTGAAACTGCGACGATATTTAAGCGGCGTGATTTTGAGCTCCTGGCGAAAGGCGCGCGTCATACTCGTCTGATCATTAAACCCACATTGCACCGGAATTTCGGAGAGTCCGACCTTGGTGCTACGTAATAATTTACAGGCCGCATTCAGGCGCGTCTTGCGCAAATACATAAGCGGAGTCAGGCCGAAGGTCTTCTTAAATAGTCGCTCCTGCGAACTTACTGAAATGCCAGCAACCTCAGCAAGGTCGGCGATCGAAAGCTTTTCGCGATAGTGCTGCCGCACATGATTCACAATGCGATGCATCTCAGGGTGGTCCGCGTAGACCGCATCATGATCACGAATCACGCGTGCCACGCCCGCAAGTCCAACGACCTTACCTTTCGCATCGAACAACGGCACCTTCGTCGTGCAAAGCCAATCCAGCGAACCATCCCCCGAAGGCACCAACTCGATCTTATTAAAAATCCCCTCGCCCGTGCGGACCACGCGTTGGTCATCCGCATAAAATGCATCTGCCAAAAAATCAGGACTGAAGTCATAATCCGTTTTACCCAAAATCGCTTCGACTGAAGTCTCTCCCAAAGTTTTAACAAAACTCAAACTTCCTGCCATAAAGCAACTCTCGCAGTCTTTGACAAAATAGAAAGCGCCAGGGACACTATCAAAAAGTGACTCTAACAACTGCCCAGATTGAAGGGAATTGCAGAAATCACTGATCCTGCTTTCAAGCATTTTTGAGACAAGCGACGGGGGTATCATAAAAAATATAAGCAAGCACTCAAAAGATAGTAAGACAAGAAAGTAATCGAAATCCTTACTAAATACCTTCATATATATAAATTAACCTAATTGGCAATCTATAGCTTTTTTAGCTGTATATGATTACTTTACGGATTACATAATACCTATAAATATTGTCTTATATCGTCAGTTTATATTTACAGCCCTTTCAGATTTATCTAGGTTTGAATTTTATACAATTACGCCAAATGCGGTCGCGATTGCCCCAGTCTAATGATCCTTACCGGAATCGCTTACCACGATTTGAAAAGACTCTGTCATAGGAGAACATTTTGCTCTAAAAAAGCTTACTGAATCGCACTCGAGCTAGCTCTTAAGTTAACCCAATTCCCCAAACCCCTCACATGATAAAACAAGCCCTCCTGCTAAGCTATGCTTTCATAGCCGGATTGTCACTGCTGGTTCAGGCCGGAGAGCGACCTAACATACTGTGGCTCACTAGTGAAGACAATAACGTCAACTGGATCGGGTGCTACGGAAATCCGCATGTCAATTCACCGAATATCGATCAATTGGCAACTGAAGGATTCCGCTATACACATGCCTATGCAAATGCCCCCGTTTGCGCTCCGTCCCGCTCCACCTGGATCACTGGGGTTCATGCACTATCCATGGGAACACATCCGATGCGGAGCCGTTACAACATACCACACGACCTCATCAAATATTATCCAGATCATCTAAAAACTAGTGGCTATTACGTAGGGAACGACAAAAAAACCGACTTCAATATCGGTGGTCGCAAGGATAGCGATTGCTGGGATAACTCTGCAGAAGTGGAATGGGATAAGCTCAAGAACAACCAGCCCTTTTTTCAAGTCATCAACTCAACACAGTCGCATGAAAGTAATGCCTTTGGTGATTTTCAAAAAACTAAACACTCCCCTAAAGATATCATACTACGCAAATATCACCCCGATCTGCCAACCATGCGTATGAACTATGCAAAATATCACGATGCCATCCAAGGAATGGATCAAGCGATCGGGGATGCGCTCAAGCAACTCGAAGCGTTGGGACTCGCTGATAATACGATCGTCATTTATAACTCCGATCATGGAGGCGTATTGCCACGCAGTAAACGCTTCCTTTTTAGTAGTGGTATCCATTGCCCACTGATCATCCGAATTCCGGAAAAATACAAAGACCTCTGGCCCGCTGAAAAGCCAGGAATGACAGTTGATCGGATCGTCAGCTTTATTGACATGCCGGCCACCTGGCTGCGCATTACGGACACAAAAATTCCAGCCATCATGCAAGGGCAAGCCTTCTTAGGAAGAGAGCCGCAGCCAGAGCGAGCGTTTCACTACGCATATCGTGCACGTATGGATGAGCGCAATGAAAACGCCCGAGCCATATGTGATAAACAGTTCCTCTACATTCGTAACTATATGCCCTACACTCCATGGATGCAGCCCCTCAATTACCTTTGGAAGATGAAGGCCACACAAGCTTGGGTCGAGCATGTGGAATCAGGTAAGGCTTCGGAGATCGAAGCACGGTTCTTTAAGCCGAAAGGCTGGACGGAGGAACTATACGATATGGAGCAAGACCCCGACAGTATCCACAACCTCATTGATAATCCTGAATACGCGGAAGTCATCAAGCGCATGCAAAGCAATCTGCGCTCATGGCAGGAGAAGGTGTTCGATACGGGGATGCTCCCCGAATCAGAGATGGTCAAACTCGCAGCCCAAAACAATACAACCATCTACCAAGTCGCGCGTGACCGAAGTCTCTACAATTTGCCTCAGCTAATGGATGCTGCCGATCTAGCACTCGAAGAGAACGAATCTAACCTACTAGCCCTTCGCGGGTTACTCAAAAGCTCCGACATCGGGCTGCGCTATTGGGGAATTGTCGGTTGCTTCCTACTCAACGACACGCAATCCGCCTTAAAATGCCTAGAGGACGATTCACACGAAGTGAGAGCCATGGCTGGATGGCTACTGTTACGATCTGGAGACAAAAAAGTAGGGCTCCAGTGCCTCGAGCACCTCCTCAAAGAGAATTCTTATGCCACCTTATCCGTGCTCAACATCATCGATTGGGTTGGAGACGATGCTAAACCGCTCCTCCCTACCGTTCAGTCACTAAAAGTCAAAAATTACGAAAGAAAGATGCAGCTCCAATTGCTTACCAAATACGAACACAAAACTGTTGCCTTATAATAAGCTAACAACGTTAAATTAATAAATTGGAATGAGCTACCTCAACGAAAACTTCCTTCTCAGCAACAAGACAGCGCAGCGCTTGTTTCACGAAGTAGCGGCGCATCAGCCGATCTTCGATTACCATACGCACCTATCACCAAAAGACGTAGCAGAGAATGCGGGCTTTGGCGACTTGGCCGACATCTGGCTTTCCGAAGACCATTACAAATGGCGTGCCATGCGCGCTGCCGGCATTCCCGAAGAGTTGATCACGGGAAAGGACAGCGATCCCAAAGAGCGCTTCCTCGCATGGGCAAAAACCGTCCCTCAAACGATTCGTAATCCGCTACATCATTGGACACACCTAGAACTGAATCGTTATTTCAATTGTGATCTAGTTCTGAGCGAATCCACGGCAGAGGACATCTGGGAGCTTGCCAATGCGCAACTCGCTTCGGATCAATTTCGGGTTCATAATATCCTGACAGACTTCAACATCCATGCCATCGGCACGACCGATGATCCGCTTGATAAGCTAGATCATCATACTGCGTTCGCGAAAACCGATCACCCGACACGCCTTTGCCCGAACTTTCGTCCTGATGGAGCGATGCTCACGACAGACTCAATAGCATGGAATCAATGGGCAGATCGCATGGCTGCGCTGACTGACAATCCACTGGCGGATGCCTCTGGCTACATCGCGGCGCTCAAGCTCCGCCATGATCACTTCCATGACTGCGGTGGCTGTTTTTCGGATCACGATGTCAACACCTTCCCATATGCGCCTTGTTCCGACAAGGAGGCGGATCAGATCTTCGCTAAACTGCGTGCTGAACAAGCACTCACTAGTTTGGAAGACGAACAGTGGCGCACCTTCATCCTTCAGCATGTCGCCCGTTGGAATGCCGCTCGCGGTTGGGCGATGCAATTTCACATTGGAGTTATCCGTCGTCCGAATACACGCATTCGTCTTAAGCTCGGCGCCGATACAGGTCACGACGCGATGTATGATGACAGCTTCATAACAAAGATGGCACACTTCCTCGACAGCCTGGATGTCGAAGAAGCACTGCCAAAGTGTATCTTCTACCACGTGAATCCCGCCGCTTTATATCCCATCGCAGTGATGATGGGTGCTTTTCAAGACGGCAAGATCGCCGGCAAAATGCAACTCGGCAGCGGCTGGTGGCACCTCGATACCCTGCACGGCATGACAAATCAAATGGAGACGCTCTCCAGCGTCGGACTCTTTCCTAAGTTCATCGGCATGCTAACCGACTCACGCAGCTTCCTAAGTTTCCCGCGTCATGAATATTTCCGTCGCTTACTCTGCAACATAATCGGACAGGACGTCGATGCCGGATTAATCCCAGATGATACCGAGGTGCTCAATCAGCTAGTCAAAGGCATCTGCATCGACAACGCGAAAAGCTATTTCAGCTTATCCCACTCATAGGACCATGGAAATCCTCCTCGCCACCGAAGGAAACGAGATTCGCGCGTTCATCGCGGCTCAGCCAAATATGTATGTAGTCTGCGGCGACCGCCATTGGCAATACGCCTCCATCGATCCAAAGACAGGCCTGCGCGAGTTCTCCTGCGGCCCAGTCTCTGACAGACACGCATCTGGCTATAACGAAGAGTTCTATGGTGAGATGCACCGCTTCCTCCGCGTCAAAGGCGGCTTTCTAAGTGTCGATGTTGATAGCAAGGCTGGTAACATCATCTTTAAGCATCACCGCGTCGACGGCTCCGTTCGCTACGAGGAATCCTTCAAAAACTAGCCTCAGCTCCAGATGCAAAATAACATTGAACAGATCCAATCCATCCAAAGCCGAGGCTTCCTCGGTAGGCTCGCGGGCTACAGTAAATTGACTGGTCCCGGTTGGGTGCAAGCGGCCGTGACCCTCGGCGGCGGCTCGCTCGTTGGCGCGCTCTACCTCGGCATTATTGGCGGTTACGAATTCCTCTGGCTGCAGCCACTGGCGATGCTGTGCGGCATCATCATGCTGGGAGCCATTTCCTACGTCACGCTCTCATGCGAAGAACGCCCGTTCCGCGTCATGCAGAAGAGGGTATCGCCTACGCTTGCTTGGAGCTGGTTGATCGCAACCGTGATTGCTGACACGGTATTCTGCGCTGCACAATTCTCGCTCGGTCGTGGTGCCTTAGAAGACAATCTCGGATTCACTCCCGGCCCCTACGTGATTACTGGTTCTTTATTCGTCATCGCACTCTCACTGATCGCGCTGTCTCAGAAAAACGACCGAGCATCCCGAATCATCGACAATGTACTCAAAGGTCTGGTCGCGATCATCGTGCTCGCATTTATGGCGGTCGTGGTGACACTCATTAAAAACGGCGCAGTATCTTGGGGCAGTCTCTTTGCCGGCCTGATCCCCGACTTCTCAGCACTCTTCCGCCCGACCGATCAAATCGCAACCGCCATCGCCACGACAGGCGAACGGGCTGCTTACTGGACAGAGTATGTCACCTCCGAGCAACGGGGAAAAATCATCGCCGCCTTTGGCACCGCTGTCGGCATTAACATGACCTTCCTACTCCCCTACAGCCTAAAGAAAAAAGGCTGGGGCCAATCACACCGCCAACTCTCCCGCTACGACCTTGTATTGGGGCTGTTCGTGCCATTCATATTAGGAGCATCCGCACTGGTGATTGCATCAGCGGCCTCCTTCCATGCTAAATACGCCGATGTCCTAACCGCAGACGGCACACCCTTCCCTGAAATGGAACAGGCCTACTACAAAGTGTTGGATGGCAGCTTAGCCGCACACAACGAGGCATTCATCACGCTAGATGACACCGCGAAGAGTGCGATGCGCGCATCTGCTCCACTCGCAGAGAAACAACTCGCCGCCATGCTCTCCAACCGCGACTCAGTCAATCTAGCGCAATCGCTGGAGCCCTTTCTGGGCAAACATGCACAGACCATTTTTGGCATCGGCGTCCTAGCCATGGCCATCTCCACATTACTGGTGCACATGATGATGAATGGCTATGCCATGAGCGAAGCATTCAACAAAGTCGGCAATGCGAAAATCTTCATTCTCGGCGCATCCATGCCAGCCATCGCGGGTTTCTTCTCCCCCTTCCTTTGGAGTGGTGACGCCAAGGCCGCCATGGCCATCCCCGCATCCGTAATCGCTACCACCCTGCTGCCGATTGCTTACCTCGCATTTCTGCTACTAATGAACTCCAAATCGGCATTGGGCGACAACCTGCCGAAGAACCGAGCCCTCATTAACACAGTCATGATCTTCTCCGCAGGTGTGGCCACATTCGCCTCGGTTTGGGCACTCAGCAACAAGGGCACCCCAGGTATGATCGGCATCGCTGGCCTAGTGATTCTCGCAGTCATCGGCCTGCGTGGATTCGCCTCAAAAAACAAACAAGCAGCACAATAATTTATTAATATGAACTTCGGAATCATAGGAACAGGAATGATCGGCGGCTTTCACGCCAAAGCCATCGCAGCGATGAACGGCGGCCGGCTCATTGGCGCAGCGAATCGCACACGTGAAGGAGCACAGGCATTTGCCGAGCAATATAGCACCAAGGCCTACGACTCGGTCGAAGCCATGCTAGCCGATCCTGCGATCGACATTGTTACAATCGGCACGCCCTCCGGCGCGCACTTTGATCCAGCCATGGCCGCGATCGAAGCGGGCAAACATGTGATCATTGAAAAACCACTCGAGGTGACCACCGAGCGTATCGACCAAATGGTCGCCGCGGCCAAGGCCACAGGCGTGACCCTCGCAGCCGTACTTAACCGCCGCTTCCACCCCGGCATGGATGCCTTCAAAAAGGCCGCCGACTCAGGACGCTTTGGCAAACTCACCTCCGCTTCCGCCTACATCAAATGGTATCGCGACCAAGCTTACTACGACTCCGCTGGCTGGCGTGGCACTTGTGCACTCGACGGCGGTGGTGCGCTGATGAACCAGTCCATCCACACCATCGACGCACTCATCTACCTCGCTGGTCCCATCAAATCCGTGCAAGCCAACACCGCTTGCCTCGCCCACACCGACATCGAAGTCGAAGACATCGCCGTAGCGATCGTGGAATTCAAAAACGGTGCACGTGGCATCATCGAAGGCAGCACCTGCACCTGGTCTAAAGACGGCCACCCCGCCCGAGTGCAACTCGCTGGCACCGAAGGCTCTGTCTTCCTTGCTGATGAAGCTTTCGAAACCTGGGACTTCATGAACGAGACCGACGAGGACGAAGCCATCCGCGCTCAATTCATGAAAGGTGCGGAGGCCGGCCTCGGCGCCAGCGATCCGACTGCGATCAACTTCTACCAACACCAACGTAACTTCGAAGAAGTAGTCAGCGCCATCCAGGAAGGCCGCGAGCCCAGCACCGGTGCCAGCGAAGCGCGCAAGAGCGTCGAGCTGATTCAAGCCATCTACCAATCCGCTCAAAACAACGGCGCAAAAATCGAACTCACGTAACGCATTCAGATTATTCAAAATTCGTTCGTAGCCTGCAGTATGAATGCCACGACACCCGCAAAAGCGCCACTCACGCTTCTCACTCTCACTCGTCACTCTCACTCGCCGAAGGCGTTTCACTCCGCGCACAGCGCGATCACTCTATTATGCAACTATCAGGATTCACAGACGAAGCAGGACAATCCCTCGAAACACAGATCAAGGCGACAAAAGCACTCGGCTGGAAGTATCTCTCCGCGCGCAGTATCGACGGCCAGAACATTCACGATCTTTCCGAGGCTGATTTTAACCGGGCAGCCGACCAACTCGACAAAGCCGGTATTTCTGTCATCGAGTTCGGCTCTCTGATCGGCAGTTGGTCAAAATCGATTGAGTCCGACTTCGCGATCACACTTGGCGAGATCGAACGCGCCATCCCGCGCATGCAGCGCCTAGGCACACAGATGGTGCGCATCATGTCTTACGGCCAAAATCCGTGGGGCGAAGACCAACACCAGACCGAACGCTTCCGCCGATTACGCGAGATTGTCGCACGCTTCGCCGATGCCGGACTATCTGCGATTCACGAGAACTGCATGAACTGGGGCGGCTTTTCAGCAGAGCACACACTTCGCCTCATCGAAGAAGTGCCGGGCATGAAGCTCATCTTCGACACCGGCAACCCAGTCTTTCAACGCGACCGCTCCAAGCCAGAGCCCCACCCCTGGCAAGACGCGCTGGAATTCTACCAAGCCACCAAAGCTCACGTCGCACACGTTCACATTAAGGACTGCCTTCATCCCGCAGAAGGCAGCGACGAACCGGAGCGTTACACACTTCCAGGCGAAGGCCAGTGTCGCCTACCCGAAATCTTAGCCGCTCTCAGATCCGACAAGTACAAGGGTGCGTTTGCCATCGAGCCGCACGTGGCGACGGTTTTCCATGCGAAGAAAGGCGAAGCAAGCGATGCAGAACAATGTTACAATAGCTATATCAACTATGGACGAGTTTTTAAAAGGCAACTCACTACCGTTCAACCACAAATTAGACCACCAAATCGTTGCGACTAAAAAATGCAGCTAAAACAAGCTTAAAAATTGACGATATTTGACAAAAAAAGTAAATTAATTTAAAAAATCCTATTGTGATTTAATTTAAAATCTAAGCCAATAAAGTCGCTCATCCCCTATAAATAAAGCCTCTAGAGTAAATATATAAAAAAACATACATGACTCTCATTGAGACTATTAAAGGGTTCCGTTTATTTTTTCGGTTGATCCCACCAAAGCTTTTTGTATAAATACATACCTCACTACTGTCGGTTTCTGTAACTCATATAATCACACACAATTTATGTCCTCAAACGATAAATGCTCCAACGATCTAGGGCTCACACTCGGCATGCTCACCCTTCGTATTTGGTTGGGCTTGCGCGCCATTCAAACCGGCATCGAGAAGTTTGCCGGTAGCGGAAAGCCGATTGATTCGGCTGTCCTAATGGACGGAGCACCCAACACCTACGGATTGACCGAGTCGACATCTGCCAAAGTGTATGCAATCAGTAATTATAACGGCGTCCCCACCCCGCTTTACGACAAGTTTATTAATGAACCCCTCATCCCAGAGTTCGCTTTAAACATTTACAATGTCGTCCTTGGGCCAGCCCTCATTATTCTTGGCCTAACACTCCTTCTTGGGATCGCCACTCGCTTCTCACTCTTTTTAATGGGTCTTGTTTACACCAGCCTTACATTCGGTCTCATTCTGATCAAACAAGATGCAGGTATTGCTTGGTTAGGTGTCCACATCGTCATGATTGTTATAGCGCTCGCACTTGCGAAACACAATAGATTCGCTATCCTGAAAAAGTGGTAACTTACGCTATTTAACTCATGGACTTCGAACTCCCCAGACTCTCTCGCCGAGAATTCCTTTCAAAGTCATCGATTGGAGCCGGCCTAGTGCTCGGCACGCCTTCCATTCTCAAGGCTAAGGCACCAGGTGCCACTGGTGATGACATCCGCGTGGGTTTTATTGGGTGTGGCAAACAGCATGAAGTGCTCTTCAACGCTATGGTGAACATACCAGGCATCCGATATGTGGCTGCCTGCGATATCATGAAGGCCCGAGTCGGGCGCACTTTTTCTGCAATCAAATCGCGTTTTGATTACAACATCAACCGCTACCTCAGCGCAGAGGAGATGCTTGAGAAAGAAGATCTAGATGCCGTCTTCGTGTCCACTCCTGATTTCTGGCATGCGCCACACACCGTGATGGCTCTAGAAGCAGGCTGTCATGTGTATTGCGAAAAGATGATGTCCAACACAATCGAAGGGGCACGTAGTATGGTCGCAGCGATGGATCGCACTGGCAAGCTCTGCCAGATCGGTCATCAACGCCGCAGCAACCCACGCTATCAATTCGTGCTGAATGAACTCATTCAAAAAGAAAATGTCTGCGGTCAAATTATTAACCTAAATGGTCAATGGAATCGAGCACTTAGCTCCTCCCAAGATATTGTCTCGAAACCCTCAATTCTTCCCGAAGCTGAAATTCTCCGTGAGTATGGCTTTAATGCTGGTGCCGACCATACACTTAATCTCGAGGAATTGCGACACCGTTTCCTCAACTGGCGCTTTTACACAGACCTCTCTGGGGGACCGATCTCTGACCTAGGAGCCCACCAGATTGATATATTTAATTGGTTCCTTGGCACTCAACCAAAGTCCGTCATGGCCTCTGGAGGGCGTAGTTACTTCAAGGATCGCGAGCACTTTGATAATGTAATGTGCATCTTCGAGTATGAGACACCTTTGGGTAGCGCACGCGCCTTTTACCAAGTCCTTACCACAACGAGTTCAGGCGGCGGTTACTACGAAACATTCATGGGCACCGATGGCACGATCGAAATGTCCGAACGCGAAGCGTATACCAATATTTACAAAGAATCGGGTGCAGACTCCACGAAATGGGACGAACTTGTCAGGCGTGGATTACTAAAGAAAGAATCAGCCGGTGTCGCTGCAGGCGGAACCGATGCCATCGCTTCTTACGAATCCGCTCCGCCCGACAAATATGCCCTCCCCGGCGGACTGAGCAAACAGCCCCACACACCGCATGTAGAAAATTTCTATGGAGCCATCCGTGGCGTTACTAAATTGACCTGCGATGCCCGCCACGCACTTGAATCGGAAGCTCCGATCTATTGGGTCAATCCCGCCGCAAATAGTCATGAAATAATCAATTTTACCGAAGAGCATCTACACACATAGAAAAAGCTAAAATTCTGAATTAACACAATCAATACAATGAAACAAATTACACTCTTTGCCCTTAGCTCTAGCTTACTTATTTTTGCAGGATGTGGCGACAAAGCCTCAACCAGTGACGGGGCGGCAGCTTCACCAGATTCTACGGTAGCTACCGCAGGCAGCATGCCACTGACCACAGAGATCCCACCAGAGCTCATCGAAGGCACACCGCAACCGATCAAAGTGCCCAATCTTGAACTGGCTCCTTCTGGCGCCCCGGTCCTTATGGTTCCCGAGGGCACTCAATTACTGTCTGCGGACAAGTCCGTGACCGCGAGTGACGACTTTCCCATTATCGGCGAACTCTCCTACATCACCGATGGCGACAAGGAGGCGGGCGAAGGTTACTTCGTAGAGCTCATGGACGGCCTTCAATGGGTGCAAATCGACCTCGAAGAACCCGCAGATCTCTCCGCCATCTGGGTTTGGCACTATCACTCACAAGCACGCGCTTATCACGACATAGTCGCGCAGGTCTCGAACGACCCCACCTTTGAGTCTGGAGTCACGACCCTCTTCAACAACGACTACGATAACTCGGCCGAACAAGGTAAAGGCACTTCCAAGCCTTACGTGGATTCCCGCTATGGGAAGTTAATCGATGCCAAAGGCAGCAACGCCCAATTCGTGCGCCTCTACAGCAACGGCAACACCGCCAACGACATGAACCACTACATAGAGGTGGAAGTTTACGGCAAATAAGATAAATCCTGCTTACACCTTAATCCAAAAATCTCCTTCTCGACGCGAGATTGGCGTATCTCTACTAGGCACCACAGCCATGCCTCCCCCAAATGGGCCTTGAAGACCCTATCACTGTACTATTTGGAGGACAATGACTTTACAGTCTTGCGCCTGTATCAAAGGTCAGCCAGGGCAAGATCGCGCCCAAGCTTGCCCCCCTAAATATTACATTAATTAAGGTAAGCCAGATTAGCTCAGCTCGAATAATTTCCGTATGCCTAAAACTTACATCGCCTAAAAACGATGAGGAGCTAAAGAAATATTCGTCTTAATTACTGGCAATTTCTGCCTATTAGATAAGCTTAGCAATCAACCGACTAAGTATTTTAGTTAAGTATTAACTTCCTTCTATCCCATCATGTCCAAGGTCCGTGTTCGTTTCGCTCCAAGCCCTACGGGTTTCTTCCACATTGGGAGTGCCCGCACCGCACTATTTAATTGGCTCTATGCACGTCATACTGGAGGGACTTTTGTGCTACGCATAGAAGACACTGATAAGAAGCGCAATACCCCAGAAGCTCTCCGAGTCTTACTCGAAGGCATGAAGTGGATGGGGATGGACTGGGATGAGGGACCCGAAGTGGGCGGCGATTACGGCCCTTACTTTCAAAGCCAGCGCCAGCCAATCTACGACGTGTATCTTAAAAAACTTACAGACGCGGGGCGCACCTACGAAAAAGATGGCGCAATCTGGTTCAAACTCGAAGGCGAACGTTATAGCACTTACGACGATTATTTAAAAGCAGAAGTCGAGAAAGTTAAAACAACCCCCATTGTCATCTATGATGAGGTGCGCGGTCGAGTCGAGCGTACTGAAGAAATGGACTTCGTCCTCGTACGCAAAGACGGCAGTCCAGGCTTCCACCTCGTCAATGTGATCGATGACATCACGATGGGAATTACGCACGTAATTCGGGGCGAAGATCATCTTTCAAATACCAGTAAGCACGTCGAACTGTTTAATGCCTTCGGCGTGAAGCCACCAAAGTTTGCCCACATTCCGCTGATACTAAAAGAAGAAGGGTCAGGCAAAATGAGCAAGCGAGATAAAGGTGCACTAATCGAAGAATACGAATCACGCGGATTCCTAGCTTCCGCTGTTCGCAACTACATTTCTCTTCTCGGCTGGAATCCGAAAAATGAACGCGAGAAAATAGACATTGATGAGATCATCGAACTCTTCGACTTCCCTGGAATTAATAAAGGTAACTCGCGCTTCGACGAGAAGAAGCTTTCCGCCCTCAACGCTGAGTATTTACGAGAACTGAACATCGAGAGCTTCACCTTCCTCGCCCGGCCAATACTTAATAAGGCGGGCGTCGTCAGCGAGGACGCCGACGAGGATTACCTCCAAGCTGTGCTTACCCTTTGCCAGCCCAAGGCACGCTCACTCGAAACCCTCTCGGAACTCTGCGGATACTTCTTTATAGACAACTATGCGATGGACGAAAAGACAGGCGTGAAAATCGCCAAGAAGTCCGACCCCAAAGAACTACTAGGCGAGGTGCTTCCAATCCTAGAAAGCATCAAAAGCTTTGATGCCGACAGCTTGAAGAGCGCACTTGAAACTCACGCAGAATCTAAAGATCAAAAGGTCTTCGCCTATTTCCCTGCCCTCCGTTATGCAACCAGTGGCCAAGGGGGCGGCCCCGATCTATTGCCCATGCTTGCAGTCATGGGTCGCGAGCGCGTGGTCGCACGGATTAAGCAGTTTATCGGCTAGTCTTTAGTGGTGGGTGAAAACCAACTATGCCGTCGCCATGACTAGCGAAATGTCAAAATACGGTAACCTAATCTTCAAAAAAGGCCTAGCTAATATCTAAGCTTAAGAGCAGACTTACTGCTCCTAAATTAAAAAAAAATCACCCCACAAAACAGTATGTCAAAAAACAAAACCGTTCTCCTCGTCGCCAATGGCGATCTTCGTATCACTGCCAATCAAAAATGTTGGTCTAAGCAGGATGAGATGGAGCAGGAACTCGCTAGTGTAATTCAGAGCCTCGGTGGCAAACTAAAGCGAGCTCACAAATATGACCCCGAACTCAAGCACGGCTTCATCTCCAGCCAGCGCCAAGGCATGGATGTGTTTGCAAAAATAGACCGGCAGGCGCCCCTTATTATCGCCGAGGCGGTCTGGCAATACTCGCACCACCTTCTCCACGGTCTCATCTCGCACGAAGGTCCCATCCTCACGGTAGCCAACTGGAGCGGCACATGGCCCGGCCTCGTCGGCATGCTTAATCTAAACGGTTCTTTAACAAAGGCAGGCGTCAAATACTCTACACTCTGGAGCGAAGACTTCAGTACTGACAAACGCTTTCAAAATAAGCTCAAGAAATGGCTAGAAACAGGTAGCGTGAGCCACCCAACCACACACGTTAAGAAATACAAGAGTGTGGGCACGCCTGCTCGGCTCAAGAAAGTTGCCGAAAAGATCGCCACTGACCTTGACCGAAATAAAGCCATCCTGGGTGTATTTGATGAATTTTGTATGGGTATGTACAATGCTACCATACCCGATGAATTACTCTTCCAGACTGGCGTTTATAAGGAGCAACTCAGCCAGAGCGCACTCTATGCTGAAATGCAGACCGTGACTAAAGCTGAAGCCGACGAAGTCTATAACTTCATCGTGAAAAAAGGCTTTAATTTCCACTTCGGAAGTAACGGTAAGAGTAGCCTCACAAAGGCACAAGTGATCGAACAATGTAAAATGTATGTAGCCGCTTGCCGCATTGGTGACACCTACGGCTGTGACGCACTCGGCATCCAATACCAGCAAGGCCTCAAGGATCTTTGCCCAGCTTCCGACCTCGTAGAAGGTATGCTCAACAGCACTGACCGACCTCCAGTCAAAAATGCCAAGGGCGAAATTATTCTCAAGGGCGAAACTTACCCGCACTTCAACGAAGTCGACGAGTGCTGCGGCCTCGATGCCCTCATGACGAAGCGTGTGCACACAGCGCTCAAGCAGCCCACCGAGACCACCCTCCATGATCTACGTTGGGGCGACTGGGACAAATCAGGCACGACGGACGAGTATGTATGGGTCTTCCTTATTTCAGGATCGGCACCCATCGAGCATCACATAGGCGGATGGAAAGGAAGCCACGGCTATCGACAGCCCGCTATGTATTTCCCAAAGGGCGGTAGCACACTGCATGGCATAGCTAAGCCTGGTGAAATCGTCTGGAGTCGCATCTTCATGGAAGACGGCAAACTCAAGATGGACCTTGGCCGGGCCAAAGTCATCACACTGCCTAAGAAAGAAACACAGCGCCGCCTCGACGAGACCACTCCCCAGTGGCCAATCATGCACGCCGTGACCTATGGCGTGAGCCGCGACCAAATGATGGCACGCCACCAGGCCAACCATATTAACGTCGCCTACGCTAAAAGTGCAAAGGAGGCCGACAACTGCATGTATGCAAAAGCTGAGTTGGCCAAAAAGATGGGGATGGAAGTCGCCCTATGCGGCACCAACGCCAAAGGCAAAAAGTTCTAATCGACTAGAAATTAATATTTCCCAAAAGGGTGTCCCGAGCAATCGGGGCACCCTTTTTTATGACTTGAATTACGCATTTAAATGCAGAACAAAAAATCCTCACCTAACCAGCATTTGATCAGATCCTATGAAACAATCCTTCGCTCATTCTTTACACCCACGAATTTTCAGTCGAACCTCTACCCGTGGATGCTCTCAAAACAGATTTGACCGTGCCCGATCTCTGGCAGCAGAAGGCGGTCAACCTTCTGCGGGCTGAATACGACGTTATCGTCGATGCACCCACGGGTGCCGGTAAAACTTTCATCTTCGAACATCTCGTCGAACGTAACTTTCCTGGCAAAGCAGTCTTTACCGTACCGACACGCGCCCTTGCAAACGACAAGCTACGCGAATGGCAGGCCATGGGTTGGCGCGTCGGCATTGCAACAGGCGACCTCTCCTACAATCTTGATGCACCCATCATCGTCGCAACGCTCGAAACTCAAAAGCGCGCCCTCATGACGAAAAAAGGTCCACGCCTGCTAGTGATCGACGAATACCAAATGGTCGGCGACCCAGCTCGTGGCATGAATTATGAGCTCGCTCTGGCGATGGCTCCACCCGACACCCAACTGCTCCTCCTCAGTGGCAGCGTAGCCAATCCGCGCGAAATCGAGGCCTGGCTTACCCGCTGCGGACGGCAGGTCGCCACCGTTCGCCACCCCGAGCGTCCCGTCACGCTCGACGAGGTGCACCTCGACGCCCTACCTAACCATGTGCCTAAAAGCATCCATGGCCGCTGGCCTCGCTACATCGCGCGTGCGCTCGACGCCGGACTCGGTCCCATCCTCATTTTCGCCCCCCGACGTAAAGCCGCCGAGAATCTCGCTCGCGCCCTCGCCGCCGCCCTACCAGAACCCGACACGATCGTCCTTACTGCCGAGCAAAAAGCTATCGCTGGCAGCGAACTCGCCCGAACACTCAAACAACGCGTCGCCTTCCACCACAGCGGGATGAGCTATGCGCAACGCGCCGCCCTGGTCGAACCACTTGCCAAGGCCAACCAACTCAAGGTCATCGTCGCCACGACCGGACTGGCCGCTGGAATCAACTTCGCCATGCGCTCTGTCCTCGTGCTCGACCGCGAATACCGTGTGGCCGAAAGCCACCGCCACCTCCGCCCCGACGAGCTACTGCAAATGTTCGGCCGCGCTGGTCGCCGAGGCCTCGACGCGCGCGGTACCGTTCTTTTCACAGGTAAAACTCCTCGTTTGATTGAAGCCAGGCCCCTACGTTTACAACGCGAGAGTAATGTTGACTGGCCATCCCTGCTAACCGTCATTCAAACCGCACTCGATACAGGCAAAGAACCCCTCGAAGCGACGCGTGAATTGACCGCGCGCCTATTCGTACGCGAACCGATTCACCTCGGGCTAGACGATTTCCTGAAGCAGCGAAAAAGCACCACAAAACCCGTCACTCCCAGCACAAAGGAACAAGCTATTTCTGGCGGTGTTATCACTGAATTTTGCAACAAAGAGGGCATCTGGGAGCGCAAACGATCGCCGATTATTTTCAGAATCAAAGACACCTGGTATTTAGATGGCGATACCTGGCGCCCTGGTCTCAGCAGTCCAAAGATCGTGGCTAGTCTCCGTATTGGCACAATTTGTAAATTTGGTACAAACAAAGACCGCCTCTACGGGCTCGAAGTGCCCCTAGCGACTTTTCCAGAAACCAGCGAAGACAACCGCCTTACCCTCACAAAGTGGCTATTCAAAGCCCTCCGCGAGAAAGAGCGCAACGAAGGCAGAAAACCCAACCTTACTAAGCTCTGGGCACTACAAACCATCGAGCGGCACATTCTACCAAAGCTCCCTCAACTCACACGAGGCGGTCGAGCCGTTAATCTCAAGGAGCGAGGTGGCACCCTCTACGCCCAGCTCGACTACGCCGAGGGCGAGATCTATGCACTCAAAGATCTCAACGGCAAAGGCTTACTCAATCCCATCGAGCGTAAGCGTGAGATCCAGGGTAGCCATCCAGAGGACATAGATCAGAGGACGGAAGTCAGAAGCTCTCGAATGCATAGCGTCGCAGAACAGTGGCATACACTCGGTCTGATCGACGCGCAAGCCCACCCCACTCGGCGTGGCATCCTTTTTTCCTTCTTCAACCACGGCGAAGGACTCGCTGTGGCCGCCGCACTCGAAGCCAAGCACTACCCGATCGAAGAACTCGTTTACGATCTAGCCAACTTACGAGCAGGTCACCGCTTCAACGCCCTAGCCCTAGCGGGTCGGCCGATCACTGCCTTCTGCCAAGAAGCCTACGGCCTCCGTACTATCCCCGGTTATTTAAGGCGCGGTCTCCCTCAAGACTACGGCGAAGGCGCTAGCGAAATCCTCTACAATATCGAACATAAAAGCAGTCGTGCCGAAGCCTATCTCGATGACGAGTTGAGCCAAGGCGACATCGAACGCGCCCGCGTCGAATGGCGTAGCCTACGTATGCACATCGCCCACGCGCCCAATTACGATTGGGACCGTTGGCTAGATTTACAGGCCGCGTGTAGGAAATCTTTAGGTATTAATCAACCGAGTCTGCCTTTTGAAAATTTACCACCGCTCACACGCCAACAGAAGCAATAGCGTGCGAATTCATTCACCCCTAATTCGGCAGGTCGACAAACGCACGAGCCATCTTCGATACTGTCACAAGCTCACATGCCACGATTGGCTAAACTAGCGCCACTCGTGTTTCGGATAACGACCGGCCAGCTCCTTGCGAACGTGCACATAAGCCCCGTCCCAGAAGCCGTCGAGGTCGTCAGTCAGATGCGCTGGTCTTTGATTCGGCGCGAGAAGTTCTACAAGTAGCGCCACTTGACCATTCGCGACCTTAAGCGTAGCTCCAGGCACATCGTAAAAGTTCTGAAGCTTCGAGGTAATGATCGCTCGGCCATTGGCTTCGTAACGAATCTTGGCGGGGCGATTTCTTCCCTCTAGCTCCATCTCGGCGGGTGCGTAGGTGGCAATATAGTAAACTTGTTCGGGGCTGATCCATTCTTTGACCGCATTTAAAACGGGGCGGTCTTTAATCTCTTTATAACTGAGCGCACCGTGGCAGATTTGCTCGATCAAAAGTTGGCGTGCCTCTTCATCAATCGGTGCGATCTCGGTTTCGGGGCAGTGCTTGGCCACGAAGTTGACACGGGCGATCCAGTTATCGACCGAGGCATCCCACTTCTTAAGATTTAAACGGCCCGCCACCACTTCAGCTGCCAATAAGCTGGCTGCCTGATCGTAGTCCGGGTCCCCCTGATCTTTGGAATGTAAGACGAGATCACGGAAATGACGCTCAGTGCGACAAACGACACGCCTTGCGGTAGAATCATAGCTCGTCCCTGTCCCCTCATTGAAATCATCGGGGAAGGTTTCTTCTAGCCATTCAACTTCCACCTTTGTTGCCAGTCCGAGCAAGACAGAGACATCACCCCGCAGCTCACGCTCTTCGATTTCAGCTGCCACAAAGAGTTCACTCTCAACGAGGCTCTCACGTCGTAACTCGCCCGAACGGTCGTGCAGCATCTTACAGCGGCGCGTACCGCGATCATTGCGCAGTGCTAGGTGATCCGAGAACGCAACCAGTAGACAGCGACAAATACTTTCCTCTGCATCGGGCAGCGCACCGCTGCGCATATCTAAGCCCACCCGTTCAGCGAGTTGTAGAATTTGCTGGGCTACCGCGCCTGCTTGTCGGGCCGCAGCACTATGGATGCCTAGCGCGCTACATGCGTTGGCGTTAAACTTAGCCCCACGCGCAATCTCCCATGCTTGTAGATGCACAAAGTAATCGGAACGAACATCGGCATGATCCTCGATCTGACGAATCTGCTCACGTCGTACGCGGCCATCGCGTGAAGCTCGATAAAAGGGTCGCCCCTGACTCAGTGCCGCAATCAATGCGGCATCTTGCATCACACCTAAACGATCAGCCTCGATCAACAATCGCGCATAGCGAGGGTGCAAGGGGAAGCGTGACATCTGACGACCGAGCGCAGTGATCTCACTATTCGAATCCAGAGCTCCTAAATCTTTAAGTAAGCCATAGGCACGTTCCAAAGATTGTTTGCTGGGCGCTTCATACCATTCGAACTGATCGAGTTTACTTATACCCGCAGCCGCTAGCATCAAAACAGTCTCCGACAAATCGACGCGCTTCACTTCAGCCACGTCGCGTGCCGAGCGTGCCTCATGCTCCGCTTCACTCCAAAGTCGAACACAGAGACCAGGGCCCGTTCGTCCGGCTCGACCTGCGCGTTGCTCCGACGATGCGCGACTAATCGGCTCAACCAAAATTGAATTAATACCTCTTCGTGCATCGTAACGTGCGATTCGCGCAAGGCCCCCATCAATCACCGCGCGCACACCTTCGATCGTAATCGAAGTCTCGGCCACGTTGGTCGATACGATCACTTTGGGCACGTCGCCACTGGTGACCGCCCTATCCTGGGCGTCGGGTGGCAATTCTCCATGCAAGGGCAAAACCTCGTAGCCACGTGCTTCGGATAATGCCTGGATTGCATCAATCGTCTTTCGAATCTCGAACGCACCTGGCATAAAAACGAGCACGTCGCCCGAATGCTTTGCACCCACTAGCTTCTTAAAGGATGCAGCGGCTCGCTCCCAAACAGGAGCTGTATCTCGCCCAAGCGCAGAACCCGCATGGCTCACTTCAACAGGATACATCCGACCCGATGTTTCCACTCGTGAACAAGGCGCCAAAAAGCCCTCAAGCGTATCGATATCCAAAGTAGCCGACATCACGACTAGCTTTAAGTCTGACCGCTTCGACTGCACCGTCTGTAGAGCCGAAGCGAGACTTAGATCACTGGTTAAATGTCGCTCGT
>Ga0302125_10000535_pt1 | contig 20591 bp, 19 predicted proteins | sample CB4_surface_MG_FD_203111 | JGI IMG/M metagenome (GOLD analysis project Ga0302125, IMG submission 203111) | Marine microbial communities from Western Arctic Ocean, Canada - CB4_surface | ecosystem: Environmental > Aquatic > Marine > Oceanic | place: Canada: Western Arctic Ocean | collected... | reverse complement strand
TTAATTTATCTTGCAACACCACATTATCTGCCTCAAGAAGGGTGATTAAGTCAGTGGCAATCGCAAGCGCGATTGTCCATAGTAGAGATCCTATGGTATATGTTTGACTTTATGTTATAAAGTGGTCAGACAAGGAGGGATTCGAACCCCCGACACTGTAGTTCGTAGCCACATACTCTATCCAACTGAGCTACTTGTCCTTACAGACAGTATACCAAAAGTTGCATAAAAGCGTAAGCTTTTCTTCAATGCCGGGGTGTGTCTCGCGTGCTACGGTCTTTTTCAGTGAAAAGCGACCGAGATGCGGTGTGTCAATTAGTCGAGTGGACGCATTGAAAGTACTGGCTCTGTATCACGATCAATCCCTTTTTCGAAACCTGCAGCGGCTGCACGTGCACGACCTGCATGCCAAAGGTGTCCGACAAAGAAGAAAAATGCTAATACAAAGTGTGAACACGAAAGCCAACTACGTGGGTTTACGAAGTTCGTTGAGTTAATCTCCGTCGCTACACCACCTACCGAGTTAAGTGATCCTAACGGTGCATGTGTCATGTACTCAGCCGAACGACGTTCTTGCCATGGCTGAATATCATTCTTGAGCTTACTAAGATCAAGACCATTTGGTCCACGAAGTGGCTCAGTCCACGGGGCACGCATATCCCAGAAACGCATTGTTTCCCCACCGAAGATGATCTCTCCAGTTGGTGAACGCATAAGGTACTTACCTAATCCCGTTGGCCCTTGTGCAGAAGCAATGTTCGCTCCTAAACGCTGGTCACGTACAAGGAAAGTAAATGCTTGTGCTTGTGAGGCTTCTGGTCCAGTTGGGCCAAAGAACTCAGATGGATATACAGTGTTGTTAAACCATACCATTACTGATGCAGTAAATGCCATTACTGACACAGATGCAAGACTGTATGAAAGGTACGCTTCTCCCGACCATACAAGTGCACGACGTGCCCATGCAAATGGCTTTGTGAAAATGTGCCAGAATCCACCAAGGATACAGATTGTTCCGATCCAAAGGTGTCCACCGATTACGTCTTCCATGTTGTCGACACTAATAATCCAACCATCTCCACCAAATGGTGACTTAAGGAGGTATCCAAAAATCACTGATGGGTCATATGTTGGGTAGTTAATGATACGTACATCACCACCACCTGGTGCCCATGTATCGTATACACCACCGAAGTACATGGCTTTCCATACGAGAAGGTACGCACCAAATCCAAGAAGAACAAGGTGAATACCAAGAATGGTTGTCATCTTGTTCTTATCTTTCCAAAGGTACCCAAAGAATGGGAATGATTCTTCAAGTGTTTCAGGTCCAATAATAGAGTGATATACCCCACCAAAACCTAAAACAGCAGAAGAAATAAGGTGAAGTACACCAGAGACGAAGTATGGGAATGTATCAAGAACTTCTCCTCCAGGACCAACACCAAATCCAAGTGTTGCAAGGTGTGGGAGAAGGATAAGACCTTGCTCATACATTGGTTTTTCTGGTACAAAGTGCGCCACCTCAAAAAGGTTCATGGCACCAGCCCAGAAAACAATAAGTCCTGCGTGTGCAACGTGTGCACCAAGAAGCTTACCAGAAAGGTTAATAAGACGGGCGTTTCCAGCCCACCAAGCGAATCCAGTCGATTCTTGGTCGCGACCACCAACGACGAGTGTTGAATTAAAGAGCGTTTCCACGTGGAAGTACCTCCTCAGGGAATACAAGGTTTTCATGAGGCTGATCTTGAGCGGACATCCATGCACGAATACCTTCGTTAAGAAGGATATTCTTTGTGTAGAATGTTTCGAACTCAGGATCTTCAGCAGCACGGATTTCTTGTGACACGAAATCGTATGCACGGAGGTTACATGCTAATCCAACAACACCAAGTGCGGACATCCATAACCCTGTTACAGGTACGAAGAGCATAAAGAAGTGAAGCCAACGCTTGTTTGAGAACGCGACACCGAAAATCTGTGACCAGAAACGGTTTGCTGTTACCATTGAATACGTCTCTTCAGCCTGTGTTGGGTTAAACGCACGGAATGTGTTTGATCCATCCCCATCTTCGAAAAGTGTGTTTTCTACGGTTGCACCGTGAATCGCACAAAGAAGCGCTGCACCAAGTACACCTGCTACACCCATCATGTGGAATGGGTTCAGTGTCCAGTTGTGGAATCCTTGGAAGAAAAGGATGAAACGGAAAATTCCAGCCACACCGAATGAAGGGGCAAAAAACCATCCGGATTGCCCAAGTGGGTAAATAAGGAATACCGACACGAATACAGCAATCGGTGCAGAGAAAGCAATGGCGTTGTACGGACGAATCATTACGGCACGTGCAATCTCAAACTGACGAAGCATGAAACCGATTAATCCGAATGCACCGTGAAGTGCCACGAATGTCCATAACCCACCAAGTTGACACCAACGTGTGAACTCACCTTGTGCTTCTGGTCCCCAAAGGAGGAGAAGCGAGTGCGCCATACTGTTTGATGGTGTCGATACCGCAGAGGTAAGGAAGTTACATCCTTCAAGGTATGAACTTGCTAAACCGTGTGTGTACCATGAAGTAACGAATGTTGTTCCAGTAAACCATCCACCAACTGCAAAGTATGCACATGGGAATAATAAAATACCTGACCAACCTACAAATACGAAACGATCACGCTTAAGCCAATCATCTACGTTGTCAAACCATCCGCGTTTTTCTTCAACTTTTCCAAGTGCAATAGTCATACTATGTACCTAATTTCTCTATCATCATTTCAGGGGCGTACAAGTTGTCCATTCATACGAAGGGACACAGCGACCCACTGCATTTTTCTACTATCTACATTCTACCGGATTTTCATTCGTGTATACAAGTAATTCTTGCGTCATACGGGAGATGCCCCTTTCTCGGCGGGGTGTCACCATGGGACGCCATGCGCCCTTGGCCTGGGGACATGAGCCTTTCGTTTATCTTCGGGATGGGTGCGGCGTGAGACACACGGTGTGCGCACGCCACGGGAGGGTTTTGCTTCGCCGCATCTTGGGCACCCTAGCGAAAGGGCGCACACGTGACGGCGGGGCTCTTTTTTTTAAAGAGCACGACAGACGCCCCAGGCAATGTGTCGCAAACTCCTCCTGTCTTGGGCAACTTACTTCGCTACACGTGGTGGTTCACGGAAAAAGATAGCAAAGAAAAGAATTCCAAGCGTTCCAACAAGTAAGAACGTATAAATGATAGCTTCCATAATAGTTTCCCCTCGTAATTATACAGTTTGACGGCGAGTTGTTACATCACCAAGTTTTTGGAATGCACCAAACTCTACTTGCTCATCTAAGTCTGGATCAATACCAGCAAATACATCTCGGAAGATTGTACGCGCTCCGTGCCAAATGTGGCCGAAGAAGAAAAGGAGAGCAAAGCTTACGTGTGCAAATGTAAACCACGCACGTGGGCTACTACGGAAAACACCATCCGATTGAAGTGTGGCGCGGTCAAACTCGAAAACTTCTCCAAGTTGTGAACGACGTGCATATTTCTTCACTGTTGCTGGGTCCGTGAAGTTTAATCCATCAAGCTCACCACCGTAGAATGTTACACTTACACCGACTTGCTCAATACTATACTTTGATTCGGCACGACGGAATGGTACATCCGCACGTACAATACCATCACTATCAATAAGGATTACAGGGAATGTTTCAAAGAACGTTGGCATACGACGCACAAAAAGCTCATGCCCTTGCTTATCCGTAAATACGGCATGTCCTAACCACCCTGCGGCAATTCCATCTCCATTGTCCATTGGTCCAGAGCGGAAAAGTCCACCTTTTGCTGGGTTGTTTCCAATGTAATCATAGAATGCAAGCTTCTCTGGAATAGCGGCCCATGCATCCGAAAGTGATGCTCCACCAGCAACACTCTTTTGCACACGCTTTTCAATTTCTTGTTGGAAGAAGCCTTGATCCCACTGGTAACGTGTTGGACCAAAAAGTTCAATTGGTGTCGCAGCACATCCGTACCACATTGTTCCACCAACAACAAACGCGGCCCAGAACACAGCTGCAATACTACTTGAAAGTACTGTTTCTACGTTCCCCATACGTAATGTCTTGTATAGACGTTGTGGCGGACGAACACTCAGGTGGAAAAGACCAGCACAAATACCAACGATTCCCGCGGCAATGTGGTGCGATGCAATTCCGCCTGGGTTGTATGGATCGAATCCTTCTGCTCCCCATGCAGGTGCTACAGGTTCTACACCACCAGTCAGACCGTATGGATCAGAAACCCAAATTCCAGGGCCGTAAAGACCTGTCACGTGGAATGCTCCGAAACCAAAACAGAGTACACCTGAAAGGAAAAGGTGAATTCCAAAAATCTTCGGAAGGTCTAATGCAGGCTCCTGTGTGCGTGGATCACGGAAAAGTTCAAGATCCCAGAAGACCCAGTGCCAAATCGCTGCAAGGAACAGAAGGCCTGAAAGGATAATGTGTGATGCGGCTACACCTTCATAACTCCAAAGACCTGGGTTACTTACGCTTTCCCCACTAATGCTCCATCCACCCCATGAGTTTGTTACACCAAGGCGTGTCATGAATGGAAGAACAAACATTCCTTGACGCCACATTGGGTTCAGAACTGGATCTGATGGATCGAAAATGGCTAATTCGTATAATGCCATTGAACCAGCCCAACCCGCTACAAGTGCAGTATGCATAAGGTGCACTGCAATTAAACGTCCCGGATCATTTAAAACAACCGTGTGTACACGGTACCATGGTAATCCCATACGCTACCTCTTTTTCATATTCTCATACTATTTATTGACTTTCTATAGAGGAGTATACCATAAGTTCAAAGCGGATGCCCACACCAATGAGTGAATTGGTGTGGAATTTTTGTTATGGGGCTAAACGGGTTCGAACCGCTGACATCTTCGGTGTAAACGAAGCGCTCTACCAACTGAGCTATAGCCCCTTCTACGTATAGTATAGCTGACACGTGACGATTCGTGCAACTAGAGTACTGTGCCGGTGTACGCACACCGGACAGACACGTGCAAGGTATACACCCATGCAGCATGCATTACCCTTGACGTTGTTTATGCTTTGGATTGACGCAAATCACCATCACACGTCCATGACGACGGATCACACGGCATTTAGGACACATTTTTTTTACAGATGAACGAACTTTCATAACACGCCTCATTGGAAGTCAATTATTGAGCTTGAAACGCACGCACGCATGCGCGCATCATTCTCCGGGCGAACGACGGGGATCGAACCCGCGACTGATGGAGTCACAGTCCATTGCCTTACCACTTGGCTACGCCCGCCAGATACTTATACATCAGGATATCAAATATTGCCGCCGCTGTCTAGACGCTTTTCTCTCGAACAAATAATTCTTTAGCGGGTAACGTGATTCGAACACGCAACGTCCAACTTGGAAGGATGGCACTCTACCATTGAGTTATACCCGCTTATGTATATAATAACAAAAGATACTGATTTGTCTAGACATGCTGCCACATTTTTTCTGGTGGTCCCGCACGTGGGCAGGCAGGCGTCGCGTGCGTATAAACAGATAAGCCGAATTCTGTTTGTGTGGTTATTTATCTGGAAATTTCATGAGTGAAATTTTCTAGCAAGTGAGCTATTCCAAGAGATGTGATTGGAATACCGTCGCTTTTGCTCTCCATAAGGGTCTACCAATATACACGTTTGCACATGTACCGTTATTACACCTCCACTGGCATCGACACCACATGCCAGCAAGTTTCATTTCTGTGGCACTTTCCTCCCAATATATGTACGCGAACTTCTCGCGTTATGCAACATCGTCGTGAGAGTTCGGACTTTCCTCAAGATCCACTGATCTTGCAACCACCCTGTTTATATGTATAGACGACGCACGACTCCAACACGCTTTTGGCGGGAACAGGATTTGAACCTGTGACCTTAAGATTATGAGCCTTACAAGCTACCAGACTGCTCTATCCCGCTATATGATAAGTATAGCGGAATGTCACAAGAATTTCAGTAAAACTTCGACACGCACCACCCGATGGCCAGGGCCACTGGTATGGGTGGGATAGGCCACCTGGCATTACTTTTGTGGGCCGAAAATAATATCGCGTGGTGTTTGTGGCGGCACTTGTGCATCGACTGGTTTGTTGCCGTCGACGCCACGGCACCAACGACGCGTTGTATTTGGCGCACGTAATTCGACAGGATCCGCCGCACCACCGTACGTTTTGGTCCAATGCTTCTCCTCCTTGCGCACGGGATGAGCTGTCCACTGCGGCTCATTGGACGCGGCCCAATCCGGATCATTGGCTGTTGTTGTTGCATTGAATGCTGCGCTAACAGGTGCAGGATCATTGGCGAAAAAACCGAAGCCTAGTGCAATGGGATCTAAGAACCATACATTTTGATTTTGTACCCCATTTTTTGCGGCGATCACTGGTTTGTCTTCTTCGCTTAATACGTAGGTTGGCAAATCTTCGACGTCCTCCGCCTCCGGGTCTCCCCCGGCGTCCACAGCTTCTCCAATATCTGGCACATTTGGCGCATGCACCAGTGGGTAATCCCATGGCAGGTGGATTTCTTTCGGCAGATCCTGGAGTACGACTACACCAAAATCGTCGAGCTCTCCCCCACGGTGGGTCATGTCAAAGTCTTCCTTCCAGAAAGGACGCAGCTCTTGCATGGGCTTGAACTTTGAGCTGAGACGATTACGAAGGCCTTGCATCTCTAACACATCCTCTTCCGTGACCTCGTCCCCATCTTTCGCAATGGCTACGGGATCCCAATCGTAATCGCGATCAAACGTAGCGTCCAATGGCAAAAAATGACGGAGCGGGGTGACAACCAGGGCTTGCGACACAGGAAGGGCATCCAGTTGTGCACGCACGGACGTGAGTCTGTCTAGCCAGTGCGGCTTCAGCCCCTCGCTTCCGTCCCAGTCGAACCAGTTGGTGGCATGGATTTTCCCCTGGAAAATATACCACTCTTTATCTTTGTTTCCCTCATCCCTTACGAGTTTGTCCGCGTGTCGGGACTTTTGCCACTTCGTGAACCAGTTCTCATACTTCTTCTTGGACAGGTCTTCTAGTTCCCGGTCTTGCAGGGAGACAGCCATCTTCTCGCGTTCCCGGCTCTCATTTGCCTCGTGATAGCGCCATTCCATGGCGAATGGTGACTCTTCCTCAATATCCATCACGGTGTCCTCACCAATATTGTTATGGCTCATCTCAGGCACGGATTGCAGTTTCTGTGTTTTTTTTGCGGCGGGTTTCGCTTCTTCATTATCTTCGGCGTCAATCCACGCAAAGTCGGGCATTGGCGTGAAGCGCTTGATGCCAGGGATGCCCCCTAAAAGTAAATCTGGATAAAAGCCGAGGACTACGTCGGGAATTGCGCCTTGAAACTGTGCGGCTAGGAGGAGCGCGCTGATCGCTCCGGTAAGGCGTAACACCCAGATACTCGCTTTTGCTGTCTTCACACCGACAAGTTCTTGATTGGCACGCGTGCGTGCCCATGACCATTGCCCAAAAAAGCGGTGCCCCAGGGGTGAAAGACAGATGAACGAGAGCATGGCGACGATGAGGAGCGTATATGTCAGCAGAAAGCCAAACACATAACTGGCTGGATTCGAGGGAAACAGCAGTAATAACGATCCTCCGACACTTGCGTCATCCGGGGAACCAAGACCCAAGATTCCACCGATGGCGAGGTAGAAGAAGCCTTCTTTACGGTGGGCCACGGGTCTTCTTCGGGGCGGCGCCCACGCTTGGAAACACCGGAGCATTGTAATGACAGTGATGAAAAACCCCAATGGAAGGAGGACGGGTGTCATGTAGTACCAGAGCCATAAGAGCTCCGGTCCACCAAAAAAAGTGAGAAGGACTAAAAGTACTTGTCCAATAAAAATACTCCCAAAGACTAATACGCCTTTAAGGTGTCCTTGAAATACATAGACCATTAATCCGACAAACCATGGAGTAAACGGCGTGATGCCGTAGAGTACTCCCTCGATTAAGCCTAAGCTGAAAGAATTGTGCATAGTAGTGTGTGTGTTTTCCTCATGGTTTCTATACGTCTATATGGCACTCGTTGGGAACGATGCCCAACACGCGCGATTGCAAAACACGTCTTTTTTGCTTTGCGTTTGCTTTTATTATACAATAACATGATACATTCCGTCAGTCTCTATCTTATTTTTCTTGGAATAAACGGGTTTCGAGCGGCATACCGTGCTAGTCGCTACGACTAGCATAGAACTGGTATAGACGTGGCGTTAGTCTTCCGTTGGTGGCGGTGTGCCAAAGCCTTGCACATTCTCGTTTAATACGCCAGCGACCGGTGAGGGTGGGTAGAAAAACCCTTTTGCGTTACGTGTGGTTAACGACTTTCCTAATGATAATGCATTACGTGCTGCATCAAGAGCTTTGCGTTGCCAATGTGCCTTGCGCATTGCCGATTTTGCTCTTGACATGCGTCTTTTTGGAACTGCCATAAGAAGTATGTGTGTAGATAGAAACTATACGTCTAGTATAGAAACCTTTTCACGCTTTGTCTATCAACTTTTCTTTGCGCGTCAGTAGCCTAGGTTTTTTGCGTTATGATAGTATACTGAAGAGACATGCGCAGCAAGTCTTTGTCGAATGATATACATCTTAATTTTATTTATTTTTATGCCAATTGGAGTACCAAAAGTTGCTTATCGTTTGCCGGGGGAAGCAATCCCACAATGGGTTGATTTATATAACCGTCTCTATCGTGAGCGTGTGTTATTCCTTGGTTCGGGGCTTGATGATGAGCTTGCGAACCAATTAAATGGTATTATGTTGTATCTGAGTGCGGAAGATTCAACGAAACGTTTATTTTTATATATTAACTCCCCTGGAGGTTCCGTGACTGCTGGTCTCTCTGTTTTTGATATCATGCATTATGTGAATGCCGCCGTAACGACTATTGGTATTGGGTTTGCGGCGTCTATGGCGTCCTTTATCTTAGCTGGTGGTGAGCGTGGGAGCCGTATCGTATTACCCCACTGCCGTCTCATGGTGCACCAACCACAAGGGGGTATGCAAGGGCAAGCCTCGGAGGTTCTCTTAGAAAAAGATGAAATCGTTCGTTTACGCAAACTTGTTGGCCGGCTCTATGTTGATTTGACGGGACAACCCGCTGACATTGTGGCACGTGACCTTGATCGTGATACATATATGTCTGCGCGTGAAGCCCGTGCGTATGGGCTTGTTGATTTAGTGGCATCGAACGAGAACACCAATGCGTAATATGCTGTCGATGTACGTACGCATCACTACACCACTAATCCCAAAATGTTTTTTCCTGTACTAGCCTTTAATTGGATTGTGACACTATTTACTTTGGAGGTAACACGTTATGTCATGGATCATTCCTAACTCACGCGCGCAGTTGGACTGCATCAAATTTATTGAAAAGAGTGCAACGGAGCAGTATGCACGTGTTTCGCTTGGGCCGCTTGAGCCTGGACAAGGGGTTCCAATCGGAAGTACCTTACGCCATCTCCTGTTAACTGAGGTACCAGGTGTGACTATTACCGCCGCACAACTCAATGGCGTACCGACGCAATTTACGACGCTGCCAGGTGTTCGTGAATCGGTAGCGGAAATTTTCCTCAACTTATCACAGGTTGTTTTTTATAATACATTACCGGATGTACTGCCTCCAATTGGGGGTCTTAGTATTGACCCGCAACCTGTAGACATTGGCCCGGAACTACCCCTTGACTTACGTCACCTCCGCGATCCAGGCCCTCTTTCGGCTCTGCCTGGATATCCACGCGTTGTTCGGGCTGGTGATCTTTTATTACCCGATAATGTGCGGTGTGTAGATCCCACTCAGCCGATTTTAACTATCATGGATCCATGCACGGAACTTAATTTAGGTTTTATGCTGGGTCAAGGTAAAGGATACACTAAATGGCTACGCGCGCCCTCCCCGAAGTCTAGTGTAGGGTTCATTGCTCCGAATACCTCAATCCGTCAGCTGTCTGACACCAAGGAAGGTATCTTTCAACCTATTGATGCCAATTATATGCCGGTGTTAAATGTCAATTTTAAAGTGCATACTGATGACCCACAAGGCGAATATGTGTATTTTGAAATTACAACAAATGGCAGTGTGCATCCCTTCGATGCAATCAAACATGCGAGTGCGGTCCTGGTTGCAATTGTGCGTCCCCTGCTTAAAGCGTCAGACGCTAACCCAGGCATGCACAATCAGGGTTTATTACAACACGTTGTCGAGGGACCACGTACAAATACAAAGGAGTATTTTGAAACGGTTCCAATCGAACAGCTTGAACTTTCGTTACGTGCATATAATTGTTTAAAACGTGCACAAATTCTGTTGTTGTCAGACTTGTCACAGGAATCACAACAAAGTCTTCTCGCGCTTCGCAACTTTGGACAGAAATCACTGGATGAAGTAACAAAAGCGTTAGAAACATATGGCATTCCATTAGTTCAAGAGGGTGATATTGATGCGAACGATGGGTAGGTGATGGCTCCTGATCCAGAGAACGGTGACATGCGTTCATGCGCCATAATCGTTCTCTGACATAAATCATAAAATAGTGAAGACCTTTTGTTTCTATGTGTTATTCGGTGGGGCGAAAAACGCCCACACCGTGGTTATTGGATGTATTATCCACCAAATACAGGTGCGCCACCTGCAGAGTTTTTCCACATCTTATGTGCTTCAATACGTGCACGTTCGCGATCAAACGTGAGTTGGTTTTCAATGTAGATTTTACGGGATTCCGCTTTTTCCATACCCGTGCGTGCATCTGTTACACGGCGTTCGGCTTCCTCTACATCAATGTCTGCAGCTTCCTCAACACCACGGCAGAGAATATTGACACGGTTCTCTTTGATAACCCCAAACCCGCCAAGGAGAGCCAGGATTTTCCATGCTGTCCCTTGACGAAGCGCGAGTACACCATTATCCAGCCCTGTTACGAGTGGTGCGTGCTCTTGGAGAATGCCAATATAGCCTGTACTTGTTGGAAGAAGTAATTCTTCTGCCTCTTCTTTAAAAAAAATTCGATCTGGTTTTGTAATACAAACTTCCATGTTTTACCTCTGTTTTCTTCAGCGCTTTTGGATAGGCCAAAAGTGTCGACGCCCGTCAAATGACGCGAGAAAGTCTCTTTGTCACGGCCGGGACTTGGTGCCCGGGGCGTTGCCATGGGCAATGGGCCCAATGGCGTGGCCCCGGGCCTCACGTGTGCTGTGCCGTCGTTCGACACAGCGTCGGTGTATTATAATTTGGCTGCTTTTTCTACCACTTCATCGATGTTTCCAACAAGGTAGAAGGCCTGTTCTGGAAGTGCATCTAATTCCCCAGCAAGAATCATTTGGAATCCTTGGATTGATTCTGCAAGACTGACGTACTTTCCAGGAGACCCTGTAAAGACTTCTGCTACGAAGAATGGTTGTGAAAGGAAACGCTCGATTTTACGTGCACGGGCTACAACTAAACGGTCTTCTTCTGAAAGCTCGTCAAGTCCTAGAATAGCAATAATATCTTGCAGCTCTTTATAACGCTGTAATGTGTTCTTTACACTTTGTGCAATGTCATAGTGTACATCCCCAAGAATCCATGGCTGGAGCATTGTTGATGTCGAGTCAAGTGGGTCTACTGCAGGGTAGATTCCTTTTGCTGCTAAGTTACGTGAAAGTACAGTTGTGGCATCGAGGTGCGCAAACGTTGTTGCTGGTGCCGGGTCAGTCAGGTCATCTGCTGGTACGTATACCGCTTGAATAGATGTAATTGAGCCTGTTTTTGTTGAAGTAATACGCTCTTGGAGTGTACCCATCTCTGTACTGAGTGTTGGCTGGTACCCTACTGCCGATGGCATACGTCCTAAAAGTGCTGATACTTCCGCACCTGCTTGTACGAAACGGAAAATGTTATCTACGAAGAGAAGTACATCTTGGTTGTTTACATCACGGAAGTACTCCGCCATTGTAAGTGCCGTTAACCCTACACGCATACGTGCACCTGGCGGCTCGTTCATTTGCCCGTATACAAGTGCTACTTTCGACTCACTGAGGTTCGATTGGTTAATCACATTGGATTCGCACATTTCTTGGTAAAGGTCATTTCCTTCACGTGTACGCTCTCCTACACCAGCAAATACTGATACACCACCGTGTGCCTTAGCAATGTTGTTAATAAGTTCCATGATGAGTACAGTTTTTCCTACACCTGCGCCCCCAAAGAGACCAATTTTTCCACCACGACGGTATGGCGCAAGAAGGTCTACTACCTTAATGCCTGTTTCGAAAATGGAAAGCTCTGTATCAAGGTCAACGAATGCAGGTGCATTACGGTGAATAGGCAGTGAGCCTTCGGCTTCACATACCCCAAGCTCATCTACAGGCTCTCCAAGTACGTTGAAGATACGTCCAAGTGTTGTTTTTCCTACGGGTACTGAAAGGGCACCACCTGTATCAACGACAGTCATCCCACGCATTAACCCATCAGTGGCACTCATGGATACGGCACGTACAAGGTTATCACCAAGAAGTTGCTGTACTTCCGCAACAATGCGTAACTCGTCACCTGCTTCATTTTTCCCTTCTACAATGATGGCATTGTAAATGTTTGGCATTTTGTTAGGTGAGAAGGCTACGTCAATTACTGGGCCAATAATTTGTGTAATACGACCAAGGTTTGTATTCGTCTTAGTTGATGGTGTCATAATGAAGAATGAATTCGATTAGAATAATGTAATACGGGTATCTACCCATAGGGAATAAAGTCAAATTACCATTCCAGCCGGGAGAACTGGTCTGTGTAGGAGGGCAAAGAGCTCACCAACTAGTGTATAGCAATGCTGTGAGCAGCACAACAATATAATGATGCGTGTGTCGTGACGACAGACGGAGAGATGTGGTTGCATGCCGCAACCACAGAACATGTTAGTATGCGAGTCCCATACTACGTGTTGTTTCTGAACCAAGGTACACACGTACGCTTAAAAAGTCTGTTGGACATGCCGCTTCGCAACGCTTACAGCCAACACAATCTTCCGTACGTGGGGCTGACGCAATTTGGCCCGCCTTACATCCATCCCAAGGTACCATTTCAAGTACATCAGTTGGACACGCACGTACACATTGTGTACAGCCGATACATGTATCGTAAATTTTTACTGCATGTGACATAAAAAAAAAGAATAACAGGAAAAAACATTTAGGGATTAAACGCGGCTGCGTGGGTGGTTGGTATGGGTCGTATACTAACGTGGTGCAATCGGTCACGTGTGCCTTCTCGACACGCGTCGTATCACGGGATATGTTTGGGTCAGGTGGGATTCGAACCCACGGCTAATCGGTTAAAAGCCGAATACTCTACCACTGAGTTACTGACCCACGTGTATACATGCATGGTACTGGGTTTATACACAGAATACAAGGTCCTTTTCGGGGTGTGAAGGCATGGCGTGCCTGGCGTTTACAGAACCCTACGTATGTAGGGTATACCGGCACATCGCAACATTCCATAAACGCGTCGCATCCTTCATTTGCTTTTGGCTTAGGAAGGGGAGGGTGAATCTCTTTGCTCCGAACCACCTTGCCTGCGAGAGTCTCGCAGTGAGGTTTCATAACAAGATGGGTGGTTTGGCCTCGGCGTATACGGTCATATTTTATGCATCGCAATCCGAGCTTGGTTCTGGAGCATACGGCCGAGGAAGTGGGAGAGTAAACCCCTTGCCCCGAACCATCTTGCCGCCCAAGAGTGGGCAATACGGTTCGGGGCGAGGTAATAGCCCTGATCTCTTCTCCGACGATCTTCCATGATGACATGGAACTCGCACTCTAAAACCCCCAATGGATGTGGGTTTGCCATACAAATTCTCTTTTTAACGTGAAATACACGGCATACCGGATAGGCACATGTCCCCCTGTCCACGTGTGTGACGCCAAGGGAGACTACGGGTGTCTCTTTTTAAAGTGGCCCGGAGATACCTTGCTTACGAATCATAAGGAAGTGCATCAGCATAAATACAGCTGCAAGAAGTGGGAGAACAAATGTGTGTAAACTGTAGAAACGTGTAAGTGTGGGTTGTCCTACGCCTACACTTCCGCGAAGAAGTTCTACAACAAATGAACCAATAACTGGAATGGCATCTGGTACACCCGTTACAATTTTCACAGCCCAGTACCCAACTTGGTCCCATGGGAGCGAGTATCCAGTCACTCCAAAAGAGACAGTAATGGAGGCAAGAATTACGCCCGTTACCCATGTAAGCTCACGTGGCTTTTTAAAGCCACCTGTAAGGTATACACGGAATACGTGAAGGATCATCATTAATACCATCATACTTGCTGACCAACGGTGTACAGAACGGATAAGCCATCCGAAGTTTACTTCCGTCATAATGTATTGCACAGAGGCAAATGCTTCTGTTACTGTTGGACGGTAATAGAATGTCATTGCAAAACCTGTTGCTACTTGTACAAGGAAACATGTGAGGGTAATTCCACCTAAACAGTAGAAGATATTTACGTGTGGCGGCACGTACTTACTTGTGACATCGTCTGCAATTGCTTGAATTTCAAGACGTTCGTTAAACCAATTATATACTTTACTCATAAAATTTTCCTTAAAGTGACTGCCGCAGAGGGGCAGGGGAGAGGGAGGCACAGTGCAACAGCACATGTGCATGCCAGCCGCACGTGTCGCACGTGGGCACCCGTGGCAGCACTCTACACACGTGGAAGACGGTGCGGTGTGTGGTCGTGTGCCCAGCGCGTGGACACGTGTCACAGTTGGCCATTTTTTTCATAACGAAATTTATTGGAAGCACTCACACCTACATCTGGCAAGGCAAAGGTGGCGATTGGCTGTGGCAAGACGTGGCATGCGTCAGCCCGTGCGGCGATCATGAGCATCGCCCCAAAAAGGTATGTGTTGCACGCGGTGCGTGCGTCGTAGCGCTGGTTTGGGAACTTAAAGTGAAGATCCGAGACCAGTGTATGAACCATAAAAGAAAATGGCTAAAAGACCAAGTGCTGCAAGTCCAGCTACTGTTCCTACGAACCATAATGGAATTCGTCCTGTTGTCGTGTTTGACATAGCGCTCTCCCCTATAAATGTGTTTAGTTAAAAATATAGCTTGAAAAAAGAACCGCAAGTACAAAAATGAGGAGTAAACCCCAGTAAAGACTGGTACGGTTTAACTCCACCGTTTGCTTATTTGGATTTGGGTTTGTCATACAATTCTCCTTTTAACGTTGAATAAACTGCATTGCTGTAAGAGAACCAAGGAAAAAAACCACTGGAACAGCTAAGGCATGTACTGCCAACCAACGGAATGTAAAAATGGGATATGTTTTAATCGACATAATAAAAATATACCTGTATCACAGGTCGAATAAATAACGTATACATAGCATGTGCACCATTGGTGCGCATGTATTCCTTTTGCTCCACCGCATACAGGGTCGGTGCTGAGCAAGAGGGCTCCTGCGTTTTCCTACGTAGGTGTACTTATGAAACCAGCTCTTCCATTTGTGCAAGTGCGCCGTAGCGATCTGACACTAAAGGAAGCGTTTGGCGCTCGTCTGTAAAGTATTCGTTTGGACGCGGTGTCCCGAATACATCGTATGCTAATCCAGTACTTACAAAAAGCCATCCAGCAATAAATAAAGATGGGATTGTAACACTGTGAATCACCCAGTAACGAATACTTGTGATGATGTCACCAAAAGGACGCTCTCCTGTAGAACCTGACATAGGGTACTCCTTCAACATTTCTGTAAAAGCCCGTGCATTAAACTGGTAGCCAATTTATCTGCACAAGGCTCATTTATATTATATCGTTCACTCTGTGAAATGCAAAAAAATATACGAGAAAACCAGCAGAGTGACGTGTGCTGGTCGTCTTGATGTGTCCGTGTGCCTTACTGGTCCACGTCGTTTGACTCGTCCGAGTGTGTACGCAGACTCAGAAATCTGCACACACAGTCCACTACCCCGCACAGGGGAGCCAGCATCGTGTGGAGTAGCCATCCTTTGGAGTGGGTCGCGTCGGCTACTACGTCGGCGTCCACGTCAGGAGGAACCGGAACTATGTCCGTGTCAGGAAAAACTGCGTACTCCGTAATCGTGATGAGCACACATGTGCCCATTGATTCGTTTTCCGCGCTTGCAAAATAGCGTACGAAAGACTTCAGTATCACGTTGAGAGAAGATACGCCTGCAGGACGTGGTGGGAGACGCATGCTCACCGTCAGTACAGGGTCGGGAAAAGGTTTGCCTACGGGACGTGGCACAGATCCGGGTTGCGGACTACGCCAATGTTTTTGCATGACATCCAGCATCTCCACGGACACTTGACTGACACGGCGCGCCGTTGAGCGTTTTCGGCATTTGAATGCGAGGTCACTATGTGTCTCAAAGGTACCAAAAATGGCTGCATCTCGTGAGGCAAACTCATTTTTCTTTTTATCCGTGAGGAAGGCAAGGCGGTTGTGAATTTTAGTTGTCAGGGTTGGGAGACCCCAAAGAATTTCTGCCTCTAATTCGTTGAGACCAGCAATAGTGGCGTATTGTTTTGAAAAGCGTGTGCTACGCCACGTGGTTGTGGCAGTGGTGCGCATGGTAATCGACTTACTATTACAGAGTGCGCTTGGTGTCCAATTCTTTGGATGTGCACGTTGCCAGAGATCAAATGAGGTGATAAATACGTGGTCTGATGTGGTGCGTTCGAGGGTATGCTCCACGCTCACGTCCTCCACGCGTTTTTTCATGTCACTAAAGAGTGGCTCACAGTACGTATCAAAGGTGACAAGTGGATACGGGAAGCTACACATTTTTTGTGTCGTGTAGAGGAACAAGCCTTCACAAAAGAATGGGATTAATCCCGGCACCAGTGTGCGATCCGGTTCGAGGCTCACCGCGCATTCGTGCGACGGTTCCGGGAGAGACCAACGTGTCGCGAGGATCTCCGTTTCGCTTGGGACTATGGCATTGAAAAGATGCATCACTTTTTTATACATTGGGATATGCCCGGTTTGTGTGAAAAAAGGTGAATGTTTTCTCGCGGGCTCATGACGTTGCTTATAGTCCGTGGTTGAAAAGAAACTGAGTGTGCCTGGCTTAATAAAAGTGACATCTGGGAGATCATGGACTTGGTTCACCGTACCTAATGCAAAGGCAACACTATTCACAGTATGTTTGGTTGCTCGGTTGCGGGTTGCATACACGACAGAGGTATTGAGGAGCGTACGAATATCAAGACAGCTAAAACCGTTTGTCATTGCTGCGAAGTAGTGCCAATCCACATCCTTTGCGCCACGCATGTGCGCGTGTGTACTGTGCACCGTCAACATGCGGAAGCGGTCTTTTACTGGTGGGTAGGAAAAGCTTAATACCCATTCAAAACGACCCGAGCGCATCACTGCCGCATCCATCATAAGCGTGCTTTCCATGCTTCCAATCACAAAAATATCTTGCTCAGATGGAATGACTTCGGCTCCACGCGTATACCCATCCATCGCCAACAGTAAGTGTGTTGTGGCACGTACGGATGTAAACATAGGATAACGTTCACGATGACGTGTCATGAAATCCATGTCACGGATAAAAAGAATATTTGGGGCATGCGCACGTGCACGTTGAAAGAGTGTTCGTAGGCGGACTAAGCCAAGGAGTTGGTCGAGATAACGGTTACTCTCTGTCAATAAGAGTGGTAAGCGTGATTCTGTTGCCAGTGTGCGGACAAAATAGGTACGCCCATTTCCAGGCTTCCCAAGTAAAATCATCCCTTTCGGAAGCTGATTCATGCGGTACGCAGCTGGTTTAATTAAGGCCAGTAATGGGAAATGGGTAATTTCTGCTTGTACCCGTTTTTCATAGCGTAAACCACGCATGAGCGTGGTTTGACCACCGAGGCGATTCACGAGCTGTTGACGTGCTGCCAGCAGTGGTGGTGCGAATGCGGTGCCATCACCGTTTTTTGTACGCGTATAGTGGTGCACAAGCTGCGTCATTTTCTCGAACGCAGGATAGCGTGGGTTACGTGGGCTACTCGTGTGTTTCAACAGCGGTTGCAATGTCATGTATTCACTTACATTCCGTGGCGCAACCAGTATTTGTTTCGCCTCTTCTGTGTGGGGATCTCGCATCTTTTCAATCCGCTGTCCCATCGCGTTTACAGTCTGCTTTGCCCAAAGGGCGTGTTCGAGCGGGATGTTTTCAAGAATGCTACGATTCCACGCTTCGTTCCATTTGGGTTGTCCGTACAGTTGCACCCCACGTTTTGCTTGGAACGCACCAAGGAGTTCGCGAATGTCAACGCTCTCCATGGTATTACCTACATAGTGACGTACTTGAGCTCCTTCGGAGAGGCGCCCAATATGCCCAATCTGGCGATGGACGGTTTGTGGTTTTTTTCGCCAAATCGTAGTCACATCGAGACTACGGCATTCGGCCCAAATACATAATTCCATTGTCGCGTAAAACAAGAGAATTTGAATGATAGTCAAGCCGTATTCGTCGCGTCCACTCGCACACCATAACCAACCCGTCTCGTGCCAGAATCCATATGGGGCAGGGTTGGTGAAGACTGTGCCACCGGGTGACCAAAAAGGTTTGCGAAGTGTTTCGATTTTTGCTCGGTCACGAGTAAATAACGCCTCGGATATGTGTGTGTCGGCGCTGGTGTCGACATCACTCTCGTGTGCATTCGCCTCCTCATATTCCTTCTTGGCCTGCTCCATGACATTTTTTTGCTCCTTCAGACCTTCTAAATGAAGTTGTATTTTCGTAGGGGGGAGTGGTGGGGGCGGTGGGTCGGTCGGGCCGTCGTCCATGTCATGCGCGCCCTTATTCATGTGATGCGATGAGTCGTCATCCCAGCTATCATATGGGTCGTCATACTGGTCATCATATGCGTTGTCATTCGAGTCACCATACGCGTCGTCATCCGAGTCATCATATGCGTCGATTTTCCCATCTTCGCTGGTCCCTGCATCACCAGTTTGTGTGCCGTCCTCATTCTTATCCATGTCATGTGTGCTTGTCTTCGGGCGACGCGAGGTGGCGTCATCCCAGCCATCATACGTGTCGGTCTCTACGCCCTCGCCAGTCTCTAGGTCCTCGTCGGTCTGCACACTTGGACTGTCAGGCACAACAATGATGTCGCCGGTCTCAGTCTTACGGCTGTTCAGACTAAAGCTCTCGCATGGCAAAGGTTTCTTGGCATCACCAGCTGCATCATCCGCGTTGCGAACAGATGGCTTATACATGGCATCAGCTGCATCATCCGGGTTGAGAACAAATGGCTTAGACACGGCATTAGCGTCCGCCAAGACTTTCGCGAGATCCTTATCCTTGGCGAAAAAAAGTGGCTCTTCCCGCGTGGCGTGAGTATAAGCCTCATGGGCGGCGATCAGAGCTTTAAGACAACGTTGCTCCTTCTCGGAAAAGAATTTTTTGGTCTTTTCACAGCGCGTGGCTAACTCAGCAGCAATGGCGTCCTGGGTAATGGCGTGCTTACCCTCGACAATGGTGTCCGGGAAAAGGGCGTACTCAGCGCGGCTGTAATGTACACGGTTTTCCTTGGCGCCGATATAGGCCGTATGCGCCTCCTGGAGGTCGATAGACGCCTTCGTACGTTTTTCAAAGTAGGTCATGTATGTGAGATGATGCCGCGCATGCGCGGCAAGGTCTTTCTTGGCGCCAATATAGGCCTCTCGGCGTTGTATCTTGTATTGGCGTTCTAACGCGTTCATTTTAAAGTGGTCAATAATTTCGAAAGGCACACGGGGTAGTACCCATGGATTAGACGTGCGAGCCTTGGCCGCCTCCGCTTTGGCGCGCTCAAGGACCGCACGCGTGCGGTTATCCGTTCTCTTGGAGTGCTCAACGCTCTTCTTGTATTTCTGAAGGGCGTCGAGCTTACCCTTGGCTTTCATGAGGATCATAGAGGTGGCATCGGTATCCACAACCCAGCCCACCTGGGCGTTGGGAAGGAGTGCCCCGGCCTTGGCAAGGGCTGCCTCGGCCTTAGCAATGGTTTTGAGCACTAGCTTTTCGTTGGTGTCACAGAGCGCTTCTTGGCTGTCATAGAGTTGTTTGTTCTTGTCAAGGAGAGTTGTGATTGCCGTAAATAGACGATTGACCTCCCCGACATCGCCAAGGACCTCCTCGAAGTTGATAAAGAGATTCTGCTTCTTGTCGTTTACAAAGATCGTCTTGGCCTCTTTAAAGAGTGTGCCTAAATCAGTACCAAGGGCGTCCTCAATAATGCGCATTTCCTTGATGCGCTCCTTAAGGATTTTAGCGATTCGAGCAAGATTGGCTTTTTCTTCATCGGTATAATTACCCATGTCATCGATACAGATATCCGCCTCGTCAATATACTCATCGTAGAGATCCTCATTATGGATATGAACATTCCCGTGCGCATTGATATCAGCATTTGATCTACGATAGATGTAGTCGTCCTTATTCCCCCGGGTATCAACGTTTGCATCCTCCTTCAGGGGACGATACTTGTCGTCATCCCCGTCAGCATATT
>Ga0302125_10000533_pt1 | contig 20609 bp, 19 predicted proteins | sample CB4_surface_MG_FD_203111 | JGI IMG/M metagenome (GOLD analysis project Ga0302125, IMG submission 203111) | Marine microbial communities from Western Arctic Ocean, Canada - CB4_surface | ecosystem: Environmental > Aquatic > Marine > Oceanic | place: Canada: Western Arctic Ocean | collected... | reverse complement strand
TTACCGCTTAAATTCGGAAGCGTGGGCATCTTAAACGGCGACTTCGACTTGCCGAGTCTCTACCGTCAAAGGCATGCCGCGTTCAGAACGAACCTCAAGGCAAAGCGTGATCGCTTCGCGAACATTGCCCAATGCGTCTTCGCGGCTTTCGCCTTGACTGACGCAGCCAGGAATCGAGGGACACTCGGCCACCCACACGCCGTCTTCATCGCGGTCTAATGTAACTGTAAAGTTCATGTATATCATCCTTGGTGCTTTTTTTAGTTTTTGCAATCCTACCTTTACCTTCTTGCAACTGATCCGGCTGCGTCGGTAAACGGAGGTCAGGAGCAAGTGGACAGAGGCCAGTGGTCAGAGGGCAGAGGACAGAAGGCAGACGACGGAAGGCAGAGGTCAGAGACCGGACGACAGAGGGCAGGAGTCAGTGGACAGAGGCCAGCTCAGTCCAAGGCGATTTTGAATCCACACAGCGCCAGCGCTCCACTCTCACCATAATCGCGTGGGACGAAGTCCTTTACGCGACCACTACCACTGTTCCTTCACTTGCCCAAAGGGCACCCAGTTTAGTCCCCCCTTGGGTCTTCGCGATGCTACGCCCGCACGAGCCGGGGCCAACTCGGCGGACCTCGCAGACCATCTACGTGCTGCTCGCACTTCGTCAGCCGTAGGCTGAATCACTCGGCGACGCCGTATCCCTGCAGGCCGCCTTCAAAAACACTTCAAATGATCCGGATTTATTAGAGCACCAAGGCCTCAACGCCCGCAAGATGGCGGAGGCACTGTTTGACCGAAAAAAGACTTACTCCGCACTGGCAGAGTTTATCATCGGAAATGATTCGCCTGCGACGCAATGAGTCGTGCGGACTGTGAGCCCATTAAAACTGAAAAGCCCCACTACCACTCGGCGAAGCCGTCACTACCACTAGTCACTCGGCCGTAGGCTGAATCACTACGGCGCAGCCGTATCACTCAACACCGCCTTCAACAACACCTCAGACAATTTAGATTTATTAAAACAACAAAGCCTCAATGCCATAAAAATGGCCGAAGAACTGTTTGATCGAAAGCTCAGCTACAAGAAACTAACTGAGTTCATCATCAATTCTTAGAATGGTTTAAACAGGTAACCCCTTCTCAGTGCGCTTCAACTCCCACATTTTCAAGTCGATCAGGTATTCGTAAATGGACTGAAGAATACAGTAAGTAAAGCCAGCCTTACCATCGAGAAACCCCATTCGAAGAACATAGAGATACAGGAATTTAGCAAAAGGACGTCCAGGCAGACGGAGTGCTAAGTTTTTTAATGCCACCCGCTTCAATGCGGGATCTTTGCTAAACAAGGAGACATCCGGATCTGCCTCTCGTAGCGCCTTCAAGCCTTCCTTTGCCTCAGACAACGAATACTTATTGTGCTTATCAAACCATTCGGTCAGCCCTTTACTGAAATTGTAATGCAGGAAGCGATGTTCGAGATGCCCAGTTTCCCCATCAATGAGCGCAATCGGATTCACAAGACGCTCATAGCGGATATACTTCGGCTGAAAGAAGCGCATGATCGGAACTGCAGGATAGCAGTGTTCAATCGTTCGCCCCATGAAGTAGTTCGTCCTTCCGACTGAAAACCCTCGCTGCGGCGCATCCGCATTCGCCGCAATTGCCATAATTTCATCCTGTAACTCGGGAGTCATGCGCTCATCCGCATCCAGATAAAAAACCCACTTGTGTTTAAATTCGATATTAGCCATCGCCCAATTTTGATGGGCCGACCAATTATCGAATTTCCGCTGCACCACACGCGCGCCTTTCGCCTCAGCTAAAGCAACCGTATCATCTGATGAATATGAATCTAGAACAACGACATCATTCGCAAAAGAAACTGAATTCAAGCAGGCCTCAATGTTTGATGCTTCGTTTAAGGTAAGGATAAAAATGGATACGGATTTCATAAACTTTCTTTAATGCACGACAAAAATTTCCTCGGTCGGTAAGCGAGGTGAACTAGCTGCGTAACTGACTTCACGATTTGGAGATCCGAAGGAAATCATCATTAAAAGACGTTCGGAATTCGGGATACCTCCAGCGACACGAACCGATTTTTCTTTCGAATTTCTAAATGCTAGATTTAGAGGACAAGCCGCTAATCCATGTGCATGACATGAAAGCAGTAAATTCATAGCGAGGAGTGAACCATCTATGTAATCCTGATTCCTAGCACTACTCGCACTCCACGCGGTTATCTCTGATGAAACTACGAATAAATTTTTAACTTCCTCAGAGAAACCACGAGAGCCTCCTTGAATACCCAATAATTTCTGAATCATCGCTTCATCTTGATATAGATGCACTTTAGCAGACTGACGATTACATTGGGACGGAGCCGATTGAGCCACCTTAACAACTTCTTTCACCAAGCACAAAGGCAAGGTCTCTGGAGCATAGCTCCTGCAGCTAAAACGACTCTGCAAAAACTGCGCGTAATTCAACCGCTGCTCAGCAATATTTCCAAAAATTGCGGAAACGTCACGCATGCCTTCTTCGAAGACTTCAACAATCGGGAACCTTTCGTTCAGTTGAGCCAACATACTCCGGACTTCATCGAGAAAAGGATCCTCCAGCTCTTTCTGTCGATGAAAATCGAGGTATTCAGACATTGCAGTTTTAGCCATTCTGACAGGAAACATCGAAGCACTGACTGGATAGTCAGCCAATAATTCTTCGATAATCCGAAAGTTATCCTTACCGAAGAACGGCCTCGGATCCTGAAGAGAGAGCCCCTTCTCGACTGTATGAACAAACAGAATACTATCAAAAAATAGGCGTCTTTCAACTGGAGCAAAAGGAGATCCTTTTCCGAAGCACAAAAAACGAGTGAAATCTTTCACATACTCTAGAACAAGCACACCAAACGAGGAGGCTTGCATCAATTTCCATTTCCACAATTTCATAATGATCTTTATCCTGATATTAAGCCACCTTAGCCGCAGAGAGCAACTGAAAGAAAATCAACACCAGATGCTTTCATCTTTGCGATGCGTTCGTTGACCCGATTCCAGTTAATCGGCTGCTTCATACGTGCAGTTGCACTTGCACCATCCGCCAAAGAAATCTGACGGCTCTCCAAATCCAAAGAAGTCAGTAAATGATCCATCCTCTCATTCAAACCAGATTTTGCACCACCTAGTTTAACTGAAAGAAAAGGTCGGTTGAATAGGATGGCAAATACCGTCCCATGAAAAGAATTAGTGACCACTGCGGAAGACTGTTGAATAGCCCCAAGCCACTCCATCGGACTCATCGGTATAATCTCTCCATAGCTTTTCCAGCGCTGATGGGGATTCAATGGCTGAACAACATCGAGATCAAGTCCTTCACCTAACTCTCGTTGAAAATCATAAAGACCATCGCCAGATCGCAGAACGTAGGAAAACAATTTACCCTGGCTAAGCCGTGGAGTGTCTTGTGCCAACATAATCGAGGACCAATCAACTAGGAAGGTTGGATCCGGCACTAAATGTGACTCACGGTCTGCAAAGCGTTTAAGCATTGAACATCCACTGGTCTCTCGAACAGAAATACTATCCAGTGCTTCTGAATAAAGAGCAACTTCATGATGATGGCGCTCGGGAATCTCAGTGCAACCAAAGCTGGCTGCATAAGAAACTTTCTCAACCACGTTCGGCCCAAAGTTCAAGAAGCACGCCGGATCCAAGCCATGCTGCTTACTTGGATTCCAAATCTGGTCACTGCCACAGATATAGACGTCGTAATCCGGCGGATTCTCACGCAAATCATTTAAAGTCTTATAACGGTAGCAAGATAGGTTCAAATAATCATCAGTAAATTGATCGAATCGATCATGCTGTTTGCGCATATCTGCGTCTAACAGTCCCTTCACAGTCATCACCTTCTGATAGGCGATCACTACATTAGCCTTCACATGCCACGAACTTTTCGGCCAATGAAAGCGCCCGCCTGTCGTCAAGTATGCAGGTCGATAATCAATAAATTCGGCTTCATGCCCACATCCTCCCAAATATCGTTGGAGAGCATAGGCTTGTAAAACAGCACCATAATTAGGCACTGCATGAAAAGTTAATATCCCGATTCTCACTTATTATCTCCCTTCGATTCGTCGCAAATATTGCGAATTTTAATTTTCTTCGCCGGATTCCCACCGACGACCTCCCAAGCACTTACATCCTTAGTCACAACAGCGCAAGCAGCCACCACTGAACCTTTCCCCAAGCAAATCCCAGGGCCGATAAAAGCCTGCGCACAGACCCACGCATGGTCTTCGATTTTAATCGAAGCATGAACCAGAGGCCGTCGGAGTGAACTAATATCATGACTTGCGGTGCATAAAAACGTGCGCTGACTAACAGCCACTTTAGAACCAATTTCGATACGGTCCACGCAGTAACAATCAACGCCTTCAGCTAATGCGGTAAAAGAACCGACGCTCAAATTCCATGGTGCCCAAATCCGACAGGAGGGATCAATCTTGCTACCCTTTCCGACTCTAGCACCAAACAGCCGTAGCAGCCCGCGCCGCCAGCCATGGAGGCACCAATGAGGAGTTGGACGAAATAACAGAATCCAAGCAATAGCCCACATCAGACGTCCTACCTGAGTTTTCCTCGAGATCCGATTCTTATACTTTAAGTCAGAATAGTCCATTTGCATATTTTCCATAGACATTACACTTATTTCTATTCCACAAAATCAGGCTTATCCCCACCATGGAGTAACCATTCATAGAAAACAGACATCTTTGCTGCAATCGCTGGCCATAGATAACGACGCTCCACTAATTCGCGTCCGCGTGCCCCCATTTCCATGCGCTCTTGACCAGAAGTCGCCAAGGCTGCTTTTAACCCTCTTTCGATCCCGCCTGGGGTCGGCTCGACCCACCACCCGCAGTCTTCGGTTTCCAATTCTTGCCAAGGGCAGCCTGTCGTGGTGAGCACTGGCACTTGATAGCCCAAGGCCTCCGTCACCACGATCCCGAAATTCTCCGAATAAGACGGGAGGACAAATAAGTCCGCATTCAAATACGCCTGTTCTTTAGCATCCCCAAACAACGGCCCCACCAATTCCACTTGATCTGAAAGCCCCAGCTCTGTGATCTTTCGCTCAAGCACAGGCAAATGATTACTGTCGTCATTCCCCGCGATCACTAAACGCCAACCACTAGGCGCCAGCTCCTTCCAAGCATCCAATAGCATCGGCAGCCCTTTTTTCGGATTGATACGGGATAAGAACAAAGCCGTCTTCACTCCATCTGACCTTTTTACTTTCAAACCTTCCAACTCAGTTGCCGAAGGCAACTGTGGTAACTCCACCCCATTCGGAATCACGGCAATCGGCTGTTTGAGACCGAGGCGGCGAATACTTTCGGCTTCGGAATGTGCCGTGGCATGGAAGGCAGTTACCCGCTCAAGATCACGTTTTTGGTAAAGTATCCAAGCCAACTTCTTCTTCCACTTAGAATTATTAATAGCCCAAGGTTCCAGCATTCCTCGTGGTGCCACCACGAGGGGAAGCTGGTTCGCATAAGCCATGGATGTCACGGCATGCGAAGAACGCAGCCAGATCCCATGTTGATGAATCACTGAAATTGGATTTTTCTGATGAACGGCATCAAGCACACTTCCAAAATCAGCAGTGCGCAAGCGCCCAAAAAACGACGAGCCTCGCCCCACTAATTTCGTTAACTGAATTTCCGCATCCAAAGGGACAATCGGATCACTTGGATGCACGGCTGTAACGATTCCGATCAAACCTCCCTGTAAGCATAATGCATTACACAACTGACTTACCGAACGAGGAGGGCCACCCCCGCTTTGGCCTAATGAAGGAACCGCATGTGCAATATTTATTGAACTCACTTTTGTATCCTCTCACAGAATTTCCTGTAATTACGTTCTGATGAACAGATCTCTTCAGCAGTTTCACGAGCGTTAGCTCTCAAACAATTAAAAGTATCAGACTGAAGCAATTTAGCTGTCTTCTGGATGATTAAATCAACAGGCGTGTCGACAGTAACAAGTAAACCATTATTTTCACCGACAATTTCACCTGTGCCACCAACATCTGTTGCAAGAACTGGAATCCCGTATGACAACGCTTCCATAATTGATACTGGAACTCCCTCCGATTCACTTAAATTTACAAACAGATCGATCGGGTTATTTTCATAATACTTTAGAACCTCTGCATTCGCCAGTCGCCCAAGGAAGTTAAACCTATGGTTCTCATCGAATGTTTTACAAACCTCTAACACGTCATCTTTATCACTACCCTCGCCAATGTGTATCCACTCAATCTTACCGGGCAACTCCCGCACCATTTTTGCGATTAAGTCGACCCGTTTTACTGGAACAATATTTGAGCAGGATAATATACGCAACACTCCATCATCTGACCCAAGTCCTGAATTCTCAGGAATTCCGACTCCTAACCTCTGAACTTCAATCGCATCCGAATTCAACCCTTTATCTCGCGTCAGATGAACGAATCCGTCTTGAGAAACAGGAAACACCGCATCAGCGAAATTTTGTATGATGCTTTGGTTAGGCCAACGGTTGGGATGATATATGTCCACTCGATGACAACGGACATATAAACGGGATAAACACTGATGTTTCTTCAATAACCCTAAGGAGGCAGCCGCAAAATTCCTCCAATAGGAATAAGCGACCAGTTCACCAGCGACATGATTTTTTATTGCATAACCCAAAAAGCATTTTGCGACACAGGTTTTATATGTAGATTTAAGACCTGGTATAAATGACACTTTCTCCACTGCAGGACTTCCGGGCCAAGTTGCATGCCCCTTTAAATGGACAATAAAAGCCACAATCATCGCCCAAACGGACCAATAAACACGTAAATATAAAGGAAACAATCGTGGATCTACCAATTCCACATTTTCAGGCATTTCACGTGCTTCGCCCGAAGCAGTCCACCAAAAGCAACGAGCAGGCACAACCAACAGTTTTTTAAATGCTTTAGATAAATACTTAATTTCCTCCTCAATGAAATACTCGCCGGGTAAGTAAGGATACTGATACGTTACAAAGAGTAATGTTTTAGGTGATTTATTCATAATATTCCCAATCTAAAGCTTCCCATCCGAGCGACTTCAAATGCATGACTTTTGGCTTATAAAACTCGCGCAACCTCAAAACCACCCCTGGGTCATGAGCTTTCTTTCCTCCTTTATTTTGAACCGAAAAACAATCCATCTGCTTGAGCATGAATCATTGTTTCATTCGGCCAACGTAAGGGCGAATAGATATCCACTCGATGACAACGTGCATATATCTTTTTTAACTGCAGCGCGTCGCGACTGAATGCCAAAGCTGCAGCACTAAAATCACGCCAATACGCATACCCGATTCGGTCGCCAGACAGATTCGATCGACGATTAAACCAAGAAATGGCATGCCCGACGAAAATCGCCTTAAACGATGATTTGAATGCTTTCAAATAACTAACAGTAAGCAACTCAGCATTCCCCTGCCACCCTACTTTCTGCCGTTTGATATATGCTGGAGCCTGTAAGCAGGCCAGAATCGCCCAAGTCATACGTTTCAGCAGTGGCACTTTACGCGGATCCCATAGAACAGCACCTTCAGGCAAGTCACGCACCCCTAAATTCGGCTTCCAGAAAAAACATCGTGCCGGTAAAACTGCCACGCCGTTGAATGCCTCAGCCAGATACTTAATCTCCTCCTCGATGAAATACTCCCCGGACAGATAAGGATATTGGTAAGTAACAAAAATGAGTGATTTCTTTTTGTTTGTAATCATAACTTCAAATATTGTTCTGCGATAATCGGCAATGCGAAGCGTGAACTCACATAGTTCTTTAAAGTAACTCCAGAGGGCATTGCCTCTAAAGTTTCGCAAACCCGATCAGCGACTTGCTGCGCATTCCCAACTTCCACAATGTTATCAGGCAGTATCGACTCTACGATTTCACGGCTCCCACCTCTACCATCTGTTGCGACCACTGCGGTGCCTGCGGCCAGTGCTTCAACCAGCACATTAGGGAATCCCTCCCAGAGTGAAGTCAAAACAAAGACATCTGCCTCTTGATAATAGGTCCCTGGGTCACTAACATAGCCTTTTAAAGTGACGTGCTCCACTAAACCTAATTCTCGAATCTGCTCTTCAATTTGTTTACGATCCGGACCGTCACCCAACATGATCAGATGAGCCTCGCACCGCTCGCGAATAATTTTAAATGCACGCAGCAAAGTAGGAAAATCCTTCTGTCGAGCGAAACGCCCGGAACTCAAGATCACTGGCGCTTCTTTCGGAGTTTTTACCGAAATAAAATCTCCAATGATCACAGGATTATATACCAATTTAAGCTTCGATTTTAAAGACGGCAGCATCTCGGCGACTTCAGCCTCACTGTTCTTCGAATTCACCAAAATAATATCCGCCCAACGATACGCGAGATGATAGCCAATCCAATTCCAGATGCGAACCGGCAATGATTGACTAGATTGATTCGAAAGCGAATTCGCCTGCCGCACAATAAGTCGACCAGTGTAACCTGCTAACTTACGTGCCCAAAGTGCAGTAATTGTGACGTAAGTCAAAGTGGCAAATACACGATCCGGTCGTGCGGCTTTCAAATATTTGGCAAAAGCAAAAATCGACGCGAACCGAACCGGCATGCGATTGTAGTGTTCTCTTAGGTCAATCAGCTGCACCCCGGCATCCAATTCCTCTCGCAGAGTTCCACCTGTCGAAAGAACGACAAAATCCACCTCGTGTCCCGCCGTATGCCAATAATTGGCCAAATTAACGAAGACACGCTCCGCACCGCCTCGATTGAGCGATGATGTAAACAAACAAATTTTCATAACAATTAATGCGATTATAAACAACGAACCAAATCTATCGAAAACAGACTAAAATCGTCGCCTACGACCACCCATGCCAGGCATTCTATGAACGGCATTCATACGCTGATAATTATCTTTCAGGTAATAAAGGCGGCCTAATAGGATCCCATAGAACAATAGCATATATTTTGCATAATATATAATATTTGGAAAGCTGACAAGGAACAGTAGAGCAAAACAGATCATCAGCCAGATTGCCTGCTTTCTGACTTCATCGTTTGCGCTTAAGCGCATCTTCCATGCTTCAAACACCCCAATTCCAATAGGCAAGTAAAACAAGGTGAGCCCAAGCAGTCCATAATTCGCAAGTAGCTCTGTGTAATTACAATGACTATAGGTTCCGTAGCCAGCCTCTACTCGAAACGCTTCATTTCCATTCCCCCAAATAGGACTATCCATCCACATGGATAACGCATCCTTAATCATATTTCCTCGCGTCAAGAAACTTGACTCTCCCTTTCCTCGCATGGCTACCTCATCAAAAAGAACTGTAATTCGGCTAAATATTTCGACCTCGGGGAAAATTAAGAATGCAGCAAGAAGGATCGGCCCCGAGCAGGCGACAGCTAGAAATATCGCTAGAAATATATTCTTATTAAAAAATGAAGCAAAGGAGTAGCCCAAGATCGCAAGCACCCAGATCAGTGCCGAGCGTGAACCTGAGTAGAAAATGATAATATAAATGGCCACCAAGACGGAGACGTATTTGAAAAGTAGAGTCAGCGTCCCCAACCAGCCTCTGCTCAGGAATAATTTCTGAGGAAAATGCTTAATCCCCCCGAGGATCACTAAGGCGGACAGTCCCATCAAACGAGCAACATCATTCGGATTATTCCAACCTCCGACATCACCCATGTCACCAGACCCCAGAGCCAAGCGCTCCTGCCCCAAGGCAGGAGCGGCACCAAGCAGACCTGGGAATAGGATGTAGAAAACCAGAACGAACAAAACATAAACCATGAAAAAGCTCGAGATAATTGGCACTCCTCCAAAACGCCGAACGATCATAAACACCGTAAGCGCAAAGAGGACTCCAGTTAAATTATTCCAAGCGCGTGAACCCGCATATGGAACCAGCGGCAAAACCAGATAGCTCAGAACCACAAAGGCAATCCACGGCAAAAACGGCAAAATCCCCGACAACATGCGATCCAACATATTGTAACGAATCGCATCGATGCCAAACATACCAACCGCACATACCGCCATCAGCGTTACCACTCTCCCGGGAACGACGCCCACCATGAAGGCGTAGCAAATCATAAACAGCAGGAAAAATAGCTCCGTAAAGAAGAACGGACGTTTAGTAAATTGTATCATATTAATAAATTAAGGTAACTCGACACTGAAGACGCACCAGTAATCGCAACATCACCACTTGCGCAGTGCCTCTCGCTTCAAATACGACTTACGCATCTTAGAAACAACCTTATACAATGGCTTAAGCTCACTCATTTTACGCCGTAATTTAGATCGTTCCTCAGACACGACAACAGAATTCCCGCTGAAGCACTCTCCGATATTAACATCTATACTCACCACTTTAGAACGGCTCTCAAGCTCCTGAGCAAAGATACGAAACGATGCCAACCACAACCACTGCTCATATGCGCGCATTCTATATTTCTCGTAGGATGGATCACCTACCTTGATCGCATGGCTTAATTTCTTCACATTTTCAGCATCAAAAATTCCAGTCGCCTCGAACCAATCGGGATCGACCAACTTTCCAATGTCATCATACAGGGGTCCCTTGATCCAATCTTGATACGTATGAAATTCCTTTGATAATGACTTATCTGCCCATCGGGTTTTACCTTTTAACGCTTTATTGGTTCTAGCCCAAGGCATTCTTGCAAGGCTAGGATGCAACAACTCCAGCAGATTTGCATACATTTTATCATCCCGATAAACAGGATGTATGCTCCAGACATATTGATACACTGAAGGCGACGTAAACATTTGATAGAGGTTGGAATAACCGTTAATCACATTCATGACATGCCCGATCATATTACGCATGTAAATCCCCTGTGCTTGATGCTCACAGTGAATATATTTCTCAACATTTCCGGCACGATCCTTTAAGTCTCGAAAATCCTGCTCTAGTCCAGAAACGGCAACACCTAGCAGATCCTTCTTCAGCAACCCAAACATATTCTTAGGTTTCAAATAATTCAGTTCCAACAAATGGAGACTCGAAAATTCAGCACGACCAATTGAATCACCATAACTACCAGCAATAACAATACTCTCCTCCGATAAATTCTTAAACCAAGACATGCAATGAAGGTGGTTTGGAGGCACTAAACAACCGATCTCCTTTGAGCCCTCGATCACGTTACGATACACATCGACTGGAGACATTTGAATATGTTGAAACTCAAAATCCAGAAATCCAGCAACCTTTCTAGCATATTGAACATCTCGACTATTTTCCAGTCCCCAAGATAATGCAATCGGCTTTATCTTAATCGCTCCGGCCTCATAAGCACGATGTAGAACACCCGCAATAATACGGCTATCCAACCCGCCCGACAACAAAACGTATATTTCGGCCTTCCCGTGACATGCAGTGATTGCTTCTGCAGTCAGAAGCTCCAGCATTTTTGCTGCAAATGCCTCTGGTTTCACTCGATTAGTTCCGTGCGCGGGAAGGGGTTCCTCGCAGATCTGTCCACTGCCATCAATTGATGACAGCCAAGGGCTCCTACTCACCTCCTCCACCAAAGTTCGATCGCCACAGGTATAGTTATGTGACATTATCGACAGTATACTCGAAACATCCCAATGCAATGGATCGTCAGCCTGATCAATTGCACCCCAGAAACACTCGGACCAGTCCCGTCCATTCTGGGTGTAATAGGGTGATTCGTATAAATGGATATTTTTAATTTCGTCCTTCATATTGAAACTTCAACTTATTCTAAAACTTGAACTGGCATGGCCATGCGAGACCATCCGATGCAGTAATAATTAACAATTAAATACGACTTACTGAACCTTATTCGGCAAAAGAAAACAGGCAGGCCTATTATTGCCTACCGCACGCCCGAAGACGCGCCCAAAGTCGCATTAGCATATATTGCCTGCAATGAATCATGCCGTCGAACAGCACCTTGAGGCAGTGCAATTTCGCCCTTCTGGTGTTCATGAAATTTGCCATCACCTCGTATAGTTGGGCAGAAACCGATCCTGTCTCACGCGTCAACCGACAGCAGTTAGGCTCATAAGCCATTATCTGAGTAAATAACTTACTTAAGTGCGACATATCGCACGCTTCTGGAGAAAAGGGGAAGCGAACAGCAGGCCATGCCTCACTCCATTGCTTCGCTAGCTCAGGCGGGACTCCTGCCCTTCGGGCATTTTCAAGATAATACAACGAGGCAACAGCACGTCTGGGGTCGAGCGCATTACCAGCCACTTCCTTTGCCTGCGAAATCACCGAGGCACCATGAATACGATAGTCGCACAAAACTTCGGGCAAATTAATGGCATCGTATTTAGCCATCAATCGAGTCCATAGGGCATAATCCTCCATATCTTTTGCCTCCTCTGGATAACCACCAAGCTCATCCCGAACAATCGACCTCTTAAACATCACCGCACTATGTCGAAACGGGTTCAAAAACACGCACGCCCAACGAAGTTGATCCGCCGTTTCAGGCTGAAAAACGCCATCACCGTTCGACATCAGGTTTCCATCTTCATCAATCGTATTAGATCTCCCGCCGACGAGTGACAAACCCTCGCATTCATCAAAGGCTGCGACTTGCAAACGTAAGCGATTCGGAGCCGCGCGATCATCCGCATCCAAGCGAGCAATCAACTCACCTCGCGCTTCTTCCAGCCCGTGATTCAATGTTTTGATTAAGCGCAGATTTTCTGGGTTATTCAGTAAGCGAATCCGTGAATCATCATAACTTTTCACGATTTCTACGGTATTGTCCGTCGAACCATCATTCACGATCAGTAGCTCCCAATCCGAATAAGTCTGATCAAGAACCGATTGGATCGATTCACCTATGTATTTCCCTGCATTGTATGCGGGCATTAAAACTGTTACTTTCGGGGCAGTCATTACTTCCATATTCTAATTATCACTCAACAAAGCTAAAAGCTTTGTTTTATTGATTCCCTTACGCAATACATGCAATGAATACTTCAATGATTGGACGGATAAAAGAGTCCAAAACGCAGAGGTAAAGCAAAGTCCAAAGTAAGGCACTAGACTTTTCGCCTCCGACGCGCGATACACCCGAACAAGCCCTCGATACCAGCAAGCCTCACGAAAGCTAAAGCGTTTACGATATTTATCCTGGATACGAGAATATGCCCGTAGAGCTCGCTCATCGCTTCCTGTAATACGTGCCCCAGTATGTGCATAATAGTTTGCTAAAGGCTCATGAACTACGCCGATGCTTCCAAACTCACTCAGTGCCATATAGAACTCAAGGTCTTGCGCCATCGGCAGACCATCCTCCAAGCGGATCGACTGAGTTTGTAAATTTCGACGATAGCCAAAAAAAGAAAACGATCCCGTAATATTTCGAGTCATCATCAAGCGATTCAAGCGCCTCTCATCAACCGTGACCTCTTCGGTTGTGGATTTCTGCTCATCTATCACAGTGCGCCCACAGGTCACACCGATGCAGTCTGGCCGCTCCTCAAGAAGCGCCATTTGCTTTTCAACTTTCTCGGGTAGCCACTCATCGTCATCGTCCAAGAAAAAGACATAGTCTGCAGTTACCTGATCCAGCCCAATATTTCGTGCATCCGCACCACCCAAACCACCGCCAGTAAATGTGACTTTGAGACGCTCATCGTAATCCTTCAGGAAACGATATTTCTCGGCATCCTCAGTCTCATCCACAACCAGCTGAATTTCGCTGGGCAAAAGCGTCTGCTGATAGATACTCCCGAGCGCTCGCTGCAACATCTCTGGCCGATTGTAGGAAGGAATGATGACTGCGTAACTCATTGATTGAGCGTCCCCTCTGCTAAAATAGTTTCAAACATCACACGCGCACGCTTCACAACCAGCTCTGTCGAGAAGTGCTGCGCTATCAGAATTCGGTTTCGTGCAGCCTCTTCATCTGAGATCCGGAAACTCTGCAAATCCGGCTTTCGTAAAAAATCCTCCAAAGGTGCCAACTTGATTCCCAGATCAGTATAAAAATCCCAAAAAGGATTATCCTTAAACAGGAATACTGTGGCACCTGCATACACCATACTACGTAACACTGCACCTGCTTGTTGCCTGTGATGTGGAAATATCACATAGCGGCAACTCGACAGAATTTCGTAGTAACGCTCCCGATCCATAAAGCCACGCATCGAAACAAAAGAGTCTCCCAACACTCTGGAGCCATACTCCTCCACAATATCTGCATATGGAGGGCGATCTGCATACGAGAGTGGCGTATAAACCTGACTTCCCTGAAGATCGGCATCCGCAAGCACTTTCAAGACATCAATATGGTTATTGGTATGCGTTGCGGAATTTCCCAATAGCACATGATCTCCATCAACTGAAAAGGATGGATACAAATCCCCCAGCACCATTTCGATTGAACCATAATTTTGCTCTAGAACAGTGAAACTTCCAGTGCTCACCTGTTTCAACAATTCTGCATCTTGAGGAATCACCGGTATGCAATACTTAACACGCCCCCAGAATTCGTGAAAGAAGCGTTCGTTCAAAAACAACATCCTTCGCCTCAAACAGCGATATACTTTTCGCGGCGATGGGAATGCATACAGCAGATCCTTGCGTCGTATTTGCGATAGCACTCGCTTCGTTTCTCTCATCCAAAGTCTCCGCCGCAATTGCTTGAAGTTCGAATAAATATCATCACCCCAAATAAACGGAATGATCCGATCATAAATATCCAAAGCATTCGCGATACGTATCTTCTCGGCAGTCACCCAGTGTAAGCACACATAACTTGCATTCTGCATTGCCTCTGATTCCACAAACGCATCCCGATTCTTACGTGCCACAACCAGCACACCCTCCAGCTGACAAGAGGTATCCTCCTCGCTCTTCGCTAAATACACATACGTATGCACACAGGGCATCGCAGACTCATACACGCTTCGTGCAGGTCCGATAAATTTAGCATCTTCAAAGAGATGCACAAAACTTACAGTGCTAGTATTCATTAATATAAAAAATTCTTTAGAGAACCTGCCCGTATAGGCGCTGCTGTAACATCTTTAACTTAGGATATTGAACAGATAGTATTTCGATAACTGGCTCAAAAGCACCTCGTGCTAAATACAAGCCCATGAATCCAACAGTAGCTCCTATCCCCAAAGATAGAAATAGATCATAAATACTCATTGCTAAATCAAACCCAGAAGCCCACCAAGAACTTGAAGCTACAAGTCCAGCAATAAGACAAGGGATAATCATGCAACGAAGCTGGGTAAAGTAAGAGATGTCAGACACCTTCCTTGTGCAATATCCATTAATATAAAGAGAGAATAAGGACGCTACGACTTGTCCTACAATCATTGCCAACACGCCGTATCGACATGTTACAATAAGTAATACTAAACGAATAAAACTCTTCAGAATATTCGTGCGAAGTAACAGACTAGCATGTCCGAGTGATTTTAATATGTTCACGTGAAGTGAATGTATCGGATAGAGTGCACCCACGATGCAAAGCAACCGTAAATAGGGAACTGAAGGCAGCCACTTCTCGCCTAAAATCACAGAAATGAAAGGTCCCGCAACTCCTGCCAATAAAGCCATTAACGGAAAGAACAAATAAGCATGTAATTCAACCGCCATTAAGAACCCTCGACGCAAAGCAACAAGGTCATGCTGCATTCTAGAAAATAATGGAAACGTAACTCGTCGAGTGATTGAGGTTAAATTTTCAGTAGCCAATCTTCGAAACGAATCGGCACGCTGATAAAATCCAACGTCACTCGCCATGAACATTCGACCAATGAACAAAACATATATATTATCAAAAACCTGAGCTATGATTGTAGCAGTCCAGATACGAGACCCATAGGGGAAAATTGATTTAAAACTTTCGATTGAAAAGCCGAGCCTTGGCTTCCAGCCAGAGACAATCCAGAGCGATGTCGTTTGTAAAGAAACCCCGATTAGAGCCTGCACAACCAGAGTCCAAACGCCAAAGCCATTAAGCGCTAAAACTATTGCAGTCACTCCAGCAATAAGCGCGGCTGGAAGAGAGACAAACAACGACTTTCGAAACTCCATCGATCGTGTGATCAATGCGGAGTGGATTCTCCCTGCCGAACCTATTAACACTGAAAGCGAAAGCGCTCGAAGCAGAGAGACCAGTTGCGCCTCTCGATAAAAATCCGCCACAAGAGGAGCCAGCAACCAAAGCAGCGCCGCCATCACACCACCGAGAATCATATTACAGGTGAATACGGTATTGATATCCTCAGTTGATAGCTCCTTCCGCTGCACAATAGCTTGGCCGAGGCCGCCATCGACCACGCCATTACTAATAGCGATGAAGACTGCAACCATCGCAACTAAACCGAACTGCTCCGGGGCAAGAATCCGCGCCAGAACAATCTGAATGAAGAAACGAATACCGACTTGCAGAAACCGTTCACCGCCACTCCAGAATAACCCGGACACAGTCTTTTTAACTAAACTCATAGTATATCAATCGAAGGAATATTCAGCTTAGCTCCAAGGTAAACCACGTCCTAGCAATTCAATCAGTTTCTCGTCATGCGGCCGATAAAACGCTTTCAGCCGGGCGGCTTCATTCTCAGAAATTTTCGACGAATACGACCGCGCATTCCCCTTCGGTAGAGACAAATTCAGCTCATCCGCATTCAGCCCTAGAAAATGGCACACACCCCCCAACTCATCCTCAGGTTTGGCGCTCATCTCTTCCAAGAAAGCGACATGCACGTTCTCGCGCCCGAACAACTCAAAGTAACGCAGGACTTGATCATAATAGATGCCTCGCCGTATCATGCTCGGCTCTAGGCAAGTGCCACAGTCTTCAATCTCAGACAGTTCTAAATCAATTAATTCCGAGAATGTGGGCAGCTCACCAATAAAGTAAAGATCCCTCAATGCTTTCTGCTCATCAGTGATTGGACTAGCAAAAAAGGGATGCAGCTTCCCCTGTTGTCGATAGTCACAAAACATATTCCAGCCAGAATAGGCACGTGCGACTGGATCGCGTAGAAGTATAACAATCTTCGCGATTGGAAACATTGAATGTATCCGTGCAGCCACCTGTGGATAATACAAATATTCAGGAGTCGCTTCAAACGAGTGTAGAATCCCCCCCTTATCAGCACGTCGAATCGGAAACATCGACTCGTAATAGGCTTTTCCTTTTTTATAATGATAATCCAAATTAAAAAAACGAAGTTCTTTTTCTAGCCCCATCGAAACCTTTGAATGTTGGACTAAAAGATCTGCCAGAGATGTTGTTCCAGCTTTCTGAGCTCCCACAATAAAAAAGCTAGGACTTCCGTGCCTGAACAGACGCCAATATAGCATACGAGCAGTATGCTTAAGGTTTTTAAGAGTTGACCGTGAATGTAGGTTCTTCGGTTGAAACATAAATTCAAAAAATATAATTATAACTTAACTTGAAGTAGTTTAAATGCATGCACGCATCACTCCTCAATTATCTCGACGAGTTGCTCTGATAAAATCTCTGACACATCCGCCGAAAAGAAACGCTTATTTCTACTCATACGTTCGAATGACCAATCCCACCAAATAAGTCGATCCATCTCAGCGATAATCTCCGGAGAGTAACGTTTACGGAGTTCCTTAGCTGGAGCACCAGCAACAACAGAATATGGTGCAACGTCTCGAGTAACAATCGACCCCGCGCCAATTGCAGCACCATCTCCCACATTAACACCGGGAAGGACGATCACATTGTCTCCGACCCAAACGGCATTTCCGATGACAACACCTGCCTTATTTGCGACAGGAGCTGCAATGCCTAAATCCTTGAGGAGCTGATGCTGCATGCACGGAAAACCAATCGAATGATTTCGCGCCCTAATCCTAAAATTGTGAGCGATTGCGCAATACTTCCCAATAGTTACAGGAAAATCCGTGCCACTACTTATAAATAGACCTCGCCCTATGTTTGTGCCGTGGCCAATCGCAGTATTATCACCCAGCGCACTGTCATTAGTAATACGAACACCACTGGCTCTCCAAAGCTCGGCTTTTGATGCCTTTCTTCGACCAAACAATTTCCTTAATACTTTTCTTATCATCTATATCTTTTTACTACTCATGCAATCCAAGAGACCCACGACTTCAAATCACTAACTACTGTAAAAAAAGCGACTCATTCCAGCATGACAAACGTCTTCAACTACATGTAAATCTGGCCCACTAATCACATCCCGAAAGCGGCCAATACGGCTTCGGTCTGGAGCTTTCATCGTTAATTTCTTCCAATCTAGAGTATCGACAGGCTCCCGCTCAATAAACTGTGTTTCTCCACGGGGCGCTAAAACTTCGTCCTCCAAAGTCAAATCTAAGAACGCAAGAACGTCCTCCATGGTTTCCTTCGAGTCCCTAATTACATCCTCATAACGAACATACTTAAAACTATCATCTTGCAGAAGCGCCGCCAAGCGGTCCATACGCTTTAAATTCGTTGCCCATTCTTGACTAAATTCCTCAGCTGAAACTGTTAAGCGAGGCGCATACTGCGAATTGGTTTTGAGATTCGAAAGATCTACATAAGAAGTAAACACATCTCTAGGGTCACGAATTAGAAACAAAAACTTCGCATCTGGGTATAATTCAAATAGTCGCTGACACTCTGCCACATAATAGTTATTTTTATCGCCCCACAGAGTTGGAACCTTCCCCTTGCTAATCGCATATAACCGATGCACCTGAGCGCAGGCATCAGCATATGTCAAAGGGCATTGACGCGTCAGGTAGTTAGAAATTTCGTCTGCACTCAATCCCCAAGTTTCAAATTTCTTTGCCACGCATACATCTTCCACAAATGCATGGATAACCGCTGAGTCTATGAAATCAGCTGATCTATATTTGTCATAATACCAAAGAAGGTATCCACACTCGGGCGGAACGACTATTTTCGAATGACGGTTCAACATCAAACGAAACATCGATGTTCCTGAACGTGGATTTCCTAAAATAAAAAAAGGTTTTAAATTTCCAGACATGACTATTCCTGTATCAAATTAGTGATCAACTCCAACTGGTCGCCCGACAACAGCGTCGACAAAGGAAGGCAGAGAATTCTAGATGCAATCGATTCTGCAATGGGAAACGAAAAATCCTCCGCGACGAAATCGAGCTGGTGTAACACCGGGAAAAAATAGCGGCGAGGAATAATGTCATTCGACTCCAGTCGATCAACCGCAACAAGTAATGCCTGCTCCGATTCAAATAGGATCGGATAATACGCATAATTGCGGGACGCTCCATCGCGGTAAGTAATTGAGGACAATTGATGATAGATGGCTGAAGATTGATGGCTAAAGAACGCAGAATCGTAGGCATCACAGATCGCATTACGCTTTTCGAGAATCTCCTCGATATGATTCAAATTACAGAGCCCCATCGCGGCATGCAACTCACTCATTTTAGCATTCGTGCCAACCCCATGAAACGCCTCTTGGCCCTGATGACCGAAGCGACGCATCCACTCCATTTTTTCAGAAACGGCAGGATCTTTGGCGACGATAAAACCGCCTTCGACTGCATGCATCAACTTTGTCGCATGCAGGCTCACCATTGAGGCATCCCCATACTCCAAAATGCTCTTTCCTTTGTAAGTCACACCGAAGGCATGCGCGGCATCGAAAATCAGCAACAATCCGTGCTTCTTCGCAATCGCTTCGAGGGCTTCGCAATCGCAAGGATTCCCAAAGACATGCGTGGCAAGGATCGCCTCGGTCTTCGACGTGATCGCCGCCTCAACCGCCTTGGGATCAATCGTGAGCGTATCGGGCTCGATATCGGCAAACCTCACCGTGCATCCTTCCCACAATGGGCACGCGGTCGTGGCGACATAGGAAAACGGGGTGGTAATCACCTCGCCTGTTACGCCAAGTGCCTTGAGCGCAATCTGCAAGCCCAGCGAACCATTCGCCACACAATGCACTGGCATCGTAAGCTGATGATGAGCTTGCAGCTTTTGCTCCAGCTCACGCACGAGTGGCCCCTGATTCGTCAGCCAGTTGCGCTCCCAAATCCCTTTGAGATACTCGACATATTCCTCAAAAGGGGGGAGAAAAGGTTCTGTAACGTTTATTCGTTTCACGTAGTAATAGTTGAAATGGTAGATTCTTTACGACGATCATTCTGTCAACCGAATGATCGTTTCTTTGATACGCTCTTTTGCACGAAGCGCTCCATTATAGCTTATATGGTCCCCATCGAGATACAGAATTTGATCACCATCGCGAACGATCACTTCATGCTCCGATGCCATGAATAGATCAATAACAGGTAGGGACTCACAGAAATCGAAGCGCTCTGCTAATAGATGGATCCTCATATTACTCTCAGCGACATGCTCTCGGTTATGAACATCCAAAAAGGTCTGCGCACTTATAGCATCAGCGCTTCCCAGGCCTTGATACGCGACATACAATGGAACACTAAACCCACCAGCCTCAATTTCAGGCGGTTGCTCCAAAAATAAAACACGT
>Ga0302125_10000530_pt1 | contig 20654 bp, 17 predicted proteins | sample CB4_surface_MG_FD_203111 | JGI IMG/M metagenome (GOLD analysis project Ga0302125, IMG submission 203111) | Marine microbial communities from Western Arctic Ocean, Canada - CB4_surface | ecosystem: Environmental > Aquatic > Marine > Oceanic | place: Canada: Western Arctic Ocean | collected... | reverse complement strand
CGTGCCGCTTCCTTGCGGGTGAAGCCCGCCCATAGGGCGCCTGTGATGGTAATACCTGACCGCGAGGTGCCAGGAATCAATGCCATAGCCTGCCAAAGCCCCAACACAAAAGCATCGCGCCAGGTGAGGGCATCCATTTTCCGTTCAGTTTGCGCCCTTTGATCGACCCAATATAGCAATATCCCAAAAACTAGCATTGCCCAACCGATGACTGTGATTGAGCGCATGGCGTCTGATAGGCCTGTGAGTTTGAAGATCAGCCCAGCCAAAATGACCGGGACCGTGGCGATGGCCAAAGCGATCAACAGGCGGGCTGCGATCTCGTTGATTTGACCGAGCAGCACCTGTGGGATGCCTTGGAGACCCAGTCGAACATCTGACCAAAAGTAGATCACCACTGCACATAAAGTGCCAATATGCGCTGCGATATCAATCACGGGTCCTTGATCTTCTAATCCTGTGAGACCCGGCAATAGGATCAAATGGCCTGATGAGGACACTGGTAAAAACTCAGTTATCCCTTGAATGAGGGCAATCAGAACCAAATGATAGAGGGGCATTTAGGGCGTTCCTTTCTGCGATAATGGTACAATATACCTGTAGCATTTAAGTGCTACCGCAAAAATAGGCCCGAATCGGTTCTAAAAAATGGTTGAATTGGTAAAAAAAATGTCGCCATAATGGAAACGATGTTATATAGGTCATGTCTACTGACTATATTATGCCGATAGACCTTAAAAAAATAGCGATTTTTCGAATCGAGGATGTGATGGCTGAGAACCTAATGCTAAAATTTGTGAATATCCCGCGGCTTATGCCGGAAAAACGGGATGCGACAGATCGTGCCCATGACTTTGGTGAGATCTACTCTGACTTTGCAGAGGCCAAAGCCGAGGAGCAAGCCAGCCGGTGCAGCCAATGTGGTGTTCCCTATTGCCAAACCCATTGCCCACTTCACAACAATATTCCCGATTGGTTGCGTCTGACTGCTGAAGGCCGTCTGCGTGAAGCTTATGAGATCAGCCAAGCCACCAATACCTTCCCTGAGATTTGTGGCAGAATTTGTCCGCAAGACCGTTTGTGCGAGGGCAATTGCGTGATCGAGCAATCAGGCCATGAGACGGTGACCATCGGCTCCGTTGAGAAATACATCACAGACACCGCTTGGGCTAAAGGGTGGGTTCAGCCGATCAAACCGGCCGCTGAGCGCGGTCAGTCTGTTGGAATTATTGGCGCAGGCCCTGGTGGTCTTGCTGCCGCCGATATGTTGCGCCGTGCCGGTGTGCAGGTCACGGTCTATGATCGTTACGACCGCGCAGGCGGATTGCTCACTTATGGTATTCCGGGCTTCAAGTTGGAAAAAGATGTGGTGATACAGCGCATACAGCAGCTGCAGGATGGCGGCATTGAGATTGTGGCCAATTGCACAGTGGGCGTTGATATCAGCTTTGAGGATATCCGTGCCAAACATGATGCGGTGGTGATTGCGACTGGCGTTTATAAATCCCGTGATCTGGTGGGTCCCGGTGCGGGCGCGGATGGTATCGTCAAAGCGATTGACTATTTGACCGCCAGCAACCGTCATGGATTTGGGGATCATGTGCCTGAGTTTGCTGATGGCGGATTGAATGCCGATGGAAAAAAGGTTGTGGTGATTGGCGGTGGAGATACGGCGATGGACTGCGTACGTACAGCAATCCGCCAAGGCGCCACGTCAGTGAAATGCCTTTACCGTCGCGATAAGGCCAATATGCCCGGCTCCCTGCGTGAAACCCAAAATGCTGAGGAAGAAGGCGTTGAGTTTGTTTGGCTGACAGCCCCTAAAGGATTTTTAGACACGCCGGTTTCTGGCGTCATGGTGCAAAAGATGCGTCTTGGCTTGCCGGATGTCACGGGCCGTCAAAGCCCTGAGGTTATTGAGGGTGCGGATTATGTTGAGCCTGCGGACTTGGTGATCAAGGCCTTGGGGTTTGAGCCTGAGGACCTGCCAAAACTTTGGGAAGCTGATGGATTGGAAGTGACCCGTTGGGGCACGATCCGTACTGATTTTGAGACTGGAAAAACCAGCCTGCCCGGCGTTTACGCCGTGGGGGACATCGTTCGCGGTGCCTCCTTGGTTGTTTGGGCGATCCGCGATGGCCGCGATTGCGCCGCTGCTATTCTGGCTGAACTTGATGGGGCAAGGGCTATCGCGGCGGAGTAACCACCGGTGCTGGCCTAGGCTTTAAGCGGATATCCCGCATGATGAATGTGAAAGAACGATGTCCTTTATGGGCATGACAGGAGACCACCATGACGAAATTTGATGCAAGCTGGGTGAAGGCTGAAGAAGCTAAACGCAAGCATATGGCCGAAAATGGCCTGTATTCGGAGGCGGAAGAGCATGCAAGCTGTGGTGTGGGCCTCGTGGTTTCCATCGATGGCAAGCCAAGCCGTAAGGTTGTGCAAGCGGGCATCGATGCGCTCAAGGCTGTTTGGCATCGTGGCGCTGTGGATGCGGATGGTAAAACTGGCGATGGCGCAGGCATTCACGTGCAAATTCCGGTACCATTCTTTTACGATCAAATTGAACGCACTGGCCACACCCCACGGATGGAAGAGCTTATGGCTGTGGGGCAAGTGTTTCTACCTCGTACCAACTTTGGCGCGCAAGAGACGTGTCGGACGATTGTGGAATCTGAAGTTTTGCGGATGGGGTATTACATCTATGGCTGGCGCCATGTGCCGGTGAATGTGGCCTGCTTGGGCGATAAGGCCAACGCAACCCGCCCTGAGATTGAACAGATTTTGATCTCTAATTCAAAAGGCGTGAGTGAAGATATTTTTGAGCGTGAGCTCTATGTTATTCGCCGCCGGATTGAAAAAGCAGCTCTCGCGGCAGGCATTAATGGCTTGTATTTGGCGAGCCTCTCGTGCCGTTCGATCATCTACAAAGGCATGTTCTTGGCCCAAGATGTGTCTGAGTTCTACCCTGATTTGAAAGACGATCGGTTTGAGTCGGCCTTTGCTTTGTATCATCAGCGGTATTCCACCAATACCTTCCCGCAGTGGTGGCTGGCGCAGCCGTTTCGCATGTTGGCACATAATGGTGAGATCAACACACTTAAGGGTAACACCAATTGGATGAAAAGCCATGAAATCCGGATGTCTTCGGATGCCTTTGGCGATATGGCGGAAGATATCAAACCGGTGATTCCAAGTGGATCATCTGACTCGGCTGCTTTGGATTCCGTATTTGAGATGTTGGTCCGTGCGGGGCGTAATGCGCCGATGGCGAAAACTATGTTGGTGCCTGAAAGTTGGTCCAAACAGACTGTGGATTTGCCTAAACCCTGGATTGATATGTATTCTTACTGCAACTCTGTAATGGAGCCTTGGGATGGCCCTGCGGCATTGGCTATGACGGACGGTCGCTGGGTATGCGCGGGTCTCGACCGCAACGGTCTGCGCCCGATGCGATATGTAGTAACGGGTGATGGCCTTCTGATTGCTGGCTCCGAGGCTGGCATGGTGTATGTGGATGAAGCCAACGTCAAAGAAAAAGGCGCGCTTGGCCCGGGTCAATTGCTGGCAGTGGATATGGACGAAGGGCGTTTGTACCACGACACCGAGATGAAAGACCTGCTGGCTGCAAGCCAAAATTTTGGCGCTTGGGTTGGCAAGATCAACGAGCTGGATGATGATTTAGCCAAAGCGGTTGAAGCCCCTCTCTTTATAGGTGCTGAACTACGCCAGCGCCAAATTTCGGCCGGTTATACCATCGAAGAGCTTGAGCAAATCTTGGCGCCTATGGCGGAAGATGGCAAAGAGACTTTGGCCTCAATGGGCGATGATACGCCCTCGGCTGTTCTGAGTGAAAAATACCGTCCTTTGTCGCATTTCTTTCGGCAAAATTTTAGCCAAGTCACCAACCCTCCGATTGACAGCCTGCGCGAATTTCGGGTGATGAGCCTGAAAACACGTTTCGGAAATCTCAAAAATGTGTTGGACGAAAGCAGCTCGCAAACTGAGATTTTGGTCTTGGATTCACCTTTTGTAGGCAATGTGCAATTCCAACGCTTGTTGAAAAACTTCAACGCCCCTATGGTTGAAATTGACTGTACCTTCCCATCAGGGGCCGAAGCGGGGGAATTGCAAACAGCGCTCAACCGAATTCGCTCCGAGGCCGAAGATGCGGTGCGGTCTGGTGCAGGACATTTGGTTTTGACCGATCAGCATGCCAACGATGCAAAGGTCGCCGTGCCAATGATTTTGGCCACGAGTGCCGTACATTCTTGGTTGACCCGCCAAGGTTTGAGGACCTTCACCTCGATCAACGTGCGATCAGCGGAATGTATTGACCCGCATTACTTCGCGGTTCTGATTGGCTGTGGTGCGACTGTGGTGAACGCCTATTTGGCCGAAGACAGTTTGGCTGACCGAATTGAACGCGGGTTGCTCGATTGTGCGCTGACAGAAGCTGTTGCGCGCTACAAAAATGCGATTGACCAAGGTTTGTTGAAAATCATGGCGAAGATGGGGATTTCTGTGGTCTCCTCCTACCGTGGCGGATTGAACTTTGAAGCGGTGGGCCTGTCACGTGCAATGTGCGCCGAATATTTCCCCGGCATGACATCGCGGATTTCTGGGATAGGTGTGGTTGGTATCCAACGCAAAGCTGAATCCATTCATACCAGTGCCTATGCAAGTGCCAGTGACGTTCTGCCCATTGGTGGATTTTACAAGGCACGGCGCTCGGGCGAGAAACACGCTTGGGAAGCCCAAACCATGCATCTTTTGCAAGCGGCCTGTGACCGTGGCAGTTTTGAGATGTGGAAAAAATACTCTGCAAAATTGCAGGCAAACCCGCCTATCCATCTGCGCGATTTGCTGGCGATCAAACCTTTGGGTGAGGCTATCTCTGTGGATGAGGTGGAAAGCATCACTTCAATCCGCCAACGTTTTGTGACGCCAGGCATGTCGCTTGGGGCTTTGAGTCCTGAGGCGCATAAAACCCTGAATGTTGCGATGAACCGTATTGGTGCGAAATCCGACAGTGGTGAAGGCGGCGAAGATCCAGCGCATTTTGTTCCTGAAGCCAATGGTGACAATCCTTCGGCTAAGATCAAACAGGTGGCCTCTGGTCGCTTTGGTGTGACCGCGGAATACCTCAATCACTGCGAGGAATTGGAAATTAAAGTCGCACAGGGTGCCAAACCCGGTGAAGGTGGCCAACTGCCCGGCATGAAGGTCACGGATCTGATTGCACGGCTACGCCATTCGACCAAAGGCGTGACATTAATAAGTCCACCGCCGCACCACGATATTTATTCCATCGAGGATCTGGCACAGCTGATTTATGACCTCAAGCAGATCAACCCGCGCTGTAAAGTGACTGTGAAATTGGTGGCAGCTTCTGGCGTTGGCACGATTGCGGCCGGTGTGGCGAAGGCCAATGCCGACATCATTCTGATTTCGGGCCACAATGGCGGCACCGGGGCATCTCCGGCGACTTCAATTAAGTTTGCGGGTCTTCCTTGGGAAATGGGGCTGACTGAGGCGCATCAGGTTTTGGCGATGAACAACCTGCGTGAGCGGGTGACATTGCGCACCGACGGTGGCCTGCGTACCGGTCGTGATATTGTGATGGCGGCTATGATGGGTGCCGAGGAATATGGCATTGGCACCGCAGCTTTGATTGCGATGGGCTGTATTATGGTGCGGCAATGCCAATCAAACACCTGCCCGGTTGGGGTTTGCACACAAGATGAAGATTTGCGCGGTAAATTCAACGGATCGGCAGATAAAGTGGTCAACTTGATCACATTTTACGCACAGGAAGTTCGTGAAATTTTGGCCAGCATCGGTGCGCGCTCTTTGGTTGAAGTGATCGGGCGCGCGGATCTATTGAGCCAAGTCTCGCGTGGATCTGCGCATTTGGACGATTTGGACCTTAACCCTCTGCTGATCACAGTCGATGGTGCGGATCAAATTTCTTATGATCGTCACAAACCGCGCAATCCTGTGCCTGATACTTTGGACGCACAAATTGTTAAGGATGCGGCGCGCTTCCTGCAAGAGGGTGAGAAAATGCAACTGCAATATGCTGTACAAAATACGTCACGCTCAATCGGTACGCGCATCTCTAGCCACATCGTGACGAAATTTGGCATGCGCAACAGCTTGCAGCCGGATCACCTGACGATCAAACTGCAAGGCTCAGCGGGCCAAGCTTTGGGCGCCTTCGCAGCGCCAGGCCTTAAGCTGGAAGTAGCCGGTGAAGCGAATGACTATGTGGGTAAAGGCTTGTCTGGGGGCACGATTGTGGTGCGTCCGGCACAGATTAGTCCTTTAGTGGCCTCAGAGAATACGATCATCGGCAATACAGTGCTCTACGGTGCGACAGCGGGTTATCTATTCGCTGCGGGTCGCGCCGGCGAGCGTTTTGCGGTGCGGAACTCTGGCGCAAAAACGGTGGTCGAAGGCTGTGGATCTAACGGTTGTGAATATATGACTGGTGGTATTTCGGTCGTTTTGGGGTCTATTGGTGCAAACTTTGGTGCTGGTATGACTGGCGGCATGGCCTATCTTTACGATCCGAAGGGCTTGGCGGCACCGATGATGAATATGGAAACATTGGTCACATGTCCCGTCACAATCCCGCATTGGCAGGACGAGCTCAAAGAGTTGGTTACCCGTCACGCCGATGAAACCGGTTCTTTGAAAGCCGCTGATATTTTGCAGCATTGGGATCAAGAACGTCACAATTTTGTGCAGGTTTGCCCTAAAGAGATGTTGGTGCATTTGCCCGCACCGTTGAGTGACGCGCGGGCCCAATCAGTACCTGCGGAGTAAACTGGGTCAAAGGCGGCGTTTAACGATGCCGCCTTTTAGGCCGTTGACGGGTCAGGCCTTATGTGGTGTGGCTAATTTATGGCTAAGAAAACCACTTTAACTGAATATCTTGAGGATCATGAGGCCGAGGCGATGCCGAGACTCGCGCGTGTCCGAAAAAGTCTTTCGGTGCTCCGACGCTGGTTGCTACGGGCAATTTTGGCCTGTGCTGTGATCTTTGCGGGCTGGGGGCTGGCCTATCGTTGGCTCAATCCACCAACAACTTTATATATGATGCAAGAAAGCTGGCGACTTGATGGCGTCCAATATGACTGGGTCAATATCGAAGATGTGTCTCCCGTTATGGTCCGGGCCTTAGTGGCGGCAGAGGATGCAAATTTTTGCGCCCACTGGGGCATCGACAGTGCCGCCGTGCGCCAAGCTTTGCGCGATGGGGCTATGCGGGGCGGCTCGACCATTAGTCAGCAAACCGTGAAGAATGCCTTTCTGTGGCAGGGGCGTAGTTGGCTGCGCAAAGCGATTGAAGCGCTCATGACTCCCTATGCCGAAATGGTTTGGAGTAAGAAGCGATTTCTTGAAATTTATATAAATGTGGCCGAGTTCGACACTGGCGTCTTTGGCATTCAAGCCGCTGCTGGTCATCATTTTGGAGTGGATGCGGCACAGTTGAACCGGGTGCAAGCTGGGCGTTTGGCGGTGGTGCTGCCGGATCCCAAGGGCCGCAGTGCCACGAAGCCCGGTGCTGGTTTGAAAAAACATGCAGCTTCTGTGATCGCAGGATCAGATATGATTGCAGCTGATGGCCGCGCCGCGTGTTTTGAGGATTGATTGCCGACCCCAAGGGCGGCTAAGACAATATGACCTGTGTAAAGTGAAATCCGTATGAATATTTTGTATCATGTCCCGTTGTCGCCCTTCTGTCGCAAAGTGCGGCTGAGCTTGGCAGAAAAAAAAATCGAAGTGCAGTTGGTGGAAGAACGCTATTGGGAGCTGGATGCTGATTTTCTGCGGCGCAATCCTGCGGGGAAAGTGCCTGTTTTGAAAATGGATGGTAAAATATTTTCTGAGTCTTCCGCGATTTGTGAATATTTGGAAGAGATTCATCCTACACCCAGCTTGCTGCCAGAGGATGCAGAAACCCGATTTGAGGTGCGCCGCTTGGTGTCTTGGTTTGATGACAAATTTCACGATGAGGTCACGGCCAATCTTTTGTATGAGCGGGTCAACCGCAAGATCCATGGCTCTGGTTATCCGGTTTCGGCCAATGTTAAGGCTGGCTCCAAGGCGATAAAATTTCATTTGGACTATCTCGCATGGTTGCTCGACAATCGTCGGTGGTTGGCTGGTGATGTGATGAGCCTTGCAGATTTTGCGGCTGCAGCTCATTTTTCGTCTCTTGATTATATCTGCGATGTGGATTGGAACCGATCTGCTGCTGTCAAAGATTGGTATGCCACTTTGAAATCGCGCCCTGCATTTAGATCTATTTTGGCCGATAATGTACCAGGTTTTCCACAACCAAACCATTATTCAAATCTTGACTTCTGATCTGAAAAATAAACTTTTGGTACAAGCCCTTGTTGAGGGCTTTAGCAATGCACGGATCACAAAACCGGATGCTATCCCCGATATGCCCGCGCGCCTTGATGCGTTTTTAGAGGCAGGTTATCACGGGCAAATGGCTTGGATGGAGGACCGCAAAGCCTGGCGCGGCGCTCCTTATGCATTATGGCCTGAGGCGCGCTCGGTGGTCATGCTGGCGGAAAGCTATGCGCCTAATGTGGATCCTTTAGAAAACCTCGCCAATCCCGACATCGGAAATATCAGCGTTTATGCGCAGGGCAAAGATTATCATGACATTGTCAAAAAGCGCCTAAAGCGTTTGGCTCGTTGGTTGATTGCCGAAGGTGGTGGCGAAGTTAAAGTCTTCGTGGACACCGCCCCAGTGGCCGAAAAGCCCTTGGGGCAGGCAGCGGGGCTGGGCTGGCAAGGCAAGCATACGAATTTGGTCAGCCGGGAGACTGGAAATTGGATGTTTCTGGGAGCGATTTTTACTACGCTGGATCTGGAGCCTGATCCCGCAGAGATCGATCATTGTGGCCGGTGCACGCGGTGTTTGGACATCTGCCCAACCAAGGCCTTTGTAGCACCCTATCAGATGGATGCCCGCCGCTGTATTTCCTATTTGACCATTGAGCACAAAGGGCCGGTCGATCTTGATCTGCGCCCCGGTCTTGGCAATCACATCTATGGTTGTGATGATTGTTTGGCCGCTTGTCCGTGGAATAAATTTGCAGTGCAAGCCTCGGATATGCGCTACGCGGCCAAAGATGATCTAGCGGCCCCCCGGCTTGCAGATTTGGTTGGGCTATCTGATGGGGCCTTTCGCAAAAAATTTTCTGGCTCCCCGATCAAACGCATTGGCCGAGACCGCTTTGTGCGTAATGTCCTATATGCGATTGGTAATATGGGGGATGCCAGCTACCTGCAGCTCATTGCTCCTTTGCTCACGGATCCAGATCCAACGGTTGCCGAGGCGGCCAGCTGGGCCAGCCAACGAATTACTTTGGGCGCGGCTTAATTTGCTGGAACGTTGAAGGTCAGATTTGCCCAAAGACTGTGCCAGACGGGATTTCCTTGTACTTCAGGCTCGACAGGGATCAATGCCACATTGTCGATCATATATTCCTGACCTGCGGCGACAGGGAAGGTGGCGATGCCATCAGAATTTGTTCGGTAAAGGGTAATTTCAGCCGTGTCTTTTGTCCCGATCGCACGTTGGAACACTTCCACCTGTACATCTGCACGCGGTTGGCCTGCCATCAAGACACGCACCTGCATGCCATTGCTTAGGTCGTCGGTATAGGGATTGGCCAGCGCTACGATCTCTATGTCTAATCCGACCGGCCCGTCTTGCCCGGCGCCATCACCAATCGAGACAAGTGATTTTGCAAAGCGGCGATAACTCTCAACAAAGCCAACCTCAGGCAAGCCACGGACCAGATGGGTTTCGGGTTGGCCCACAAAGTCTTTATGCTCCACAAAAGCTACAAACTTCTCATAATCCTTATAGGTTAACCTACTGTCGGTGGTTTCATGCACCAAAACAGCGAGCCCATTAGGTAGGCCGGGATGTTGGAAGGCTGGTCGGTCGCCATTGCGCGCGGTGATGTCAATGTTTTGGCCTAAGTGGACCACCCCGTGCCGGGTTGCATAACGGGTCAGAAAGGAATGACTGCCACCGCTGAAACCTTGTCCCACACGAAAATGCGCCTCGATGGGTTCATCTGGGGCAACTTCGTAATTTACTGGTGAAATCCAAAATTCATGGGCATAAACTGGGGCTGAAATGAGCAGACTCAAAATCAGAGTAAGGGACCGTCGAAACATGTTTAAACCTTTTTTTAAGCTAGCGCCGATGGTGTGCCGTTTTGCGCTGATGTCAAGCGTCCTTGTTGGATTGCTGGTCATTACTGGTCGGGTGCAGGCGCATGAGCTGCGGCCCGCGGTGGCAGACGTGACCATCGCGCAGTCACAGATGCAAGTTGAACTGCAGGTTGCGGTTGAGACATTACTTGCGGGCATCGATCAGAGCCAAGTAATTGACACAGACGAGTCCCCACAGGCGGAGACCTATGATCGTCTGCGCGTCCTGCCTGATCAAGCTTTGGCGGATTTGGTGCGCGCGGAGTGGTCTTTGCTGGCCAGTGGATTTTTGGTTGACGGGGCTGGGCCTTTAAACTTAATCGGCGTTGAGGTGATCGAGGAGTCCAATCTTGATTTACCGCGTGACACAATATTGAAGCTGCAAGCGGAATTGCCGTTGGGCAATGGACCTGTGGCTCTGGGTTGGATTGTGCAAAATGGTGGGCTCGTGGTGCGGTATGGAGACGGAGAGGCGGCTTATGCCGTTTTTCTTGAGGGCGGTGAACTGAGCGCGCCTCTGCCGCGTGAGGGGGTAGTGCAGGAAAGTGCCGCCGCCGTTTTCTGGCGGTTTGTAGTTGAAGGATTTGAACATATAATCCCTAAGGGCCTGGATCACATCCTATTTGTTTTTGGATTGTTCCTATTTTCAATGGCATGGCGCCCGTTGCTAGCACAAATAACCGCCTTTACTCTGGCTCATACGGTGACTTTGGGGCTGGCCACCCTCAGTGTGATCACCATCCCGGCGGCGCAAATGTGGCTGGTGGAGGCTCTGATTGCGATTTCAATTGCCTATGTGGCGATTGAAAACATTTTAAGGCCCAAGCTTGGTTGGTGGCGCATTGTGGTGGTCTTTGGGTTTGGCTTGCTGCATGGGCTGGGGTTTGCCTCTGTTTTGGGAGATCTTGGTCTGGCGCAGGGCCAGTTTGTTTTGTCGTTGATTGCCTTCAATATTGGGGTTGAATTTGGCCAACTCTCCGTCATCGCCGTGGCTTTTATGCTGCTCGCCCTGCCATTTGGCCGCGCTCGGTTATACAGAAACATCGTCGTCGTGCCCTGCTCTTTGGGCATCGCAATCGTCGGGGTACGGTGGGCTATTGAGCGGAGCTTTTTGTGATCTGCAGCGGGTGAGTGTTGGGTTCAAAAATCTGATAACCTCCTAATCTGCTGATCCTGCGCATCGAAATTTGTGGGGTCGAGATATTCGGTGAAGCGTGCTTTGAGGGCAGGCCAGTCGGCGTCTATGATGGCGAACCAAGTGGTGTCTCGATTGCGGCCTTTGTAATGCGTGCAGTAACGGAATATGCCTTCGAATTGAAAACCCAGACGTTGTGCTGGGGCGCAGGATGGCGCGTTGAGGCTGTTACATTTTTACTCGTATCGGCGATAGCCTAGGTCATCGAAGAGACATGTTGTATCATCAATTACATTGCTTCGGTCGACATCACAATGCGTTGCATGAGCGGCGACATAGAAATCCATCCCACTTCAATGGCTCCCACACTGGGATTAATCCGCAGGTAACAGGCAATCCCAATGGCCTACTCATCGCGATCAAATACTGTGTAAAAGAGAAAGTCATCTCCAAGGCATCTGGATATAAACCACACCTCAAACTCGGCAAATTCTGGCGCAAGACTGGTGGGCATATAGATCCAGTTTTTGCCAGAGTGGTCGAGGGAATAGCTGTCAAACAACCCGCACGCGTGCTCTGGGGCCGCACGTTTTAGATGGCATGTGCGTCCGGTCAGCGTGATGCTTTGAGGGTGGAGCCAAGGGCCGGTGAAATCCAGCGGAAAGCCAATTTCTTGGCCAAATTCATTTGTATCACTTGTCATTTTCCGCATCCTGTACTTGTGTAGCTTTAACTAACGACAGCGCGTCCCAAAATTACAGGGCCAGATCGGACGAAAATGACCGACAATATCCGTGGAATTTTACTCAAGGTGACAGCGGTTTCCATTTTCACCGTCATGATGGCTTTGATTAAAGCCACATCAGCCGAGGTGCCCACTGGTCAGCAGGTGTTCTTCCGGGCCTTCTTCTCGCTTTTGGTGGTGATTGGCTGGCTGACAGCACGTGGAGATTTTCCGAGCGCGCTGCGCACGTCCAATATGTTTGGCCATATGTGGCGGGGCCTTGCGGGAGCTGGGGCGATGTCTTTACGATTTTTCGCGCTTGGGATTTTGACCTTCCCGGAAGTCGCAGCCTTGGGCTTTACCACGCCGTTGATCCTCACTGTTCTGGCAGCGTTGATCTTGGGGGAAACAGTGCGGGCATTTCGAATGATCACTGTGGCTTTGGGGTTTGTGGGTGTGTTGATCGTGCTTTGGCCAACATTTGATGGGAACGGCGATCGCAGCACGCTGGAGCTGATTGGGGCAGGTGCAATTTTGGGTTCAGCGGCCTTGGCGGCTTTGGCACAGATATTTGTGCGCCGCCTAGTGGCGACAGAGGGCACGGCACAAATCGTGTTTTATTTCTCACTATTGATTACATTGCTGTCGTCCTTGTCGCTGCCGTTCGGCTGGGTCATACCATCCCTTGGGGCCACGGCCATGTTGATCACTGCGGGGTTGATTGGTGGTGTGGGTCAGATTTGCCTGACTGCCGCTTACCGAAATGCGCCGGCCTCTGTGGTGGCGCCTTTCGATTACACCTCAATGCTATTGGTGCTCGCCATTGGATATTTTTGGTTTGCGGAAACCCCAACAGGTTGGACGATCTTGGGAGCTTCTGTAATCATTGTGTCTGGGGTGGTGATTATCTGGCGTGAGCAACGTTTGGGCAAGCGACGCAATCGCGCACAGTCTACCCATTAGGTACGAAAAATGCCCCAACCCGGTGGGGTTGAGGCCAAAAAATTTAAACGCCATGGCAAATTAAGCGCGGACGAGTTGCTCGTAACTTTCTGCGATTTCGCGGGCCAAGTCTCCAACTTCAAAGGTGTAGTTGCCAATTTGACCAACAGGTGTCACCTCAGCGGCGGTGCCTGTTAGCCAGCATTGCTCAAAACTATCCAGCTCGTCTGGCATAATGTGACGCACATTCACCTTGATGTCCCGGTCTTCGAGCATGCCGACAACTGTTTGACGAGTGATGCCATTGAGGAAGCAATCAGGCTTGGGGGTGTGAACTTCGCCGTCTTTGACAAAGAAGATATTGGCGCCAGTCGCCTCAGCCACATAGCCGCGATAATCGAGCATCATCGCATCAGAACAACCTTTGGCTTCGGCCGCATGTTTGGACATGGTGCAGATCATATAAAGGCCTGCTGCTTTGGCAAAACACGGAATTGTCTCTGGGCTTGGGCGTTTCCATTTGGCGATGTCGAGCTTGGCGCCCTTCATCTTGGCGTCGCCATAATAGGCGCCCCATTCCCAAACAGCGATGGCCATTTTCACCGGATTGCGCGCAGAAGCGACACCCATGTCTTCACCAGAGGCGCGCCAACATACCGCCCGCACATAGGCATCTTGCAAGCCGGAGGCCGCCAAAACTTCGGCTTTGGCCGCTTCGATTTCATCGACTGTATAGGGGATTGGGATGTCCATATATTCACCAGATTTCAAAAGTCGCTCAGAATGTTCACGAGATTTGAAGATCTTGCCATTATAGGCCCGCTCACCCTCGAACACTGAGCTGCCATAGTGCAAGCCATGTGTGAGAATGTGAACTTTAGCGTCACGCCAATCCACCAATTTGCCATCCATCCAGATGACACCGTCACGGTCGTCATATGCGCCAGCCATGTGTAGTTCTCCTTTTGGTCGGCAATGTTTGCATTTATGTCGTAAAATACGTCCGTTTCGGACATAATATTGCGCAAAATGTGAGAATTGCTAGCAATTGATTCTTGGAATGTCAACAACACTGACATATTATTGCTTCACGATTTAATTGAAAGGACAGTCTATGGTGCAGGGGCAAAGCCGATCTGAAAACACGCGCGGAATGCTGTTTTTGACTGATGAGCAACTGCGCAAAGGCATTGAGGCGATGTTTTTCGCCTATCGTGGCTTTACCGCTGATCCTGACCGCATTTTGACCGAAAAATCTTATGGCCGCGCACATCACCGGGCCCTGCACTTTATTCACCGCAGTCCCGGCACGACGGTCAATAAACTGCTGGCCACGTTGGGGGTGACCAAACAAAGCCTGAACCGGGTGCTGCGCACGCTGATTGAAGATGGCCTTGTGCTCAATAAAATTGGCACCCGTGATAAGCGGCAGCGGCACTTAAGCCTGACTGAGGCTGGGATCGATCTGGAACGCGCGCTGTCAAATGCGCAAAGTGATCGGATGCGAGCCGCCTATCGGCAAGCCGGGGCGGATGCGGTGCATGGATTTTGTACGGTACTTGAGGCTATGATGGATCCAGAACTTAAAGAGCATTACGAAAACCTTACAGGCGGAGAGCATATATGACGCCCGATGCACATCTACTGATTGTTGACGATGACGAACGCATTCGCAGCTTGTTACAGAAATTTTTGATACGAAATGGATTTTTGGTATCAGCCGCCAGCGATGCGGGACATGCCAGGCGAATTATGTCTGGGCTCGACTTTGATTTGATTATTATGGACGTGATGATGCCCGGCGAAGACGGGGTGTCGTTGACCAAACATCTGCGCGAAACCCGCACCACTCCGATTTTGCTGCTTACCGCTATGGGCGAGACTGAGGATCGCATATTGGGCTTGGAAGCGGGGGCGGATGATTATTTGACCAAGCCGTTTGAACCCAAGGAGCTGTTGCTGCGAATCAATGTGATCCTCAGGCGCGCGCCGATAGCAGAGGAAAATTTAACTTTTATCAAAGTGATGCATATGGGTGATGTGCGCTATGATGTGGGCCGGGGCGAGATGTGGCAGGGTGACGCTCGGGTCCGGTTGACCGCTACGGAAAGTCATTTGATGCGCATTTTTTCTAGCACACCAGGCCTGCCTGTGACCCGCACCAGTTTGGTAGAGCAGCTTGGGCGAGATGGGGGGCAGGCGCAGGAACGCGCGGTTGATGTGCAAATCACCCGTCTGCGCCGCAAAATTGAAAGTGACCCCAAACAACCCCGGTATCTGCAAACTGTGCGCGGTACAGGCTATATGTTGGCACCTGAACAGAGGTATCTGTCATGACCACGAAAATCATCACCCATGCAGATTGCTTAGAGCATGTAAATTTGCCCGGTCACCCTGAGCAGGTGGCCCGCTTGGAATATGTATTGAATGCTTTGGCTCCGTTGGAGTTGAAGACGGTCAAGGCGCCGCTTGTGGCTGATAATGATTTGTTGCGCGTGCATCCACAGCGCCATATCAATACTATTCGGGCGGCCACGCCGCAATCTGGTTGGGCCTCCTTGGATGCGGACACACATATGTCACCCGGTACACTCACCGCAGCGTTGCGGGCGGCAGGTGGTGCCATTCGGGCAGTAGATATGGTGATGGCGGGCGAGGCGAACAATGTCTTCGTGGCGACGCGGCCACCGGGTCATCATTGTGAACGCGAAACTGCGATGGGGTTTTGCTTTTTTGGAAATGTCGCACTGGCTGCTAAACATGCATTGGATCATCATGGGCTGAAGCGAGTTGCGATTGTTGATTTTGACGTGCACCATGGCAATGGTACACAGGATTTGGTGGAGGGCGACAGCCGCATCTTTTTTGCAAGCACCCATCAGATGCCGCTTTACCCCGGAACGGGCCATGCTCATGAGACTGGTGGTTATGAAAATGTTATGAATTGCCCGTTACCGGATGGTGCAGGCGGAAAAGCCTTCCGTGCGGTGATGGAGGCTGAAATTTTGCCCGCAATAGACAGATGGGCGCCTGATTTTTTGCTGATTTCTGCTGGTTTTGATGCCCATAAGGCTGATCCCCTTGCGGGGATGACTCTCACGGAAGGCGACTTTGCTTGGGTTACGCAACGCCTGTGTGATTTGGCCGCCAAGCATTGTCAAGATCGGGTGGTATCCTGCCTCGAAGGCGGCTATGATCTTGAAGCGTTGGCAGCTTGTGCTGTGGCGCATGTGAATGTTTTGAAGGAGCAGACAAATGGCTGAGGCATCGATTGAAGAGATGAGCTTTGAAACCGCAATGGCAGAGCTTGAACAGGTGGTCACTCAGCTCGAACGCGGCGATGTGGCGCTGGATGCCTCAATTGCGCTCTATGAGCGTGGCGCGGCCCTCAAAGCGCATTGCGAAGCCAAGTTAAAGTCTGCGGAAGAAAAAGTGGCAGCCATCACCCTCAACGGTGACGGGCAACCCACTGGCGTCACACCTCTGGATGCCGATTAAGCGCCGTGGCGCTTTATGATCTCGATGGGACAGGCTGATTTCCTCGCACACCTCAAGGCTGCTGCTTTAGCCACACAGGCCTGCCTTGCGGATGCGATGCAGCCCATGGGTGATTTGCCAATTGCACAGGGCATGCGCCATGCGGTGCAAGGCGGCAAAGGTTTGCGTGGATTTTTGGTGATTGAAAGTGCTGCTCTTATGGGCGCGCCTAGGGCAGGGGCCATCTATGCGGGCGCTGCGGTTGAGGCTTTGCACGCCTATTCCTTGGTGCATGATGATTTACCTTGCATGGATGACGATGATCTGCGCCGTGGGCAACCGACAGTGCATAAGAAATGGGATGAGGCGACGGCCGTTTTGGTGGGCGATGCGCTGCAAACCTTGGCGTTTGAGCTGTTGTGTCGGCCTGAGTGCAGCGATGATGTGACAATCCAACTAGCTTTGATCAAGAGCCTTGCCCGAGCCAGTGGCGCGCAAGGCATGGTCTTGGGTCAAGCGCAGGATATGGCGGCGGAGACGGCGACGATAGCTCTTACATTGCCTGAGATATCACAGTTGCAACGTAACAAAACTGGGGCGCTTTTTGAATGGTCTGCCACTGCGGGCGCTCTTTTGGCTGGCACCGATCCGGCACCTCTGCGCCGCTACGCTGAGGCTTTGGGCTTGGCTTTTCAGATTTCTGATGACATTTTAGACATTGAAGGCAGTGCCGCCGTGGTGGGCAAGGCTGTGGGCAAAGACACCGCCTCTGGCAAGGCCACATTCGTGTCACTGCAGGGATTGGCGCAGGCCAAGCGCCGTGCTCAAGACTTGGTTGATGAAGCCTGCGAGTCTCTGGTCATATTTGGGGACCGGGCTACAACACTGAGATCTGCGGCACAATTTGTAGTGTCGCGCGAAATATGAAGAGGTTTCCACAATGACCCAACGCCCCAATACGCCGCTGCTGGATACCGTCACGACTCCTGCGGATATGAAGCGATTTAGCGATCAAGAGCTGCGGCGCTTGTCAGATGAGTTGCGTGCGGAGACTGTTTCAGCGGTTTCAGAAACCGGCGGGCATTTGGGCGCAGGTTTGGGCGTGGTTGAGCTGACAGTGGCGCTGCATGCGGTATTTGATACCCCGAAAGACCGGATCATTTGGGATGTCTCGCATCAAGCCTATCCACATAAAATATTAACTGGTCGGCGCGATCGCATCAGAACGCTTCGGCAAAAAGATGGTCTCAGTGGCTTCACCAAGCGCAGTGAAAGCGATTATGATCCCTTTGGTGCAGCGCATTCGTCCACATCCATTTCGGCGGCGCTGGGCTTTGCTGTGGCGCGCGATTTGGGTGGCGCACCGGAGCATGGAATTGGGGATGCAATTGCGGTGATCGGCGACGGCTCGATGAGTGCGGGCATGGCATTTGAGGCTATGAACAATGCGGGTCATCTTAAAAAACGCGTGATCGTTATTCTCAACGATAATGAAATGTCGATTGCCCCGCCTGTGGGAGCGCTCGCCGCCTATTTGAGCCAACTCTATGCAGGCGCGCCCTTCCAAGAGTTTAAAGCCGCAGCCAAAGGCGCCATGTCGCTTTTGCCTGGCCCGTTCCGGGAAGGGGCGAAACGGGCCCGTGATATGGTCAAACATATGACCGTCGGTGGGACGATGTTTGAGCAGCTGGGCTTTAGTTATGTGGGCCCGATAGACGGCCATGATCTGGATCAATTGTTGCCAGTGCTGCGCACAGTCCAAGAGCGCGCCACTGGGCCGATACTGGTTCATGTGATCACACAAAAAGGCAAGGGCTATGCCCCGGCCGAAGCGGCGCGCGACAAGGGGCACGGTGTCGGTAAATTTGATGTTGTAACCGGCGCGCAGGCCAAAGCAATTTCCAATGCGCCATCTTATACGTCGGTGTTTGCCAGATCATTGCTGAAGATTGCCGCGCAAGATAGCAAAATTTGTGCTGTGACGGCCGCCATGCCGGATGGTACTGGTCTGAACCTCTTTGCTGAACGTTATCCTAGTCGATGTTTTGATGTGGGCATTGCTGAGCAACATGGCGTCACCTTTGCAGCGGCTTTGGCCGCAGGTGGTATGAAGCCTTTTTGCGCCATGTATTCGACCTTCCTGCAACGGGGCTATGATCAAGTTGTGCATGATGTGGCCATTCAGCGTCTGCCGGTAAGATTTGCGATTGATCGCGCGGGCTTGGTTGGGGCCGATGGCGCCACGCATGCCGGTGCCTTCGATATCAGTTTTCTGACAAACCTTCCCGGCTTTGTGGTCATGGCTGCTGCTGACGAAGCCGAGCTTTGCCGTATGGTCGCCACCGCGGCGGCTTACGACGATGGCCCGATAGCCTTTCGTTTTCCCCGGGGAGAGGGCGTGGGCTGTGAGATGCCTGAGCAGGCGTTGCCTTTAGAGATTGGCAAGGGGCGGATCATTCAAGATGGCCTCAAAGTTGCGATCTTATCCTTTGGCACGCGTTTGGGCGAAGTGCGTATTGCCGCCGAAACTCTGGCCTTACAGGGGATTACCCCCACCATAGCCGATGCCCGCTTTGCCAAGCCTTTGGATCGAGACATGATCTTAAAACTCGCGGCCGATCATGAGGTTTTGATCACTATTGAAGAAGGTGCAATTGGCGGCTTTGGCAGTCATGTGGCTCAGCTGTTGGCCGAGGAGGCAGTCTTTGATACGGGACTGAAATTCCGCTCTATGGTGCTGCCGGACACCTTCATTGATCACGCCAGCCCTGCGGATATGTACCGCGAGGCCAAGCTGTCGGCGCAAGACATTCACCAAAAAGTATTAAAAACTTTGGGGGTTGCGACTCTCAAAGCCAGAGCCTGAGAAGGGTAAGTCATGGGCCGCATTTGTGAGTGCCACAGCTATGGTAAATGCAATGGTGACGTTTTGTAGTGGATTTTTTCGCTTGGTTTCGCGGCTCTTGCATGGGCGGGTTGCAAACTGTCTAAAGTCTAGGATTCCAAGTCTAGAAGGCTCCTTAATCCCTCTTTATAGCTTGGGTACTTCAGATTGATCCCCAGTTCTGACTTGATTAAATCATTCCGTACCCGCTTGTTTTCTGAATAAAAACTGCGTGCGATGGGGGTCATCTCAACCGTTTCAAAGTCCACTTGCGGCGGAAGGGGCATGTCGAGCAGTTGAGCTGCATAGGTCAACACATCTTGCGGTGGGGCCGGGTCATCGTCGCATAGGTTATAGATGGCACCGGGTCGCGGTTGCGCGATTGAGGCCGCCACAACCTGCGCGATATCATCCGCATGAATACGACTGAACATTTGTCCCGCTTTTATAATTTGGCGCGCTGTGCCGTTGCGTACTTTTGAAAATGGGCCCCGCCCTGGTCCATAGATTCCGGCAAGCCGAAAAATATGCACCGGCAGACTGGTGGCGCGCCATGCCGCTTCCGCCTCTACCCGAAACTGGCCGCGCTGAGTTGCGGGGGTGAGTGGCGTTGTCTCATCCACCCATGACCCGTCATGATTACCGTAAACACCGGTGGTCGACAGATAGCCCACCCAAGAAAAATCATAGGGTGTCAAATCAACAGCGTTCAAAAGCGGATCGCCCTCAGCTGAGGGCGCCGCAGAGATCAACAGATGTGACGCCTCTGTGAGGGCTGTGTATAAATTTTCACCGGGCCAGAGGATTGGGGTGACCTGATGAGTAAGCATGTCTTCGGCGCGTGCCGTGCTGCGGGTGGTGCCAGAGATGCTCCAGCCCAACGGGTGCAGCACTTGGGTCAACGCCCGAGCTGAAAACCCATATCCGATGCAAAGTAAATTTTTGGTCATAGGGCGGTCATAGGCTCAAAACGCGTCTACGAGAAGAGTGGAATTGCCGCAGAGCCACGCCAAAACATGTCTGGGACGCATAAATTGGGAGCGCCAATCTGTTGATGCACCTGCGGTCACTACAAAATATGCGTCATGATCCGTGTTTTTGATGTAGGTTCGTCAGGTTTTACTTATTTTAAGGGCAAATTTTATAGGTGGCGATACGTATTTTGAATGTGGTTGGTATAAAGGTTTTGCACGAGCTGATTTAGCTGATGAAATAGGACTCAAATAATTAAA
>Ga0302125_10000528_pt1 | contig 20684 bp, 15 predicted proteins | sample CB4_surface_MG_FD_203111 | JGI IMG/M metagenome (GOLD analysis project Ga0302125, IMG submission 203111) | Marine microbial communities from Western Arctic Ocean, Canada - CB4_surface | ecosystem: Environmental > Aquatic > Marine > Oceanic | place: Canada: Western Arctic Ocean | collected... | reverse complement strand
CGTCGCTTTTCGCGGTCTTAAAAAGGTCGAGTGCATCGCGCCGAGCTTGGCGCACGCGCACGCGGCCATCTTCCGCCATATTGCTAGCAGTCTTTGCCAGTTCTTGGCGTCGCTCGCCAGTCAGTTCCGGTATGGGGACGCGAAGGATGCCACCATCGACCATCGGGTTGAGGCCTAGATTGGCTTCTTGAATGCCTTTCTCGACATCGCGGATCACGCTCTTATCCCATGGTTGCACCATAATGGTCTTGGCGTCGGGGGTGGTGACTGCAGCGACCTCTTTCAGTGTGACGGTGCTGCCGTAGGCGGTCACGCGGACTGAATCGAGCATCGTTGGGGATGCTTTGCCAGTGTGTAGGCTGCCGAATTGATTGAGTGTATGATCAACTGCTTTCTTGAGGTCGGCAGCGAGCATTTTGAGGATGTCTTTTGGTTCCATATCTGTAGCGGTGTTGAATTATTTAAAAGTGTAGGTGTTAATTAACGAGTGTGCCGATTTCTTCGCCCATGACTGCGCGGAGGATGGCGCCAGGCTCACGCATGCTAAAGACGAGGATTGGCATTTTGTTTTCCATGCACAGCGAGAAGGCGGTGGAATCCATGACGCTTAAACGATCACGCAGTGCGTCGATATACTCAAGGTGGTCGTATTTGACGGCGTCGTCGTGCTTGTGAGGGTCTTTGTTGTAAATGCCATCGACCTTTGTGGCCTTCATTAGCATGTCGGCTCCGATCTCGCTGGCACGGAGCGCCGCGCAGGTGTCGGTTGAAAAGTAGGGGTTGCCAGTGCCGCCAGCAAAAATCACCACGCGACCGCGCTCAAGGTGGCGTGTGGCGCGGCGTAGGATAAAGGGCTCTGCGAGCTTATCCATCGGGATGGCGCTTTGTAGGCGCACGGTGACGTCGAGCTTCTCGAGGCAGTCCATAAAGGCGAGGCCGTTGATGACCGTGGACAGCATGCCCATATAATCGCCGGTGGTGCGATCGACGCCGCGCATCTCTGCGCCACTGAGGCCACGAAAAATGTTACCGCCGCCAATCACGAGGCCAACTTCGACGCCGATATCAGCGACTTTTTTGACTTCCTGACAGATGTCCTTGAGAATTTTCGCGTCGATGGGATCACCATCTTCGGTGTTGCGCAGCACTTCGCCACTCAACTTTAATATAATACGACGATATTTCGGCTTTCGGCCAGTTTGGTCTACTTCATCCATTAAAGCGGTTTTAAACGCTGTTTTGACTGAGACGTCAACCCATGGATTTGAGAATCGAGCGCAAAATAGCTGTCAAAGTCGCTGCTCTAATTCAGGACTTGCGATTGAATATAAAAACTATGAAAATTATTAAAGTGAGGGCTTGACGAGTGAGGAATCATTTCTACTCTTCGCCAACTTTAAAGGCCCATGGTGTAATGGTAACACTACTGTTTTTGGTGCAGTCATTCGGGGTTCAAATCCCTGTGGGCCTACCAATTTTAAAAATCCCTGTTGATTCGTTCAGCAGGGATTTTTTTATGCGCCCATTCCCAGGCGTGCCTTGATCCAGTCTTTGATCCCGTCAACCGCCTCCGGGCCTTGCGATAGCACTAGGTAAATAATGTAGCCGTAAAGCACCACCGCGACGCAACCGACTGCGAAGGCGCCGATCGCGAGCAGGCCGTCTTCTTCTGATAGGCCGACGCCGATCAGAAAAATGACCATGGCCGGAAGCGTATTGGTCAACGGGATCGGTAGCATCATTAAGCAGGCCATGATCAGGATGACGATGGCGAGGCCAGATTGCCCGAGCCGGGCGCGTATCCATTGCTGTCGAGGGCGAATGAGGTGCTCGACGGCACGCAGAAATTTAGTCGCTGCGCCGATCATCTTATTGGCCAGGGACGGTTTAATTCGGATGCGCTGTAGGCGAGCGGGTAGCCATACGGTTTGGCGGCCCATGAGCATTTGTAGCGCGAGTAGTGCGATGACGATGCCAAACGGCGTGCTGTAGCCTGGCGCGGGCACGGGCAAGGCGCTGGGGAGTGACAGTAGTACCAGGACGAGGCCGAAGCCTTTTTCGCCGACAGCGTCGGTGAGTTCGCCGATCGAGGGGCCGCTTTGATGTTCACTGGCGAGGGCATTTTCGAGTGTTTCGGCCAGGTATGTGTGTGTGGGCGTGGTGTGGTCAGTTTGCATATTGCGCTTCATGAATTATACCATAGGCTATCAAATAGTATCCGTTAAAGGTCAAAACAATCTGCTGAAAGTATGAAAGGTCTGGTGAATAAAAAGAGACTCAGGCGCTGCGCCCTGTATGGTGGCTCGTTTGATCCAGTGCATCGTGCCCATCTGCAAGTGGCGCGTTACGCGCTGGAGCAGGCGCAGCTGGACCGAGTGGTGTTTATTCCTGCAGCGCAGTCGCCGTTAAAGGCGCACGCGCCGCTCACGGATGCAGCTGTGCGCTTACAGATGCTCTCACTTGCGCTGCAGGGCGAGGCGCGCTTCGAGCTGGATGAGTCTGAAGTAGAGCGGGGTGGGCTGAGCTATACGATTGATACGGTACGTCATTTTTCTGCAGGCCATCCCGATACCGAGCTGTACTGGATTGTCGGTGCGGATCAATTTGAACAATTGGATCGCTGGTACCAAATCGAGGAATTAGCTGAGCGGGTGACTTTTTTAGTGTTAGCTAGAGCAGGATCGCATGTAGATTCCCCCGCAATGATCCCCAACTTACGCTATCAAATGATCAAGGCACCGCTAATGAGTGACAGTTCGAGTGAGATTCGGCAGCGCTGCCGAGAGGGGCGATCGTTACAAGGTTTGCTACCAGATGCAGTTCAGGCTTTCATTTCCGAGCAGGAGCTTTATAGCAACTTGCAGTAAGAATTTATATGGCCACTTCAAAACAGAACCAAACAAACGCTACGCTCGACGAAATTCGCTGCGCGGTAACCGCAATCGATGATAAAAAGGGCGAAGCAATTCGCGTGCTCGATGTGCGTGAGACTTCCTCAATCACAGATTACATGATCCTGGCAACAGGCACTTCAAATCCCCACGTGAAAGCGATCAAGGCGGGCTTGGACCAGGCGCTGAGTGAGGCCGGAGTGAAACTGCTCGGGCAGGATCGCGAAGTCGGCAGCGGCTGGATCGTGGTGGATGCCTTTGATTTCATGATTCATCTACAAACCGAGGAGATGCGTGATTTGTATCGCCTGGATCATCTGTGGCGGGATTCCGCTGAGGTCGAATTGTAGCTGATCTGACCAGTCCTTGTTGCGCTCAATGCAAATGCGTTGTCGAGCGATGAGGCACGCTGCCTAGATCGTGATATGGATGCTTGCCGTAGTAAGCTGCTGAGGGTCGCGTTGCCCAAGCAGAGGATCATAGCGCTGTCTTCGCCGAGCGAAGTCGGCGCTACGAAAGCTTGAGCGCCTCGACGAGTTGACTGAATTCACATGCCTGTGGTGCTTGCAGTTGCAGGCGAGTGCTGCAATTCGGCATGTCAATTTCCAGTTTAGTCGCTCTTAGTAACAGTCGTTGCAGGCCGAAATGTTGCCGTAAAAAGCGGTTTTGGGCGCTGTCGCCGTGGCAGGTGTCACCAATGATCGGGTGTCGAAGATGGGCCATGTGACGACGTAGTTGGTGCTTTCGGCCCGTCAGTGGGATCAGCTTGAGTAGCGAGAATCGCGCGGTCGGATAACGGCTGACAGGTAACGCTAGCTCAACACGCTTGACGCAGGTGTAGCGTGTCTGTGAGCTTTGAGATTTCGCTGGGTGCTCCTCGCTGCGCAAGTCGTAGTCGATCTCGCCGGCATCTGCTGCCCAGCCGCGCACGACTGCATGGTATTCTTTGTGAGTGGTTCTGTCTGCGAATTGTGCCTGTGCAAAGCAGAGGGCTTCGCGATTCAGCGCGAAGAGCAGAATGCCACTGGTGGCACGGTCGAGCCGGTGGCATAGGAAGACCTCTTGGCCGATTTGGTCGCGTAGGAGTTGCAATGCAAATTCAGTGGCGTGCGCATCGAGTTGAGTGCGGTGCACGAGTAGGCCCGCTGGCTTGTCGATCGCGACATAGTCTGTGCTCTGGTAGATGATCGGCAAGTGCATCGTCGTATTCAGGGATCATTGTCGACTCGATGAAAAGATTATTCGCTGAATTGAACGTCGCACAGTAATCCTTGTCAGTTCGAATTGGGTACGCTCAGCGGTTTTAAGGCCAAGCATCGAGCCACGGCTTAAACATCCACAGTATGAGATTTTTCTGCTGTTCAGGTGGAGTGGGTTGAGCACATCAAGCACCGTTCTAATCCTGTGCGAGCGCATTCCTTAAATTCGCCGCCGTTTGAATGATTGAAATACAGCGAAATCCGTCTCGACAAAATTCCATAGGTTGAAACCCTCTGCATTCACTTTAACGGGTAGCAATCATGCAAGAACAGTTAACAGCCATCGTAGCGGGCGTGCGGGACAACGCACCCAACATTCAAACACGCGTAGAATTTGAGGCCTTTAAGGCCACAATCTCTGGTCCTAAGGGCTCTCTCACGGATGTGATGAAGCGCATGGGCAAGGTGCCCAAAGAGGAGAAGCCCGCCATGGGCAAGCTTATCAACGAGGCCAAGAACGCGGTGACAGCTGCCTTTGACGAAGTCATCGCTCGCCTCGAGGCCGCCGAACTCGCCGCAAAACTAGGACCAGCCATTGATCCGACCTTGCCATGCCCCGACCTAGATCGCGGCACGCTGCACCCGATCTCGCAGGTTCGCGAGGAGATGGTCGAGCTGTTTCGCCGTATCGGCTTCTCCGTCGCAGAGGCGACCGAGGTCGAAACCGAGCATTACTGCTTCGACGCACTCAACATCCCCAGCGATCACCCAGCCCGTGACATGCAGGACTCCTATTACCTGCCCGACGATTTAAAGGTCAACAACGTCGCCAAGCACGCCGACGAGAAATACCTGCTGCGCACGCACACCTCGACCGTGCAGATCCGCACCATGCTCAAGCAGCAGCCGCCGATTCGCATTGTCGCTCCTGGTCGCTGCTTCCGTCGCGACACACCAGACGCCACGCACAGCGCGAATTTTCACCAGATCGAGGGCCTCTACGTGGATAAGGACGTCACGCTGCTCGACCTCAAAGCCACGCTCGATCATTTCGTGAAGACCATTTTTGGCCCCAAGGCCAAGACTCGTCTGCGCCCGAGCTTCTTCCCATTCACCGAGCCAAGCTTCGAAATGGACTTCTTTTCGCCCGATCTTGGTAAGCTCAGCAACAAGTGGCTCGAAATTATGGGCTGTGGCATGGTCGATCCGGAAGTCTTCAAGGCTGTCGGTATCGATCCCGAAGTCTACACTGGCTACGCATTCGGCATGGGCATTGAGCGGATCGCAATGATCCTGCAAGGGGTCGATGACATTCGCTACTATTACCAAAACGACGTCCGCTTCCTCAAGCAGTTCGCCTAGAGCGCAAAACTCGAAACCACGAATCCACACGAACAAACATTAATGTCGATGACACTTAGCGAGCGCACTCGTGTTAATCCGTGTCCATTCGTAGTTCCAAAAAACACATTTAAAAAGTATTTATTGAAATGAAAATTTCCTACAACTGGCTTAAAAACTACATCGATCTCGATCCCGTCGAGCATTCACCTGAGGTCCTGCAAGAGGTGCTGCCATTACTCGGCTTCGATATCGAAGAGATCGAGAAACTCGGTCCACCGCAGCTCAACAACGTCGTCGTCGGCCAAGTACTCGAGTTCAGTCAGCATCCAGATGCCGACCGCCTGCGCTGCTGCAAGGTCTCGACCGGCAAAGAGGGCGAAGTCCACGACATCGTCTGTGGTGCCAAGAATTTCGTTCAAGGCGACCACGTAATGGTTGCGCTTCCTGGTGCGGTGCTCCCTGGTGATTTTAAGATCAAGGCGTCCAAGCTACGCGGCCAACCGTCGGCTGGCATGATGTGCTCATCCAAAGAGCTGCAGGTCGGTCAAGACCACGACGGCATCTTGATCCTGGCTAAGGACGTGCCGCTCGGCACTCCAGTTAACGACCTCTACACCGACGGTGACACTGTTCTCAACTTAGAGATCACTCCCAACCGCGTCGATGTGCTCAGCCACATTGGCGTCGCTCGCGAACTCTCTGCACGTTTCGGCCTCGCGGTAAAATATCCAGAGGTTAAAGCCAGCACTGCCAGTACTAGCTCCGGCGAACCGCTCATTTCCGGCGTCGAAGTCGAAGCCACCGAAGTCTGCCCGCACTACACCGCGACGTGTATCAAAGGCGTCAAGGTCGGCCCCAGCCCGGAGTGGCTCAAAGACGCCATTGAGGCGACTGGCCAACGCTCGATCAACAACGTCGTCGATGTGACCAATTACGTGCTGCACGAAACTTGCCAGCCGTTGCACGCATTTGACGCAGCCAAGATCAAGGGCGGCAAACTCGTCGTTCGCATGGCCACCGAAGGTGAGCAACTTACTACGCTGGATGAGAAGGCACGCACTCTGTCTGCCAATATGGCAGTCATCGCCGATGCCGAGCGCGCACTGGTCGTCGCCGGTGTGATGGGTTCACTCGACGCCGAAGTCGACGACGCCACCACCGACATCGTCCTCGAAGCCGCTTATTTCAATCCGACTTCCGTCCGTGCCACTGCGCGCAAGTTGTCACTCTCCACTGATAGCTCGTATCGCTTCGAGCGCGGCGTCGATCCGCAAGGCGTCGAATATGCCGCCCTCCGTGCGATTGATCTGATTCTCGAAGTCGCAGGCGGTACCGTCGATGGGCCAATGATCGTCGCAGGCCAATTCGTTGAGACTGTCAGCGAGATTCGGATCAAGCCCGACCGTATTCGTAAATTCATTGGCTTCGATGTTAGCGACGAACAAATTCAGCAAGCGCTCGAGTCGCTCGACCTCAGCGTCGCCGTGCATAGCGACAGCGATGGTTCCGCGCGTTGGGGAGTTTCCATTCCATCCTTTCGCGGCGACCTGCAACGCGATGTCGATCTGATCGAAGAGTTCGTTCGCATCTACGGCACCGATAAGATTCCTGAGTCGCCCGTGGTCGCGCGTGGCATCAGTACCGAGGATCACCGCATCTACACCGTCAATGCTGCAGTGGCAGATTACTTGACTGGTCAAAACTTCAACGAAGCGTACCTCTATTCGCTGCGCGATCCCGAAGAGACGCAGTTCTTCTTTGGCGACGGCGGCTTCAAGATGCTGGCCTTGGATAATCCCTTGCAGAGCGATCAAAGCCACATGCGACCGTCACTGATCCCAGGGCTATTGGATGTGCTCAAGCTCAATAACGCTCGCGGCACTGGCGCGACGCGCTTCTTTGAGCGTGGTCACGTTTATCGCGAAGTGAAGGGCGAGATGGTTGAGCTCATTTCGGTCAGCTTTGTCATCCTTGCCGATCAAGTCAGCCGCGAATGGCGTCAGCGCGAAGTCGCCGATTTCTACACCGCACGCACACTCGCAGGTAATATTCTCGATCTGGCTGGCACCGCGTCTAGCAAGCTCAACTACAATCCGATTGCCGAGTGCAAGCTTTGGCAGGGCGGTCAATCCGCCTATGCTGGCGACTTTGCCAAGATGGGCTTTGAGGCAACCGTCGGTCTGCTAAATATCGCAACTCTCAAGGATCGCTGGGATATCGACCAAGCCGTGATTGCCGGTTCGGTGCTGATGACTCCGAAGTTCTTCGAGCGCAAAGCCAAGCGTGGTCGCCATAGTGTGATCAGCAATCAACCCGCGTCCGCAAAGGATCTGGCACTCATCGTCGATCAAGCCGTCCTCGCTGGACAGGTGCAAAACGACGTCGCCAAATTCGCTAAAAAAGCCACCCAAGGTTTTAACTGCGAAAGCGTTCGCGTGTTTGATGTCTACCAAGGCGAAGGGCTCCCCGAAGGTAAGAAGAGCCTCGCAGTGAGCATGAGTTTCCGCGCCGCTGATCGCACCCTCAAGGATAAGGAAGTGAACACCGCCTTCGAAAGTATTCAAAAACTTATTGCAGATAAAACCGATTATCAGATTCGAAAATAGTCTCTCCCAGAGAAGATGGCTCGGGTCGTGGGGCCCAGAGCTGGTTGTGTCTTATCCCTGCCGCGCTGCTTCGGCCCATGCGCGCTGTGCGTAGCTGGTTGATCTGTTCGACTTAAATCGCCGTTGGCATACGCTTGCGGCGCCGTAGTTTCGCCTAACTGTAAAATGATAAGTTAAGTCTTGGTTAATATTAACATTTCGCTTGCGCTCCGCAGCATTTGCGCGTTAAATGGTTAGTGTCAGACAGATCGGTCTCTGTGTACCTGTGCTTGCGGTTATTGCGCAATTTGCGATCGTTTCAGACGTCATTTTCCCTTGCCCTCCCAATTCCAATCATTGATGCCTGCTTCTCCCCATTTTAAGTGTGCGCAACGCCCCGCCCAGGGCGGCTTCGCACTCGTTATCGCCCTCAGCCTGATGGCTTTTGTGCTGCTGCTACTCCTGTCGATCACCACTTTGGTGCAAGTCGAGACCCAGGGTTCGCAAATCCAGTTGCAGCAGATGGAAGCCGAGCAAGCCGCACTGCTCGGCCTGCAAATCGCACTCGGCGAACTGCAAAAGACCGCGGGGCCAGATCAACGCGTGACTGCGACGGCGGGGATCAATGCTGCAAACACGGCACAACCACACCTGCTCGGCGTCTGGGATTCATTTAAACAACCCAATGAGATCAACACGCCAATCAATTATACGACTCAGAAAAGTGGTGACTTTAAGCAATGGCTCAGCTCCACCGCCACGATCGCAGACAAATCCAATCAAGCTTATCCCACCGCAGCGCCGACTGATCCAGTGACACTTGTGGGGAGTGGCACGCTGCCGACTCCCGTCGTTGGCGATCCGACGACTCAATATGTGCAAGCCAGCACCGTAGACGTTCTGGATGCTACTGGGAATAGAGCTGGGGGATACGCCTGGCACGTGTTTGATGAATCTCAAAAAGCCAATCTGACGCTCAAAAATCCAGTGACTGCCGCCAATGCGACGACTGCCACCGATGCGGAACGCGTCAGTGCGCTCGGGGTCGCTGGTGCGCCTAATTTCACTGCGTTAGCGAAGGCAAGTAATGGTAGTGCGTTTTATTTGCCCCTTGAAAACCTCACCGAAGAAGAGCAGGAGAAAACAGTTTCCTTAAGCGGTTCAGCCCTTCTTGGAGGTGCCACCTTTGACCCTCAAGCGGCCAACGCCTTCCATGTGCTGACCACTGATTCTAAAAGTCTCCTCGTCGATGTAGCGAATGGAGGGTTTCAAAAAGATCTGTCCTTGCTGTTTGAAAATACGACGCTGCCGAGTGCCTATGCAAATCGCTACATGTATAGTGAGAGTAATACACCAGTCGCGGATGCGCCGACTCGTTTTTTGGGCGCCGAGCCGATGCCTAGTCCGGATCCGAAGTGGTCACTACTGAGATCTCACTATGGGCTCTACAAAGACAAAGACAACGACGGTAACAATAAGCTTAGCACTACTGGTGGGGTTTATGGAGTTGCTGCAAGCAACGTAGAGCGAGATGTGGCGACTAACTATTTTGATGAGCAACAACTGCTGCCTGTTGTGTCGAATGCCCAGTTTATTTTCTCTATGACTACCGCAGCTGCCAATCACACGCCGCCTAATGTGGGTTTCTTACACCTATTCATTGATCCAGTAATCACATTGTGGAATCCTTACAATGTTGAGTTACGTTTTTCTAAGATGGAAATGGAGTTTTATAGATTCCCCTTAGATATTAATTTTATGATCAATGGTGTCAGTCGAGCCAGCGGAGATGGATATGTCAATATAGCTAACATGTTTAATGCTGGTAATGGGGGGGGCTGGGGCAATCAAGATGATAAGCCATACCGAGCTAGAATACATCCTCTGAGTGTTGGGGATGACATCGTAATGAAACCGGGCGAATATAAGATTTTCTCCCCCACTGCACCCTTTCAACGGCATCATCAACAATGGCAATACACTAAAGGAGTCATCTTAAAAGAAGGCTGGATTCCTGGGGGAGAAGGTGGTGGTGTGGGGACAAGATTTCTGATGGCGACTGATGATGGATCTTGGGCTGGGACTGTTGGTGGAGCATGGATACAGCTTAAAGCCGATGATGTTGTTACTTTGGCTGTTAGAGCCAGAAAAGTTAGCCGCCTGGGGACAGGATTTGAAGAAACGAATGGCGGGGAGATTGCGGCCTATTTAAAAGTCTTTCAGGGAGATGGAGGCACCCAATCACTGGGGGCGAACATAGAACAACAATTAGATCTAACGAGAACGCAGGTGGGAGCCATTGAATTAGATTTAGCGGATTTGTCAGTGAATCTTCCTGACATCGGGCCATTAGATTTGCCCATTTATATACCTAATGAGCAGTTCGTGACAACTCATGGTGCTGCTAATATCGGGAAAGTGCCATTTCTTAATGCCTCTTTGCGTCTCAAAACTGAGAACGATTCTAATGATATCATTAGCGAACCAAATTCTTCCTTGTGGCTGCACAATGGGGTGACGAATCCGTATTTCACAACAGGGATTACAGGCGACCAGAACGAACTTGAAAAAGCACATCAGTATGAACTGACCTGGACCGGAATGACCGATTGGACTGATATACCTGGCGTAGAATATAACCCTGATAATAACCGCGGCTACGGAGGCACGGGGGTGACCTCTGGCACTGGCGTCGAATTCGCTCCTTTTCATCAAATACCGTTGGCTCCTGCCACCTCGCTGGCTCAGTTCTCGCACGCACCACTCAATGCAGGCGGGCAAGCGCCTCTGACGTCCCAGATTGTTGGCAACTCCTTCAACTCACCTCTGCTGCCTCTAAATAATAAATCCAATACGGGCTCTATTGGGACGCACCTAGATCACTCCTATATGGCGAATAATACGCTGTTCGATGGCTATTTCCTCTCCACTGCAACTGAGGAGGCGGGGCCACTCGTGACGACCTCGCGTGGACTGAGCACCGTAATTAGTGAATTCTTTGATGGCACCCAGGAGCTCCCCAACTCCAATTTCGAGCCCGTAACAAACATCGCCCCTACGGTCACCGCTGCGGATTACGATACCTTTGCTCAGCACCTCTATAATAAAGGTGCCTTTAACGTAAATTCGACCTCGGAAGAGGCTTGGGCATTGTTTCTCGCGAGTGGCACCAATGAAGCGCTTCCGATACTCGACATGCTCACTGCCAGCAAAGTCTTATCGACCGCTGATTCTTCATCGGATTTAGCAGTCTCACGGTTTGCCCCTATGATCGGTGACGAAGTGGCTCCTATTACTACGGTCTTCGGTCAGGATCGCTGGGCGGAGCACCGCAGATTAACACCTGATCAAATTATGACTCTGGCACAGTATGTCGTCGCCGAGGTTAAAGCGCGCGGCCCGTTCCAATCGGTGGCGGAGTTCGTTAACCGTCGGCTCGTCAGCGGGACTGCGACTGGTAATTCCGGTGCACTGCAAACTGCGATTGAAAATTCAGCTCTCAATACCGATTTTGGGCTAGATGCTCCTAATAATAATTCAGAGCTCACGGCAGGTTCTGACACTGGAAACACTTCGGACGGGGCCGCGACTCAAATCACACAGGCGGATATACTCAATCGCCTCGCGCCATCGCTCACCGTGCGTGGCGACACCTTCCGTATCCGCGCCTATGGCGAAGTCGCTGATATTCGGGGGCAGACTACCAAGGCCTGGTGTGAGGCCGTTGTTCAACGTCAACACGACTTCGTAGATGGCACGCAAGTTCCCACCACCATCGATGCTTCGCTCAGCACCACGAACCAATCTTTCGGTCGTCGCTTTAAGATCGTCTCCTTTCGCTGGCTTTCAGCGGATGAGGTATAAGTCGCATTACCATTTTAGTTCCCATGAAAACACTTTGTCTCGCAACCATCGCGCTTATTTTGTCCGGCGCATCCCTGTTGGCACAGCAGCCGACAGCCGTGAAGATATCACTCTTTACCTTTCAATATGCGGAAGGGCATCAAGAAATCTTCCTGAACAGTAGAGCTGGAGCATATGATGCTGTTACACTTTCCAGCGCTAATATTCTTGGCCCGTTCAAGGCCGTTCTCTCGGAAGCGGGGGAAGTTTTTTTGCACGAACACCAAAGAGATGAAGAGGGCGCTGATATCTATCCAGCCATCGCTAAAGTAAAAATCCCCAGCTCTATCAGAGAGCCGCTGCTTATTTTGGTTCCACGGTCGGGGGATCAACCTTATGGGGCTCTGGTCATCGACAGTAGTATGAGAAAATTCCCAAAAGGATCCTACAAATTGATCAATTTCTCGAGAAGCGAGATTCGTGCCCTCATTGGCAAGACACGTGTGACTGCCCCCCCGCTCAAAATCACCTCCTTCAATCCATCTTCAAATTCGGATGACCTACTGAATGTTCACTTTAAGTATAAACTTGCGGAAGACTGGCGAACATTTGGGCGCACTCGCTGGGTGAATGAGAGGAATAAACGTTCGCTTCTGGTCGCATATTTAGATCCTCAAACAGAACGCATGAAAATTAAAGGCATCCCGCTTAGACGCACGCCTACGACGAATAAATAAGAGTAATATCCCCTGAGTTTTGTCCTGTGGTCTTCTTTTTATTAAATCCTAATTTCCCATGCATTTATCAACTCGCTTCCTCTTTTTAGTTTGTATCCTACTCGCTCAGGTTGCTGGTGTTCAGGTGCAGGCGGTCGACCTGTCTGTGTATGCCCTTGGTTATGCAGAAGATCACAAGACCGTTTATCTTTTAAATGGCGAAGGCGAGGCGGTTGAGGTCGCTCTTTCAACTGCTAGGATGGTCGGCCCCTACCATACCGTGCTGGATGCCGACAAAGATGTTATCCTGAGAAGCAAAAAAGAAACCGAAGAGGGTGCTACTACTTATCCACCCATTGCTCAGGCAAAATTGCCTAGCGACATCAAGGAACCTGTCATGATACTCGTTCCTTCAGCTGGGAGCCTGCCTTATCAGTCGATCATTATAGACCGGAGCCTAGAGCATTTTCCGCTAGGGAGCTATTTGTTGATTAATCTATCGCCGATGGAGGTGCGTGGTTTGGTCGGGAGCAGCAAGGTCGTGGTTTCGGCCGAGAGTGTCACCACAATCATTCCATCGTCCGAGGATGAGGATTTGCTGGATGTGCATTTTGAATACGAACGTCCACAGGGATGGAAGACTTTTGCCCGCACTCGATGGGTTAATGAAAACGACAAACGTTCGCTTCTCCTAGCTTATCTGGACCCGCAGACAAAGCGCATGAAAATCAAAGGTATCCCAGTGAAGCCTATTCCTGTAGCACACGACGCCACACCTTAATACACGTACAAAATCGGACTCTGCTTCATTCCATGTATGCTGATGGTTTTCCGTTCCTCACATGGTGGTCTTGCTTACTCATGGCGGCTGAGCGTAGCCTGCAGTAGCTAAACCGGCGCTTATGAAGCGCGACTATTCCCTAGTCTTAAGGACGGGGGGGATTTACTTCGTTTATCGTTAAAGATATTGAGGAACGCACATTAGGCGGCACACGCTTATTTAGTCATGCGGCGAGCCGTAAGATGGTGCTGATTTTTCCGCCAAAGAAAGGCCAGAAGCGCCTGGATATTCGCTACTTCTCGGACTGAGTCTACCGAGAATTTAATTGCCAAGTAAAATAATCCAGACCTTGTTGATGGTTCATTTTCGGTGCCGGCGATGCCGCACCCTAATACACGTACAAAACCGCTCCTAATTTATTCGATGCGTCGCAAATGGCTCTCCACTCTCACATTGTTGTCTCTGTTTGTGCATGCCGCTTCGGCGCAGCCTGCTGTAGTTACAGTGGCGCCGAGCGCGGTGCTTCCGGCGCTGGACGCGGCTCCGTTACTACCGCTGTCGGAGCGCGACTATACCTTTGGCTATTGGCTGAATGGGATGCGCAAGCATGCCGACGATCAGTCGTCGAATGTGTTATGCCTAGAGACAGGCACCTTCGGCTTTGCCTTGAACCTTGCCGATTTAACCGAGGCGCGCCTGGGGACGTTCACACAGTCGCTGGACTATACCGAAGCACTGGAGGCGGGGGCGGAGCGGCTGGAGCAGTTGCAGCCGGTTGAGCTGGCGATTGAATTGGAGTCGAAGGGCACGGTCTTTCGCGCGGTGACTTGTGCGGCGGGCAACCGACAGGTCGCGAATCACTTTCAAAAAGCGTGGCTGTGGGAGTCGGGTAGGATGGTGCAGCATTATGAGCTACTGGGCTTGCGATTTGAGGATGCGCAGGGGCGCCATTTGGGCGTGAATGGCTCGTTGAGTCTGTTCGCTTGGCCGCAGTCGTTGAGCCTGACCGCCGACCTCGCGCCGAGCCTGATTTACACTGAGGGTTGGCACCAAGGGGTCGTTAAAAATGGCCTCTGTGTGATCGAACAACCGTGGAAGGTGCCGCATGACGCGCGTCTGGAGTCTGCGGAAATGACGGTCGAGTGCTGGGTGAAGATCCCGGAAAGCCTGCAGTCGTCTGGGCGTGGCTATCTGTTGGCGAAGAACGGGCATGAGGGCTATCATGGGCATTATAGTTTTAAGATCCAGCAAGGCAAAGTGTCGGCTAACATGAATATCGCAGAGGGTCCGAAGGGGCGACGGTCGATCGAGCAGCGCGGAGGCAGTTTTAAAGAGAATGCCTGGAATCATCTGGCGATGAGCTATGATGGCAAAGCAATGCATTTCTACGTCAATGGCACGCTGCAAGGCACAGTGGCAGTCAATCTGGAGCGGCGTCCTGGCAAGGGGCAGTTGGTACTGGGGCAACGCGCGGATGGTAACGGTGCCATCACCAAAGCGGTGTATGATCAAGTGCGCGTGTGGAATCGCTCGCTGTCGCAGCAGGAATTGCAGGCACATGCGCAGGCACCTGAAAGCCTGCCGAATACGAGCGGTTTAAATTATAATGAAACCTTCGACGGTTATGGCGCCGACGAAGTGATCATTCCCGAATGGAGCGATGTCACGGTGCGGCTGCGTCTGGGCGAGGCTCTGGCCGAACAGCAGGTCGCCGGTGTGTGGCAGGTCGGCAAGAAGCAGCAGTTCAGTTTGTCTTGTAAACTGGGGGCAGATGCCGCTATCCCGCAGCAGTCGCTGTCGGTCAAGGTCAGTGCGCCGAGGGATGCGCCTTATCCGGTTAAGTTTGATCCGGCGTATAATTGCTACGTTGCCGAGGTGCACCGAAAAAACCGGGGATGGAATACTGGTTACACCGATATCCGCGACTACGACGAATTCGATTTAGTGGTGGAAAACACCGGTGAGACTGCGGTGAACGTACCGTTGATGTTCTACCTGCGCAATCCGGCGAATATCACTGGGATGGTGCCGATATTGTGTGATGCCGACGGCGTGCCGACAGGCATCCCAGTGCAGTTGAGTAAAAATTGGCACTACGCTAAGTTGGGGGCGTATTTCCGTGGCACTATGCAACTGCCCGCCAAGCCGGGTAGCACGACCTACAAGCTGCGCATCGCTTACGGCTTTTACGGCACGCTGCCAGCGGCCAGTCATGCGCAACTGTCGTTGGTCGGCTATGGTGGCCTCGGGCGCTGGGATCAGCTAGCGATCGGTTGCTGGGGTGAGACGATCTGCTTCGATATGGATATGAGTTGCACGGACGTCGCGATCACCGATGTGCGGATGTTGATGACGCGCAATGGCAAGGGTGGTAAGAAGTGGAGTTGGACCGATGCCGGCTGGGGTGGGGATTGGCTGTGCGTGCACGACGCCAAGAGTCAGAAGCTGCGTTTCAGTGAAATGAAGACTGCGTATCTGGCGCACGGGCCTTGCCTGAGTGAGGTGCGCTATGACGGCAACTATGGCAGCCAGCGCGAAGTCGAGCTGCAGGCCACCGTGCAGACCTTACGCACCGATGATTTTGCACGCACCTTTCAAGCCTTCAAATATAGCTTTGATCAAGCGGTGTCCGTGGACAAGGGCTGGCTGCATAAAATGGGCAGTACTAACGGCTATGTGACGCCGAAGATTGCCTACGGTAACCGAGAGGGGCTGATCCAAGAGCACGATGTGCCCAACGGGCTCAAGACGGGAACTGAGTTCCTCGCGAAAACCACTTTGACCGGAGGTGGTCCGTGGTGGGTGGCGTTTCCGGGAGCCTACCATAATAACAATCGGGATTGGGGCACTGGCTACCGAGCGTTGGTGATTCGCTCCTACAAAGCGGTGATCGGTGGCAAAGAATATAGCAATCCGACGGTTTACTTCCCAGCGCACCATCCCGCCGGAGGAGATTTATCGAATCTGGATTGCCTACTGACAGTACCGGAAGGCGTGACCGCCTTTAACGCCGGGGATAGCTTGGAGTTTGAGGTCGAATGGATCACCTTGCCCCGCAGTGCGGATGATTATTATGGGCCGAATGAAACCTTTAGGACGCATATTGCTGAAAACCCCTCCTCTTGGAAGACCACCTACCGCGAAGCCATTGGCAACGACTTGAAGGTCGCCGTCAACGGCGGCACGCTGCTGCACAATTATCCGATCATCATTCAAGCCGATCAGTCAGACGTGAGGGTGTCAATCGAGGGCGGCGTTGGCACTGTGCCGATTCGCTTCGAGGGGCTGAAGTCGGCCACCGCTTATACCCTCTATCAACTCGTCGATGGGCAGCTGGTCGCACTCGATCAAGCGGTGCATGGTAACGATTTTTGGCAGACTGATTACGATGCGAAATCGAACAGTTTCAAAATGACCTTCAATCTGCCACTCGATGCGGGCGGCAGCTCAGAGTGGTTGTTGCGGATGGAGTAGTCATTGGCACCACAGTCATCCACCGAGACTTGCTGGAATTATCAATTCGTTCGTTCAGGCCATGAACCGAGGTTTGTTATTCCGCAGCAACTGGCGTGGCTAAGGTCGGTGCTAGACAGCGCTTAACAACACAATGAAAAGGTCATCCTCTGCTGTCATTCCCCCATCTATCCCGCAAATAATTACAACCTGGGAATGCGAACGAGACATTGCCCTGTGCTCGAAGCCTTTACTGGTATGAAAGCCTATATGAACAGCCAGAATTACCATGGGAATGACGGGGTAAAAGAGGGGATTCACCATGTGAGATTGAAGGGCATGGTGGATGCCGAAACGATCTCGTATGCGATGATTAAGCTAACATGGATGCCATTGCTATTGTCGGCTATGGCCGGGAAGTGAACTGATCATTGTCCATTAAGGATCGCTCAGGAAATGCTTCGGGAGTCGGCAGCCTGCTGCGTGATGTCGAATCATCTGCATCAGGTAAGCTGCAATCGTCGGGCCATCTCGCAGTAGAGTGATCGTGTATTTAGCCGATACCGATCTGCAGTTTCTGCTGTATCGTGGTGGTATTTTATGTTATGATTGTTTAATATTAACACCTTTGCTGGTACAACACTCTTTATGAAATCTGATCGTATGATGAATCGTCTAATTTTTGCTCCAATCGGTGCTTTGCTCGCTGTGCTGTGCGTGTTACCCGCAACGCTAGCCTCGGCCGCTTCTGAGCGTCCTGAAAAGCCTAATATTATCCTGCTGCTCACCGATGATCTCGGCTGGCAGGATGTGAAGTGCTATGACATCGACGCACCCTCGCCGATGGAGACGCCAAATCTGGATGCACTCGCCAATAAGGGCGTACTGTTTTGGCAGGCCTACTCGCCAGCGCCGACCTGTGCGCCCTCGCGCGCTGCGATTTTGAGCGGAGATCATCCAGCTCGTGCGCAGATGACGCACGTTTCCGGTGGCAAGCCACCGCATGCACATAGTGACGGGTGGTCGATCATGTCGCCATGGTATAGCGTGCGCATGCCAGTGGAGACGGTGACGATCGCCGAAGCGCTCAAGGCGAATGGTTATACCACTGGGCACAGTGGTAAGTGGCATGTTGCCATGCGGCACCACGGCTACCCGCAGCCAGAACATCAGGGCTTCGACTACACGCGTAACAGCCGCGGTGTGCAGAGCGGTATGCCGAACCGTTTGACTGGCTTTGCCACGCGCGACGCCAAGGACCCGTATCGTTTGGATGAAAACGGCTTTCCCTTCGATCAGACGACTGAGGATGCCATGGCGTTTGTCCGGGAAAATCAGGACAAGCCATTCTTCCTCTATTTCGCCAGCTGGCTGGTTCACACGCCGATCATGATGCACAGCGAAGACTTGTTGCGCAAATACGAGCGCAAGCTGGGAGTGACTATTACTGAAGCACACAAAAAGGGTTGGACCAAGGAGGGGCAGACTAATCCATTTTACTGCGCGATGGTCGAGCAGCTCGATTATTATGCTGGCAGACTGTTCGACTATCTTGAAAACACGGATGACCCGCGCTGGCCGGGGCACAAGTTGATCGAAAACACCTATATTATCTTCAGCTCCGACAACGGCGGCATGGAGGGCCACTCCGGCGAAATTATTACCGACAATTTTCCGCTCGATAAAGGCAAAATCTCGGCCATGGAAGGCGGCACCCGTGTACCGTTGATCATTGCTGGAGCTGATATCCCGCAAGGGGTGCAGTCAGACGTCATGGTGAATGGGCTGGATTTCTATCCGACCATACTGGCGTTGACCGGTACGGATAAGCCGGGCGACAAGCAATTCGACGGGCTGGATCTTTCCTCGCTGCTGTTGCAAGACCCAACGGATGCCTCTTTGATTCGCACCGCGGACGGCGCGGTGCGCGATACGATGGTCTGGCACTTCCCGAACAGCGCGGCTCAGGAGAGCACCATCCGCATCGGCGACTATAAATTAGTTCGCAATTATAATGCCAAACCCGAGCTGGAACTCTACCGTTTGTATGATTCTGAAGACGGCCTACAAAACCGAGAGGATATTGAGGAAGCGAACGACCTAGCCACAGCCATGCCGGAAAAAACCGCGGCAATGAATGCCAGCTTGACCGAAATCCTTACGGAAATGAAAGCCAGCTATCCGTATTATAATCCGAACTGTAGGCGCCTGCCGAAGTCGGTGCAGGTGCCAGCCGTGCTCTCAAATAGTCGCTCGGGAGATCAGGTCATGTTTGCTTATCAAGAAAACGGAGCCAAGGTCGTGCGTGCGAATTTGATCTATACCCAGAACGGCGGTGATTTTTATGAAGAGTGGTTCCGGTCACCAGCAACGCTGTTGCCCGGAGGGAAGGTCTCGGCGCAACTGCCAGAGGGCACTACCCATTATCTGATCAACCTGATCGACGAGAATGACTTCTTGGTGAGTTACCCGAAAATGACGAATGCCGTGGGCCACCTATACTCAACAATTGCTCTGCCGGTTGAATAAGGGCAACGACGGAACCTTGCCCTCCAAAAAAACCGAAGCAAGCTTCGGGGTATCAAACCCATAGCCAATGAATAATAGACTGAAGCATTTATTTAGCAGTATCTTAGCGATCGCTGCTCTCATCGCCAGTGCCGCATCGGTGCAGGCATCCGCAGGTAGGGCTCCTGCTGATCGTTCGAATGGGCCAGGGCGTCCGAACGTCGTTCTTTTCTTAATCGATGATTTAGGCTGGGCCGATCTAGGGCTGACGGGCAGTACTTTTTATGAAACCCCGAATGTGGATGCGCTGGCTGCGGAGGGCGTGTTTTTCAGTAACGCGTATGCGGCCAATCCTGTTTGCTCGCCGACGCGTGCCAGTATTTTGACTGGCAAATATCCGAGCCGGATCGGACTGACGAACCACAGCGGATATGGCGGCGCGCAGGGGCCTGACCATCAACTCAAGCCACCTCAGGTTGTTGGCAATATACCGCCCGGAGACGTGACTTTGGCGGAGGCCTTGAAAGTCTCGGGCTATACCACTGCGCATGTCGGTAAGTGGCACTTGCAGACGCACCATGAAAAAGGACGTGCGCACTTTCCGGAGGCCAACGGATTCGATGTCAACGTGGCCGGAGGTAAAAACGGCCAGCCCGCTTCCTACTATTTCCCTTATACGCACGAGAAATATCCTCAAAATAACATTCCGGATCTGGAAGACGGCAAAGAGGGGGACTACCTGACCGATGCGCTGACAGACCAGGCGATCAGTTTTATTGAGTCGCAAGCCGATCATGATCAACCGTTCTTTTTGAATATGTGGTATCACACGGTGCATACCCCGATCCAGCCGCGCAAAGACAAGCTGGAGAAATACCAAAAGAAAGCCGCAGCGATGGGCTTGAACGCCACCATGCGCGAGGCCTTGCCAGAGCATCAGAGCTTTTCCCATGCGCATCAGGATAATGTCGCCTACGCCTGTATGGTTGAGAGTATGGACGAAAATATTGGCCGCATTCTCGACACACTGAAGCGGCTAAATATAGAAAATGATACCATCGTTCTATTTTGCTCAGACAACGGCGGGCTTTCGACGGGCTCAGGGCCGATGTCGCCGACATCAAGTGGTCCACTGCGTGCGGGTAAGGCGTGGATTTATGAAGGCGGTATTCGCGTGCCGTTGATCGTTAAACTGCCGGGCCAAGTCAAGGCCGGGCTGACACTTGAAGAGCCGGTAATCAGCACCGACTTGTATCCGACAATTCTTGCGTTGGCGGGCTTGCCGTTGCGTCCAGAACAGCATGTCGATGGCGTGAGCCTCAAACCGTTGCTAACTGGAACCAGTCAGTCGCTCGAACGCGAGG
>Ga0302125_10000513_pt1 | contig 20939 bp, 20 predicted proteins | sample CB4_surface_MG_FD_203111 | JGI IMG/M metagenome (GOLD analysis project Ga0302125, IMG submission 203111) | Marine microbial communities from Western Arctic Ocean, Canada - CB4_surface | ecosystem: Environmental > Aquatic > Marine > Oceanic | place: Canada: Western Arctic Ocean | collected... | reverse complement strand
AATTGGCCGCTGAATTGCCCGCGGTGCAGCGGTGTCGACTTTTATTGCGGTACCACTGCACTGTAACGACATAATTATATATACGGCGCACCGCCGGTGGTGCACAACCGGTGCTAATTGGTAATGGTAAAATGGACCCTCTCAACGACGCCAATACTTTTGCCGAGTATGTCACTTTAGTGTTTAAATTTTATAACCAGCGCCCGATAGTGGGGGTACCACCAGCCGCAGAGCAGGCGGATCCGAGGTGGACACGCGGAGTACGCGAACTTTTATTAAATACAACGGCGTCCACGTTTCTGGCAACTGAATTCGACGCTGATTATGGATGGAGGAGACTGCAGTTAAAAGATAAATATGGAAATGTACTACAACCGCCAAATGATGAGGCTATTTCTGTTGTGGGGTTTGATGACGATTTGACGAAGGGAGACATGGAAGAGGAGTACGATGCCCGACGATTAGACATCTACCAACTTGTAGACCCAGATGAAGTCTTTGCCGTCGGGCCCAACCAATATCCAGCAGCAACAACCTCAACCGACATTGTTCGCCGATATTCAAGATGGGGCCGTACAAGACATCGTGACCCCGATACTGTTACATCCCGGGGAAGGCGTGTTTTTTTACGCGATAACGACGAAGATCAAACACCGTTTTTGAATTACGGCGCCTACCCCGTAGGGCTTTATTCCAATGAAGATGACCCGCCCAGCCGTGCTGCGCAACTAATGTTTCCGGTACGACGGGATGCAGACACTAATAATTACGTTTTCCCTGAGAATATTGAACCATTATTTACTGATAGACTGTTCCAACAAGTGGATCTTGGGTATTTGGATGCCGATGAACAATGCGGCAATAAGTGGTCTGCCCGAACATTACGCGACTACCAGACATTGCACAGCCGGTTTCCTCGGCTACAGCGTCGGGGCACCGGCCATAGTCACTACACTGACCCACCTGGTATTACACTCGCCGATTCAGCGTTTCGGGATTTCGCACTCCCCGATGAAATGAACCGAACGAATACTAGGGCAATTCTTGAACATGACCCTGCTTATGCATTGTCGGGTACGCAGCGCGAGCCGTACCCATTGGAGATCATTCGCATGTATGCAATGGCCTGGTACGCAAAAATAGCAATAATGGAAAACCTAGACATTTACCAAACCGATGCAGAGAAGTGGCGTTCAATTGAAGCATGGAAAAAAACACCGCTGGGTGCATACATCGACTCTGCGTGCATGCCCTACAAAAATAACTATACCGTGGTCATACAGGCAAAGCTGATTGCACTTTCCATGTACTTGGTTTATGACGATTTATTTACCACGGAGAGTACCCCCCATTGGGAAAATTTTATGCCGTATAAAGCTAGGCTGTGGTCGAATGTAAAAAAACCTCCTGGAGCCCAAGAAGAATCGCAGTGGTTAGCCGCGCCGGCTGCACTGCCGGGGTTGTTTGTTCCGAACCCCAACGGTGAATACCGACCGCTGGAAATACTGCCAGATTATATCATGGAAGCCATCGGCACCAGATCTCAAGAACTACTTGTTTTCCGAGTGCAATCGCTGCACCGTGACCCCGTCACTGACATTGATGTTGAATGGTGGAAAGCCCTTTGCACCGCACTGGCAGTATGGACACACTATGGTCGCACCTACACCGTGACCGCTGCGTTAATATATTTTATGGACGATCCGCCCAGTGTAACGGACGACCTAAAGACCGACACACAACGTTGTGAAGTTTGCTACCTAAAGTTGACCGCTGACGATTTCCGAAATATTTATAGCATGCTAGTTTATCCAAGAGGAGACTTGCCCGAGAATCGCATGTATAGTTTGCCCCCGGACGCGCTTCTGTACGACACTGTGACCGAAAATTACGTGAATATCAATGCAGCGCCCCCCGCCGCTTTTATGGGCCTTCAGTGGGACCTAGTTCAAGCATTTGAGCACAACACCGCATGTTGGTAGCGACCCGTTTTTATAATACATCAAACTGCTGGCAATTTGACTGCGCGATATCCGCCATTGTTGTTAATGTAGCGTGTCACGCGTACTCGGGTATTACGCTCAGGCGGTCACCGCGGGGGGTAGCATGCAGCAGCAATGGGATTTCTTCGGAATATGGCGGCGGTGATTGCGCGTCATATGTTAGCCTCGGCGAGCGCAAGCAAATTGGCCGGCGCTGGGCCGCCAACTTGGGTTCACGCAACTCCATGTACGAGAAGCACGCCCCCATGACTAGTTGAATTGTACAACGGTGCGGTAAATAGGGTGGCATTGTGCGTCGCTGATGTATGACACTGTCGTAATGTGGTGGCATGTGCGCATACCGTATTACGCACACTGAGATGGGCGCTGCACATACTACAACCCTGGTATGAGAAGCACTGCCGCGCCCTTTTGCTTGGGCAAGCACACCGGGGTACCGTTTAAGAATTGTTCATCAATAGGAACAGTCAATGTTATTAGATCAACAAAAAAGTGGATCAAATACCGTTGCTTCGATGGAAGCATTGGGCACGGAAAAGTCAAGCTGGGTCATAACGACGGACGGTTGAGGTATTATGTTTCCGTTGGGCGGTATAACGTTATCTGGGCGTCAGGGGAGCATTTCTACGAGCAGTAGCGCACACAATGCAATGATGAAAAATCCGGTACGAACCTCACCGATTTGCGCTGGTATTGTTGACCAGGCGCGGCAGCTTTGATTTGGCGGCAGCAGCGGGTTTAAGTGGCGCGTATCGGTTGTTTGGGCCATCGGTAAATCCCCAAAAGTTCAGCGCCGTAAATCCGAAAACAATGGCCGCGGCGCCGCCCAATCCCGCCTGTAGCGTTTCCATATCGCTTTCCTGTCCACTGGGCCCCCCGGCCGAAACAGTTTTGATTTGACTTATGACCGTGAGCCCAATAAACAGATGCAACGTTGTTTTGGATATCATCGAGAGTGTAATGTAGGCGTCTTCCCTGCGGGAGTACGGGATTGCCCAGTCGTACACGTAAACAAGCGCAAATGAAGAAAACAAAACAAACATCACGGATGCAAATGGAACCATAATTTCATCCGGCGCGGTTGCCGACCGAACTGCTTCGTCCTGTAAATCCAAATCTTGCCGTTCATCGATTATTCTGGCAACTGCATACATGATCGGCGCCCACGCTACACCGTAAAGCAGCAGCAAAACCCCCAGCAGCCCTGTTTCCGGCATGGGCGGTGATGTCTTATGGCCCTCGACTGGTTCGATTTGATACGCGGTGATAAGAAGAATCATCAGGAGAGCAGGACCAAGCACAACCGCGCACAAATTGTCGCATCCAAAAATCAATGCCATCACCGAAAGCATGACGGGCGCTGTCAGACAATAATCCAGCCATCGCAGCGGGACTTGGTACCCAGGAACAAATTGTGCAACCATGTGCAAAAGCGACGACCACGCCACATAAATTGTTGCCATCCAGATGATATTCAGATTAACGGCGTCGCGTGGTGGAGTAACGTAAAAGCTTTTTTTGTCGTCTGGGCACGGTATAGTCGCGGATATGCACGTGTAGTACCAGTGCCTGGGTTCCCACCTCGCCGAGCCAGTCACCCAGAAAATGTCGTCATACTCTGTAAAATTTGCCTGTGATGCTGCCGAAACAAGAAGCCCAATTAGCGATAACGCGTGCACCAAAAACGCAACGAGGTTGCGGTACTCGTACGGGATCCATCCCATTGCCGTGTGATGCCCGGTGACTATCTTTAGCAAATTGCAAACTCGTATATACAGTTTGCACGCAAATTTGTCATAGTCTTGTAGACATGTCGTTGGCGTGATGGGCTGCCGAGAATCCTGGTTCCGGTTTATTTTTAATAAATTGCAACATGGTGCACACGCGCGGGTGGTGCGAGCCATTATTTGCGCTATTGCGTGGTGTGTTCGCCTGGCTTATGTCGTTTTGTTGGGGTCGGCGCATTGGTTGCACGATCCGCGTGATTTCTTTTGCGTGATATGGGTGTGTCGACAACTGGCGTTGCGGCTGATGCACTTGCCGGTAGGCTCAATCGTGCGATAATTGTGTAGAGATCGGCAAATTCGGTATCCATTGCACCTCCACGGGCCTCGATGGCAGCATCACACGCCACAAGAACAGTGTTGTCGGGAAATGACATATGCGGCGAAGTGCACTTGCGGATGGCTCGAAGTATCCCGCTAATTTGCCAAGGACGTTCGGTGGTTGCGACGGCCGCCTTTATGTGTTCCATCAGCGACGCTGGGTTGTTATGTTGCACAAACACGGCACACGCAGGGACGACAAACGCCTGGCACTTGACAATCGACATGTTATTGGGGTCGTTGGGCGCTGGTGTGTACTCGCGCGCGAGATCCTCCAGGCGGCGACGCACGCGTCTTGCCAGCGAGCCATTCCAGTCGGGTAACAAAAGCGTGTAGCAATGACTGTACACAACGGCGCAGTTTGCTGCACTGGTGGGCGACGCACGGAGAACATAGTGTGCCATTTGCTCCAACGTCGCGGCAAGTCGTCTGGGGATTCGTTTCACAAGGGATAGCAGCGGAGAAGCGGCCATTACGTTTTTTGGAATCTCGCGCACCAGTTGAGAAAAAAGTCCGTTGTCTGCTGCTCCAGTGATACGAGCCTGAGAGCTGCTTTCAATCATTCGAGAGAGTGTTACGCACGTATCGTCGAGTAGGCGGGGGTTGGTGTAGGTGCCTGGGTGTTGTATTATTAAATGGACCCACCGCGCCAGCGCGAGCAATCCCCCGGCCAGTGTCAGCTCGCCCATGTAGTTGGAGTCAATCATGTCGATGATCCCTAGCGTATCGGCGAGATTGCTGTGCATCATATCCTTGAACGCTTCCACAAGACGGATCGATGGCAGATACCGGACCGGGGCGGGGTGACAATTCATTCGAAACGTTACCAGCGCCACCACGGTCCAGGTTTCTGGATGCTTTGTGCTTCGGACAATGGCCATGTTGGGGCCAAATCCATTGGAAAGAGACCGTGAATTAGGAGAGGGGTACGCAGTTTCTATAGTGTGATCGCTGTCTGCAGTAATGGCGGTGAGGGGAACAATCGCGGCAATCGGCTTGATGCAGACAACCAAAAGCTTGCAGCAAACGTCCGGGCCCGGGAACGCACACGATCCTGGCGCCGGCGGTGGGGTTTGTGTCACAAAATTTCGGAACGCAATGTCGGTGCGATAATAATCAAACGCGGCAAACCCCATTCCGTTGCTGGCGTTGGCCACATTTGTAGTTTCGTTTTGTCCAAACGCGGCGTATAATCGGTCCCGGCCGCCGTGCCGCCCTAGGGTGTTTACGTGGCTGGTTGAAAGTGCACCCCGCATAAACGTTTCGCGGGGGTCGTGTCGCCCTTCGCCGCGCAGCCCCAGCTCCGCGCGAGCACCCCATTGCGCAGCTGGGTTTAATTCAATGCCATTGGTGTCAATCACAGCATTTGGCGGGAACAAAGATGCGACCTTTGCTTTCTTAACTGCATCGGGCAGGTCAAGGGGGGCGGCCATGTCACACAACTTAAAAGTGGCCACACTTTTAACATCTCACAACTACCTACTGCCGCGCGAACCCGTCATAATTGCGTGGGAACCGTGTAATCAGTCATCAAAAGAGAAAAGTGTTGTTGTGTGTCACACCGACAAATCAAGAAACGATGCTTGAAACTTATCCTGAAGGTACATCCTTTCCGCCTGTTCGAAAGTCATGTTGTATCGATCCTGTATGTTTTCAATCTCGCGGTCGTACGCCTGGTCGGATTGACCTGCTGCATTGCCACCGGCAACAAAACCTTCGATTGCTTTGGTTGCAGCGGCTCTGGCTTCTGCGGCTGTTTTGCCGTCCCGATGTGCAATGGCAAACGCCTGAATGTAATCTCCGATAGAATCGAGTGGTCCTGCGGTATTTGTTTTTATTAGAGCCTCTTGGATGTGGCCATCGAGATAAACTTGCCCCAGCACACCCTCTAAGCGTGGCACTGTTAGTGTGTTGGTTGAGGGATTCCACATGTGGCTATGCCGGGCATTTCGTATTGCGTCATAAAATTTTGCTTTGGTATATCCACTGGCGACCCAGCCGACGATGTCAATTTTTGTTCTTATGTTGGCTGCTAATTCAACGATTAGCGCATTGAGAAACTGTTCGCCAAAAACCTCCTCCAACTTTTGCCTGTCAAGCTCCTTTACACGATTTGCGGCGCCATGTTCCACAAGTAGCAGATTTGTTGCCAGTGCAAGCAACGGGCTGATCACCCCCGATGCTGTGCCCCTTAGGGTTAATACTGATCCAACCCCATATTTACCGAACAAGCCATTGCCATTTACTGTTGGATCCAATATACGACCATTGCCGACACCGGGCCCGGGGGGGCCCCTTGCGGCACCACCGCCATGCTGCGCTGGTGGTGCCACTGAGCGTGCCCCTGCGCACATGGCACAAACTGCATCCGAAGCATCGTTTAGAAATGTGCAACTTGTGCAACTCCAAGGCGAGCGATTGCCGGAACCACCACCACCGGCGGAACCGCCACCGGAGGTTCCACCGGAGGTTCCACCGGAGGTTCCACCGGAGGTTCTTATTGGGCCACCACCACCACCTAAGCGACTTGCGAATGGCGGAGCATGATTGTAAAATGTTGATGCACTATTGGGTGTGGCCGTTATCCCTTGCCCCTGGGGACGTGATATTGGTTGAAAGCGTGGTCTAGTACGACTTGGTCCACTATTTGCCGGACGATGTCCGCCGGCAGTGCTTCCAGTAGCTGAGGCGCTGGCAGCGCCCCCGACATCTCTGTCAATTGAGACTGGGGGGTCGAAGCCATGGCGCCGAACAATTGCTAGGGCACCTGGATCCCCATCCATCGCCTGATGCCATTGCAAATTAGTAAAAAATGGTAGACCGGAGAGGGATGCGGTTTCTGCCTCTTTTGCAGGGTAGTCAGTTGGGTGGCGCTGCGACCCGGACATATTGGCGGCATATATACACAAAAGAATGCGCGCATATACAAATACATACAATATTTTCACTCCTACCGCCGGCGATTACTGCAGTGCTGGGTACACGCGGCCAGAGTACGACCACTTGCAGTTTGCTACGCTTGCGCCTGTGATATACAAGCGCTCCGGAGCGGGTCGCGTCAATAATGTTCGGCCGGCTTGTGCCGCAAAGGGCGGGTGCGGTGGCAGAACCGCACCAGCACCAGTATCTGCATCGTCATCGTCATCCGAAACTTTGAACGGCATTGTCCGAGGCGGGAGGGTATCGGTTGTGGAAAACAGCTGCATAATAAATGCACTAACAATGTAGTCGTAAATCTCGTGCGGCAGAATCGGCAGCAATATCTTGGTTGCAGAGCCAGCACTGGCGCTAGTACTGGAGCCAGTGAAATATGCTCGCACCGCCCGTTGGATCTTGATTGCCGCCGCTGTTTCAACGGCAATTCTGAAAGCCCGTTGCCTGATCAGAAACAATGTAAATACTGCATCCTTTGCCATGACTTCGGCGACAATGTGCAGATGTAACTTTGGTGTGGCCATTGTGTGCATGGATGGCAGGCTGTGATCTGTGCATGGGTTGGGTCCACTGGGCCGAGCACGGGGAATGGCGCGATTCGCAAACGCGTTGACCCCATCGCCAAATACAGCAATGTATGGGTTTTCGAGTGTGGTAAACCGGCGAATCTGCTCAGCGGTGGGCTGGTCTAGAATATGGCGTGGCAATGTTGAAACGTCGATTCCCATCATTGCGACAACCGCAATTGCAAACTTAAACGTTATCGCCAGCGGATTGCCCGGCGGATGTTTTCCACCGGCCGTGTCGCTTGCACCGGCGTGTTGGGCCATCGTTTGCAATTCCCGCCAACATGCGGTCACCGCTCGTGCCTGGCAGTGAGAGACGGAAAATGGAACCCCAAGTCGTATCACGGTACGCGCAAACTTGTAAAACTCTGAGAATCGAATCGGATCGTTTGATTCGTTGATGGCACGCTTGGCCAATTTCGTGGGGTGTGAACCTTTATTGCTTGTTCGGGCCCGCTTCAAGTTGCCAACCACGGTGGGTGTGCCTGATGGTCGGCAAGATGGCGTTGGGGTTTCGGCATTTCCTTGAGTGGTGGCGGCGGCAGCAAGTGTGGCCACGCGGAGAGCATATCGCGCATCGACAAGGTGCTTTGTTGTGATTACTGGCTCCAGTGAAATCGATCCGTGTATGTCAATGTGCAAGAGCGTCGCCAGCATGACCAAATACGCCGTCATGGTGTACCGTCCACACATGCGCAGTCCGCGCTGTAGGTGGGTTGCGTCGGTCGGTCCTTTTTCAAACCAGCGCATAAGATTCCCCAACAATGCCGACGACCAATCTCGGCCCAATGCGTTGATGGATGCTCGCGCCGCGCGGAAGAATCCTACCGTTTTCAAGATTTCGCTCGGGTTGCCATACCCAATAAGGGTGCGGGTGGTTACGTGTGGCATAGGAACCCGGCCATCCTGCGCGGCCCAGCTGATCGTAGTTGCGATAATTGGAACCAGCCACTGCGACAGCACGCACAGCACATCAATCCACTGCATGGTCAACGCACCAAGGCCTGCGCGACTGTTGATGCAGAAATCGATCGGCTTAATGTCACGCACAAAGGAAGAAATGAACGGGTGGCTGTCCCATGTCCGCAGCAGTTCCCGGAGCATTATCGTTTTTATTGGACTGCTGTCAGCGATACCCGCCATAATACAGCGCATCAGATGCACCAACGCAGTGGAATCAAAGTCGGGCGTGTACTGCCGGATGGTGATTTCTCGAAGCGTGTAGTCAAACACCGCCCTCGCGGTTGTAGAGCTTGCAGCCACATCCCCGACCACAAGATACCGGGCTTTTGCGCATACGCGGTGGTAAAATTTGTTGTCGCCCAATGTCGTCGTTCGCGCCGCATGAACGTAGGCCAGTACAACATCGAGGTTCCCCATAGCACGGCAACAATAATGTGCGGTGGCACGACGCGCAACTTTGTAGAGATGGGGTCGTAACCATACAATGACAATCAACGCCACGGTATTACGCATTGTGCGCTGTTAATTATGGCCGGCGGCCGTCGGTGACGGCACAACACGCGGCGGCAATATAACATGGATGCGCAAAATATCGTTTTCGCCGCCCAAAAACGGCCACCCGACGACCAAGAAGTCATTGTGCTGAATGGGTGGTGGATTCACCAAATCCCCTGGACCGTCCGCACCCCCCCTGAAAGACGGGGCGTAATCTGTATCAGAACAAACGCATCCCCGATTTGGGCCACAAGTGCCGTCACAGCCTGCGGAATTGACAGCGACAACAAGGCTCGCGTGTGGACGTGCTCGGGGCTACGACGGTATTACCTTGGCACCCCGTGCACCGAGCATATTGCAAGTCCGGTGCCGACAACGGAACTGGAAAAGGTAGAACTGATGCGGCGGTACATAAACGCTACCGCGCGCGCCCTCGAACTAGCGACCGTCCACGACAACGCACTGCGGGGTAGAGCGATTGCGACGCCGCAGCCTGGCTCCATGGCATGAACTTATTTTAATTGTATTCGACCACATCCTGGCGCACATGTGTCCATTTTATATATAGGCGTGTGCCGTTTACCGGTGGTTGGCGAGGTGCTGTGTATTATTTAACTTGCGCATCAATCATGGAAGCCGCTGCTGCATTTGTGGCGGACGACGGCGGGGGTGCCGCTGGTGGTGCAAGTGCAGCAGCGGCACCCAGCATAACCGCGCCAATGGCAACACAGCTTTTACAGATTATTCGTTTGTACATTGACCTGCTGCAGCCAGGAAACCGTGGTGCACCATCTGACGCAGAAGCCATGACGAACGCGGTCAATGCAGGCCACGCTCTTGGTCGTGCGCTGTGGGACTCTCCTTTTGTGGTAATTGTCACTCCCGGGCAACGAGCCAAAAATGTGTACATTTTGGTTCAATATCGCCCCACGATTCCCAGTGGCTCGCCGGCGAAGTCAGCAGCCGCGGTAGTAAAAACACAAACCAACAATACGATTCTTGTGATATTGATTAAATGTCGTGATAACCGCACAACGGTTGAAATCGTCGATTTCTTCCACACGTATGCAGCCGCACACCCGGACGGGGGCGACAAAAAGAAGATTGTAAAAGAACTTACAATCCCGCTGGAGGACAACACCCGCCGCCCAATTGTACTTACGATTGACGAAGATGAGTGGCACACTAAAATTACCAGCGGCGACGGCAGCGTTACTAGTATCACATCAGCCCGCCTACAATCTGCGGTAAAAAGGTTTAACCGGGTTTTGAGGGAAAGGGGTTTACATGTGCACCGGCTTTGGCCGGATGTGCTGCTGGGACACGCTCTTGGGTTTATTGGAGACTTGAACCAAGACGAGATATCCCGCAAGGCACTCGATTACCTCAGGCACATGGCAGACTTGTTTGGGATCGAGTTTGACTACCCCCTGCTCGAAAGGGTCGCCAACTTTGGGTACTATGGGATATTCAATTTAAACGCGACCGACGACACCGCTACGCCTTTACACGCGGTGGTGTGGCCTGCGGCATTTGTTGACACGACTGTTATGTAATTAGAACCGGGCGCGTGCTGCGCATTTAGCTGTACGGGCTCATGTCATCTAGAGCGCCGTGCGTGAATTGGTCGTGTAGCTGGCCAAGCAGCGGCGTAACTATGTGTGTGTGCGCAAGGTCGGCACTGGTTGCCCCAAATTGGGATGGCGCGGCTGGGCGCGAAACGCCGTTCATTGCCACCGCGAGCCGAAGCCACCGAGTTGCTTCGGGGTGCGCCTGGACGCATTGCGGGTATTGGGACTGGAGCTGCTGCAGGCATTCCTGCCGTTCGAGTGCATCGACTGGCGCGTTGTTGTAATCAACCCCCCGCGCGTAGGCGGCAACAAGCGCAGAAGCAACAAATCCAGTTGCCCACGCCTGCACCGCGCCCCCCAGCGTTTCGCCAAGCCATCGCGCAAGACCAATCGTGCACGGCGGCGGGCCGGCGGCTGCGTTTGCGCCATGGCATGCATTTTGCAGCACGCTGGCAACCAACGCAGCCTGCACCGCGGTTTTGAACTTGGGGGCCAGCTGGATTGGCCGCAACGCGTCGTCGTACGGCCAGCGACCAGCCGCATCAATGTGCCAGGCCGCGGCGCTCAGCCACTCGACCACAGCGGCATTGCGGAATCGCGCATGCGGCGGCGTCGCAGCTGTAGCCGCGGCCCGCCACGCGGCCGCCGCCGAGCGCGCGTGGCAAAGAATCTCGTAATCTTTTCCGCCATCGGTTTTGAGCCCGCACGCCACGAATGCGTGCGGCACAGGCGATGGCACTGTTCCGTCGCCCGCTGCACTCTGCAGCATTTTGAGCAGCGTGTGGGAGCGACGCGCCGATGCGTACAAGCTAATGTGCGTCGACGTGACGTAGTGGTTAAAGGCATCGACGGCCCCGCCCAGGGGGACTGCCACCAGGCCGGCCCAGTTTGTTTTATCGGGTGGCACCTGATCGCTGCCCGACAATGAGATGCAGAGTTTCCAGCACGCGGCTTCTGGAAAAGTGGCCATGGATAACAACACTGATCCGGTATACTATACGTTTATAACTCGGTGCATTTGCGTCACTGGTGGTGCCGGTATTGGCACCAGACAATTTTGCCAACAGTACCACCGACAAGCGCCTTGACGCCCGCGGCGCTTGCGCGGTGAGGGGCGGTATATGCGCGCCACGGGTAGGGGTTTTGTGCGTGCTATGGCGTCGATTCGCACCAAAACTGCGTGGGTCACGTCCAAATTTATTAAAAGATGTCAGCACCACACAATAAGCGCCGCGCTGCATGCACCAATCACCGAGCCGATCTGTGCCGCGCGGCCGACATGGCGCGTACCGCCCGGGATTGCTTTTAGCTGCAGTTGGATCTGCACAATTGCGGATGCCCGTAGCAAATAGAGCGCGCCAATAAACACGATCATTGTCCATTGGCCACTTGCGACCGGCCGAGCGAGCACACATACCCCATAGAGGCCAAACGCCACGGCGGCCATGGGCTGCATACGCGACACAACCAGTCGTCCAAGAATGTCGCCCGCGGTACCGCTCGCAATCGCCATGCGGTAGCCGGTGCCGGTGGCCGACATCGGTAGCAACCCCGGGATGGCGTACCCCGTAACGTACAGCATCATGCAGCACAAAAGATGCTGATAGGGCGGGCGCGCGGGGGGTGGCGCAGGCAACTGCAACGGTGGCGCCTCATCGTTGCTGTCGTCGGTATCGGCGTCATCGTACACGAGCGGTAGCGTCACCTCGGCGGCGCTATTGAAAATAACATGCGACAGTTGTTCCACAAACGGCTGGACAATTACCAGTAATAGTGCAAACACGCCGATTGATGCGGCAACGTAGATTTGGGCCGTTGGCATTACAAGCATCAGACCGCTGGACAGCACCGCGCCGCTGGCCATCCCGACCGCGATGGATACAGTGATGGTGTTTGGTTGCGCTGCCACCAGGGGCCAAACAACGACGCTGCCGGCAGCGCCGGCGACACCGGCCATAAAAGATGCTGTAACCCACCACTCGACGGCAGTAACCTGGGCGACGGCGCCCAGCCCAATTGCTGCCTGCAACACACTAGAAGGATGCCACCGGTGCAACGGCATCAACACAATGATGTTCCCCGCTACCATTGCACCGGTGACAAGCGCCGCGAATTTCGGCCCGTGGCCTGGGATCATAAGCGGTAGCCCATCCCCCAAAATATTGGCAGGCCACCAAATCAGGGCCCCGAGCGCCACCGCCCGCGCTTCGTCAACACTGCGGGGAACGGCGCAGCACGTTGCACGCATTTCGGGCGTGGAGTGACCCTGTTCTATAATAAAAGGCAGCATATTCCGCAGAGTCGCCCGATTAACATAAGCTGCAACACATCGGTTGCATATATACATGCTTGCATGCACGCAGCTTTTAACCAGGCGACACGAGTAACCTCACGAATAGAGCATGCGGGAAACAACCAAGCGAAGCTCTAGCGGCAGCGCATTTACCCCGGCCGCGCCACACATGGGACAAAACCGGTGCCGTGGCGCAAACCCAATCGCGCAGCCGCGGCACAGGCTAAAGTTTAGCGCAGACGCCATCATGGGGTGCCACCGACACGCGAGTGGCCGCAGGGCCGAAACGGTACCGCGTGGTATCCGCGGCGGTACAATCCATCGCCTCCAGCTTTTAACATCCATCCACCGTAAAGTGGCCCCTACCGTGTTGTCCGGCACGGGTGGGTCAACCGCGAGGTATTTTTTGCTTAAATGGCCGCCGCAGTGCCCGGACATTATCAGCGCAAGCTGCGCGTCGGGGCTAAACGACTGCGGCTGATCGTCCGCCGTGTCATCGCAAAGCAAGCGCGCGCCCACTGGCGCAACCGTCAACGGCCAGCGCGCCATCAGCACCGGCAGCTGCTCGTAGTCTTGGCGGATGATTGCCGTCAATGCAAGTTGAAGCTCGTCCCCAGACATGGGAAGTACCGCGCATAATACTTGTTGCATGTACTCGTGCACCTGGCCGTTGCTGCGCGTGTTGACCAAAATGCCGGCGCACGTCGTGTTGAGGTTTTGGCACGCCATGCACTCGAACGAATACCGCGCGTAGGCCACTTCGTACAAGGGGCGGCCTTTTTGTTTCACGTCGACGCACACCGCGGCCGAGATCGACGTGGCATTGGGCCCGCAAAATATTCCTCGGACCGTTGCCTCTGACATGGCTATATCCGCCACAGGTGACTGTAATCAATCAATCGACCAATCAACGATTCTGTACTCTCGCGCACATGTGGGCCGGAATTGCGTATGCCGTGGTGGCGGTGTGGGGTGTCTTCGCCGTGGCCACGCGACACAGTTATGCCAGAACAACTGTGTTGTGTGCCTTAGTTGCATGGACCGTCGCACTGGCGGCACCGCTGCTACATCCGCCTGCCGACATGCTTTTTATCATCGCCGCGGGGTTTGTGCTACTGACTTCGGGATTTATGGCGAAAACCAAGCAAGTCGGCGTAGGTAGCCTTGTCCACGGCATATTACTGCTATCAATGCAGCTAGGCGCGCTCGACACCATGTGCATTGGAATTGCGACCATTGTCGTTGGCACCGCCGTCACCATCGAGGAAAACGCCGATCGCGTTCAAAACATGCGCGCCGCCCCCACCCCAACCGCCACCTCGCGGATCTTTACCGCAACCACGCGCTCCCCGCCAAAGCTGTTTATGTAACCGCGCATCATCGCTCTGCCAATAAAATATCGGCCGCGGCGTTTACAGATATAGGATAGACACTTCCACAGCAGCGCGCTAGCTTGGATGGCATGTGACGGTGTTTCGGCAGAACGTCATATATCTTGCTTCATTTCATATAATAACATTGAGAGTGGGATCGACGCTATAATCATTGAACGGCTGTGTCAACAAATGGCGCAGCAAGGGGCCACACCACGTCACATACGCGACTTGGCTCTATGACGCTTAAATTAAATATCCCGTAGTACCCGTTTTGTTCAATTCTTTCGAGCACGGGAAAGTCGAGCTCCAAATCAAGCGAATCTATCATGTGTGTAATGTAGCCAATTGCAATGCGGTGTCGTTCAAACTGCTTCAAATCCTCACAGAATTTTTGCGAGATGGCTTTGAAATCTGTGCTTTGTTGGTTGTAAATATATTCCAGAAACACTTTCGATGCTTCCTTGAGAAGTGCGCTGTTCACTTGCAAGTACCAACCGGATTTTAGCTTAACGTTAAACCACCATGAATCTTCACCAATTGAGATTTGGACCGGGCGCAAATTGTCGTTGACTGATTCAGCACGCGTCAGTTCAAGCGCAATTTCCTTTTTTTGGCTGGGAACCATGGGCGCGTGGGGGGCGTGTTTAACCACATATGTATGAAAGAAATCAAAAATTGTAATTCTTGTATGATGCGCGCGACACGTAACGTTGAATTTAAGAATCGTATTGCTGTGCTTTTGGCTCCGTGTCAGCTTTATTTTTTTATCAGGGCGGTATTCGACAGCAACGACAATTGTTTGGTTGGTGGGATTTTCACGCAATCTTACCACAAAGGAATTGGTGCTCATAGACAGCACTCGATAAAACTTGTGGACTGATTCTACCGCATTTCGGTATGCTTTCGCGTCAGTGTGGGCCCTGCGGTTTCCCGGCGTTAGTTCGTCAATGTAAAGACGTACAAGTTTTAAAAGGAGGGACGACAGTGGGTCTCGCTGCGCTGCTGGAGCAGCGCCGCCATCCATAATGGCTGTGCCACGCCACCACTACAAGACCGCCTTATATACACAAACTGGCGTTGTTGTCTGCGGTCGAATTCAATGAAAGCGTCGGGAATTATTGTTAATGATAATTCATCCCTGCAATACAATCGGACGCATGCGATTCCGCCGTGCACAAGTCGCTGTCACAAAATGTAGCAAAGCAGACAAGGCAAGTTGTTAGTGGCGCCAGGGGCAGCGTTTCCAGCTCCGTGTATCGAAGCACGCACGGGCACGTGTGAACGGGGCAACTCTTTGGCGCATATTTTCCATTTTCCGCGATGCATAACTTGTGATGCAAGTGTGGGATTGGCCGGCCACAATCTACAGAGTTCCAAACAAGAAAGGACTCAGGGCGTTGCCACTCGCACTTTGGCGCCCCCCAAATCCACCATCGCCACGCCCGTTGAATCACGATTGCCGCGAACTGTTGCTCTTTGTACGCCTGCCACGCTCGTTGGATCACAATTGCTGCATCCCACATGGCTGCTGGCACAATTTGTGGGGGCGGCGCAGGGTGCGCGCAAGAGCTCAACTCGAGGCTACTCTGCATGGTACCCTGTGCGTGACACTATCCCAGCAGTGGGGTGCAACGATGTGGTATGCCATGATAGTATGCAATACCTCTACCATTTGACGCATGACGCCATTACCGCATGCAGTAATGCCGTCATCATATAAGTGGCACCCCCCCCCCAAACCCCGTGTGGTTGGCTTATAATCCCCTCTCTATACAGAAATGTCCATAAACGCCGCACTTAATTCATCAGCGCCGCGTTTGGTACCGCGATCACCGCGGCCGTTTAGCGCCCTGCTCTTTGCAACGTTGCGGTTATTGGTTTCGCGACGCTCAAGATATGCGACGCAATTGTGCCATCTTTTGTTAAACTTGCGCAGGGCGGGTCCTGCCATTTGTTTTGCCCCTGGTTTTACTATTTTGCCTTCGTAAAATTGAATGCCGTCGATTTTTCCCGCGGGAGTCATCCTCGGTTTCTTTGCGCGGTGCTTGGTGTTGTACTTTTGTTGTTGCTCTTGAAGGAAGTTTAAGTAATCTTCGCAAAGCTTACAGTCACCGGTGCATGTCGGCCAGCCCGGGCAGTCTGGCATGCTGGCGGGGTCGGGGTGTTCAAACATCACAAGGCCTTCGGGTCTTGGGCGCATTGGGCGCCTTGGGGCCTTGGGGGCAGCCGCCCGAAGGGGGGGGGCAGCCGCCCTGAGGGGGGGGGCAGCCCCCGCGGCTGATGCTAGCAATGCGGCCATTGAGTCTTTTGTCGGTATCGGCGGGGCCGCGGCCAGATCAACCTGCGACGGTGGCGGCGGCAAGATGTCGGTTGGCGTCGGCCAGCTGCTACGTGCTCGCTCTTGCTCCTCCTGCGACGGTGGCGACGGCACGATTTGGCGTCTCGACGGCCAGCGGGTGCGTGCGTGCGCGTGCTCCACCTCGGCCGCGAGTGTGTTCCACTCCTCGTCCGACGCGTCGGATGCACTTTCGCCGTCGTCGCCGCCCGGGGCAAACCCGTCATAAAACTCAAAGTCGCCGATTGTTGCCGCATATTCCTTCCCGTCGGATTCCATTTGATCCGGGTGGGGTAGGGCCGCTGGTGACTATTACAGTGCATCTTGCGCGCACGCTTATACGGCACCGAACAAATATACGCCGTTAATATATTGGTGGCAGGCGACCAGCCTGTAATTGTTCAACTAACGCCCCGGCTTGTTCTATTTCCGGCTAGCAGCAGAACAGGCAGATACGCGCGCCATGGTATCGCTGGTGGCACGGGTGATCCGCGGGGGGTGGCGGGCCGTTGTGTTTTCGGTCCGGACGGGCCGCGCACTAGTTGGCTACGCATGGCCCACCGGCGCGATTTTAGCGATACTGTTTGGTATCGGCGTGCTGGCGGCTTGGCTCAGGCTGGAAATTATTGCGATTTCGCCGTGGATCGCCGACCACAGCAAGCTTGTCGCCGGAATATGGAACGTGTGGGCAAAGTCAGTCCAGGTGGTGATTGACGCCGTCCAAATAGTGGCGTACGGCGTCAAAGTGGTCAGCACTGCAGTGAAGGATTTATTTGAAAACAAAGCGTACGAAAATCCATCGCCACCGCACCTGGTGCGGTTCACCAAAGTGTCGCCAGACGACGTGCAGCGCACATTCAATCAAATCCCAATTGAGTGCACGCCATACAGCGGACCGTGGTCCATCATTCGCGGTATTTTGCGCAGAACCGTTGGGCACGACACATGTCGATTGCTGCGCACCTTTCAGCCCACCGACCTGGACCCAGTGCTCTCCGGGCTCATCGGGTTTGCATCCAATGGTGACTATGTCCCGCAACCGTACGGAGACAATTGCGACGCCCCGCAGCCGCCAATGCCGTGGTTTTGCGTGCCGTTTGGCGCAGGGTACCTCATCCTTGAGCTACTCCTCCCAATTTTGATGGGTACGATTTTGTTGCTAGCGGCATGGTCAGCGTGGAAAGCGGACAGGGCCGACCAGGCCGACTACACTGCAGATGCCCGTCTAGATGTGCTGGAAAAAAAACCAAAGATGCTCTAGATCCCGTAATAAAAACATTCACGCGGTAGCTTGCGGACATACATAAACATACCAGCCACGGTTGATTTAATAAACCAACCACGTTATGCGCATTTTTGCCGAGTCGTGCGCGGAAATGGGTCTGGCAGGGTGCGCGCGGGCCGCTTTTTGCTTGGGTGGGCCGGTACCGCAGGCGCCTGGGAAAGCGCGCGCACCATTCGTCGAAACTTTTCCCAAAAAACCGCCCATTGCTTGCGCTCAGTGTCTTTGCCCAGGAGCTTGCCACGCAGACACCCCGGCGCGGCTTGTTTGACAGATTTCGCTGTTTCGGCAGAAAGTGTGCCGTGATCGAGTTGGCGTGCAATTGCACCCATATCGGCCGAGCTGGCTTTCAAATTTTGAATCATAACGTCCTGCGGCTCAAGCGACGCCCCGAACATTGATGTGGCCACACACTTGCACTGAGCTTGGGCTTCTTCGGGCGTTTCGTGAGGGCAATACGACAGGGACTGCTTGGGCGTCGTGTCGCCGCGCCGAGGATCAACCCCGCCCGAGCCAACCAAACATGGGTACCGAAGTCCAATGTCGTGCTGTTTTGCAAAAAATTTGTGCCACGTAAGTGTCTCCATCATGCGCTGCGGCCCCGAGTCGTCAACAGTAAGCAGCCGAAGAAATGCGCCGATGCCCGACCCAATCGCCGGGCCCGCTTCCGCCACAGCGAGAAGCTCGTGCACCAAATCTCCTTGTTGCTGGCGGAACTGCGTTGCAATGGGAATTGCCCGGGTATATACCCAGGCCTTGGCCAGCGCGGGCATCAGAAACCGCCAAAACGCAGCGGTGTTTTCGATTAACAGTCGCCCGCTCCGAGTCGGCCCCGAAAACACCTTGTAGTACCGAAACGGCGGTGTGGTAAACGTTCCGGGTGGCCATTGGTTTGCCACCTTTCGAGCAAAGTGCTCGCATTGATCCTGCGAATTCATCTTAAAGGTTGCCATCTCCAGTGGGGTCAGCCCCCTTGCGGGGCGACGAAACCAGCGCGGTTGATTAAACTCTGGCCGGTGCACAACAATGTGCGGCGCAAGATTGGATGTATCCGGGCCATGCGGAATGAATTTCGCAAGATGCCCACCAGCACCGGCACCGGCACCGCCACCATTAACATCACACGTACCAAACTCAACGTTGGTAGAGCCAAAGATGAGAGCAATGTGCGCCGCAATGTTGGAAATCGGTTCCGACTGCAGTTTGGCAACCGCAATATTGCAGTGCCGGCGTGCTTTCTGGGCATCGTCGCCAACTGCAATGCATTTTTCAACCGATGCGCTGACGCTAACGGGAACCACAGGGCCCAGAACGTCCGCGACACTGCGCTGGTGGCGGTCCATGTCGCGCAGCGCAATCGCCATGTGTATAGCGGTGTGATATTGACAAAATGGCTTGGGGTTTTCCAACGAGTTGTCGCGGTTGGGGTTGTGCCGGTGCGCGGCGCCGCTCGCAAACCAGTTAAACCCGCCGGAAACGCAGGCGCGCCGGCCATCGGGCGTGACATGAACCGAAATCGTGGATACAAACTTATCGTTTGGCTGCGTCACTTGCGCGGTAAGCGTAGTGGCGCACTTGAACGTCACGTTGACGTTTGGCACATAAAACTTTCCAGCGTTGACCATCATCGGCTGCGTGCTACCGCCGCCGGGTGGCTACCCCTGCTCAGATGTGCGCTGTTTTTTGACTATTACACAATTAAACGCTCGACAGCGTAACACCGTGGCACACCACGTGGCTGCCCTCATCTAATAAATTGCTGGCCGCGTCTAATTGTATTGAAATAAAAGCATAGCACTAGCTAGGCCGAGACGTCCACAAACGACGACTTGATTATCTTGGCCCAGTTTTCCCCAGACGCCATTTTTGTAGATGCGCGCAGCAGAGACGGCCCGGATATAGTTTGATGCGTTGTATTTGCAACGGTGCGCTATTCAGCGGTGGCGGTCGAAACGCACAGCCATGGTGGTATCGTCGCCACCCACGCCCCAATTGCAATGCTTGCCGCCACCAAAACAGTGTAGCGCTCAGGGTCGGATGTCGACCCTGCTGGCCAAATGCAGTCGGTGGAGCACATTGGGGCCACGACATCGCGCGTTTGGTTCATGGCCACGCCGTTGTTGTCAACGCATGGCGTCACAAATGGAATGTCTGCCGGGCACGCGCTTTGCGAGTCGTGCGAAAGCAGCACCAGCTGAAAAAACCACCCCAGCATGTTGCCACACCCGTCGACCCCCGCGCTACGCAACACCGCGGCGGGGTCTGGCCCTTGAATGGCCACGCACTCTACCAGCCGCATCCCTGTCGTGTTTATCGCGAGGCCGGACCCCGGCGCGACAAAGAACCACGCCGCGCCATGCTCCACGTTGACGATGTCGGAGAAGTTGGCCGGCCGAACGCGGACGACCTCGATCGTCGGCCCGGCAAGCGTTGCTGCCACAGCGGGCGCCACTTCAAACGCGCCATATTGCCCAACAAGCTGCTCCGGCCCGCATGTGCCCCGGAACGTGGGTGACGCCGTTGGTGTCGTGTAAGAGGTGCACTCGGTTGTGTTAGATATCTGCCACACCCAGCCAACAGCACTTAATCCAGCTAACAATACAGGTGCAACCGCCCCCATCCCATGGCAGCGCGACAGTGCCACATGTCAACCCACCACCAAGCTAGAATAAGCACCTACAATGTCGCCCGGCGTACGTTGGCCGCACACAGCGGATATGTTTTACTAATTATTTTTTTATGTCAGATTTGCGTCGGGCCACCCCGGATACCCCCATAGGGGCGGCAGAAACCCGCTGGTATAAAATCATATCTGCGGGCGCCGCCGGGCCCCCCCGGATACCCCCATAGGGGGGTCACAATTGCGCTGGGGAACACATACTCCCAAAACCCCAAAACCCCAAAACCCCAAAAACGACCTCAAAACGCAAACCGCGGAAACCTCCAAAAACGACCGCAAACCGCCGAAACGGCCCGAAATCGCCCTCTCTCCGCCCGCAGACACCCCTACACACAC
>Ga0302125_10000505_pt1 | contig 21103 bp, 19 predicted proteins | sample CB4_surface_MG_FD_203111 | JGI IMG/M metagenome (GOLD analysis project Ga0302125, IMG submission 203111) | Marine microbial communities from Western Arctic Ocean, Canada - CB4_surface | ecosystem: Environmental > Aquatic > Marine > Oceanic | place: Canada: Western Arctic Ocean | collected... | reverse complement strand
GTTGAAGTGTACCGCTCATTAAAGGTGCTCGACGGCGGCGTCGGTGTTTTCTGTGGTTCTGGTGGTGTTGAGCCTCAATCCGAAACCAACTGGCGCTACGCCAATGATTCTAAGGTCGCTCGTTTGATTTACGTCAACAAGCTCGACCGTGTCGGCGCTGACTACTACAAGGTCATTGACCAAGTCAGAAACATCCTCGGCGCTAAGCCACTCGTTATGGTACTTCCAATCGGCATCGAGAGCGATCTCTCTGGTGTGGTTGACCTCCTCACACGTAAGGCATGGGTATGGGACAACTCCGGTGACCCAATGGCATACGAAATCCAAGACGTGCCTGCGGACATGGTCGACAAGGTCGAAGAATACCGCGCAGCGCTGATCGAAACTGCTGTTGAGCAAGACGACGACGCAATGGAAGCTTACCTCGAAGGTAATGAGCCAGAGATGTCTGTCATCAAAGCATGCATCCGCAAGGGCACCATCGCACTGGATTTCTTCCCAACATTCTGTGGTTCTGCGTTTAAGAACAAGGGTGTGCAAAACGTCCTTAACGGCGTCATCGATTATCTTCCGAGCCCAACTGAAGTGCCACCTCAACCTGAAGTAGATGCTGAAGGTGTTGAAACGGGTGAATTCGCGATCGTTGATGCTGAGAAGCCACTCCGTGCACTTGCATTCAAGATCATGGATGACAAATACGGCGCGTTGACCTTCACACGCATCTACTCCGGTAAGATCTCCAAGGGCACTAGCGTCCTTAACACTTTCACAGGTAAGACAGAGCGTATCGGTCGTATCATCGAAATGCACGCTGACGAGCGTAACGAAGTCGATTCCGCTCAGGCGGGTGACATCGTCGCCCTGCTCGGCATGAAGTCAGTGCAGACAGGTCACACACTCTGTGATCCTAAATTCCCAGCGACTCTCGAGCCGATGGTATTCCCTCAGCCGGTTATCTCCATCGCAATTAAGCCGAAGGACCAAGCTAACTCTGAGAAGATGGGCACAGCGATCGGTAAGATGGTTGCAGAAGATCCTACTTTCATCGTCGAAACTGACGAAGATTCCGGCGAAACCATCCTGCATGGCATGGGCGAGCTTCACCTCGACATTAAGGTCGACATCTTGAAGCGCACCTACGGCGTTGAAGCGATCATTGGTAAGCCACAGGTTGCTTACCGCGAGAGCATCACTCAAACAATCGAAGACAGCTACGTACACAAGAAGCAGTCCGGTGGTTCTGGTCAGTTCGCGAAGATCCTCTTCAAGCTCGAACCACTCGAGCCAGGCGAAGGCTTCCAGTTCGAATCCAAGGTTGTTGGTGGTAACGTGCCACGTGAATTCTGGCCAGCAGTTGAGAAGGGCTTCAAGTTCTCCAAGGAAAAAGGTGTTCTCGCCGGCTACCCTTGCTTGGACTTTAAGGTCACACTCACCGATGGTGCGTTCCACGCAGTTGACTCCTCTGCAGTTGCTTTCGAAACCGCTGCCAAAGCAGCGTATCGTCAGTCCCTGCCAAAGGCAGGTCCACAGATCCTTGAGCCAGTCATGAAACTCGACGTGTTCTGCACAGAGGACAAAATGGGTGACGTTATTGGTGACTTGAATCGCCGCCGCGGCATGATCAAGACCCAAGAGCCAGCACCTAACTCAGGTGTTCGTATCAAGGCCGACGCTCCATTGAGCGAAATGTTCGGTTACATCGGTGCACTTCGCACAATGACATCTGGTCGCGGTCAGTTCTCCATGGAGTTCTCGCACTACGCAGCATGTCCGAAGAATGTAGCGGACGTCGTGATTAAGGAAGCGCTTGAGCGCGAAGAAGCGAAACGCAAATAAGCGTCCAGCAACACACTTCTAACAAAAGTCCCCGACTCGAAAGAGCGGGGACTTTTTTGTTGCGACCGCTAAACGGGGCGCACTTTGCTGACTGTGATTGAAAGGCAAAAGTGTGAATCAGCCACTCGCCCATTCGGCTAGGCAACGCCAATGGCAACGATTGCAGTAAAGGTATCCGCACGAAGTAAACCAATGGCACAACTCGCCTGCTCGTAAGCCCACAGGGCTGTGAGCTGTCTATTGCGGAAAAACAGGGTCGCTAACAGGATTGCCATGCCTTCTGCGTACTTTTTAAAGCGGGACGTTCGACCCTAAAAGCACTTCGACAAACCCGCTGATTCGCGGGTTCAAATCCCGCCGCGTACATTATACTGCATAAAAATGGGGTGGCTAACGGGATTGCCGTGCCTTCTGCGTACTTTTTAAAGCGGGACGTTCGTCCCTAAAAGCACTTCGACAAACCCGCTGATTCGCGGGTTCAAATCCCGCCGCGTAAATTATACTGCGTAAAAATGGGGTGGCTAACGGGATTCGAACCCGCGACCCCCGGCACCACAAGCCGGTGCTCTAACCAACTGAGCTATAGCCACCATCTGGAGAAATATACAGAGCGCACATCCCTAAAGAAGAGCCGACATGCTCTTCCTGATCGCCCACTTGTCAATAGTCCTTTGGAGGAATTTTATCTTTTTTTCAGTGAACTGAAAATCTGATCTGCAGGGTCCTCAATTGCCACCTCGATTTCTGCCAGCTGAGTCCGAGCTGGCAAAGGATTCCAAGCTCTATCGCGGATTTCCCCGCCCCGATGACAGCTCGAGGATGTCAGCCGAAACGCGCCACTCACAGAGAGTTGAATCCAGCCATCCGCAGTGGCGAGCAGCGCATAAAGCTTAAGGTGTAAGGTCTTGCTTGGATCTTAGGTTAGCAATCGCACGCACTCGATTCATGCGATAAATCCTAAGCTCGAATACAGCACCGCTCCTGTACTCACTATGCCAATACTCATAATTAAATGCCTGTGAGCGCTTACGTGCACTTGCCAGTAATCCGAAAATACTCATAAACCCTCAAGTTGCTCAAACAATGGAGCTGAATTAGAAATATTTTATATGAAAACGGTACTCTTCGACTTAGACGGCACACTGATTGACCATTTTACCACAATTCATCGTTGCGTCGTATTTACACAACAGCAGCTCGACTTGCCAGAGTCAGACTATGATACCGTGCGAGCGACTGTCGGTGGCTCTGCGCCAGTGACTCTTGGTAAATTGCTGGGTGAAGCATACGTCGATACCGCACTACCGATATTCCAAAATCACTTCGAGCAAATCATGTTTGAAGACCTGATCGCACTACCAGGATCCAATTGGATATTGAACGAACTGAAACAACGTGGCTACCAGCTCGCTGTTTTTACCAATAAAAATGGTAATCAATCGCGCACAATTTTAGACTTTCTAGGACAGTCACAATACCTAGATGCGGTTATCGGCACCGGAGACACCCCTTACCGCAAGCCCGATCCAGAGTTCACTGCCCATGCACTCGAATGCTTAACAGCGTCCTCCGAAGATACTATTCTCATCGGCGACTCGCCCTTTGACTTCGCCGCCGCAGAAGCGGGTCAGCTCAAAACTTACCTCGTCGCAACAGGCAGCCATACCAAAACTGAATTGTCTGCGGCAACACAAGCAGCCGGCATCTACGCCGACCTATACGAGCTTGGAGCCGCGCTTTTCGACCTCACACCCGAAACCACTCAAGTCTAGATGCCACTGACTCCGACACTCCCGCTACCAAAGGCAATCCTTTGGGATATGGACGGCACCTTGATCGACCAAACAGCTGCGATCATTCGCGCTTACGGCGACGTCATCGAATCAATGGGCGGCGGTATTCCCGACCCCGAAGTGATACGTCGAAGCCTCGGTGGGCCGATGGCATCAACCATGGCGCTGTTTATAGATGATGCAGGCTTAGACGAAGCTGCGAAGCGCTTTCGACTACGCTTCCCAGAGATCATGTTCGATGGTTTGATTATCTTACCCGGCGGACTGGAGCTGATCGAAAGCGCCAATAAAGCACATATCGCGCAAGTCATCTTCACTAATAAGCACGGTGACACTGCTCGCAAAGTCAGCGAATATGCCGGTTTCTCCAAATACATACCCATCTGCATAGGCAACACAGACACGGATTGGCACAAGCCACAGGTAAAACTGACGCGCTATGTATTGGATCAAATCAACGCCTCCGCAGCAGGTGCTTGCATGATCGGCGACTCACCAACTGATATCGAAACCGCTCACAATGCGGGGCTCCCCTGCTACGGCATCGCCACCGGCGCACATAGCACCGACGAGATGCTAGCGGCTGGAGCTGAAGCAGCCTACAACAGTCTGGTCGAACTCAAAGCAGCCTTCGGTTTGTAGCGCAAGTCGAGTTAGCTCAATCGATACGCGAAACAGTCTCGATTTTCTCTTTAATAGAGGCGATAGCGTTCGCCTTTAGATAACCGCGAAACGCCATCGTCGGCATTACCAGTGAGCGTCGCCCAAGGATTGATCCAGGATTCAACACCGAATGGCAGCCGACCTCCGCGCCATCACCAACGAGTGCACCGAGTTTACGCAGGCCAGAACCACAGCGCGAACCATCTGGCAATTGCACAGGCACTTCGGATTGATCTAGACGTAGATTCGAACACGTGACTCCAGCGGCCAAGTGCACATTATTGCCGAGTACACTGTCGCCAACATAACTAAAATGGGGCACCTGCACCCCGTCCAGCAGCAGGCAGTTTTTAAATTCACAAGAGTTACCCAACACACAATTCGCACCCGCAATCACGAAGCCACGAATATAAACGCCTGGTCGCAATACACAGCCCTCACCGATATAAGCAGGACCAGTGATCGAACCAAATGGCGGCAACTTGACTGATGGATGAATAAAAACCTGCCCTTCTACATGTAGCCCAGGGGGAATCTCGCCTCGAAGTGGTTCAAACTGGAACGCGTTCAGTGCCTGCGCAATCAGCGGTACCCACTGCCACGGAGCGAGCTCAGCAGAGAAGACTCGATCAAATGGCAAGGACTCGGGGAAATCAAACAGGTCATGGGCTTTAAGCATTCGAAAACTTGAACCATTCACAGGCTTTTGCGCGAACTTAAAAAATGCTTACAATTCAGGTTTGTTTTAAGAAACAAAGGGAGTAGGTTATCGAAATCATTCATTTAAAACCAATACCTAGTGCACGACGTTAAAGAAAAACCACGAATGGTCGAACGGGCTATGCTCATCGGCATCACCCTTCCCAGTGAGGACGGTGCCACCACACGCAGCCTCCTTGATGAGCTGCGTGAACTCGTCACCACCCTCGGCATCGGCATCCAGCACGAAGTACAGCTCTCGATCCGTAAACCTCAGGCAAAATTCCTGCTTGGTACAGGCAAGGCCGAAGAGATGATCGACCTAGCGAAAGCACACAATTGCGACGTCATCGTGTTTGATAATGAGCTCACCCCCGCACAGCAGCGGAACTGGGAGCAAGCGGCGGATGACAAGATCTTGGTCATCGATCGCCAAGAGGTGATTCTCGATATTTTTGGCAAGCGTGCGCAAACCAAAGAGGCTGTCTTGCAAGTGGAATTGGCGCGTCTCGAATACAATTTACCACGCTTGAAAAGCGCATGGACGCATCTAAGTCGTCAACGTGGCGGTGGCTCGACGCAACGAGATGCCGGCGAAACGCAGCAAGAGCTGGACCAACGTATGGTACGCACACAAATCACACGCGTGAAGCGTGAGCTCGAAAGCGTGATACAGCACCGCCATGTGCAGCGCAAAAAGCGCATGACCGTCCCCGTGCCGACCTGCGCAATCGTTGGCTACACCAATGCCGGCAAATCTTCGTTGCTCAACCAGCTAACAAATTCGGACATTCTCGTCGAAGACAAACTGTTCGCCACGCTCGACCCCACGTCGCGTCGTTGCCCGTTACCAAGTGGACAGCCTCTAATTGTAACCGATACTGTCGGGTTTGTGCGCAATCTGCCACACCGCTTAGTCAACGCCTTCAAAGCGACTCTAGAGGAGGCGGTCGTCTCTAACTTTTTGATCCATGTGCTGGATGTTAACAGTCCAGAGATCGAAGCCCATGCAGAAACCACCCTTTCGGTACTCCATGGACTCGGTGCTGATGAAAAGAAAATCATCACGGTCTTCAACAAAATCGACGATCTGTGGAGTGAGGATATACGCCTCACCCTGTCTTTCAGGTATCCGGAAGCACTCTTTGTCAGCGCACATTCGGGCGAAGGTATTCCTGAATTGCTAGAGCGCATCGAAGCCATTGTCGAAAGCGACTTTGCGCAATTGCGCTTACTCATACCGCATGACCGCTATGATCTGGTCGCTCGCCTACACCGCGAAGGTGGCGTGCGTAAAGAAGAGGCGCGAGATGACGGCACTTACATCGTTGGTTCTGTCCCCGAGCGAATGTTATCAGCATTGCACCCTTTTCTGCTCAGCAACGAAGAGTCCTAAGCTCTGGGTGCATCGACCATCTGCGAAGGTCTTTGCACCAATCAGAGTTCAGATGCTTGGCTTTTCCAGGCATAATTAATCCTGCAATAACAATAAAAATAAATTTATAATATACCTCTGCGTCGCACTCTTGAAATAATTGATTAGCATAAAATCATGACCGTATCCAGACACACCACCACACCCAACAACTCGCTGATTGTCATCCTATGGGGCCTGATCTTCGCAAAATGCTTCACACTGGAATACTTCGTTCAAGTTTATGCGGTGCCAATTAATTCAGTGCTCTACATCTGGACCCTCACACTGACCATGGCAACTGTTGCTACAGTTGTATTTTTGCGAATCAAGGCTCAAGAAAAAAGTTTTCAACAAAGCCTACAGCGCAATCTAGTCATCTGGGGCACTTCTGCAATCGCAATGCTCATCGCTCTTGTAGTGGTATACACATCACAAAGTATCAACCCCTATAGCATTCCAGCGCTACTGGCAGTCTTTCTTGGCGCTAGCTACCTAGTTCAAAGTCGCTTAAATAGTACTCTAAGCGATACATTCAGCGGCAGCGGTTGGTTAATCGGAGCTGGAATCCTGTTTGTGCAGAGCTCGGTTGAAAGCCTAATTCTGTTCGCTTTTTTGATCCTCACGCTGTCAGTCCTCCCAGTTGTAGTTCAAATGATCCGTCCGAAGCAAACACGCCAACAAGCAAGTTGCCATTAATCGATGGCGCAGATTACGCGCGCAAATACGTAATTCGTCTTCCAGCAGAAAAGTAGCTGGACGCTAGTGGCTGCTTGGTCAAGATTCAGCACTATGTCTACCGATCTCGATCCAGTCTATGAGGAACTCAAGCGCTTACAGCTTGAAGGAATGGATCGTGTCTTCATCGAAGACAGCACAATGGCATTACTAGCACCGGTTGCAGCTCCAGCGGCACCGCCAATCGCGCCACCCGTACCCGCCATTGACCTACAAGCCGCAATGAACTCCGGCCATAAGCCTAGCGCACCAGCGGCAAAAAAGGTAGCGCCACGTAAAGAATCTGCGCCCACAACCACGCCACTCCCCGATGCCCCAACGGTCGAACTGCCGGAAGGCAATGCAGCGACTCAAATGCAATGGCTCCAACAACAGGTGGAGAACTCACCGGTATGCAAGGAGCGGCTGCGACAGGATGAAAAAGTCGTCTTCGGCGAAGGTGCCCTCACTGCCGATATATTTTATTGTGGCGAAGCCCCCAGCGAGGAAGATGCAGCTGTGGGCAGTCCCTTCCAAGGAAAGTCCGGTGAGCTCTTAACCAAAATATTAAACGCCATGGGTCTCTCGCGCGAGACGGTTTATCTGACCAACCTTCTAAAGTGGCGGCCGGAACACGACAAGCCTTACGGCAACCGCCCACCCACTCAGGACGAAATGGAATTTTGCCTGCCCTACTTGAAGGCTCAACTCGAAATCGTGCAGCCGAAAGTCATCATTGGGCTAGGCAATGCAACTGTGCTGGGCTTGTTGGGAGCAGATCCCAATCGTAAGATGGCCGCAATTCGTGGCACATGGCAGACTTTCCAAAATATCCCGCTCGTCTTCACTTTTCAGCCCTCGTACTTGCTCTTCAATGACACGATGAAGACTAAACGTATGGCATGGGAAGATATGTTGAAAGCCATGGAGAAAGTCGGCTTGCCAGTCAGCGAAAAGCAGCAACGCTTCTTCCTACCCAAGTAACCGCACGATCAACGACCTATCGACAAAAAAGGCCGCAGTCACCTGCAGCCTTTTTGTAATTAGAATCTTATTGCGATTATGCCCCGGCAGCACCGGACACCTGCTGGCCTTGCTCAAAACTCAACTGGTCATCCTGCACATCGACCTGAATGACCTCACCAGCCTTGATTTCTCCTCCGAGAATGGCTTCAGCCAGAGAATCTTCGAGATGACGCTCAATCGCACGACGCAATGGACGCGCACCATACTTCACATCGTATCCCTTTTCGATCAGGAATGTCTTTGCTGCTTCCGAGAAATCAAACACCAAACCTTGATCCTTCAAACGATTCGATACGTTACGCAATTCAAGCTCGACGATTGCTTTCATATCTTCACGCCCAAGTGACTTAAAAATCACCAACTCATTCAAGCGATTCAAAAACTCAGGTTTAAAGACACGCTTGGTCTCATCGAGGATTTTCTCGCGAATCTTCTCATATTCATTCTCGGCATTATCTTCGAGTCCGAAGCCCATCGACGTATTTCGTTGAAGAATCTCAGCTCCCACATTCGAAGTCATAATCAAAATCGTGTTACGGAAATCGATCTTACGTCCGAGACTATCAGTGAGGCGGCCTTCTTCGAGCACCTGCAAGAGCAACTGCACCACGTCTGGGTGGGCCTTCTCGATTTCGTCAAACAACACCACCGAATATGGCTTACGCCGAACTGCTTCAGTCAATTGACCGCCCTCTTCGTAACCGACATAACCAGGGGGCGAACCGACTAAACGTGAGACTGCAAACTTTTCCATATATTCAGACATATCAATCTGAATGATGGCATCTTGATTACCAAACATCTCTTCGGCTAACACTTTTGCTAGTAAGGTTTTACCGACACCAGTGGGTCCAAGAAACATAAACGAACCAATCGGACGGCGCGGGTCTTTTAAGTCAGCACGTGAACGACGAAGCGCTTTAGAGACGACTTCGGTCGCAATGTTTTGGCCAATGACCTCAGTCTGTAAATGACTCTCGAGCTTGAGCAACTTTTTGCTTTCTTTTTGCTCCATACGTGACAGCGGTATACCCGTCCACGCAGCGACCACTTCGAGCATGTCATCTTCATCCACCACGATTTTGGTCTCCTCGCGGCTCTTCTTCCACTCCTCGATAACGTCGACTTGTTTTTGACGGAGTTGCTTTTCTTCGTCGCGGAATTTAGCGGCCTCCTCGAAGTGCTGCCCACTAATCGCACCTTCCTTCTTCGCGCAGACATCTTCAATCGTGGCATTCATCTCCTCGATTTCAGGGGGACGCTTCAGCGACTCGATACGTGCACGCGCACCTGCTTCGTCCAAGATGTCGATAGCTTTATCAGGTAAGAAACGAGCAGTAATATAACGTTCAGATAGTTTAGTTGCTACCTCCAGTGCACCGTCAGTGAACTTCACTTTATGGTGATCTTCATATTTACTCCGGATGCCCTTTAAGATTAAAATCGTATCTTCGATTGAAGGTGCCTCGACCTTGACCGACTGAAAGCGGCGATCCAAGGCACTGTCCTTTTCAATGTATTTACGGTATTCCGCAAGAGTAGTGGCACCGATACACTGCAGCTCACCGCGGCTCAATGCCGGCTTAAAGATATTCGAGGCATCCATTGCGCCTTCGGCAGCACCTGCACCCACAATGGTATGCAGCTCATCAATGAAGATAATCACATTCTTGGCGCGACGAATCTCATCCATCACTGCTTTGATGCGCTCTTCAAACTGACCACGATACTTCGTGCCAGCGACCATGAGTGCCAAATCCAGTGTGATCACACGCTTATCGACCAAAATTTCCGGAACGACACCTGAGGCAATTTCCAGCGCCAGGCCTTCAACAATCGCAGTCTTACCCACGCCCGCTTCACCGATAATAACCGGATTACTCTTGGTGCGACGACACAGGATCTGAACTACACGGCGGATCTCATCCTTACGGCCGATCACTGGATCGAGTTCGCCCTTCTTTGCCATCTCAGTTAAATCGCGGCCAAAGGCTTTCAGCGCAGGCGTCTTGGATTCTTTCTTCTCATCCGATGCGCCAGGGCCTGCAGCAGCTTCTTCTGGCTCTCCAGAGAAATTGGGGTCGAGTTCTGAAAGAATCTCATTACGGCAGCGCTCAATATCAACTTCGAGTGATTTAAGCACACGTGCCGCAACGCCCTCACCTTCGCGCAACAATCCGAGCAAAATGTGCTCTGTGCCGACATACGAATGATTCAGGGCCTTGGCTTCTTTACCGGCCAGCGCCAACACCTTTTTAACCCGAGGCGTGTATGGTATATTGCCAGAAGGTTTACTCTCTGGCCCCGTGCCAACCTGTTTTTCAACTGCAGCGCGCACGGTCTGCAAGTCGAGCCCCATTTTTTGAAGCACGTTCACAGCAACCCCCTGTCCTAAGTTGATTAGGCCTAACAATAAGTGTTCGGTGCCCACGTAGTTATGGTGAAAGCGATCCGCTTCTTTTCGAGCCAGAGCGAGCACTTGTTGTGCTCGCGGAGTAAAGTTATTCATTGGTTCCATAGTAATATCGTTTGCTAATAATTACTCCTGTTCTTGCAACTTGTCAAAAGCTAGAGCCGGTAGGTTTGAAAATTCTTGCCGAAGTTTATCTGCACGCGCAATATCGCGAGCCTCAGGTGCGATCCCCTCTTGCGCAGCATATTGCACATGCCCAGGCTGGCTCTCGATCACGAGTCGATCGACGTCGGCACGATTCGCTTCAGGCAGCATTCCAAAATCAACCGCTAGGCGAATAAATGAGAGTAAATTCAGCGCTTCGTCCGAAGCGATGACATGTGTGTTTTTCAGCACACCAAAGGCACGGCCAATTTGATCGAGCAACTTCGCGCGGCTCTCTTCGAGATACTTGAAGCGCGCGTTCAACTCATGATCGATCACCGTCTTTAGCACATTCGCTAAACTTTCCAAAATCTCGGATTCACTCTCGCCTAAAGTCTGTTGATTTGAAATCTGAAAAATGTGGCCACTGGCATCCGAACCTTCGCCGAAGAGGCCACGCACGGTAATCCCCAATTGGCTGACCGCACGAATCACACGTTCCATCTGGCCAGAGATCACCAGTCCTGGCAAATGCATCATCACAGACGCACGTAATCCGGTGCCCAAGTTTGTGGGACAAGCCGTCAAGTAGCCGAAATCCTCAGAAAACGCCACGTCGATGGTCTTTTCCAACTCCGAATCAAATGCATCGATCAACTTCCAGACTGATTTCAAATTGAAGCCTGCCTTCAAAAACTGGATTCGCAGATGATCCTCCTCATTGATCATTACCGAACAGGTCTGGCCCTTATTGATGTAAACCCCAGTGCCTGCTTCGCCATCGCACAGTTCTCGACTGATCAGGTGACGCTCGACCAGCACTTGCTTCTCCAAGGTAGATAAATCTGCGATGTCAAAAAAACTGCCCTTGTTCATCTGCGGCAGCGCACTCAATTGATCCGCACAACGGGTGAGTACATCGCGGCGCTGCAAGACATCCGCACGTTCAGGAAATGGCTGACCGACCAAGTTTCTGGCCAATCGAATCCGAGTGCTAAGTACAACCGGAGCCGCCTTCTTGACTGCCTGCGTCAGCTCAGCGCGCTCATCATTAATGAGTGATTCGATCATTTAGGAGAGACCTCCAACTCTTCCGTCTCTTTGATGACTTTGATTTGATCGCGAAATTTAGCGGCGTCCTCGTAAGCTTCCTCGGCAACAGCACGTGCGAGCGAATCCATTAGGTTCTTCAACTGCATTTGACTCGATTGACGACTCAACGCGTCCGTAGGCACCTTGCCCTGGTGCGCGGTGCCCGCATGCATATCTTCAAGCACCGGAAAGACCAATGATCTAAAGACCTCATAGCAAGCCGAACACCCCAAGCGGCCCGTGCGGCGGAAATCCGCCGACTCCTGCCCACAGCTTTGGCACACCAACTGTGCCTCGCCAGAGACAGGCGTGAGCGGTGTCTTCGACATCAAATCTGCCAACGAAAAGCCTTCAGGGTCTGTGACTCCTTTCTTTTGGGCACAAGACTCACAGAGATCCACTTTATGGATCTTGTTATTAACGATCTGCGTCAGATGCACGGTGGCTTCCTGATCGCAGATGCTGCACTTCAAATTCTCAGCCATATCTTATAAAGTATAAAAGTCGGGTTGCTTGGCAAAGCGAAAAATTCGATTCAAGGTGATCAAATGCGCTTTATCAAGAGGTTTACGAGCTTTTGACAGCCGCCATCGAAAGATGTGCCCAGCGCCCAAGAAAATACTTGAGCAAGGCTGTAATCACCAGAATCCTCAATTGCCACGCACATTAAAGCATCGTGCCCTCGACCGTGACACGGCGTTTGAAACTCTCGAGAAATTTCGCGGTGACTGGGCCAGGCTTACCATTGCCAATCACGCGCGCATCAATCTCAACGATTGGTACGATCTCGGCAGCCGTCCCAGTCAAAAACACTTCCTCTGCGACCCAGACATCGTAGCGCGTCATATTCGCCTCGCGCCAAGGTATACCCAGCTCATCAGCAATCGCCAGTGCAGTATCACGAGTAATGCCCTTCAAGGCACCGGAACTCGCAGCTGGTGTGATCAATTCGCCCTTGTGCACGATAAAGATGTTATCACCAGTGCACTCCGCAATATAGCCCTGATCGTTGAGCATAATCGCCTCATGATAGCCAAGGTGCTGTGCTTCGATTTTAGCTAGAATATTGTTCAGGTAGTTGAGCGACTTCACTGCTGGCGGCAGCGCCGAAGGATTACAACGACGGGTCGGCACGGTGATGATTTTCAGGCCATTGTCGTAAAACTCCTGAGGATACAATTGAATCGTATCAGCAATGATAATTAGTTGCGGTTCGTTGCAGTTCTTGATCGAAAGTCCAAGACTGCCGACACCACGCGTCACTACCAAACGAATATAGCCATTTTTCAAACCATTCGCACGGCAAGTCTCGCACAGCGCATCCGAGATCTCTTGGCGCGACCATGATAATTCGAGCATGATCGCTTTGGCGGAATACTCTAAACGCTCCAAATGCTCATCGAGCTTAAATACACAGCCATCATAGAGGCGAATACCTTCAAAAATACCGTCACCATAGAGCAACCCATGATCGAACACCGAGACTGTCGCCTCGCTGGCATCGACCAACTTATCATTCATATAAATCTTCATAAACATAAGGATGATGAAGGTGGATTTCGTTTTGTCTAGCCTCCATCACCATTCAAATGCGAGTTCGTCCGAAAAATTCAACTGCGCGCGATATTTAGCGTTGTTGGCATCGAGTGCGGTTGCACGGCCCAAACTCTCTGGCCAACCATTTAGGTGTCACCACGTTTCCAAAGATAGATACTGGGTATCATCGGTCAAATTGATCGTATCGGCGATCAGGAGTTGTTTTGAGCGCAGACCGTGCGTGGTAGTGCTGCCTTAACCTGAGAAGCACCGTGGTTGAAGCATTTTTTGCCTGCGCGCTCAGCGCGGAGCCCAAATTACAACAGCAAGCCTGCCTTGAATGATACTGATGTTGCTACAGTTGCTCCGCGGGCTGCCGCACACATACAAAAAAGCCCCAGTCATAACGACAGGGGCTTTTGTGCAAAACGTGGCGTGGTTTATGCGACGCGTTCGACGATCAGTAACGGTGGATTCGGACGCTTCGGAGCGAGGCGGTAAGCCGTCTTGAGGTACTCAAGTGCTTCTTCCATCTTAGCTTCGTCGTTGTAATGGATCATCATCAACGGCTCACCTTGCTTAACTTGAGTGCCAACCTTCTTGATTTCAGAAACACCCACTGCAGGATCATACTTACCGTTCTTCTTCATCGCCAACTTCTGCACGCCTTCGGCGATCAGACCAGCATTAATAGTGTGAACATAGCCACGCTTAGGGGCAGGCAACTTACGCACGTGCTTCGCTGTTGGGAATTTATCAGGATCATCGATCACAGAGATATCACCACCTTGCGCCTCGACCATATCTTTAAACTTCTGCAGCGCGGAACCATCTTTAAGGTGGCGTTGCACAGTCTGCTTTGCGGAGAGTGTTGAACCCGCGACCCCAGCGAGGCGTACGATTTCCATACCGAGCTTGAGTACCAACTCTTGCAGATCCTCAGGACCTTCACCCTTGAGCAACTGAATCGCTTCCTTAATTTCAAGCGCAGTACCCACGGTATCACCGAGTGGTTGATTCATATCAGTCACCAATGCCACGCAACGGCGCTTCATTGATCGACCGACACGGGTAATCGAACGTGCCAACTGCTTGGCTTGCTCGACATCCTTGATGAACGAACCGTTGCCCCACTTAACATCGATCACGAGGCCTTCTGCACCTTCAGCCAACTTGCGACTGAGCACACTACCTGTGATCAACGGCAAACTCGGAATCGTGCCAGTCAGCTGACGTAATTTATAAAATTTCGCGTCCACTGGAGAAATCTCCGGATCTTGCTTAATAAAAGTACAACCGACTGTCTTTAACTGAGCTTTAAAGCCCTCCAAATCCAGGATTGGATTAAAATTCGGAATTGAAGAAAGCTTATCAAGATTACTAATAACGTGCTCTTCATCAACGCCATTCATGGTTGGCATAACCACGCCACAAGCAGCTGCGAGTGGACCGAGTACGAGTGTAGTTTTATCACCAACACCACCGGTTGAGTATTTGTCGATCTTCGGGCGGGAGATACCTGTTAGGTCAATCACCTCACCAGACAGCATCATCTCCTCAGCAAAAATGGCCGTCTCTTGAGCAGACATGCCCTGGAAAAAGATAGCCATGGCAAGAGCCGATTGTTGAAATTCAGGGAGGTCATCATCCAAAATGGAATCGACGATGTAGCGAATCTCCGCGTCGGAGAATTCGCCACCGTCACGCTTCTTTTCAACTAGAAAGCTGAAGGAAGGCTTAATGAACTTACGGGCGCTGATAATATTCTTTCTCATTTAATAAAAATGTAGGAATCAATTGATTTGCCCATCGAGAAGGCATAAACATTTATGTATTAGGCGATTAGAAGGGCTATTGTCGAGCCTAAATAACGGGATTCTAGAAATAGAATCTTACAGCATGCTCGGGCAAACTAGCATAAGTATTCGACTCAAACAGAAAGTTCCCGAAAGCAGAGCTTGACGCCGAGCGCTCTGGATTTTGCTCTGCTCCCCATGAAGGTTTGGTTCAACCCATCTAAGGCAATCGAAAGTGCGCTATCGACAATCGCAGCTCAGACAGAGGGTTTCGGCTCGGAGTTCGTGCCTGGCGTGCGCCCTGCTGATCCACGTTTCGGTGACTATCAGGCCAATGGCGTGCTCGCCTTTGCCAAAAAGAACGGGCTCAATCCGCGCGAACTTGCCACCCGCCTGATTGCCGCTGCAGAAGCCTCCGACGAATTCGACCCGGCGTTCGTGACGCTCGACATTGCTGGCCCTGGCTTCATCAATTTTACGCTCACGCCTGAGTTCATCTGGCAGTGGCAACTCGCGTTCTCCACCAAAGAGGACTACCAAAGTGGCGCTAAAGCCCTCAAAGACGGTCGCAAAGTCATCATCGACTATCCGAGCGCCAACACCGCCAAGCAAGCACACATCGGCCACTTGCGCCCAATGGTGATCGGCCAGGCCATCGCCCGCCTGCTCGATTTCTGTGGAGCCGACCTAATTCGCGACAACCACATCGGCGATTGGGGCACCAACTTCGGCACCTTGATTATGAAGATCAAGCGCGACGGCGTCGACCTTTCCGAGCTTGGCGAAAATGCTCTCGTCACCCTCGATCAACTCTACAAAGACGGCAGCGCTCTCGAAGTCGAGCAACCCGAACTGCGCGATATTTCCCGCAACGAGCTCGTGCTTCTACAAAACGGCGACACCGAGAACAGCGTACTTTGGGACCAAATCGTCGAAATCTCCAAAGTCGCGTTTGATAAGCTATTCGTGCAAATCGGCGTCGAGATCGACATCACCCTCGGCGAATCTTTCTACCGCGACAAAGTGCAACGCATCTACGCCGAGTTGACCGAAGTCGGCCTCGCCGAACAAAGCGACGGCGCACTGGTCGTCTGGCACGACGAGATCAAAAAATTCTCGCGTGATAACGAGCGCCCTTTTCCCTTCAATATCCGTAAGCAAGACGGCGCCAGTAACTACGCCTCTACCGATCTGGCGACCGTGCTTTATCGCTTGGAAGAGTTTAAGGCCGACGAGATCATCTACCTGACCGACGCCCGCCAACAAGATCACTTCCAGCAGCTCTTTCTGACCACCGAAAAATGGTTCAAGGCCAAGGGCTATGCACAGCCAGAGATGAACCACGTCTTCTGGGGCACCATTCTCGGGGCCGACAAGAAGCCCTTTAAAACCAAGTCCGGCGAATCGATTAAACTCCAGGAACTCCTCGACGAAGCCCGCAACCGCGCCTTCGACGTCGTCACCGAGAAAAATCCAGACCTCGACGAAGCCGAGCGTCGCGAGATCGCTGAATCCGTTGGTATTGGTGCAATTAAATACGCCGACCTTTCCAGCAACCGCACACAAGACTACGTCTTTAGTTGGGATCGCCTCCTCAGCTTCGAGGGCAACACCGCGCCCTATCTGCTCTACGCAGTCGCTCGTATCAACAGTATTTTCCGTAAAGTCGGCGTCGATCCCGAAGCGCCAATCGAAGCGGCAAGCCAAGCAGAGACTGAGGCTGAACTTGCGCTCGCACGTAAGATCATGGGCTTCGTCACGGCACTGGAGCTAACGCTCAATGACCTGCGCCCGCACTTCCTCTGCACCTATTTGTATGAATTGGCTGGTGCCTACAGCAGCTTCTACAATGCCGACAAGGTGATGGTCGAGGATACCGCAATCAAAGCCCGCCGCCTGTTACTTTGCGCACGCACACGCACCGTGCTAATGACTGGCCTAGAGCTGCTCGGTATTAAGCCGTTGGAGCGCATGTAAGTTTAAGCCGCAAAGCCAGACTTCAAATCCGACTTTGATTTATAATGCAGAGGGGAACGCACTTCCTCATTCGCCATCACTAAGGTCGACAAGTACAGCCAGCAAGGCCTGCCCCAATGCACGATCCGAGGCAACTAACACGCCGCGGTGATTCATGAATGTAGAATCTGCTCGATTTAAATCCAAGCGCTGTCCGGCAACATCACTGCACCACGCGCCCAACTCTGCGTAGATGCACGCCGTCGCAGCATAATCCCACAGACTGCCGCCGCCGGCTTGCGGCTTCGGGAATTTGAAATAGCACGCAGGCGCTTGCTCCAATACCCACAACGCATTCATCACCGCACCGCCCGTCAAAGTTGCTTCCAGCCCGTCCTGGCCGAGCTCACTCGCCAATACCTGCAACTGCGCCAGCGCCGCGTCAAACTGCGGGTGACTCACGATGCTACGATCTGAAATAAAGCTCAGAGGCGCAGCCTCTGACGATGGTGGCAACGTCCAAGGCTCACCATTACGCAACGCCCCCTGCCCCCGCACGGCCTGATACTGCGTGCCTGTCGAGGGATCATAGACCACCCCAATCAACGGCGTACCATCGCGATCCACCAACGCAATCGAAACCGCATAGCCGGGGATTGACTCCGTAAATGGCAAAGTCCCATCGAGCGGATCAATACACCAGAAGGCATCTTTCTCTAAACGACTGCCGTCATCTGGCTGCTCTTCAGTCAGCAGTGCGAGATCGTAGGCCGCACAGGTCGGCAGCAAGTGCTTTAGGATAATCGCCTGACTCAGCTCATCCACCTCCGTCACGACCTGCGAGGCGAGACTCTCGCCGCCGGCCTTGTGCTGCACCAGAACCTCACGACCATCGTACTGAGCAATCAAGACGCCTGCCTCCTTCACTGCCGTCGCCGCGCACCCAACGAGCTGGATCAAATCTTCCGCGCTTAATCGCATCGTGCAGCATCCTGTAAACTGGCAAGCACTTCACGCGCCAAGCGCTCGCTGTAGCCATTGATCTTCCAATGCCCCGGGCTCCAGCCTTTTAGAAAGCGATGAAAGTCCGTCCATGCCACCGGATAAAGCGACCGCCAATCGTGCTCCAAGGCATCTAGATCGAGGTCAGTTCCTTGTACGGTTAATGCGCCACGCAAGGCTCCGAAATACAGCTCCAACAGGGCAGACTCCTCCCGCTCGCACGCCAGCTCGTCGAGACAACTGCCGATCAGATAGACCACATCCTTCATCCCGCAGCCTGCGCCGATGTATTGAAAATCGACCGCCGCTACTGACGCGCCATCTTCTGAAAAGCAAAAGTTGGCTAGCTTGGCATCGCCATGCACCAGCGTCTGATACGGACTCGCCTTGAGCTTACGATCAATCGCAATAGCCGCGTCTGTTAATCCAGGGTCTTCCTTTGCTAAGATCGCCAGCTCATCCGGCCGTGTATCCAAATGCCAATACGTGCCCTGCTCCCACAAGCCCCTCGGCTCGGCCCCCATAAAAGTCGCGTGGAAATGCGCCAACCACGACAAACAGGCGTGCAACTCAGTCTCACCCACCGTCGTGCGACGCAGCGCAAATCCCGATGCATCCAAATCCTCCAATACCATGATCGACTCGTGCCTTACCGATTCCAACGCCAGGCACTTCGGCACCCGGCAACCCGGCCCACAACGCGCACTCCAGTCACGATACCAGGCCGCCTCCACTTCGTAGGACTTGAGCTTACGTTGATGCGACCGATCCGTATTCCACCCCCTTGGGTGTGTCACTGCCGCCGGCAGCGACACGTGTTTGACAACCACACTTTGCACAGACCCGCCCTTCAACCCATAACGCACAATCGAACCATAGCCACTCCAAAGACTCTGGATCACGCCCAGCTCAATCAGCTCAGTGGCTCCAGTGGAGCTCAGAATCATCGATTTCAAATGCGTATTCATTCGGAGACAGAGCATGAACAGCTCACACCACAATCCAAGAGCTAACTAGCCGAGGCAATATTTTGCGGCGCACGAGACATACCGGGATGCTCATCGACCTGCATCCAATTCAATGGTACCTTGCGATGGCGCGAACTTCAGTGATACGCGAAGCCATACGTAGGGGTCGGCATCCCATCCATAACTATAAAGTGAACAATGGTGAGAGCTCGAAAAAATGAACTCCTATTTCGCTTCGCGATACCACACCTCAACCAACTTTTTGATCGCCTCGGCAGACTCAGCTGCTTCAAAAGTCAATGATGCTGAATTGATGCAGTAACGCAGCCCGGTCGGTTCGGGACCATCTGAAAAGACATGGCCCTGATGCGAACCGCAGACCGCGCAATGTACTTCGACCCGTGTCATACCATAGCTGACGTCGCGTGTTTCGCCCAGTGTGCGTTTATCGATCGGCGTAAAGAAGCTCGGCCAACCGGTGCCGGAATTAAACTTTGTGGTGCTACTGAACAACGGCGTATCACAGCCAACACAACGATACAGACCGGTCTCCTTATTGTCGTTGTATGGATTGGCAAAGGGCCGCTCGGTGCCTTGTTTACGGGCGACCTCATACTGAATATCCGTCAGCCGCTCCTGCCATTCGGCATCGCTGCGTAAAACCGGAAAGCGATCACCGCCAAGGTCCACATGCGAGGGCAGCCCACAGGCGCTCGCGCATTCGCTCACAGTTTCATCAGTTGATTCGGAAGAGGAGATCGGTTGTTCGGCCATGCTGAATTGAATTAAAAAGCCCCCCACTATCAAAGTAAGTAGGGCTGTAATTGATAGAGAGGAGCGGGATAGGTAGTTCATACGGAGGATGAGATACCTCTCACAGTGTGCTTATTCCCACTGAGTGCAAGTGCGCCGTGCACTCCACGAAGTGAGGCCGTGCTTTACACGCAGTTCAGCCGTGCTTTTCCAAGTAGTGAGAGTGACGCCCAAGGCGAGTGATAGTGGTACTAGTAGAAGTAGTGATACAGACATTGCTTCGCCATCTACGGCCGGAGTGTCCGGAATTTTGAGTAACTGATCTTTAGCTGATGTTGTTAGATTGATTGTTGTTAGGCATTCAGTCCTCGAACTCAATGGAGAATCGATTCAGATCTGCCGGCCAGTTTCGGATCGGCATGGTCCATTTCTTTGAGATGTTTTTGATAGCTAGATAGAAGAGCTTGTATACCGCTTCGCTGAAAGGAAACAGGTTTCGATTACGGCTGATCTTTCTAAATGAGCGGTTGAGCGACTCGATGGCATTGGTGGTATAGATGTCCTTACGGATCTCCTTTGAATAATCAAAGAAAGGGATCAGGTTCTCCCAATAAGCCTCGCAACTTTTGCCAATGGCGGGAAAGCCCTCGTCATAGATTTTACGGAATCGAACCAGTGCAGCTTTGGCGGCCTCGGCAGTGACTGCGGTGTAGATTTTTTTAAGCTCCGCTGCGACCTCGTTACGCTCTTCCCCCCCAACAAACTTGAAGCTGTTGCGTAGCATGTGAACGATTCATAGCTGCACGGTAGTGTGAGGATAGACGTTATCAAGTGCCTCAGGGAAGCCACTGAGCCCATCGACACAGGAAAAGAAGATGTCACGTAGTCCTTGATTCTGAAGCTCAGTGAGCACGTTTAGCCAGAACTTCGCGCCTGCGTTGGGCGAAGACCACATGCCTAGCACTTCCTTTTGCCCCTCCATGTTAAGGCCCAGAGGTAAGTAAATCGAATGGTTGGAGACCTTTCCATTGTCTCGTACCTTCGCCACGATCGCATCAAAGAAGACGATCGGATAAACAAAATACCCTCGCGATCACGAGGGACATTAACCTCAAGATCGCCGTCGTCACTTCGCTGGTGCTTTGAGCTATGCCCATTGTGCGTTCGTGCGTCCGGCAGGACGTTTCTCATTCTTATCGTAGCCTAGGTGCGTCGTCAGTTCCGCATCCATCACACGTGTGATAAGTCGCTGCTTCAACTCAGCGAGTAAACCGCCGAGGCCAATTAAGTCCTCA
>Ga0302125_10000499_pt1 | contig 21208 bp, 18 predicted proteins | sample CB4_surface_MG_FD_203111 | JGI IMG/M metagenome (GOLD analysis project Ga0302125, IMG submission 203111) | Marine microbial communities from Western Arctic Ocean, Canada - CB4_surface | ecosystem: Environmental > Aquatic > Marine > Oceanic | place: Canada: Western Arctic Ocean | collected... | reverse complement strand
TAAATCCATTTATTAAGCCATATTTTAAAAAAATTATTTTGATGTATTCATTGTACGATCTATAAGTGTCATTAGATGCGACGCCATCTCCTTCAACCAATGTGATATGCATAAAGTGATTTATCAATTTTATTTTGTATGAATTTGCTCGATGATATAAATCAAAATCAGCTGCAATTTTATAATTAATGTTGTAAATATTTTCAGCTAAAAATTTTTGACTAAAAATCATTCCTTGATGAGATGTTGGCATTTTGTCTTTTTCTAATTTTACTGGGTATCTAACGATTTTCAGATTCCTCCAATGTTGTAAGTATGGAAAACAGACGATATCTAAAACCTTATTATCTAATTTATTAATTTCTGAAATTAATAAATTAGGATCAATTGCAACTTCATCACCCGAGTTTAAAAATAGAACAAACTCACCATGAGATAAATAAATTCCTTTATTCATTCCATGGTATATGCCGCTATCTCTCTCTGATTTGAATATTATATTTTTGTGTTTTTTAGCATAAGCTTTAACAATTAATTTTGTGTCATCAGTTGATGCCCCGTCAATAATAATATGCTCAAATAAATCGTTTTCGTAATAATTTTTAAGGCTCTCTATTGTCTTATTGAGTCTTTTTGAATCATTTCTAGTAACAGTAATTATGGTTAATAACATTATTGAATTTTTGGTTGAGTTGTTAAACCTACAAGATATGCAATTGTTAAAGCCACTAAAGCACCTAAAGCCCCATAAAAGGGGATTAAGAATGGCATAAGTATCCCACTAACTAAGATTTGCAGAGTATAGGTTTGAATTAATTTTTTCTTAAGTGATAGATTGTTAGTGATTGTTAAATTTGTATCGCAATACACCCTAACTAAAAAGTAGATGAGAGAAGCTAATGCGAGTGAATCGCTTATTTCCGTCTTGTTTGATATCAAATGCATATAACCTAGTTTATTAATTAATAGGATTAGTAAATAAACACCGATGACAGAGATCGAGCCTAAGATTATTGTATTACGTTTTATTTTTCGTAATTTATTTAGTGCATTGTCTGATTTAATAGTAGCGATCTTTTTACTTGCGTGAAGTAAAAAGGCGTAATAAACAATAAAGGATATGTAAAAAAATCTTGTTGTGACGTGGTAAGCAATAATTTCATTGCTATCTGCATATCGGGAAAGGAAAAAATAATCCATTCCTAATAAAACTGATGATAGGGCACTTACTGCAAAAAACCCAAAAGAACTTCTGCATAACTCAATTATGTTTATTTTTTTATTTTGCTTCTTAGCTACTTTAGTTACTTTCAACCCTAACCATATTAATACCGGGATTGATGTTGCTATTTGAGGTATTACGTAGACGATAATTGAATTTAGTTGGGATATATGATTCGTATGGCTATATATAAATAGACTAATGATAATAACGATTGATTGAATGAAAAGAAGTAGGTTGGATTGAGCCCCTTTTCTGATTATTAACAATATTCTGTGAAGAATTAAGTTGCTACTTGTTAAAATCAGAAGGCCTGCACCTACTGAAAAATTTGCTTTGTCGGATGCAGTGAAATTGCTCGCATTACCTAATAATAGGTGTGACGCTATATTTGTTTTCCAAACAATGATTCCAACTGCAATTACAACGATGTAATGGATTAAAGTGACTGAAATAATATGATTCAAAGATAACTTTTTTAAATTAAATTTGTTTTGTATTGTTTGAGATAATCCAAATTCAAACAATTGAAGCCATGAGAGATATCCTATTAGAAGAATAATGACAGATGCAGTTTCTGGGTTGTGATGTTTCAAAAAAATCGTGATTGCATAAACCTGTGCAATAGCTGAGGTAATGCGACTGACTAAGTTCAATGTCATGAACTTGAGAGCCCCTCTGTCTATTGATCCAGCGTTTAGATTAATTATTTTTTGTAACAAAATTTGTAATTCTCTTCGAATATAGACATATTATCTCATATTATGTTGATGAGAGTGCTCAATATACCTCATTACAGTATCTGCTTTGGACCATCGGCCTCTTTGCATAATCATGGGTAGGCTTGCACCTAAAACTAACAAGTCTTGTGCTGCGTCCACTCTCATTGAGTGCCCGCTAATATGCTTAACTATTGAGTTATTAATGCTTGATCTAGGCGCAATTGATTTATATATTCTATTGACCTGAGCAGAGCTAAGTTCGTCAGCAATTGTCCCTCCTCGCTTAATCCCCCTAAAAAGCTTCCCAGTTCCTATATTCGAAGCGTCGATCCAAGTTAGGAGTGCTTGTTGCGACGCATTACTTAAGTGTAGCCAATAACCTATTCCATCTTGATCTGTTTTACTGCGTTTTAGTTTAATTTTAAATGTCTTGTTTTTGGTATCAATGATAGCGTCATCTATATGGAGAGATACTAATTCGCTTCTCCGGCACATACTGTCATAAGCTGTTAGCAGGAGGGCTTCATCTCTCTGCCCTCTAAGACTGTTGTCAGTTGCATTGAGCATTTTCTTTAATAGCTCCGCATTAATGCCCAGTGCTTGCTTGGACTCTCGCCCTAGGGTTCGATGCATTCTACGCAGCTCTATCTTACGTTAGGATGATTAGCTGGGTCTGAATACCCATTTAATCGATGAATTGCTGATATTGATGCAACAGCAATACGAATACTTGCTGACTTTAGTTTTCCGTTTGATAGGTCCCCTATATAGCTTGCAACAATTTCTTGATCCGCAGGAAGGACTGTTACATATTCTTGATCACAAAATTCAATGAACCTTTCAAAGTTCGACTTGTAAGCCCGAATAGTTGCAGGAGCGTATGCGCCATCTATTTTTTTATTGTTTCAAACAGTATTTCTTTTGGTATGATGTTATTCATATCGGAAATCCTAATTAATATTTATATTTGATATTTTAAATATCAAAATGAAGATGAGCAGGTGATTAAAGCTGGTTTGAAAACTTGGGTTCAAGAGTATGAAATTGACATGACGACTAGTAAGCATGCTAATCGGACAGCAGAAACAGTAACGATACATTAGGATGTGTTTAGCATAATATGCAGAAAATTACGAAAGCAGTTTTTCCAGTAGCGGGGCTTGGTACCCGATTTTTACCCGCGACCAAAGCCAGCCCTAAAGAGATGTTGCCTATTGTTGATAAGCCGCTCATTCAATATGCCGCTGAAGAGGCGATTGCTGCTGGTGCGACCGAGCTTATTTTTATTACAGGTAAGCATAAGCGCTCGATAGAAGACCACTTTGATAAAGCTTATGAGTTAGAAGCCGAACTTGAGGCGCGCAATAAAATAGCCATTTTAGATGCAATACAAGATATTTTACCAAAAGGCGTCTCGTGTATTTATATTCGCCAAGCCGAGGCTTTGGGGCTTGGTCACGCGGTGTTATGTGCAAAACCGGTGGTGGGTAATGAGCCTTTTAGTGTGATTTTAGCGGACGATTTAATTGATGCACAAACCCCCGTCATGCAGCAAATGGTGGATCTTTATAACCAAAAAGGCTGTTCTATATTAGGGGTGGAGGATGTAGCGCCTGAAGACACAGCAATCTACGGCATCGTGGATGCTACTCCTGTTTCAGACACTATTTTAAATATTAATAGTATTGTTGAAAAACCAAAACCTGCTGAAGCGCCATCAAATTTAGCGGTGGTGGGACGTTATATTTTAACGTCAAAAATTTTTGATTGTTTGGAAAAAGTGCAGCCTGGCAGCGGTGGCGAAATTCAGCTTACCGATGGCATTGCCGCTTTATTAAATCATGAGCAGATTTTAAGTTATCGCTTTGCAGGTAAGCGCTATGATTGCGGTAGCAAGCTTGGCTTTATGCAAGCCAATGTGGAGCTCGCCTTAAAGCACCACGAAATTAGACATGATTTTAGGGCGTATTTGAAAACTTTAGCGGTTTAGTTTTTTTATTAACCTATGCATGCAAACCAAATTTTAGCTAACGCAGGTATCATTTATTCAAGTGATGCTATTGCAAACGCGATTCAAAAAATTGCCGATGATATTACGCTGTAACTCAAAGACACAGTCCTCGTGGTGATTTGTTTGATGAAAAAGGCCAATTTATAGAGGGTTATTATATTGTAGGGCTCTTAGCGGCGGCTTTTTTAGCTAAATACCCCGATGAAAAAATCATTCACGACCCGCGCTTAACTTGGAACACCATAGATATAGTGCAAAGCGTTAAGAGTGTAGCCATTATGAGTAAAACTGGGCACGCATTTATTAAAGAGCGTATGCGTAAAAAAAATGCCATTTATAGGGGTGAAATGAGCGCCCATTATTATTTTAGAGATTTTGCATACTGCGATAGCGGCATGATTCTTTGGTTATTGGTGTGCGAGTTAGTCTTAGGCACTGGTAAAACACTCTCAAGCTCGGTAGTCGCCAGCATACGTTAAACGCAGTGGATGCCAACAGTGCATGCTCGCCAAGTGGACACGGTTAATTCAACTACAGCAGAGCTGGTATCACAGTGAAATCGCCAAAGTTAGCCAGGTCTGCGCTTTAATCAACCAAGACCCTCAACTGAACACCATCGCTTGCTTGGTGGCCAAGCCCTCAATTCTACAAATCTTAAGTTGCTTTGCCTCTTGAGCGAGTCGAGGCGACGCCTCATTGACCATTTAGGGCTGCTGGGTTTATAGGTCACGCATTGGTCGATAACTTAATAGGTCAGGGCATCCAAGTGTTGGTGTATTGTTGATTGCACTATTCTTGATGCCTTCGATGGCTTATATCTTTAAGCCTAAATTTATCTTTAACGAAGACAGATAAGCAAACAGTATTAACATTGCCAATCAATTTAAAATACAGTCAATATTCGCTGGACAAAAGCGGTCTCATGATGATGTGTGTTCTTTCATATAGAGGGCAAGATATTGTGCTGAGGTATCAGTAAATTCAAGGCTCTTGTTTGTATCTAGCAGGTTTTCTGTCATTTCTTTCCCTAACTCTACGCCCCACTGATCAAAGGAGTTTATATTCCATATGCTGCCCTGGATAAAGGTTTTATGCTCATAAAGCGCTATTAACGCACCAAAACTTGAGGGCGTCAGCTCATCAATTAAAAGCATATTGGATGGATTGTTGCCTGGCTGTCTCTGATACATAGGTAGCTCTTCATTTGACCTTCCTATCATTAATGCAGATGACTGGGCAATTAGGTTACCTAATAGAAAATCATGATGTTTTTTATTACTCGTTTTATCGTTAATAAAGCCAATAAAATTTACAGGTATAAGATGGCTGCCTTGGTGCAATAGTTGGAAAAATGCATGCTGTGCATCTGACCCTGTCTTTCCCCACACTATTGGGCTTGTTGCGTATCCTAGTGGTTTATTGTTAAGGGAGACAGATTTCCCATTACTCTCCATTTCAAGCTGTTGAAGATATTCTGGAAACAGTGATAAACGCTCGCAGTAGGGGATAACTGCACACGTATGTGCATCTAGAAAATTGTTATTCCAGATACCTATTAGTGCGAGCATAACAGGCAAATTATGCTCGTAGGGGGCGGTATTGAAATGGATGTCCATTTCACGTGCACCGTCTAGCATATCAGTGAAATTGTCATGCCCTATATAAATAGACACTGATAACCCAATGCTAGACCATAAAGAGAATCGTCCGCCTACCCATTCCTCAAATTCAAGAATTCTTGAGGGATCAATGCCATATGACGCGGCTTTTTGTTTGCTCGCTGTTACAGCGATGACATGGGTGGAGGACTGTGGGTTTTTTAAGCCTAAAGATTTTTGCAGCCACTGCATGGTAGTGCTTGCATTCAGTATTGTTTCCAGTGTTGAAAATGACTTACTCGCAATAATTACAAGGGTAGTTTCTGGATCAAGTATGCTAGTAGTTGCTAATATTTCAGACCCATCGGCATTTGAAATAAAGTGTATGTTGATTGATTCATGCGCATGAGTCCGGAGAGCTTGGCAGGCCATTTTGGGTCCCAAATCAGAACCTCCAACGCCAATGTGTATAACATCTGTTATGGCCCTTCCTGTGGAGCCCAACCAAGTACCATTTCTGACTTTTGAGCTTATATCTTTGACCTTACTAAGGCTGTAGGCTATTTGCTCATAAATGGGCTTTCCTTCGCTTCTATAGTTATCTTTTTTATGCCCCCTTAGGGCCATATGAACCGCAGGTTTTTTTTCTGAGGTATTAATTTTTTCGCCAGCAAAAAAAGCAGTCGTATGATCTTTGAGTAAAGCCTGGTCTGCCAACGATAAAAGTGAGAGCAGCACCTCTTTGGTGATTAGATTTTTTGAATAATCTAGAAAAAAGTTTTTCTGTTTAATCGAAAAGTTGCTATTTCTCAGCTTATCTTCAGCAAATAAGGCCTCTATACGCTTTTTTTTCAACGATGATGCATGCTTTATTAGCTCTTGCCATGCGGGAAGAGTGGTAGGATTTACGTCAAAGTGATTATTTGCCAAGATTAAAACTCCAAACTGTCCGACATCATCAGAATAATTTTAGATCTAGAGTTTAAAGCAAAGATTGCAGGTTATCATTAATTTGAGGGTAATTGATGATTGGCACCTTAAAGTTCTTATTGGCCCATTAGGCTCAATGATTAAGTAGACTAATTATGTGGGTTGTAACCTTTCAGCTTGACTAAAAAGCCCTACTTTCTTATATTACGCGCCCTTGATGCACTCGTAGCTCAGCTGGATAGAGTACTCGGCTACGAACCGAGCGGTCGAAGGTTCGAATCCTTCCGAGTGCGCCATTCAAATAAAAAAGCTTGCCAGTAATGGTAAGCTTTTTTATTTTGATATGAAGGACCTAGTTTTAAGCTAAGTGGTTTATTTGAGTTTAATATGATCCATAATGTACTTAGTATAAGATATCATTTAGTTAATCGATTGTTTGCCTTAACGCACCCGTAGCTCAGCTGGATAGAGTACTCGGCTTCGAACCGAGCGGTCGAAGGTTCGAATCCTTCCGGGTGCGCCATCTTGTGAAGTAACCCCTGCCTTATTTATGCGAACCATAGAATATTACCTCTAAAATTTTTCGGTGGGTTTTTTTGAGTTTTATATGATCCCCAATATGTCTGGTATAAGATAGCCGAGAAATTTTTTGATTCTTTCGAGTGGAATCAATAAATAGTTAGTCGCACACAGCATGAGGTAAATTAATGGAGCGCTATTTCAAAGCAATAGACGAATTCTCATTACGATTCACTGATGGCGTCATCAGGTACCGTTGGACTGTCTTATTGCTTGCCATTCTCGTTACTGTTGGCTTTAGTAGGGGAATGGGTGGGCTGGAATTTGCCTCCAATTACCGCACTTTCTTTTCTGATGAAAACCCTGAGCTTTCTGCCTTTGAGGACTTGCAGGCCACATATACAAAAAATGACAATATCTTGTTTGTTGTTGAATCTATTTCAGATGTAGAAAAACAGACTGCATTCACAAGCTATACTTTGGATGCGGTGGAAAAGCTGACAGCAGAAGCCTGGAAAATACCCTATGCGATTCGCGTAGACTCCGTTACTAATTTTCAATATACCAAAGCAATTGGCGATGAGCTGATAGTTACAGATCTGGTTATTGATGCCAAAAATTTAACCCCATCTGAACTGCTTCTTCGTAAAGAAATATCCTTAAATGAGCCATTGTTAGTAAATAACCTAGTCACACCTTCAGGCGTTGTGACGGCTGTTAATGTTGTATTGCAGTACCCAGAAGCTAGCGTGCTAGAGGTACCTGAAGCGGTACTTGCGGCAAGAGAGCTGCGCGAACGTATAGAGGCAGAGTTTAGCGGAGTCAATATTTCTCTTACAGGCGTCTCAATGCTTAATAATGCTTTTTCAGAAGTAGGTTTACAGGATGCCGGAAGCCTCACTCCTTTAATGTTTTTGGTAATACTGACGATGTCATGGCTGATACTCAGGTTTTTTGCTGGAACTATTGTAATTTTCTTAGTAGTTGCCTTTTCTACTGTTGTAGGTATGGGTGCAGCAGGTTTTTTTGGCGTCAAACTCACACCGATATCCATGAGCGCCTCTACAGTGATACTTACCTTGGCAGTCGCAGACTCTATTCATATATTAATATCTCTTCGTGCTCTTATGCGAGAGGGGCTGACAAAATCTGAGGCAATATCAGAAGCTGTGCGTCTTAACTTTATGCCAGTTGCTATCACCTCGATCACCACAATTGTTGGCTTTCTTGCACTCAATTTTTCTGACTCGCCCCCTTTTTGGCATCTAGGCAACATCACGGCTGTAGGTATTTTAGCAGCCTGGCTGTTTTCTATTACGCTGCTTCCGGCAATGATCAGCTTGTTACCGGTGAACATAAAAATGACTAAAGAGACAGAATGGACACAAAGAGTGATGGGCTCGTTAGCTGATTTTGTGATATCAAATTTCCGAAAAATATTGGTTGTCTCAAGCCTGGTGGTACTTGTTTTTTCTGGGTTCATACCGACGATTTCATTCAATGATCAATGGGTGGAATATTTTGATACAAGTATCGAGTTTCGTAGGGAGTCAGACCAGGCGCTTAAGAACTTTGGTTTGTATCCTATTGAGTTCTCTGTTCCTGCACTAAATACTGGGGGCGTTAGTGAGCCCGAGTACCTAAATTATCTTGAAGAGTTCACTGATTTTCTGAGCACGCAACCTGAAGTTCTTCACGTCTACTCTATCACTGATGTCATGAAGCGTTTAAACAAAAATATGCATGGCGATGATGAGGATTTTTATCGCATACCCGATAGTCGTGAGCTGTCTGCCCAGTACTTATTGTTATATGAGCTATCTTTGCCTTATGGGCTTGATTTAAATGATCGTATAAATGTTGATAAGTCTGCAACTCGAGTCACAGCTATGCTACAAAAAGCCAGTACTAGCGAGACAAAAAATTTCTTAGACAGTTCTCGTAAATGGATGGCTCAAAATTTGCCAGAATATATGCAGTCTCAACCTACTAGTGCACAAGTTATGTTTACCTATATTACAGAACGCAATATACATAACATGATATTTGGGACTGGCGTCGCAATTCTAGCCATAGCCCTGATTATGATGATTGCACTGAGGAGTTTGCGATTAGGATTATTGAGCATGATGCCTAATACTTTGCCGCTACTGATGACCTTTGGTGCTTGGGCGTTACTTTTTGGGGAAGTGGGGTTCTCTGTTGCCACCGTGGCCTCTATTTCTTTGGGAATTATTGTTGATGACACTGTGCATTTCCTGTCTAAATATGTTCGCGCTAAAAATGAAAAAGGCCTCTCTGTAGAAGAGTCCATTCGTTATGCATTTTCTAGTGTTGGTATGGCCATTGTTGTTAATACGATCATTTTGATAAGCGGCTTTCTTGTTTTGACTGCTTCAGCCTTTAAGATGAATGTTGATCTGGGGCTAATGACGATTTTTTCAATATTGTTCGCTCTGCTGCTTGATTTTCTATTGCTGCCAGCTCTCCTCTTGGTTATTGATAGAGAAAAAACGGCTGACCCATAGTCAAATTATACTTGTATTGGGCGATATCAGTGCTGACGCAAATCATTGAGAGGTGCTAAAGTGAATTTAATCAAAAAATATATTGTAGACATCAGGCTGATAGTTTTTATCAGTGCCCTTCTGGGGATACAGCTAGATATAGATACCGTTCTAGCAGAAAGTCTCGAGGAAAAAGGCTTCAGTCTTGCTGCAAGATCTGATAGATCTGATCGAGGCTTTGGCGATAGCGAGACTGAGATGACCATGATTTTGCGTAATGCCGCAGGTAAGTCAGCATCTAGAACTTTGCGATTCACAACACTTGAGGTGCCCGATGAGTCTATTGGGGACAAAAGCTTAATATTGTTTTCCACCCCAAGAGATATAGAAGGCACCGCACTGCTTTCTCACGCCAAAATGCTGGCACCAGATAATCAGTGGCTTTATCTTCCGGCCTTAAAAAGGGTGAAGAGAATTTCTTCAAAGAATAAGTCTGGTCCATTTGTCGGTTCTGAGTTCGCATTCGAAGATTTTACTGCCAGTGAGCTAAATAAATTTAAATATAGCTATCTAAAACAAGAGGTATGTGAAAATCTAACATGTGATGTCATTGAGCGCACTCCTCTTTATGATAATTCTGGATATACCAAGCAAATAGCATGGGTTGATAGCACTGACTATCAGCTTCGAAAAATAGAATTTTATGACCGTAAAGGGAGCCTATTAAAAGAGCTTATTTTTGAAGATTATCGTATATATGAAGAAAAATATTGGCGACCTCATCGCTTGGTAATGAAAAATTTGCAGACAAAAAAAAGTAGTGACTTAGTCTATGGCGAGTATAAATTTAAAGTTGGCTTGACTGATATTGATTTTGTTAAAGGTCGACTCCCTGGACTGAGGTAGACCGCTTGAAAGATTCTTCTTGCCTGATATTAAAATTTTTGTTGCTCGGTCTCATCGGACTCTATGCCTTGATAGGCACAGATAACACTATTGCTGACAACCAAGAGTTAGACATTAGAGGTAACGTTGCGTTTCAGCTTCGAGGTTTTACTCAAGATGCGCTATGGGCAGATCAAAATTCTAGCGATGTTGAATCTTCAATTTCTGGTGAATGGGAGGTGCGCTGGCGTAGTGAAGATAATAGCCAGCGCGTATCCTTCATACCCTTTGCTCGATGGGATGAAAATGATGACAAACGCTCTCATTTCGACCTAAGAGAAGCTTATTGGGCCTACAAAAACGGAGAAATAGAACTTCTTTTTGGGGTCAATAGAATTTTTTGGGGTGTTACTGAATCTGTGCACCTTGTGGATGTTATCAATCAAACAGACTTAGTCGAAGATCTTGACCAGGAAGATAAACTTGGGCAGCCAATGATCAGCTTGGCACTTCAAAAAGACTGGGGGCTGCTCAGTTTTTATTTGCTGCCTTATTTTCGTGAGCGATCTTTTCCTGGGGTAAATGGTCGTTTACGAGCTGCATCTCCTGTCGATGCTGATAACGCTAAATATGAATCAGGAAATAAAAGAAAGCATCTTGATTTTGCTTTGCGATACAGTCATTACTTCGGTGATATAGACTTGGGGTTGCACTACTTTAATGGAACAAATCGAGATCCTAGGCTAGGGGTGGGTGCTAATAATTCAGATGTAGTTCTCAACTATGATCAAATTGAACAGATTGGGCTTGACCTGCAGTACACCAGGGGTTCTTGGCTCTGGAAGTTGGAGTCTTTTGTTCGAGATGGATATGAGGAGTCATTTTTTGCTAGCATAGCAGGATTTGAGTATACCTTTTATCAGGTTTTTGAAGGCGCAGGTGATGTTGGGGTGCTTTTGGAGTATCAGTATGACAATCGCTCTTCTTACGAAGCAGCTACTAGTGCTGATAATGATGTCTTTATAGGTGCTAGGTGGGTACTAAATAATATGCAAGATGGATCAATTCTAGCTGGAGTTGTCGTTGATAATAAAACGTCAGAAGCTTTTTATAGCATTGAGGCAGAGAGTCGTCTTAAAGAAGACGTCGTGTTAGAGCTACAGGTAAGATTAATAGCGCATTCAGAGCCAGGCGAGTCGTTCCATCCATTTAGCAGAGATAATTACATTCAATTACAGATTAACCGATTCTTTTAAAGAGTTATTCTTTAGGACATAAGAAGCCGAGATAATAGTGAAAAAAATTGCAATATTTTTTGGAAGTGATGATGGAAACACTGAATCTACAGCCTATCGCATTGCACGAAGGCTTGGAGAAGAAGTAGTTGATGTCCATGACATTGGAGAAGTTACCCAACTAAATTTTCTTGATTACGACAAGTTAATCCTTGGTATTCCTACTTGGGATTTTGGTCAAATTCAATCAGATTGGGAAGAGTTTTGGGATGATATAGAGGCCGTAGATTTTTCTGGCAAGACTGTGGCATTTGTTGGTCTCGGTGATCAGTTTGGTTACGCTGATTTTTTCTTGGATGCCATGGGTTTACTTTATGAGGTGGTTAGCAAAACAGCAGCCCATATAGTGGGTTATTGGCCCACAGATGGCTATGATTACTCTGCCTCAAAAGCAGAAATCAAGCTAAAGAATCATGCTGGAAGACATTTTGTGGGATTGGCGCTTGATGAAGATCAGCAGTCGGAGCTGTCTTCTGACCGACTTAACCGATGGTGTTTGCAAATACATGCTGAGTTTAATCTCCACTCAAATTTTGCTGAGATCAATGACTAGTTATTCACTCTTGCTCTCAGTTTTCGGCGATGAATACTGCCCTCATTGGGGCTGGATGGCCCTCTATTGTTAGCTTGGGGTTATCTGGGTCTAAAAAATTTACTAGAGATTCAAACTGCATCCAGTCTGACGACCTCTGTTCTTGGAGGCTTGTGGTAGAAACATCCACCATCCGAGCGTTCTTGAACTGACACTGCTTCATCCAGGATAACATTGTTTCCTCACTGGGCAGCGACCAAACGTTAGCCATCTTGGCATAACGACCTTTGGGAACGAATACATCGCCAGCCCCGCCATTTATTATTAGAGTCTCAATCACAACCTGGCCTCCAGGTCGAAGTAGATTTTGCAATTCACCTAGATGATCAATGGGAGATCGGCGGTGGTACAGTACCCCCATAGAAAAAACTGTATCAAAGAATTTTAGTGCAGCGGGCATGTGTTCAATGCCAACTGGCAGGACATCAACAGGGAGCCCTGCAGCAGGTTTATTTTGATTCATGGCTTGATTGATGAAATGCTTGATGGCGTAAAATTGGTAAACAAACTTGACGGATGGATCAATACCTATGACTCTTTTGGCACCTTCACCCTGCATTCTCAAACAGTGATAGCCATTTCCGCATCCCACATCTAGTATCAGACGGTCTGCAAGTGGAGAAATGTGAGGCAGCACTCGGTTCCATTTCCAATCTGAGCGCCATTCCGTATCGATATCAAGACCGCACAGATAAAAAGGTCCTTTTCGCCATGGGTGGAGGCCCATGAGTTGCGTTCTGAGACGGGTAAGCGTTTCGTCATTACAATCTTTAGGACTCCCTATTAGCACACCATTTTTTAAATCTACTGTAGAGGGGGTAATCTGAGGAAGGTTTTTGAGGGCTAGCTCCCAAGCCGGCATATCACCCCAACGTCCCGTTGACATAGTTTTTTCAATTTGCTCGGGGAGTATTTTTGCCCAAGAAGATAAAGGCCCCTTAGAAATTACATCAATAAAGCTTGAAAAATTGATGATTGATTGTTTGGGGAGGTTCATATTTTTAATTATTGTGAGCAGTTTGCAAATGTTTTTTGAGCAACAAACAAATATCTTCAGGAATAGGGCAGCTGCATTCTTGAGTATAATTGAACCAGACTAGAACAGCCTCTCCTTTAGCAACCAAAGAGCTATCTTGCCAGGCCTCATGAGAGACCGTGAAAGACTTATGACCTATTCTTGCAATATAGGTATTAATGGAAACCGTGCTCCCGTATTGAGTTTGGCGGATGAAGTCTACGTCAATGCGGGCGATCACCATGGGCCAGTCATTATGAGTTAGCGTTGGATGGACCAGTTTAAATATGTCTTGTCGAGCGACCTCAAACCACACCGGAAATACAGTGTTATTGATATGGCCTAAAATGTCTGTTTCCGAAAAACGAGGTTCTAGTGTTGTTTGAAACATACATGGCCTCCTAAAGAGTCATTAATGAAAGGTTTAATGTATCTGCGACACCAGAGTTCTCGTTGCTGCCAATTACCGCGATGCTGGCACTTTCTTTTTTGAGATACCTGTCTGCAACTCTCTGCAAATCCTCTAAGGTTACTTCTCGGACTTGGTTTCTGAACAGCTCTAAAACTTCTCGGTTTCTACCATAAAGTTCGGCATGAAAGGCATGTTTAATTTCCCCAGCAGGAGAGGATGGTTTATCAATAGAGCTAATGACCCCCAGAATTGATTCTTCTACTTGAATCCGTTCATGTTTTTCATTTTGCAACCAATCCAAAGACAGATCAAAGTCATCCAATGTGGCTGCTAGGCGAGGATCCCTGTAAGAAAAGAATTTAAAAGTTGCGGTAGTATTGTCTTGTGTGGCTCCACCACCATAAGCACCGCCTTGCTCTCGAATCGTTCTATGTAAATATCCGTTGCGAAGAAACTCACCTAATACTTGAAGGGCGGCGGCATCTGGGTGGGCTACAGAAACAGTTGAGTAAGATTTGGCACAGAAATTAACTTGTGTATTTAGTTTCCAAAATTCTGAGACACGGCAAGTCGTATGAGTAGGACTAAAGGCCTCGAAGCCCAATTTTTTTAATTCCGCAAAACAGGGATTGCTTTCTAAGCCCTTATAGTCAAGCTTGTCAGTCTCTCCTATCAATAAATACTTTCGTGGAGCGGTCAATATTAGTCTATGCAACTCAGTTAGCTGTTCTCCAAGCCCAAGTAAGTTCTGGCTGTTTTTTAAAGAGGCATCTAGTTGTTTGATATGCCGGATTGATTCCAGGCCTCCCCACTGGTGGGCTAGCTTTGCTCCTGGCGTTGCTCCGCGTGAAGCTGCAGTCATAGCTAACCGATGACCAACACCGGTAATACTCGATTCCTGTCGTGCCTGAGTTTGCGCAATTAACTCTTGGATTCGGGATAATTCATCAAATCTCGGCTCCTCTATCGTTGCCTGCATCAAGTCCGTCAACTTGGATTGATTTTTTGCTAGACCTTTAGTTGAGAGAATCAAGTGGCCTGATAATGATTGTGCATCATGAGGAAGTCCTTTGGCGCTCAAAAATCCGCTGACCCCTCCGCTGATTTGAGATTGCCAGCGTTGCGTATCAAGGTAGTTTTTATCACCAACACCTAGCTCAGTAAGACCATGGCTATAGATCGGTAGAAGATTGATCTGCTCTTCGGTTAACTTGGGCAGCTGAATAATTGCTTGCTGGTACACAAGACCATTGGTTCCAGTATTGTAAATATTAAGCAGTGGTGATCCTTGATGTTTTTTTGAAGCGGTAGAGCGCGACATTTTTTTTGGGATGTCTTTTAATCCAACTTTGGGCAGTACTGATTCATCATCCTGTTGCTGTTGGCGCACACTTAATTGCATCGATTTATTGACCACAGCTTGCTTGCCGGGTTCATCTAGGCTTTCTTTTATGGCAGCCAAACGTTCAGCTTCAAGGGCTTCTGTCTTTTTTGATAACTGGGTGTCGGGGGCCAAGGTAAGTCTGACTCTATGGGTATTCTCTAAAAGAAGCCGACGAACAAGCTGCTTGATATAATCAGGATTTTGAATGTTACGTTGTAGTTTTTGCAGGGTTGAGTCAATATCCAGCAAGGCAATTGGGTCGCCTCTATGTGTTGCATTTGTTAGAGCCGTCAATATAAGCTGCAAACCATAAGGGTACCCATCACCGCCAATTTCACGCTGACCGAGTTCCAGTTGGTGTAACGATGCTTCTGCTTCTTCTTTGGGCACGCCATTCTCTGCTACATCTCTCAATACGCCCATCACCAAATCTTCTAGTGCATCTGCATGTTTTGGCTCGCTGCCTTCAATGCCGCAGACAAAACAAAGTTCTCGTTGCGAGTCATCAAGGCCGCACAATGGGGAGGGTGACAGTCCTATGTTGTTGGTCTCGAGAGCCTTTTGTAAAGGCGAGGCGCTATTGTCCAATAAAATGCTGGACAGTAGCTGAGCCTCCATATTTTCTTCAAGATTAGTAGTGTTTCCAAGCAGCCAGCTTATTATGATATGAGTCTTATTTTTTATGCCTTCTTCTCCATCGAAGGCGTAGTTTTCTTGAATGGCGACAGGCTTAGAGTAACGTTTTTCATCTGGGACAGAAATTTTTATGTCTAGTGGCTCGAATCTATGCAGTACTTTATCTTCAAAGTTAGTCTGCAGTTCATCTACAGGAATGTCCCCAAAGGTCATAAATATAGCATTAGAAGGATGGTAGTGAGTTTTGTAAAAGGCTTTTAATTGATCATGGGTAAGATCTGGAATGCACTCTGGAGCGCCGCCGCTATTAAATTGGTAAGTAGTTGTAGGGTAAAGATATTTACAAAGCGTGTGCCATAAAATAGAGGTAATTGAGCTCATGGCACCTTTCATTTCATTAAACACGACGCCTTTAAAAACAAGCTCTGACTCAGTATTATTTGGGTCTTTAAATTCTATGCGATGACCCTCTTGTGCAAAATCCAGTTCATTTAACCGAGAAAAGAAGACGGCATCCAGGTATACGTCTAGCAGGTTGTTGAAATCCTTCTTGTTTTGACTTGCGAATGGGTATGCTGTCCAGTCAGAGCTAGTAAAGGCATTCATAAAAGTATTTAGAGATCGACGCACCATCATAAAAAATGGATCGCGTACTTGATATTTTTCACTGCCGCATAGTGCCGTGTGCTCTAAGACATGAGCAATTCCAGTAGAGTCTGTGGGTACAGTTCTGAGTGCCACTAAAAATACGTTCTCGGTATTTTCTGCTGCTATATGGATGTGTTGGGCGCCTGTTTTACTATGCCGATATTCAGATACTTCGATATTAAGAGAATCAATGCGCTCTTTGCGCAACAACTCAAAGGCAGTACATGTTGCTAGACTCGCATGTGCGCTCATAAAAGACCTAAATAATTGGGTGTATTGAACATAGTGAGTATTCTACATGTGGAGACGCTGTCTAGCTATTTTAAAAAGAGATGGAGCTAGAATTTTTTGAGAGAAAGTAATTCTATAGCTTACCTTTTTTTATATCTCGAATAATAAAGCGACCTGGATGTATTGCTTGCCGTAAATCTAGCTCTAAGGGCGGAACCTCTCCGCATATTTGACTGGCAACAAGATCGGCACATATTGGAGCGTAGCTTAGCCCTCGTGATCCATGACCGATGTTTAGGTACAATCCTTCCCAGCAGGATCCTGGGATAGGTATATGCGCACGCCCTGCCTCCCTCATCAATTTGTAATTTATGACATAGTCATTGAGTCTAGGTGCCGGTCCCGCAATAGGCAAAAAATCAGGCGTAGTGCATCGAAATGAAGCTCTGCCATTAAGTGTAGTTACATCGATTTCTTCAAAATTTTGCACTAATGCCGGATCTATCATTTCTAGTTGATTAATGTTGGCTTTATGGTCTTCTATGCGAGTATCTGTTTCATTTTCATTTAAATTGTAAGTTGCTCCCAGGGTATGCGTTCCATCCAGCACTGGAAGCATATAACCTTTGCCACAGAGAATAGTTTTAAGTGATGAGCTTCTTGTCGTTGGGGGCGTCATTGTAGTTTGCCCTCGAACCTTATTTATAGGGAGATGAGCTGTCTGGTTAAACTTACTACTGTTGAATGCGCAAGCAATAATCATGACTGGAGCAGATGCTATGACTCTGTTTTCGTGATCCAATGCGTTCCAAGACTGACAATCTTCTTCTGGCTCACTTCTTAGATTAATGTCCTTAACTTCTGCTTTGTGGACTGTAATCAGCCGGTGTTTTATGAGGGACTCGCATGCTTTTGGAGGGCATATCCATCCAAGCTTAGGGAAAAATAACCCGAGTCTGTTCACTAAAGGCAGCCCAGCTTGCCGATCAAGCACCCTATCTTTAAGTAGCTGAACAAAACTACTAGGAAATAGAGAGGCTATTTTCTTAAAATTTTTCTTATCATGGGTCGATTTTGGTAAAATCAATACCCCGCATCTATCTCCTAAATAGTGACTTACGTCGCTATCGAGGAGATTATTGTAATATCTGCTAGCGGCAAGTAAGGCTGTGACTCCAAAACGAGAAATCTGTGAAATACTTGAAGAAAGCTTAGGGTAGAGAATCCCTTGTGGGTTCCCAGAGGCCTCTTGCCCTATTTTTTCATGACGCTCTATCAAGATTACAGAAATTCCTCGCTCTGCTAATGATCGAGCCGTAGAGCAGCCTGCAATCCCTCCACCTATAACGATAGCTGTTTTTGGTTTTTTTGCCTCCGGTGTTAGATACCAAGGAGCTTTATGTGGTGAATGAAACCGAGAAGGAACCCAGCTTTCTTTGGATATATGTAGCAAGATGGGACTTTTAAATATACCCACCAGTGTATTATTTATACAACTAAGCTTCGGTGTGATTCCGATAGAAAAACCAACTTTTTCTAGCCTCTGCCTTATAATCTCTTCGGAGGTAGAAGCAATAATAGTAGTACCCAGTCGGCTCAGATCAGCGATTACCTTGAGGAGCTTAATTGACCACATGTGTTTATTTTTAGTGGGAGAGAATCCATCTAAAAACCATGTATCGAAAACAGGATTATTTTGCCGTTCAAAAAATGGGTGGTCGCTATTTTTGATTGATGAAAGCATATCGTATCCGTCACCATACATGAGAGTTAAGACTATGCGCTTCTTTGCCAGGTATAGTTTATGGATTCCAGAAATTGGAGGTGGGTAGACGTCAAGTAGTTCTTGCCCTAACTCAAAAAGTTCCGGTACTAAGGATAAAATTCGCTTTAAGTCTTCTTTTGATAAAGGAAATTTTTCCACAGAGACAAAATGAAGGATTTTTTTATTTTTTTGCGTATCACAATATTCCAGCCATGCTTTTGCCGTTATTAGAAAATTTAATCCAGCCCCAAATCCTGTTTCACCGATAGAGAATAAATCTTTATTGTGTGATTTCCATTGGGCTATGAGAGGGCTCTGCTCTAAAAAGGTATGTCGGATTTTCTTGATACCAGCATAGCCATCAAAATATAGGCTATCAAATAACAAAGAGGTAGCACTTATGCTGTTGCTCCAGGTAAGTTCTGCTTCGAGTGCAGTAATTTTTTTGGGATGCATGATCGCTTGCTCAGGCAAGATTAAATTTTAATAGATTGATGGAGGTTAGTTTTTAGTTGGAATTCCTTGTAAACTTGTGCACACCAGCTGGAAATACGCTTATCTGTTAGTTCGAACTGATTCTCATCATCTATTGCCAGACCGACAAAATATTGCTGGTCTGCAGTCATAGCCTTGGATTGATTAAATTTAAATTCTGATACAGGCCAATAACCTACAGTTATGGCACCTTGAGCACAGACTTTTGCCCACAAATAACCCATAGCATCAAGGAACCATTCTGGGTAGCCTATTTGATCACCTAGGCCAAATAGCGCGATAGTCTTATCACTTAGATTTAGAGTATCAATTTCATCCCACACCTTCTCCCAATCCTCCTGAAGCTCACCATAATCCCAGGTGGGTATTCCTATGATTAGGTAGTCATACAATTCCATAGACGAAATAGGCTCCTCGGTAATGTTATAAAGGTCTACTGTAGTTTTATTGTTATCTGATCTGTTCAGGTTAGCTGCTATTTTTTCAGCAACCATTTCTGTATAGCAGGTCGAAGTACCGTAAAACAAACCAATAGTCATATGATTATTGTTGATGGCGGGGCTAATCTTCAGCGGACTCGTCATGGTTCTTTCCCCTTTGGGCAATTTTTACTAGATAGCACCTTGAAAATCTAACTGTCGCCATGCTTCGTAAACAACCAATGCGACAGTATTGGATAAGTTAAGACTTCGACTTTTTGGCTGCATAGGGACACGCAGTATGTGCTCTAACGGCAGATCTTCGCGAAATTCTTGTGTTAGGCCTCTTGTCTCTGGACCAAATACCAAAGTATCCCCAGCTTTGAATTTTACACTGGTATAGCAAGTCGAACCTTTTGTGCTGATCGCAAATATTCGCTCAGGAGCCTGATTCTTTATAAACTCAAACCAGCTGGAATGTATTTTGGCCTCTTGCCATTCGGCATAGTCTAGGCCTGCGCGCCTGAGACGTTTATCGTCTAGCTCAAAACCCAGAGGCTCAATTAAATGAAGCGCAAAGCCTGTATTGGCTGAGAGTCTGATAATGTTACCAGTATTTGGCGGAATTTCAGGTTCAAATAAAACTATGTTTAGCATGATTTTCGGAGTTATGTGGTTATTAGTGCGGTACACATGTTGCTTTTCTACGGTATTGTGCGGCTTGAGTGGAAAATAGCCATGCCGCTAATTTTATTGCTATATTATACGGAATCATGAGCTAGTAGCATTATTTATTAAGCACCAGAGGTATTTGTGGATAAATATAGCAAGGAAGGCGGTATGGATCATTACAAGGATCACCATAGACCAGACCTGATTGCACAAAGACTTGATGAAGGCCCTGATTCTTTTTACGTTAAGGAGTTCATATATGGGTCAGTGGATGGCGCTGTTACAACATTTGCTATTGTTGCTGGTGTCGCAGGTGCCGGGATGTCAGCAGAAGTTATTATTATACTGGGTTTGGCTAACTTGCTAGCAGACGGGTTTAGTATGGCTGCCAGTAATTTTCTAGGGGTTCGCGCAGAAAATCAGCATCGAGCCAAAATTCGTCAGATAGAATATGATGAAATAGATAGGCACCCTGAAGGGGAGAAAGAAGAAGTCAGGCAAATTTTTGCTAGAAAAGGGTTTGAGGGGCAGCTGTTGGAAGATACAGTTAAAGTGATAACTTCTGACAAAGAAGCCTGGGTAAATACTATGCTTCAGGATGAGCACGGGATGTCTTTACAGGCCCATGATCCTATAAAGTCTGGCCTTGCAACCTTCAGTGCTTTTTGTTTGGTTGGCTTTATTCCGTTAATAACCTATGTCACTAACTGGATGTCCCCTGGCCTTATTGATGACGCCTTTGGCTGGGCTGCCTTTATGACAGGTATTGCATTTTTCTGGGTGGGCGCACTAAAAGGAAGATTTGTATCACACTATTGGTTACTTTCTGGCATGGAAACAGTTGCTGTTGGCGGTATTGCTGCTGCTATGGCTTACGGAGTGGGGTCAATTTTGAAAAATTTGCTAGGTTAACGTAGCCATTAGCAGTCTTTAAGACTAGGCTAATCACTCAATACTTCTAATTCCACTATCAAATCATCAGATAATAATTCTAGCTCATATCGAAGCTCTTCTCTTTGGATGTTCGAATTTAAAAAGCTAATGACTGCAGAGGCTTTGAATAAAGTTTCTGAACTCATAGGTGCATCCTCGCAATTTGTACAGAGCTCTTCTACATTGACATCAAGTCGAGTCAGTATTGATGAGAGTTCGCCGATAATTCCAGGCCTATCGTTACCTACCAAGGTTAATAATAAATGCTCACCTAGTTCTTGATCACTCTCGGTAGTTGGTTCCGCTATAATCTTAAT
>Ga0302125_10000492_pt1 | contig 21459 bp, 18 predicted proteins | sample CB4_surface_MG_FD_203111 | JGI IMG/M metagenome (GOLD analysis project Ga0302125, IMG submission 203111) | Marine microbial communities from Western Arctic Ocean, Canada - CB4_surface | ecosystem: Environmental > Aquatic > Marine > Oceanic | place: Canada: Western Arctic Ocean | collected... | reverse complement strand
GCTCTTTGTAGTCGATCATTCCGCCTAAAAAAAAACCTCAGTCGTATCACTGAGGTTTTTGAAAGTTTATTTTTTTCTGGGTGATCGCTCGCTGCGCCAGTTCTCGCGGTGCTTTCGAATCCAGTCGAGCAGGGCGCGTTCGAAACCGATATCTTTACCCTTTTTTTCCGATTCAATCCATTTGTGACGAAGGATTTCTTCGCGCTCTGCGAGGAACTCTTGATACAAGCTAGAACGCTCTGCGAAGCCTTTGGAGGGCTTCGCGTCCGTGGTGGTGGGTGACATGTCTTTTTTATCCTTACTCATTACAGGCAAATTGCCTTTGGGGTGAACGCTATGACTTGATACTTAGTGACAAGGCTTTCGGTGGCTAGTTCAAAATCAAAACAATGCAGTTTTAACCAGATACTATGAGTTCAATTGTTCGATGATCTGGCGGGCGACTTTGAAGAATTCTTTCGCTGCCACTGATTCGGGCTCGCTGACGACAATCGGAATGCCGTTGTCGCAGCCGATACGAATCGAGGGGTCGATTGGTATTTCGCCCAAAAGTGGCGTGCCGAGGCTGTTTGCAGTACTTGCGCCGCCACCTTTACCAAATAACTGCTGGCGTGTGCCATCAGCATTTTCGAGGTAGCTCATGTTTTCGACTACGCCGAGATAGGGCACGTTGACCTTTTCAAACATGCGTGCGCCGCGGCGAGCCACATTGGATGCCGCCGGTTGAGGCGTCGTCACGATCACTGCACCGTCGAGCGGGATGGTTTGCACTAAAGAGAGCTGTGCATCGCCAGTGCCTGGTGGCAGATCGACGACGAGGATTTCTAATTCACCCCAATTCACGTTTTGCGCGAACTGTTGAATGGTCTTCATTATCATTGGGCCACGCCAGACGACTGGAGTGTCCTCGTCTACGAGGAAGCCCATGGACATGGTGCGGACGCCAAAGTTTTCCAGCGGCACGATCAGGTCGTTCTCGATTTCGGGGCGTCCGGAGGCACCGAGCATCAGAGGAATGGAGGGGCCGTAAATGTCGCAATCCATGATGCCGACGCCGGCTTTGCCGTCTGCTTGAAGCAACTGTTGTAGTGCGCAGGCGAGGTTCACAGTGACGGTGGACTTGCCCACGCCACCCTTACCACTGGCAACTGCGATGGCGTATTTCACCTTCTGCATCGCTGCGCTGTTAGTCGGAGTGCTACCGTTGGCTCCACCAGTCGGGCTGGGTTGATTTTTTGGCTGGGAAATTTCCATGCGGACTTTGACGTCCTGTATGCCATCGAGCACGCCCACTGCTGACTTGATGTCGGCCGCAATTTGCTCAGGGATTTTCGTGTCCGCGGTCGTGATTTCGACGCCGATCATGGCTTCGCCATCTTTTAGTTCGACCTCTCTGACGAGGCCGAAGGAGATGATGTCACGGCTAAACCCTGGGAATTTGACCGTCTTAAGAGCTGCTTTGATGCTTTCTGTGTCCACTGTATGTTTTGGTTGAAGAAAATCGATCAGAGTGAAACTCTCTGGCTGCGACTCAACACGAATCGAAAAAATATTCGCGAAAGAGTGGTTTTTTTTGAGAATGAGCAGCCAGATCTCCGTCCCACCTTATTAAAAAAGCGTAGCTTCTGAACCTTGCTGCGTGTCCGAATGATTAAATAAATATTTGTTGAAGTGGATTTGCGTTTGCGGTTCTTGCTAGCCTGCGACTATTTATTACATATGCGCATGTTTCATCATCTTTTGTTTCTTATTGCTTCGTTTTCTCTGCTGACGACTGCCGTTTCGGCGCAGGTGATTGATATCGGCGATGCTGTTCGCCAAGGTGAGGGTCGTTTGGGGATCGCAGTCGACAGCACAGATGCGGCGCTTGCGAAGTTGGCACGACGGGCGTTTGCTTTGCATGGCGGTTATACGGTGACGACCGCAGCGAAGTCGGCTTACACCTTTCAAATCGAGCGTGCCAGTGGCTCGTCGGTGACCCTCACGATTGGCTCTGGTCAGCCTGCGCAGGAACAGTTGCGCCGCGTGGTGCCTGGGCGCGACTTGCAAAACGCCACCCTTCGCGCCTGCGATCTGGCGGTTGAGGCAACTTTGCATGTAAAGGGGTTCTTTGCGGGCAAGCTGGTTTTTATTGGTAAGCAGCGTGGAGTGTCCGAGGTATATACGAGTGACTTGTTGTTTAATCGTGTGCGTCCGTTAACTGCGGATCGTGCGTTGGCGACTGGACCTAATTGGTCGCCAGATGGCACCAAACTGCTCTACACGACTTATTATAAAACAGGTTTTCCCGATATTTATATGATCGATCTGCAGAGTGGTCGTAAGATCCCTGTAGCGACATATAAAGGCACGAATTCTGGCGGCGAGTATAGCCCGAATGGGCGGAGTATAGCGATGTCGCTCACGAGTGCCGGTAACGCAGAGATTTTTGTGACTGAATCGATCGACAAGAAGCCGCGCCGTTTGACGACCAATAAAAGCTTAGAAACGTCGCCGACATGGTCTCCGGATGGTCGCCGTTTGGCCTTTACTTCGGATGCACGTGGCAAGCCTCAGATTTATGAGATGTCTGCCAATGGTGGACCGATGCGTCGCATCCCGACCAATGTCAGTAGCTATTGCTCCGAGCCGACATGGAACCCTATTAAAGAGAACTTGATCGCCTTTACTGCCGCGGTGAGCGGTGGTTTTCAAATCGCGTTGTATGATTTTAAGACTCGTTCGAGCCAGATTCTGACCACCGTGTCACAGTCTGCGGTCGAGCCAACATGGATGAATGATGGTCGTCATTTGGTGTTCACACAGCGTCAAAACGGGCGAATGCGCCTGATGTTGCTGGATACTGAAACCAAAAAAGTTAGTTCGCTGCATGTGCCAGACTTTGGTGATGCCTCCTCAGCTAGTTTCGCGTATTAATTTGTAATACCGAAAAGTTGTCACAATCGGTTGTTGAAGGTCTCTGACTCAGTGGCGTCTGCGCTTGCGCAGGCCAATTTGAGCGGCTTGTTTATCTTCGGACCGCGGCAAGCGACGACATCACGTAAGAATTTTCGCAATGTCACTAAGTTACTTATGTGGTAAAACAGTGACGTTGCTTTTCGGTTAAAACCCGTCCTATCTTGTCGGCATGAATTGGAAAAAAGTCCGCGAGTTTGAAGAGATAATTTATGAAAAGTGCGATGGTGTTGCGAAGGTGACGATCAACCGCCCGCATCGTCGCAACGCATTTACGCCGGATACGGTATCCGAAATGATCGAGGCCTTCACAGATGCGCGTGAAGACACGTCAGTCGGTGTCGTGCTGCTGACAGGATTTAACCCACAGACCGACGGTAAGTTCGCATTCTGTGCGGGCGGCGATCAAAAGATTCGCGGCCATAAAGAGGGCGGCTATATCGGCAAAGATGGTGTGCCGCGCCTGAACGTGCTCGATTTGCAGAAGTTGATCCGTTCGATGCCGAAGGTCGTGATCGCTCTGGTGGCTGGCTTTGCGGTAGGCGGTGGTCATGTCTTGCACGTGGTGTGCGATATGACGATTGCGGCGGACAATGCGGTGTTTGGTCAGACTGGACCAAAGGTTGGTAGCTTTGACGGTGGTTTTGGTTCGAGTTATTTGGCGCGTATCGTCGGCCACAAAAAGGCGCGTGAGATTTGGTATTTGTGCCGTCAATATAATGCGCAGGAAGCGATGGATATGGGCTTGGTCAATAAGGTCGTACCTTACGAGCAACTCGAAGCCGAAGGATTTGAATGGGCGCAGCAAGTGATGAATCATAGCCCACTGTCGATTCGTTGCCTCAAGTCGGCGTTCAATGCGGATGTCGATGGTCAGCAAGGCCTGCAAGAACTCGCAGGTAACGCGACGATGCTTTACTATCTCACCGAAGAGGGCGAGGAAGGCCGCAAGGCCTGGAACGAGAAGCGCGCGCCCAATTTCAGGAAATATCCTTGGCTGCCGTAGCGTGCTGTCTTAATCCTACTCATAATCCTCATCTTAATCGATTCGTTGGGGATTAGGAGTAGGATTACGAGTAAGAGTAAGAGTCCCTCCCCTACAATTGCACCTCCACCGCGCTCGATGCGCGGCAGGCTTTAGTGCGAGCGGTATCGATCGTCTCGGCGCGGGCTAGGGCCACGCCCATGCGCCGCTTGCCGTTGACCGCTGGCTTGCCGAACAGGCGTAGCTGTGTGTCAGGTTCGCTCAGTGCTTGTTGCAGATTGCCGAAGCTGACTTGCTCCGAATTGCCTTCGACGAGGATGACGGAGGAGGCGCTGGGGCCAAATTGGCGAATACTGGGGATCGGCAATCCTAGAATGGCGCGGGCATGAAGTGCAAACTGCGTTAAGTCCTGCGAGATCATGGTGACCATCCCTGTATCGTGCGGACGTGGGGAAACTTCGCTGAAGATGACGGTGTCGTCCTTAACGAAGAGTTCAACGCCGAACAGACCGTAGCCGCCGAGGTTGCCAGTCACCGCTTCGGCCATTTGCTGGGCGCAATTGAGTGCGGCGTCGCTCATGGCCTGTGGTTGCCAAGATTCGCGGTAGTCGCCATCGACTTGAATGTGTCCGATCGGCGCACAAAAGCTGGTGCCATCGACGTGGCGCACGGTGAGCAGGGTAATCTCGTAGTCGAAATCGACAAATCCTTCGACGATGACCTTGCCCTTGCCCGCGCGGCCGCCTGCTTGGGCGTAATTCCACGATACTTCGATGTCGGCTTCAGTTTTCACGACGCTCTGACCTTTGCCGGAAGAGCTCATGATTGGCTTAATGACGCAGGGCATGCCAATTGCGTGAATCGCAGCGGTGAAGTCTTCCAACGTGTCGGCGAATTGATACGGCGAGGTGAGGAGGCCCAGCTCTTCGGCTGCGAGGCGGCGAATGCCTTCGCGGTTCATCGTGAGTTGGGTGGCGCGAGCGGTGGGGATGATGGTGGTGAGGCCGTCCTTTTCAATCGCGGCGAGTGTATCAGTGGCGATGGCTTCGACTTCGGGCACCACGAGGTCGGGCTTTTCTGCTTCGATCACGGCTCGGAGCGCGTCACCATCGAGCATGGAGATGATATGCGAGCGGTCGGCCACTTGCATGGCTGGTGCGTCGGCATACGCATCGACGGCAATGACTTCCACGCCGTAGCGTTGTAATTCGAGGGCGACTTCTTTGCCCAGTTCGCCTGAGCCGCAGAGCAGCACTTTTTTTGCAGTCGATGTAAAAGGAGTTCCGATGGAAGACATGTCGCGAGTTAATGGCAGGTGAGGTTCGGCTTCAACTCAAACTTGCAAATGCCTGCAGTCCGCTTCATTTTATAATTCTTCCTGTCTAGTGCTGCTTTTTTATCGTCACTTCAAGCGTTATTCTTGCCGGCTGCAGCTGGAGACTCTGTTAATTTAAACTACTGTTATTATGACTATTGGACTGATTTTTTTTGGTGTGTGTGTGCTGCTTGTCGTCTTCATGGCATTGTGGGTGATGGGGATTTACAACGGTCTGGTGACCTTACGAAATCGCTTTAAGAATGCGTTCGCGCAGATCGATGTGCAGCTGAAGCGCCGCTATGATTTGATTCCGAATCTAGTCGAGACTGCCAAGGGCTATCTCTCGCATGAGCGCGAGACGCTGGAGGCGGTGATTACTGCGCGCAATGGTGCGGCTTCTGCTGGCCAGGCAGCGGCGAGCGATCCGAGCAATCCAGACGCGATCAAACAGTTAATGGGGGCCGAGACCGCGCTGACCGGTGCAATGGGTAAATTCTTTGCGCTGTCGGAAGCGTATCCAGATCTGAAGGCCAATCAAAACATGATGCAACTCACAGAGGAGCTGACTTCGACGGAGAACAAGGTCTCGTTTGCACGTCAGGCCTACAACGACTCGGTGATGACATATAATACCAAGCGCGAAGTGTTTCCTGCCGTATTATTTTCTGGAGTCCTAGGGTTTCGCGAAGCGCAGCTGTTTGAGATTACCGATGAGCGCGAGCGCGAGGCGGTCAAGGTTAGCTTTTAGCGACGCCCAGTTCTAAAAATGGATTTTTTTGAAGCCCAAGAATTGGCTCGTAAGCGCACCCGCCTGATGGTGGTGCTGTTTGCGATGGCAGTGCTGAGTATCGCTGCTGCGTTGTATGGCGTTGTGGTGTATGTGACAGGCGCGGGCTTCCTTGATGCGGAAGGCGCGCTGCGACAGCCGATGCAGCTGTGGCAGCCGAATCTATTTTTTGGCACCTTGGCGGCAGTGGTCGTATTAGTCACTGCTTGCTCGCTGTTCAAAGTGGGACAACTGCGTTCGGGTGGCGGTTATGTGGCACGTTCCATGGGTGGGCGTGAGATCGAGCATACGACACAGGATGCCGATGAGCGCATGTTGATGAACATCGTCGAAGAGATGTCGATCGCCTCTGGTGTGCCGATGCCTGAGGTCTATTTGTTACCAGAAGATGGTATCAATGCCTTTGCTGCCGGTTTTAGTCCTGCAGATGCGGTAGTGGCTGTGACGCGTGGTTGTGTGCGCACCTTGAATCGTGATGAATTGCAGGGCGTGGTCGCGCACGAATTTAGCCATATCTTGAATGGGGATATGCGCATGAATATCCGCCTGATGGGAGTGCTGTTTGGTATCATGGCGATTGCAGTGCTCGGGCAACTTGTTTTCAGAGGTACCGCGCAGGCCAATTTCTTGGGAGGCGGCCGACGTCGCAGCAAAGAGGGCGGCGGCGCGTTGATCGTGATTATGGTGATCGGTATCTCGGTGATGGCGATTGGCTATATCGGCGTGTTTTTCGGTCGTATGATTCAGAGTGCGATTTCGCGGCAGCGGGAGTATTTGGCGGATGCCGCAGCGGTACAGTTTACTCGTAATCCGGAGGGGATCGGCGGCGCTTTGAAGAAGATCGGTGGGGCACCGTTGCATGGCGCGGTGGCGAACGCGCACTCGCAGGAGGCCGCGCATTTCTTTTTTGCCAGCGCGCTCAAGTCAAAAAGCGTCAGTCTATTTGCGACCCACCCGCCGTTGGAGCAGCGAATCGCGGCGATTGAGCCAAATTGGGATGGAAAATTCGTCAGTGGCGAGCGCCGACAGTCAGCGCGTCGATCCACTTCGAAAAAGCCAGAGGCGACGCCAGCGCCTTTGCAGGCACACGATTTTATCAACACAATCGGTCAAGTCAGTGCTGCGGCAATTCTGAGCGCGCAGGAAATACATGGCCAGATCGGTAATGATCTGGATCGCTTACACCAGAGCCGCGAGGCTGCTGGTGCGGTGTTGATCGGCTTGCAGATTTCGGCCAGCGCGGTCGACGATGATGCGGCTCAATTACTGACGGCAAAGAAGCGCCTAGATGGAGCGGTGTATCGCGAGACCGTGGAGTGGTTGCCACGGCTACGTGCGCTTAATTTGAATCAACGCTTTGCCTTGTTCGACGCGGCCTTACCGATGGCGGTGGGGCGAGATCTTGAAGCCTTCGTTCCAATTTCAGAATTGATTCATGACCTAGCGCACAGTGATGGCTCGATTGAATTGGAAGAACTCGCACTGTTACGTGGCGTCGCTGGCTATTTGCAAGGTCGTCGCGAGCCTAGGCGCAAAGTAAAGCCGCTTAGCCCTGTAAAAATTGAAATGCCGCTCTGTGTGTTGCTCTCGGCGATTACTTATACTGCGGCCGTTGAGCCTGCTGCGCGCGAGTCTGCTTTTCAGCAAGGCGCGCGCAAATGCAACCGCTACATGTTGAAGGAATCAATTCTATTGCCCGAAGAGACGATTACTTTCGAAGCCTTGGAGGTCGCACTAGATTTATTTATGCACTTACCGTTGCCACAAAAAAAAGTTATTTTTGAAGGTGCCTTGGCTGTTGTGTTGGCCGATGGCAAAGTCGCTCAAGACGAACTAAGCTTGGTTAGGGTTATCGCTATCAGCCTGGGATTACCAATGCCACCGCTGATCAGCGAGGTGGCCGTTTATTGAAGCTAGCGGGGTTCGTCCCGAATGTCTCAACCTTGTACTGTTTTTTGAGCGAAATGAGCGGATAGATTCACATGTCCGAGTCGCAGTACTCGTTCCTCCAGAGTTCACGTAAATGAAACATGAATGACACATGTTTGAGCTGATTGTCATATATTCTATGCAGTGTGAAAATTGCATTGGTGACCGAGACCTATCCGCCAGAAGTGAATGGTGTGGCCATGACTTTGCATCGCTTAGTCACAGGTATTTTGGCAGAAGGGCATGCGATACAGTTGGTTCGACCTCGGCAAACCGTTGAGGCTGAATGGTGTCACTTCGATGGTCAGCTTGAGGAACTACTAGTCGGCAGTTTGCCGTTGCCGGGCTATGACCGATTGCGAATCGGCTTACCTGCGATGCGTCGCTTGAAGCGGTTATGGCAAAGTTCGCGACCGGATGTGGTGCATGTTGCTACGGAAGGGCCGCTCGGTGGTGCAGCTCTGTGGGTCGCGCGTCGTATGAAGATTCCGGTAGTATCGAGCTTTCATACCAACTTTCACAGCTATGGGGCTCACTATGGTGTCGGTCTGCTGCAAGGAATCGGCTTCGCCTATTTGCGCACATTTCATAATTACACTGCGGCGACTTTCGCGCCAACGCGGGCGATTTGTGAAGAACTCGCTGGGCAAGGCATTCGTAATACACGAGTAATGAGTCGCGGGGTGGATTGTGAATTATATCAACCTGCGACGCGTTGTGAGAAGCTGCGTGCGAGCTGGCTGGGCAATGCGACGGCACCGGTGGTGCTCTACGTCGGACGAATCGCTCAGGAAAAAAACTTGGATTTAGCGATTCGTGGATTTTACGAAATTAAGCGTAAGCAGCCTGATGCGCGGTTCGTATTGGTGGGCGATGGGCCGATGCGTGTGGAATTAGAGAAAGCACATCCTGAGTTCGTTTTTACCGGATTTCAACGCGGTGCGGAGTTAGCGAAGTGCTATGGATCGGCGGATATTTTTTTGTTTCCGAGTGTGACTGAAACCTTTGGCAATGTGCTGACAGAAGCGATGGCGAGTGGCTTAGCCTGTGTCGCGTATGATTATGCGGCGGCAGGGGAATATGCCACGGATGGTGCCAATGCACTGCTGGCCGCGAAAGGCGATGAGAGTGGTTTTCTCGCTGCTGCTAGCCGACTGGCAAATGATACTGAATTGAGGCTGGGCGCCGCGGCTCGGGACTTGGCCATGCGGTTGAGCTGGGGGGGTGTAGTGCGCTCATACTTAGTGGATGTATCGTCGATGCTACAATGTGAGGGATGCTCCCTTGAATATTTAGAAATAATATGATGAAACTAAATTATAAAACAATTATCCTGTCGGACGTTCACTTAGGAACGCCGCATTGCAAGATTGATGAGGTAAATGATTTCCTGAAATACACACGCTGCGAGCGGCTGATTCTGAATGGCGACATTATCGACGGATGGCAGCTCAAGCGTTCTGGGAAATGGAAGACCAGTGATAGCCGATTTGTTCGATTGATTCTAAAAAAGATGGAGAAGCAGGATACGGAGGTGGTTTACTTGCGAGGCAATCACGATGATGTGCTGAGGCGATTTTTGCCGTTGAATTTTAGTAAGCTGCAGTTCTGCGAAGACTATATCCTCGAGACGCAGCAGGGGAAATACCTAGTGCTACATGGCGATGTCTTTGACCTGGTCACCACACACATGAAATTCCTCTCACACATTGGCGATTTCGGTTACCAATGGCTATTGCGCTGTAACCGACTTTATAGCCGTTGGTGGCGCTGCCAAGGGAAGGGCGAATTCTCACTCAGTAAATATATCAAAGGTCGTGTTAAGTCAGCGGTGAGCTTTATCTCCAACTATGAGCAGCAAGTGGTGAAGTTGGCGAAAGCGCGCGGTTGTGATGGTGTCATGTGTGGACATATTCACAGTGCCGATGATAAGCAAATCGATGGCGTTCACTATTTAAACTCGGGCGACTGGGTGGAATCCAAGACTGCGATCGTCGAGCACTTCGATGGCCGACTAGAACTGATCAAGTATGATGATTTCCGTGCGCAGCTCAACCATCAGATCTTTGAGGTAGACCTAGATGAAATTGACGACATGGAAGATGTCATGATTGCCTAATCGGCTTTAGCTTAACTCGGCTCGACCCATTTGCCGTGCTCTTTGATTAGACCGATCAAACGGTCTAAGGCTTCTACGGCGGGGACGTTATACTTTACACATTGTTTGCCGACGTAGAGATTGATCTTGGCTGGGGCGCCGCCGACGTAGCCGAAGTCGGCGTCGGCCATTTCGCCGGGGCCATTGACTATGCAGCCCATAATCGCGATGGTTACGCCTTTGAGGTGGTCGGTCCGTGCGCGAATGGTTTGGGTGACACTTTGTAAATCAAACAGGGTGCGCCCGCAGCTCGGGCAGGCGACGAATTCGGTTTTGGTGATGCGTGCGCGGGCGCCTTGTAAAATATTGTAAGCGAGGGTGGTGGCTTTTTCGAGAAGTGGTTCGGTCTCGATGCTGATCGCGTCGCCGATACCATCGCAGAGCAGAGCGCCGCTGAGAATGCTGCTTTCGAGTAGGCGATCTGAAAAGAAGTCTTTCGGCTCTAGCGTGTTGGTGAGAGTATTGCGTATCCAGATCGGTGCGTCCGGCACGAAGGCTTGAGCGGCTTCGGCAAGGGCACGGTAGCTGCCGACGGGGTGGTTGGGCGATTCTGATGCAGAGCCCGAGCAAGCTCGAACGCCACTGGTTAGAATGAGTCGCTCGCTGCCCATCGGGGCAAGTTGTGCGCCGATCTCCTCGCGCAGGGCGTCGGCTTGGCAATCAATGGCGCAGTTGAAACCTTTTTGGCGGCAAAACTGTAGTAGGTTGGTCGCGTAGTAGGCGTCTTCCTTTTCGATGTGTTGCAGCAGGGTGATGCCGGCGAGGCCGTCTTCAGGCCATTCGAATGCTTCGAGGTCAGTGAGGTCGACTGCGTCCGAAAGTTCGAGTACGAAGGCTTGTACCACACTATGCAGGGCTTCGTGTAGTCCAGTAAATGCGGTGAGGTCGCCGCTGCTGTTGATCTCCACTTGGAGGCCTTCGAGCTTACTTTCTTTGAGCGAGCTCTGGGTGCGGCAAACGTCTTGGATGATTTCGCTCGTTGCGCTGATCGGGTGCTGTGTTTTGACGATCACGGCGGGGACGACGTCGCCGCCGATGCTACATTTCGGGCCGAGCTCAATGACGCGGGCGCTGCGGCGATTGAAGTCGAACGGGTTAATGCTGTCTTTGCTTTCGGCCGAAAGTGGTAGCTCCGCCTGCTGGTCCCAGAGCGCCATTGCTTTGTCGGCGAGATCGCGGGCAACGGGCACTTCGTAAATGGGATCTTCGGTAAGTGAGACGCGGATGGTATCGCCCAGACCATCGTTGAGCAGTGCGCCAATACCGATCGCGCTTTTGACGCGGGCATCTTCGCCGTCGCCAGCTTCGGTCACGCCGAGGTGCAGCGGGTAGTTCATGCCTTCTTCGGCCATGCGTGCGGCGGTCAGACGGTAAGCCTCGATCATGACTTTGGGATTACTCGCTTTCATCGACAGGCAGATGTCGTGATAGTTGTGACTTTCGGCGATACGGATAAATTCGAGTGCGCTTTCAACCATGCCGAGTGGTGAGTCACCGTAGCGATTCATAAGTCGGTCAGAGAGGGAACCGTGGTTGGTGCCGATGCGCATGGCGCGGCCGAGCTCTTTGCAGCGCAGAACGATCGGCGAGAACGCTTGGTGCAGGCGCTCGAGTTCTTCGGCATAGGCGGCGTCGGTATATTCGAGTACGGCGAACTTCTTTTTGTCGGCGTAGTTGCCTGGGTTGATGCGGACTTTTTCAACATGTAGCGCGGCCTCCATTGCGGCGGTCGGCAGGAAGTGGATGTCGGCAACCAGTGGCACGTCGCACTTAGCGGCACGAAGCTTCTTGGAGATTTCGCCGAGGGCTCTGGCCGCGGCTTTATTGGGTGCTGTGATACGGACGATCTCGCAGCCTGCTTCAGCCAAGGCGAGCGTTTGCGCCACGGTGGCGTCGACGTCCTGCGTGTTGGTCGTCGTCATCGATTGAATGCGAATCGGGTGGTTGCCGCCGATAGCGACATTGCCGACGTGGATGACACGTGAATCGCGACGCTTCGCCTGGAAGCGCGATGTGCAGTAATCGAGATTGGAGAGAGCTGTCATTGGAAACTGTGGTGCGCGGTGTTGCATAATCGCGGGATAAACCCGCTCGCTACGAATAATGATATTGATCGCGGGGTAAACCCGCTCGCTACGAATAATGATATTGATCGCGGTGTAAAACCGCTCGCTACGAATAATGGTATTGATCGCGGTGTAAAACCGCTCGCTACAAATAATGATATTGATCGCGGGGTAAACCCGCTCGCTACAAATAATGGTATTGATCGCGGAGTAAACCCGCTCGCTACAAATAATGGTATTAATCGCGGAGTAAACCCGCTCGCTACAAATAATGGTATTAATCGCGGAGTAAACCCGCTCGCTACAAATAATGGTATTAATCGCGGTGTAAACCCGCTCGCTACAACAAACGTAGCGACTGGGTTTACCCCAGGAGTTTTTTAAGTATTTCTTCTATTATTCAGCGCTTTCAGGCGCCTCGATGGCTTTGACTTTTTCGACGACTGGTGTCGCCGCAGGCGCTGCTTCAGGCTCTTCGCCTTGGCCGATGCCGATGTCTTGGCCGACGCGCTTGACGTCGAAGAACGAGACGTAAATCACAAAGGAGAGTAGCATGACGATACAGGCGGTATACGCACCTTCCATTATTTTACGAGGCAGCGGGCGGCCGGTGATTTTTGAGATCGTGGCGAATAGCATGTGGCCGCCATCAAGCACAGGGATTGGTAGGACGTTGAAGATCGCGAGATTGACGTTGATCAATGCGAGGAACCAAACGAGGTCGATCCAGCCATAGCGGGCCATCGCAGTGAGACCGTGCACGATGCCGACGGGGCCACTCATGTTGCGCACTTTGACGTCCGATTTCTGGCTGACGAGCGCGACGAGTGTCATCTTCATGGTGTTGGCCATGATAGTGATCTGCTCAAAAGGGTTGCGATGTACCCGCTCGGTTTGCGCTTCGTAGTAATAGGCGAATCCAAAACGTGGGGATTCTTCACCAGGTGCGATTCTAGGCTCGATCGGCAGGATGACTTCTTGGTCTTCACGTAGGAGGGTGACCTCGATGCTGCCGCCTTGATGGTTTTTCAGATAAACGCTCAGAAAGGCTGCGGAGGTAATCGGCTCGCCATTGAGGGCAATGGGTTGGTCGCCAGGCAACATGCCTGCTTCAAATGCGGGCATATTCTCTTGCACCATGCTGACGACGAGATCGGTACCAGGTTGTACGCCGAGGGTGCGGATGTCTTCGGAGGTGACGAGCACCGGGTGAGCAGTGAGGGTGAGCTCTTTATCACCACGCAGAACAGTGACTTCGGTGGTGGGGATGCCTGCGCCGTTGCGACCAGTGCCGGTCATCACCGCATTTTGTAGCTGCATCCAATCGCCGATCCGCTCGTCATCGATTTCGAGAATGGTGTCACCTGCGAGAAGGCCTGCTTCGAAGGCTGGACCAGGCACGATTTCGCCGGCGGAATTGACGATTTGCTCCGGGGCGACGTCGACTACAGTGGTTTTAATAATGTCGCGACCGACACCCCAAAGAATGAGGGACAGGCAGAATGCGAGGATGATGTTAAACACAGCGCCCATCACGGCGACGATCATCTTATCGGCATAAGAGATCGGTGGGAGGTCTTCGGACTCATCTTCTTCGCCGCCTTCGAGTCGGCCCATGTCGGCGAGCTGTGGCAGCGAGACATAGCCGCCGAGCGGCAGCAGTGAGATGCGGAAGTCGGTGCCGCGCCATTTCCAGCCGAATAGGCGCGGGCCGAAGCCGATTGAAAAGCGATCGGCGATCAAGCCGCGCTTTTTAGCGGCGATAAAGTGGCCGAGCTCGTGGATGAAAATACAGAAGCTCAGCGCGAGCAGTGCAATGGCGATATAGAAGATATTGAGAAGCATGGCGGAGATGAGAGACCTGAGGGCTGAAACTTGAGATCGGAGGCCCGAGGTGGGAGAATTGAGAGCCGAAAATTGAGGTTCGAAGGCTGGGACGTGTTACCGTGATTTAAAGTCGCGGGCGACTTGTCGTGCGCGGTGGTCGATCTCTAGCAGTGCGTCGAGGTCGGCGGCGGAGGCAGGGTTGATGTTACTGAGAGTTTGCTCGATCACGCGTGGGATGTCGAGATATGGAAGTTCGTGGGCGAGGAAGCGCTCGACGGCGACTTCGTTGGCCGCATTAAAAACCGCTGGGGCACTACCGCCGGTGCGCATGGCATCGTAGGCGAGTTGCAGACAAGGGAAGCGGGCTAAGTCCGGTGCTTTGAAATCGAGTTGAAAGGTTTTGCTGAAATCCATGGTGGCATCCACCCCCGGCGCGCGGTCGGGGTAGAGCAGGCAGTGCTGGATGGCAAAGGTCATGGAAGGCGGGCTGAGCTGCGCGAGGATCGAGCCGTCGATAAATTGCGCGAAGGAGTGGACGATGCTCTGTGGGTGAATGACCACCTCGAGGCGACTTGGTTCCAAGCCGAATAGCCAGTGTGCTTCGATCAGTTCGAGGCCTTTGTTGGCCATCGTTGCGGAGTCGACAGTGATCTTCGGACCCATTGACCAGTTGGGATGCTGGGTGGCATCGGCTGGTGTGACGCTGGCGAGCCGCTCAATCGGTGCGTCGCGAAATTGTCCGCCAGATGCGGTCAGGATGAGCTTGTCGAGATGTTGCTGTGAGTGGCCTTCGATGCATTGAAAGATGGCGTTGTGCTCGCTGTCGGTCGGAAGTAGGCGCACACCTTTGCGCTTGGCTGCTTCGATCACGAAGGCTCCGCCGAGGACGAGAAGCTCTTTGTTGGCGAGCGCAATGTCCTTGCCTGCTTCGATGGCTGCCAAGGTCGGCTTGAGCCCACAGGCTCCAACCACGGCGACCAGTACGATGTCGGCTTCGGCTAAGGTCGATATTTCGAGTAAGCCAGCGTCACCGCAACCGAGTTGAGTGTTGGCGGGAAAGTTGTTGGCTGCTTTGGCTTCGGCGTAGGCAGCTTGGCTGGAGAGCGTGGCATGCGCTACATTGAATTCGTGACAAATAGCGGCGAGTTCGACGTGGCTGGAGTGCGCGGCGACGCCGACGAGTTCGAGGCGGTCCGGATGTTCGCGCAGGACGCGAAGGGTGCTACCTCCGATTGAACCAGTCGCACCGAGTAGCACGACTTTTTTTTTCGCGGTTTCGACCATTTAGAAGATGAAGTATTTGAACATCAAATACCCGAGCGGTGCGGTAAGCAGCAGGCTGTCGGTCAGATCAAAAATGCCGCCGATGCCGGGGATGATGGTGCCGGAGTCTTTGACATCGGCTTGTCGTTTGAAGGCGGACTCGACCAGATCGGATGCGATCGAGGCGATGCCGATTGGGATCGCCATCAATGCGGAACGCCACCAGGTGAAACCTTCGGGGGCATAGGAATTAAAGATGCCAAGAATGAAGAGTCCGATAAGCATGGCAAAGACGATGCCGCCAGCGGCGCCTTCGAAGGTCTTTTTAGGGCTGATCACAGAGAGGGGCGTTTTGCCGATTTGAATCCCGACGAGTAGGCCGCCGACATCGGTGCATTTGGCAACCGCGACGATCCAGATCGTGAGAAAGATACTGGTGGCGTCGGTGAAACCGTGGAACTCCGCCATCTTCACTACTTTTACGAAAAAGTGGAGCATGAAGGGCACGTAGAGGAGCCCGAAAAGCGTCGGCATGAAGCTGCGTAGGCGGCCTGCTTGTAGATCTTTAATAATGATCGTCAGCGCAAGTGTTAGAAAGCAGAGGATGAAAATATCGGTGCCGGCATCGACTCCGCCGAAGTAGTAGGAGCCTAAAATGATGATGGGGCCGCAAGCAAGTCCGAGCGACTTGATCGGCTTGAGCCCCATTTTGTCGAACAGTTGGTAGAGCTCCAGTTGCGTAAAAAACGCCAGACCTGCGAGTAGCCAGACGCCTGCGTCGATGCCGAAAATAAGTAGTGAGACTGTGACGATCAACCAGAGGATCGTGAAGCTGAAGATTCGTTGCTTCATAATAAAATAGTGAGAGTGGAAGTGAGAGTGAGGGTGGAAGTGAGAGTGACGAAGCGCGAGTAGTGCGTAGATGGTCTGTGAGGTCTGCCGAGCTGGCCCCGCAGGGATGGCTGAACTGGGTGCCTTTTGGGTAAGTGAAGGAACAAATTGAAAATTAGCTGTCTTGCAATTGTTCGGCAGTTTTACCGTAGCGTCGTTCGCGGGATGCGTAGTCAGCGAGTGCGGCTTTAAAATGTGATTCGTCGAAGTCTGGCCATAGCACGGAATTAAAGTAGATCTCGGCGTAGGCGGCTTGCAACAGTAAGAAGTTGCTCAGCCGTGCTTCACCTGAGGTGCGGATGACTAGATCGGGGTCGGGCAGGTCGTTGGTGTAGAGGTAGGGGCGCAAGCTGTCGTAGTCGAGTGTGTTGGGATCGACGGTGCCAGCTTGTGCGGCTTGAGCGATGGCTTTCACGGCGTCGACCACTTCGGTGCGTGAGCCATAGTTAAGTGCGAGCGCGAGGGTATGTTCGGTAAATTGTGCGGTGGCGGCTTCGGACTTGCGCAGCCGGTTTTGAATGTGCTCAGGGAGTTCTTTATAACGGCCGACCATGCGTAGGCGGATTTTACGCTTAATCAGTTCGGGCAGTTGATCGGCAAGAAACCGATCCAGTAGGCCCATGAGCGCATCGACTTCGGCTTTTGGGCGGTTCCAATTTTCGACACTAAAGGCATACAGGGTGATGATTTCGACGCCGTTTGCCTGAGCGGCTTTGAGGGTGCGCTTAACTGCCTCTGCGCCGCGCCGATGGCCTTCGATGCGAGGTAGGCCACGTTCTTTGGCCCAGCGACCATTACCATCCATGATGATAGCGACATGTCTGGGGGGGCGATCCTTCGAGATTGGAGTGGAATTCACGGTGATGACTATGAGGAAAACGTAAGATGGGGCTCTGTGTGGCTGGTTGGGTGAGCTTGATCTGAAAGATTTTATAAAAAGCCCTGCACGCTCGGGTGCAAGGGTAGAGCGTCTAGAGTGGTGTGTTGTAGAGCATTTTTTTTACCGCCGACATTGCTAAGCTTCAGATTTCTCGGCTCGCATCTTTGCTGGATGATCGATCCACTTTAGCGATGCCTGTGGGCACGGTTGAGGCTGAGTGCGCTATGCGCACGTTAAAAGGTAGGAAAGTGGAAAGGTGGGAAAGTTGCAGGTTTTAGGTTCGCACCTCCATACCTTCGCCCATTCTCACCTCTGTCTTCGTCAGATTTTATATCTGATAATCCGAATCCGCGTTGGATTCATGGAGTCCACATTCGCGCTTAAGGCCACCGAAGCGTGTATCTTCGGCGCTCATGCCTTCGCCGAGTTTACTGGTGCTGTGCCAGTCGCCGATCGATACATAACCTTCATCCCAGAGTGGATGATAAGGCAGGTTGTTTTCAGTCAGGTAATTGTAGATGTCGCGCTCGTTCCAATCAACGATTGGATACACCTTCATGATCTTGTTTTGCTGTTCGGCGACGGTGCGCTTCTCGCGCGAAGAGGATTGGTGCCTGCGTAGCCCCGAGAGCCATGCAGACGCGCCGAGTTCTTGAACTGCGCGGTTCATTGGCTCGACCTTGTTGATTCGATTGTATTGACCGAGGCCTTCGACGCCTTGTTCCCAGAGCTTACCATGCACTGCTTCTTGTTGAGCCGCAGATTGGCGCGGAAAGTAGGTCTTCAGGTTTAAATTCAGCCGTTCGGTCAATGCCTCTGCAAACCGGTAGGTTTCGGGAAACAAGTAGCCCGTATCGATGAAAATGACCGGAATATTTGGAATCTGGGTGGTGACGAGATGCAACATGACCGCGCTTTGGATACCAAAGCTAGTGCTAAGAACCAGCTTGTCACCATATTGTTCATGCGCCCAACGCACACGGTCAACAGCGGAGGCGTTTTCCAAATCCGGCGCTGTGAGGCGTTGAGTTTTAACTGTCTGGGGGTCATGCATTAACTTTATCTTTAGTTCTTGACTAATAAAGTCAAGATATAGCCGTGCTTTATTTCTGAGTCGGGTGGCTTGTGGGTTACAAAGACGTTGGCTGTGTCTCTGTATAAAACACAAAAAAGGCGGACATTGCTGTCCGCCTTTTCGATCAAATGTGCTTCGCGCGGTGCTATTCAGGCTTCTTGAATCGGCGTGCTGGCTTCTTCACAGGAGTGAAGTCTTTGTTGCCGCCGCTGTTGCCTTGGTAACCACCGCCACCACCAGCGCTATTGCCGCCGCCTTGGTAGCCGCCACCGCTATTGCCGCCGCCTTGGTAACCACCGCCACTTGCTGCGCCTTCGCCGCCAGCGCTGTGGCCGCCAAATTTACTCTTCGTTTTAAATGGGCGCTTAGGGCGTTCGCCGCCTTGGTAGCCTCCACCGCCACCGCGGCTGTCGTTGCTGCGGTTGTCGTTACCGCGGTTGCCTTGATAGCCACCGCCACCGCCGCTACTGCGGTTGTCGTTGCCACGGTTGCCACGATAGCCACCGCCACCGCCGCGATTGCCGCCTCGGTAGCCACCGCCGCCACCACCGCCGCCACCTTTGCCGCGGTTGGGTGTTTCAGAGTATGGCTCGGTGTCTTCGGCGATTTTTTCGCCGAGCCCGCCATCGTCCTTGTTAAGTAGGTTAAAGAGTGCGCTGGCGATGTCGGTCGGTGTGTGACCAGCGTCGAGCAAGCGATCGACCAGTGCGTCGTGGCGCTTGAAATTACCTGCTTCGAGGAGGCTCTTCACTTGGGTGAAGACCTTGTCGGCTTTGCGGCCTTCCACATCTTCCATGGTTGGAATCTGCATGCGACGCACGACTTGGCGTGTGTAGCGCTCGATCGCTTCGAGCCGGTAGATGTCGCGGCCGTAAACAAATGTGACGGATTTACCGGAACGTCCAGCGCGGCCGGTGCGGCCGATACGGTGCACGTAGTCTTCCGGGTCGTGTGGTAGGTCGTAGTTGAACACGATATCGACATCGTCGATGTCGAGGCCACGTGCGGCGACGTCGGTCGCGACCAGTAGTTCAACTGAGCCATCCTTGAAACGCTTGATCACGCGTTCGCGGTTGCCTTGCGTGATGTCGCCGTGGATGCGGTCGGCCACGTAGCCGCGTGCGGCGAGTGCTTCAGTTGCATCTTCGACCATTTGCTTGGTGTTGCAGAAGACGATGCCGCGTGGCTTGACTTCGAGATCCAAAATACGGCAAAGCACTTCGATCTTCGAGCGGTTGCGCACTTCGTAGTAAGTCTGCTCGATCGTATCAACGGTCAGCGACTTGCGCTCGATCGAAATTTGTTGGGCATCGCGGCTGAATTTGCGGATCAAGCCTTCGACGCCGCGATTCATTGTTGCGGAGAAAAACAGTGCTTGGCGCTCCTCGTTCATGTCGCCAAGGATGATTTCCATGTCTTCGCGGAAGCCCATGTCGAGCATGCGGTCAGCTTCGTCGAGGATGCAAATCTTGATCGCATCGGTGCGCAGTGTCTTGCGGCGAAGGTGGTCCATGACCCGACCAGGCGTGCCGACGACGACGTGCGCGCCGTTGCGGAGTGCACGCATTTGACGGTCGATTGGTGTGCCGCCGTAGACGGGGATCGAAGTGAAGCCGCGAAGGCAAGAAGCGAGCCGGTTGATCTCTTCGCAGACCTGCACGGCGAGCTCACGAGTTGGGCAGAGCACGAGGACTTGTGTCTCTTTACGATCGATATCGATCATATTGAGCGCGGGCAGGCCGAACGCGGCAGTTTTACCCGAGCCAGTCTGAGAGAGGCCGACGATGTCTTTGCCGCTGAGCGCGACGGGGATCGTTTCTGCCTGAATAGGAGAGGGTGATTCAAAGCCGAGGCGTTGAATACCTTCGACGAGTTCTGGGCGTAGCCCGAGATCGGTAAATTTAATGTCCATAGTATCTGTAATATGCCCGTCGACCGGATATTACCGATACTTGAGCGAGTGAAGAAAGCGCCTATAGTTGAGGGCTTCCCTGAAGTGAGGCGGAGGGCTTTGACAGGTCGTTGCTCGATGACAAGGCTTTTTAATGAGAAATGAGAAATGAGACCTGAGATCTGAGGATGTTTAAAGTTCGAAATCCTAATTTCTGTCACCAGCTCTCGAACTTTCTTCTTGCTTCGGGGCTTCTAACTTTAATACGTCCCATTCTATGTCTGAATCTTGGAAAATAGCTGCGTTTTATCATTTTGTCGAATTACCTGATCGCGATGAATGGGCGGAGCGACTGATCGACCACGGTCTGCAGGTGGGGCTGCGTGGCACTGTCATCTTTGCCAGTGAAGGGATTAACTCAACCTGTGCGGGCTCGCACGAAGCGGTCGACGCCACGATTGCATTGCTCAAGTCAGACCCACGCTTTGCGGCAATGGAGGTGAAAGTCTCGTATGCGGACTTTTGCCCGTTTCCGAAGTTTAAGGTCAAAAAGAAGCCGGAGATCGTGACTTTCCGTCAGGATGGAGCCGACCCGCGTGATGAAGTCGGCACCTATTTAGATCCAGGCGAGTGGAACGAGCTGATTTCTGACCCTGAGGTAATTACTATTGATACCCGCAATGACTATGAGGTTGGGGTGGGGAAGTTTAAGGGCGCGATCAATCCGAATACGGACGATTTCACCGGATTCGCTAAGTTTGTCGATGAGCACCTTGCTGCGCAGAAGGACCAGAAGATTGCGATGTATTGTACCGGCGGCATACGCTGCGAGCGTTCGACTGCCTATTTAAAGCAGAAGGGCTTCACCAATGTCTACCATCTAAAAGGTGGGATTCTGCGCTACATGGAGCTGATGCCGAAGGACAGCAGCTTGTGGGAGGGCGATTGCTTCGTGTTCGACTACCGCGTGGCACTGGATCACGACCTTAAGCCTGCCAAGTGGAAGATTGATCCAGAGACAAGTTTCCCCGCGAGGATGAATGAGGAGGACGTCGAGCGTATCGCCGAACGGCGACGCAGCGGCGCGATTTTTAAAAAACCGTATGCGGGGTGATGGGAAGAAAGTAGGAAAGTAGGAAAGTAGGAAAGTGGGAAAGTGGGAAAGTAGGAAAGTAGGAAAGTGGAAAGGTCGGACGAAGCGCGAGCAGAGGCGTCGCAATGTCTGTTTCACGAAATGCTCTTACTTTTAATACATTACACTTTCGCACTCATCCGACATTGACAGTGGTGGTGGTTTGGCGCGAGTGTTATTCTTTAGCCGAAACTCTCGGCTCAACTCCTTGTCTCCCTCCCCCCAATAGGCATGCTTCCTGACACTCCCCACTCTGTATTTTCTCCTCGCGCCCGTTCGTCGAACCGTGGCTTCACACTGAT
>Ga0302125_10000491_pt1 | contig 21541 bp, 17 predicted proteins | sample CB4_surface_MG_FD_203111 | JGI IMG/M metagenome (GOLD analysis project Ga0302125, IMG submission 203111) | Marine microbial communities from Western Arctic Ocean, Canada - CB4_surface | ecosystem: Environmental > Aquatic > Marine > Oceanic | place: Canada: Western Arctic Ocean | collected... | reverse complement strand
GTGCCTATGGCGGTTACAGATGAATCTGCCCACAGTCGGTTCGTGCTGATCGACTCTTCAATTTATCAAGCTGTGTTCGGTGCTGTATGACAGATCTTTATAATGTGCGTTTGACCCCTTTTTTGCCTCCTCGTTGATAAATAAATCCTGCCGGTAATTCCCACGGTTGATGATGTGGTAAACCCCGTTCTCTTTTTCAATTCGCAGGCTGCGTGGCATGGTTTAGTAGGAAAGGGGATAGCTACGAAATTGGCAACCACAAAGGTAATGACATGACCCCTTTTGGGTTCCTTTTATAATTTGCGTTTGACCCCTTTTTTGCCCTATTCGTTTCAGGTAAGCAAGTAGATCAATCACGCTCAGTATACAACGCACATGCAATGAGCCCGTCAATGTCTTTAAGGTCACGGCGAGCTGTCATAAATCCAATTCCTCTGATTAGGTGCCTGCGTAGTAGCAAAGTGAGGTTTTCTGTTTGGATTTCGAGTCCTTCTTTCTGGCAACGATCTACCAGTAATGCGTAGTAAATCGCACCTTTATCGCCAGCGAAGGTCTTCCAGTTGATGTCGATACTGCTATCAGTTGCAGGAATTGACTTTGGAGGATTGTTTTTCTCAGCGAGAGAAAGAGATAGGGCCCAACGACAGAGGATGTTCCACTGTTCAATCTTAGTTTTTCTCTTTAAGTTTGAGAGTTGATCTTTCGCTTGCTGCGGCAGTCTGATATTGTCGATTTCGTGTTTCATTATTTGAAAAAGTAGCCTTTGTTGATCACGCTGGATTGTTTTTTGTCACAGTAGGAGAGCTCGTAACTATGGCTCACGCGGCTTTTTATTTGTGGGTAGTATTTGTCGTCAATTTCTTCATCAGTCGACAGGATGACGACCTGGTGACTTGCATTAGGGAAGTAGTTTTTGACTAAGTGCGTTCGATGTTCGGAGTCGAGTCGCGCCATTGGCGTGTCGATGACGATCGGCATCGCTCGGCCCGATGCTTGGGCGAGTCCCCATAGGGTTGATACGGCTAACAGTTGACGCTCGCCAGCTGACAGTCTGTCCGCAGGCACATCTTCGCCATTTCGTCCAAGCAAGCTCATGTTGTACGTTTCCGGGTCGATCTTTATCGCAGTCAGCAAATCCTTTTTCCTTAAGAGTTGACGGAAGGAATCTAGAATTAGATTTTCTATCAGACGGATCTTTCGTTCCAGCACCGTGGCCCTGAAACGTCGCATAGTGTTTCTTACTTTTTCTGCGTATTTAATTTTCCGATCTATACGGTTTATCTGTGAGACTTCATCGACATGCTTATCCAGCATTTTATGTAGCTTCCTTTTAACCTCCACAATCTCTCTCGATGCCTGAGCGATGTTCTCTTCGACGACTTGGAATTCGGCCTTAGCTTGTTCCAATCCGTTCTTCGACACCGCGAGATCACGTGCGTAGCCAGCGATTGCTTGATCATCGGGGACCTTTGCCAATTGATCGTTAATCTGCTGTATCTGGATAGATAGTTTTTGGTATTGCTTGCGTAGGCTGAGCGCATTTCTGCCCTCGAATTCGAATGTGTTGCTGTCTAGGCGTTTCAGCGAGATGTATTCACTTTGGTCTAAATCCAAGTAAGGGGTGATGTCGTCACTGTTGATCAGCTTTGTAATTTCACCATTGAGGTGGTTACTGATTTTGTTTGATAGCTTTGGGTCAGCTTTCCATTGTTTCAACTGCTTAGTTAATTTCTCTTTTTGTTCTAATAATGTTTGATGCAATAGATCGTTGTTCTCTGATTCGTTTTCGGCATTCGCTTGTGCTGCAATGGAATCAATCTGCTCTTCGAGTAACAGTAGCGGAAGTAGTCCTGCTGCACTATCGCACATTTGCTCCTTAACTCGTAGTTTGTCCTCTTCTAAGAGCATTTGTTTTGTTTCAAGGCCTTTGCGCCCTTCATAAACTTCTCCGCCATTTTTCTTGAATGCTTTTTTTGCATCTTCGTGTGAGCCTGTTGCTTTATCGAGATGCTTATTCGCATCGGTTTGTTTGGTAAGAATTAGATTTTCTTGGTTTTTTTCTAGCTCTTCTAATTGATCCTCGAGCGCTTGAATTTCGTTCAGTTCAGTCTTTGATTTTTTCGTCTTATTAAGATCTCGTGCATAGACGATTAAGTCTTTCTCCAGCCGATCTACCAGGTCGAGACCAAGTAGTGAATTGATCGCCGCCGAAAGCATCTTGGCTGCATTATTACTCTGCGCTATTTGTTCGAGCTTTTCGCCATCAAAGAAGAAGAGTTCGGCTAGGCCGACCGGAACAAAGTTATCGACGTATTCGAGCCAATTATTGGTGAGGTCTTCATCGAGGATGCCATCTCTGGTCACGATCAGTTTTTCGACCACACCTTTTGGTGTTTGTCGCCAGCTTCGCTCAATGTAGAAGTCGTGCGCTGCGCCGTCGAACCCATGGCGGAGGTTGAGCGCCACAATCGAACCTTCACTTGCGTCAGCGCCTCTCGTGATGGAGCGCTTTAGGAACTCATTATAAGAGTAATTTTCGCGTGTGGAGCATTTGCTGAGTTTTCCAAAGAGGACTAGTTGGATCGCGTCAAGGAGAGTTGTTTTTCCACCACCATTTAAAGCTCCAATTAGGATGACTGGAGCTGTTTTTGACTTGGGGCGTAAGTTGACTGAGTGTTGCCCGGCATAGACGCCGAAGTTGCATAGGATAATCTCGTTAATAGTCATGCTTAGTTTTTCTCCTCTTTGATGCCCAATCGTTTGGCGTGTTTTTCCTTCTCCTCTTCGTTGCTACTTAAGCGTTCGGAGTGCTTAGTCTTCTCCTTCTCGATCTCGATCGCCATTTGAGTCGCATCCTCTTCGCTTTCGAAATAGCCGCGCTTCATTGCATCATCAATTGCGTTAAACAATCCAGCTCGACGAGACATCGTTCTATAGCGCCTTTCGACGTCGAGTAATTCGCGAGAGAGCTCGTAGTGTATCCGATCCCCGTCGCAGACTTCGTCGAGTATAGCCATTTCATCGGGGCCAAAGATGAGATTTTCGTCCAGTGTGCGGCCTGGATATGTTCTGTTTGTGGCCTTTTCGTAGATGCCGGGCAGTATGTCTTCGATCTCGTGCTTTTCCGCGATCCAGATGCGGCGGATCTCTTCGAGTTCGTGAAGTGTGATTAGCTCAATGTTCTTGGCATGTGTTACTCCATTCTCGCCGCCGATTTCACGGACTGCTTCTTGAGCAGATAGGAGCTCGAAGAGCAGTTCTTCACGTGATGCCTGAGTGTAAGGTCCATGGACCGCTCTTCCTTTGTAGAGGGTAATGTTTCCTGTCATGCGGCGAAAGTCTCGTCGTTCACGATCGGTCTGCTCCGAGCGGTTGCCGTCGGCGGGACGGAAGTCCAAGAAGTTGTTGCGGAAGGCGAGTAGCGGATACATCCAGTCCTTTTCAGTGTCGTTCTGAATCATCGCGGACATGGACTTGTCTTTGTCGACCAGGGTGCAGACCCAACAACCGAAGCGAGAATCACCACAACTGGGAGTTGTTGTATCGACTACGAGCGGGCATTCGCCATCGGCAGAAGCTCCTGCATACATTGTTAAGAGTGATTTATTGGTATGTCCCCACGGATTTTCGACCTGCATGAGATAATACCACACTTCATCGTTGGTCCATGTCTCGATTGGAGTGTAAACAAGTGTCCCGGGGAGTGAAATGTTCGGGCTTAGGCGATCTCTGACGCGATACTTCTCATGCTTCGTCATGTTTGCATTACGTGCGGAACTCTCAGCTTTGCGTGTGCCTAGAACCAGAATCGCTTCGCCGTTCTTTTTGACCGTCGCGTTGATGAATGTGTTCGATGGGCTAATCTTTAGGCGAGAAGTGCACCAGCGCATCGTATGGCGTGGAGACGGGTAGCCTTTGCCTATGAGATTCGTCCAGAAAGTGTCTTCCACTGGAGGCATCAGGCGATGCGGCACAAAGGGCATCTTATCGCGCTTAGCTGTGGCTCGCATGTTGTCGAGCGATCGAGTGACCCATTCTGCGACAACCGGGTTTTCAACTAAAGTGTCGGTCGAGATTACGTTTACGTCCTTGTGGCGCTCTGCTACGGGGAGTTCGCTAATGGCATGCCAGATCAATTGCACGATGGCAGTTGAGTCCTTGCCACCACTATAGCCGATGATCCAGGGGACCTCATCATCTTTGTAGAGTTCGCGGATTTCCGCTTTTAGGTCTTCGATGTCTTCCAAAATATGAATTTAGTTTAGTGTTATACGTTTGCGGCTTTCTTGGCTCGTGCCAGTTGTCGCTCTAGTTTCTTCTCGTCTTCACTTAGAGGGAGACCGAGCTTCTTTTTTATGAAATTCTTGGTGAAGGCTGGGTGATTGCCACCTGTGGTCAATCGACCGCCGCTCATGGCGCGGCCTTCCCATTCATTGTTATCGCGACGCCAGTTAATCTTTTGAATGCCTGCTAGTTGTTTTTCCCAGGTGTCGGGGGATTCTTTGATTAATTGATTCGCGACGGCGGCGAGTGTTTGTAGTGCAATCGAGTAGGGGTAGAAGTAGTTCTCCTTAATCTCGCGTGCCGTGATCGTTTCAGGGACTAACTTCTCAATCTCGGGAAGGTTTTCCTCCAGCACCGTCCAGTAGCGTGAGCAAATGGCAGCATCAGTCTCAATATCCTGAGAGATAATGCCATCGAGTAGCACGCGGTTTGACTTAGTGAGTGCACTGATAGTGAAAATTCTAGGTGACCCGATTGCGCAGCCGGATGCGAATAGCTCAACACGGCCGCGGAGTAGGGCACTGCTCTCGATCACTCGTTTCGTCAGCTGTGGCAGATATTGGCGGCTGTCGAAGGTGGCGTTGATATTTTGATTGGTGCGGACCGGGTGCCCATTTAAGTCCGAGAACATCTGTCGGGCACGTTTGACCCCTCGATCAATGTAGAAAATGACGCCAAGGGTTTCGTATTTTAGCTCCGGGCGTTTTTGTAGGGCATGTTGGATTGCAGCACAGCGGTGCTGGCCATCGTTGATGATGAGGTCGGCACTATCGGGTATTATTAAGATGCCCACCTGCATGTTTTCGCTCTCAGCGCTGAGTGGTTTCCATTCAATCTCACCATCGATTGAGGCGATTATGGGGGGCAGGACGTAGTCGTCGTAGTATTTGACGAGATATTCAGCAATTTTAGGGATACGTGCCTTGTTGATGTGGCGCTGAATGACTTTGTCTGCGGGGACGTTGTTCTGAGGGTAGGGCAGGTGTTTAGCGATGAAACTCATGTGGCACATCGCCATGTAGAATTCGCGGCCAGCCTGCACGCCGCGCATAGCTGCAATTGTTCGCGTGGGGCTGATGCTTGGGAGTTGCATTGTATTTGAATCGTTCATTATAGTATTTAATCAATTTGAGTATATTATTTTCACAAGACAAATATAGTATAATTTTCAATATACATGAAGAAGCCCATTTATCTCGATTATGCCGCCACAACCCCGGTCGACCCTGAAGTCGCCGATTTGATGCGCTTCTACATGGTAGAGGAGTTTGGTAATGCGGGCAGTCGCACGCATGAGTATGGCACGAGAGCCAAGAAAGCCGTGCAAAAAGCCCGTGAGCAGATTGCTTCGATTGCTGGCTGTCAGCCGGATGAAGTGGTTTTTACCAGTGGTGCGACTGAGAGTAACAACCTAGCAATCCTAGGCTTACGTAAGCATGGAGAGGCGACAGGGAAGAAGCACATTATCACTTCCGCGATTGAGCATAAGGCAGTCCTGGAGCCCTTGGAGCACTTGCGAGATGAGTATGGCTTTGAGGTCGATTTCATCCGGCCAGATCTATCGGGTGCCATTGATGCCCAGCAAGTGAAAGATCTCCTTCGTGAAGATACGCTTATGATCTCGGTTATGCATGTGAACAATGAGACGGGTATTATTCAGCCAATTGAAGAAATCGCGGAGTTGCTGAAGGGGACGGATGTCTTCTTTCACGTCGATGCAGCACAGAGTTTTGCCAAGCTGGTTGAGCCGTTACAAAACCCGCGCATTGATATGTTTAGTGTGAGTGGCCACAAGATCTGTGGTCCAAAAGGCATTGGTGCCTTAATTACGCGGCGTCGTAAATACCGCCGATTGCCATTAAAGCCATTAGCTTTCGGTGGTGGGCAAGAGTTTGGTTTGAGGCCCGGGACAATACCGGTTCATCTAGTAGTTGGATTTTCAGAATCTGCAAAGCGTGCAGTGAAATCTGACTGCCTTTCTTCCGATACGCTTTTTGATTATTGCAAGAGATTGAGCGACCTACTCCCGGGCATTCAAATTGATCCTGTTGGGGATAGTAGTAGGCGGGTTCCGTATATTATTAGTTTAAAAGTAGTGGGTCTTGATTCAGAAGCGGTGATCTTGAAGTTAAAAGATCAGTTGAGCATTTCTAATGGCTCAGCATGCACTTCAGTCTCGTATGAGATTAGTCATGTGCTGGCCGCAATGGGGGTTATTGATGCCGAATCGGCGATCCGACTATCGATATTTAGTTAACTTGGATCTCACTGTAAGTAATTTAATTAAGATTTCATTACAGGCTTTCAATTTTCCCCCAGTTGATCCCGTCTTCTTGGACGCGATCACTATAATTTTTGCTCAAGAGTAGGGCGATACCGTCTGTCTTATTGGCCTCACCCTTAAGCTCTGCTTCGAGGCGTTCGAGTCCGCAATGCGCGAATTCTTCGAAGATAGTGACTCGCTTGTCGCCAGCGTCTTCGTTGCTCTCAAGGATTTTAATGTCTTTGGTTGCAAAAATTGCGAGTGAGCAAATTAGATCTTCGAAATCCTGGCATGCGAAGATATCGTAACGGATGGCCTCGGCTTTCTTGTCAGGCAGCGGCGTTCTCCCTTTCTCTACTCCAAAAGAAGAGCCGAAAGAAGCCGCGTAAATTAGGCACTTCGCCTTCGTTTCAAAAGGGCCTGAGCTGTCCTTTGAGCGCACGAGCTCATTCAGTATACCTTCGTGGCATTTCGCATAATTTATTCGTCTAGGCATTTGGAACCTCCTCAATAGTTGTGTATTCGTGTTCGTTAGTGCTGCGTTTAATCAGTGGATGGGTATTTTTCCCGAGCCTGATTTCAGAGATGAGTGTATCTTCGCGTGGACTGAAGTAGGTGAGCACGTATGATTTACCAATTCGAGGCATCATTGCGTCTTCAACTTCTTCGCGCCACTGGGTCTTACTGACCATGGTGATGACTTGGTCGGCAAGTATGCTAATCGTGCTCGCGACATGACTACGGTTTGTATCATCGAGTGCGCCGAAGGGGGAGTCCATTATTAAGGGATATTCAGTGTCTTCTGGGGCATACACTTCGCTTTTCTCAGCGCTAAACTTTCTAGCTTCCTCGATAATGGCAGAGATAAATGAGAAGCTGAGGACGAGAGACTCGCCTTGCGAAAAGGCCACATCGCCCCCACCAACAGTATCGATCAATTCGATACTGTAGTCTTTATTAAGTTTCGGAATATAGGGTTTAACGGAAATACTTTTGAATGTTTGTTGGATTTGATTTTCCAAAGAACCACGCCATTTTTTATCCATGAGTTTTAACACTAAGCTTGTTGCTTTAATTACTTCATCTGCGGTATCGCGGCGGCGGTGAGCTATTTTTTGTTTCGCATTCTGTGCACCTATCTTATCGAGCTGCTTTTCTAATTCCTTGAGGTGTTCTGCCTGTTTCAGTCTCTCACGTTTGTCTGCTCCTAATCTTTCGAGGAGTTGTGAATACTTATGATCCTCTTCTTTTCGCTTCTTCTCGAGCGAGCTAACTTTCTCGAGCGGACAATCTTCTAGTTCTTTACTGATTTTCTTTAGGGCGGTGTTGCATTTGTCGATCTCGGCGTGCTCCGTTTTTTCGATCCTTGTTAGCTCTTTAAGTCGGTCTTGTAGGTCCGATCTTCTATCATTCCAGTTATTAGTGCGCGCTCCGAGCTCGATTGCTCGATCTTCGATCTGTTGGAGTCCGGCTGTGTTGAGCCATTCACTGACAGCTGTGTGCGCAGCTTTGCATTGGTTGTCGTTTGTGGGATTAAGGCTACGACCGCAAATACAGTTCTGATCTTTAATCAGTTTCTCTACAAACTGCGATTTGATGCCAGCGGGTATTTCGCCTCGTTCTTTAAGTGATTTTATGAGTTCTTGGAAGTATTCTTCCTGGCCATGTGAATGCAGCAGATAGGCTCTATCAGAAATCAGTGCCTTGAGTTGTTGAGAGTTTTCCTTAATCGATGACTTTTTTTCGTCGATAGTTGTTAGTAGGCGGTCTCGTTCATCCTGTAGATGTTTGACGCTGTCAAATTTCGCAATGCGCTCGTGTAGTTTGCGTACGAGATCTTTTTGGGCTGCTACATTTTCAACACCGTTGGATATATCCTTTTCGGATGATTCTATATTGTCGTCCAGTATCTCTTTTTCAGCAATGAGTTTTTTAGTTAAATCATTCCCGTACCGGCTCATTTCATCTTCGAAATGCTTACGGGCCATTTTGAGGTGTTTGATGGTTCGCTCCAGAGGTTCGAGTTTCAGAATGGTCTTAACTGCTCGTGCTAAGTCCGCTCTTTCTTCTTTTTCGGGGTTTACGATCTTTTCGACACGCTCTCCATCGAAAAAGAAATACGAGTGAAGGTCGCGTGGGAGGATCTTTCCAATCGTGGATTCGATGTCGTGAACTGGTTTCCATTGTCCGTCAGTATCTTGGCTCTGCAAGATGGTCTCTTTCTCGCGGACGATTGGATAACCTATCTTATCTGAAGCGACTGCATCGAGGACTTTTTTAGCGCGATAGTTGCGCCCAGCATGTTCGAAGTTTAACTCTCCGGAGCATTCGATTTTTTGACCTGCGGGAGTTTCAACGATTGCCCGTTTATTAATGAGCTGGTCAGTGTTTCGAAAGCCTTTTGAAAACGTGCCGTATAGGATCCAGGTGAAGGCGTTGAGTAGGGCAGTTTTACCCGATCCATTCATGCCATGAATGACTGTTACATTTTTGTCTCCATGGGCGAGTTCAATCTTAGGTGTCGCGCCGTAGAATTGACGGAAGTTAGTGAGCTGTATTGAGTCGATTCTCATTTGATAATGTCTCGTATCATATTGATGACTGTGTCTTCAAGAGCTGGGTTTTCGCGGTGCATGTTGTCCATTTCCAGACGCACTACTTTTTTGAAGACTTCTTTCGCTTCAGGCTTAGCCTCTTTAATAGGGAGGAATTCATCGATTTTTTCTGGCATAATTATGTGTCGGTTAAGTGAAAATGTTCTTGGATCTTCCAGAGAGTGCTTTTGGCCTGCGCTGAATTCTTAGCAAGGCCGGCGAATTCGGAGAGGCGGATCAACTCTTTGCGCACCAGTGAGCGTTCCGCTTCAGTGAGTATGTCTGATCGTGGAGGATAGACTACCATGTCGTAGATGACTGCATCTTTTTTGCCAGGGCTTTGTCGCAGGATACGTCCGCGTCGTTGAATGAATTGGCGCGGGTTTGTGCTACTGGCCAAAATAACGGCTGTGCGTGTGGATGGGACGTCGACGCCTTCATCAAGGCATCGAATGGCCACGAGCCCTTGGAGGTCTTCTTTGGCGAAGGACTTGAGCAATTGTTCGCGCTCATCCATTGTGTTCTCCGATGTGAATTTGGCGACGCGTGCTTTGAACTCACCGGAAAGCATTCTGATTACGGAATCAACGTGCCTCAGCATTTCGCCATCATCGTTTTCGATCGTACCATCGCCGCAATAAAATAGGTGGTGTTTGAAATTAGGGTCATTTTTAACGATTTCTCGTAATGCAGCTTCCTTGCCATTGGCCGTCGCGATGAGCCGAGCTCGTTTGATTAAGAGGTGTTCGATTCTGGAATCACCATCAACTTCACCACGGCTGCCCGCTAGTTGAGCGATCAGCTTAGATAGTTTTAGGTATTCACGTGCTTCCTCTTCGTTGAGCTCAACGAGGATGGGGTAATAGTAATACTGACAGAGCGCCTTGCAATCTAAGGCGTCCTTCAGGCTGAAGATCGGCTCAAGCACATTGCCGAAGTATTCGTAAAGAGCTTCGGTGCCTTCTTCGTCAAACCAGCGCTCTGGCGTTGCCGAGAGGCCCAGTCTCATCGGAATGGATTGCGGGAGGCATTTTCGAGTAGAACCAGCTCCCATATTATGAACTTCATCTGCTAATATAAGTGTCTTCGCCGGGAAGTGTTTAATGCGCGATTGGAAGGATTCAGAAGTAAAGGTGCTCGTCGTTACGATAACTGTCGTGGGTGCTTTGACAGTATCCTCCATCGAGGTTAATGCTTTGTTTAACAAGGGCATCCAGAGTTTTTTGCTCTTGAAGCATAGGATCGGGGACAGTCCGAAGCTTTGGCATTCGCTGGCCCATTGAGTTACTAAGTGTTTGTAGGGGCATACAATTAACAGCAGGTCTAAATTGCGATTGTGGTGCATGACTTGCGCAGCGGCGAGGCCTGTTATGGTCTTGCCGGCACCAGTTGCCATTTGCATTACTCCACGTCCGTGTGCATTGATCCAGTTGTTGACTGCGGTCTTTTGGTAGTCGCGGAGGGTCTTTCCCTCTGGAATCTGGAAACGGTCGTAGACTTTCAGTTTCGCAGTTTTTTTTGGTGCAGTTGGTTGGATTTCCGGAGTGTGTTGCAGGATTTTTGAGAGGCAGGCCACAGGGAAATTGATGATCTCTACTTTATTGGTTTCATTGCTCCAGAGCTTCTCAAAGTTAGAGACCTTGCGAGCCGTTCGGCTATGATCGCGCCAAGATGTGAAAGTATCTACAGTTTCAAAGTTCGAAACGAGGCCTCCGGAAGTTTCATTTGCTGACCCGGAGAAGGCGACATGGTTGCCGTCGTCATCTGAGAATACGCCCAACTTTTCGTGGTAGATGCCTGCTGAGCTGCTAGTGCGGGCCACTGCTATTTTAATATCTAGCATCCCTTTCGAGATCATCCATGCTAAGCATTCCCATTGGGATTGATTGGAATTCGAGTCGAGTGTGTCAGGGATAGCTGCATTTAAGCTTTGGGCAATGATGTCATCCCGACTCTTATAGCCAGCGTCGATGGCATTGATGTCATCTTCGCTCAGGTGTGGAGACGCAATCAATTGCATGCGACCTTCATTCTCTATAAGGCTTGTGATTCCGCGCATCGCGAGCTGGAGACTATTGCTAGTAAAGTAACCAACAGCCCGCTGGTATTGGCTGCAAGCGGACAAACAGGGTATATAAAATTCCTCGATGATATTAACTTCATCGCTTCTATATTCTTCCCTGAAATCTATATGCTTAAGAGACAATTTCTATAATGTATCCAGGAAATTAATAAGGCCTGAGTTCGTATGCATATCAGTTTCGTTCTCGATCGGATTCGGCGCAAGCCGATTATACCAGTTTGACTCATCATGTTCAAAATTATCATCTAGCCAGCATGCTAGCCCTGGATTTGTTATGCCTCGATGCAGCAAGTCTGTAGATATTTCGATGGCTAGGTGTTCTTCAAACGAAAGTTGGCTCTCCAGTTCATGGATGTCTCGCGTTTTATTGATTTGATTGCGGTCACCGGTTAGTTGGTGCCAGATTATTATCTGCTCCTCCTTAAGTTGCTTAGGTATTTTATCGAAATTTTCACTCGATTTCAGTTTTAGGAGTGCTTTTTTTTGAATTTGCCGTACCCGGCATTTTGTTACTTTAAAGATGGTTGCGACATCATTAAGGCTGTGCCTCCTTGAGACTATGCCAAACCTAAGGCAAAGAGCGGTTTTTTCTTGTTCCGTTAGCCGGCAATTTTCCCATGCGGACCTTACCAACTCTTTTAATGTCTTAACCTTTTCTTCGCTATGGGTAGTAATTTTACGGTGTAGGTGAACGACGCACGCTACATAAACCGCGACTTTTCTTTGTCCGAATTTATCGATTTTAAGCATCTCCGTAATATCGAGATCGATATAATCTTGGATTTTTTTAACACTCCTTGAACTTCTATCTCCGATTGGCCAGGGCAAGCCAATTTCTACTGCGATTGAGTAAATTAACCTGTCGCATAACTTTAATTTTTTCACTTTGTCTCGCAGTGAACGCCATTCCCGATTGTTCAATACCGTTTCGACTTTATCGGCATGCTTTAATTGATTAATCAATTGGTCATGTTGGATTGGCATTAGGTGAAGTGAACTATCTCGTGTCGAATCTGACAACTGTGTTAAATTAATCGGGTTGTGTTCGAAATGCTGTGAGAGTGCCTTTTGTAGTAGGCGTTCTGACCTGCGACCATAATTCCTCATCGCATTACGCTTTCCTCCCATAGCTAAGTAAATACTTAGACTTTTAGCGTTCGAATATGTGTAACAATTACAAAGTCTGGCATCGCTGGTGATGTCACTGATGTCTAGCCCGTCAAAAAAAATGAAATGACTTTTTCCTCTCATGAGTTCAGCAACGATCTCCTGCCTTTGTTCGTCTTCTATGAGTTCAGCTACGATTTTCTGTGTCTGTTCGAGTGGTTCTGCCGCTTCTGCTAAATTAAGAACTTTACCTCGATTAAGCGGTGGATGATCCCGGAGGTGGCTTCTTAGGCTAGCTTTAAGCGTGAGCTCTGATTCCTGATTATAGTCTGGGAATTTAAACCTTTTTTTTCCAAGTGCTAAGAAATCGCTGAAGCATTGTATTTCCGCTTCATCATAAATACGGCACAGTGCTTCGTCGTCTGTCACATCTTGCATGCTGAGTCGGTCAAGGGCCTCCAAATGGCGTTGTCCACTCAGTAAGCCCAACCTAAGCTCAACTGCCTCTTGAATGCCCATTTTTGGCTGTTCGTCGTCTTGCTGCTTTTCCTTTAGAATCTGCGTGGAATTCGTTTTTGTTTTTTTAATGAATGGGGAGTGTTCGTTCATTTGGGGTTTCTGCTTCGTTGTCGGGAAAGCCCAGTCAATTCTTACTGGTTTATTTGTGTCGAAGTGGGGTTTTGGGGTTCCAACACCAGCGAAGGTGAAGGGCATTTGATTGGCCGTTCGGTAAAAAATTAATTTCCTGTAGGTATCAGACAATAATTTCTTGATGCTTTCCTGTTCAAAGTGTGACTTTGTTTTACCACTCCAAACCAAGATTTCTTCATCCCAATAGTTTGTGTAGTCGTGACCAGTTCTGCCTGCGGTATTTACATTGCAGAAGATGTAGTAGTCACTGCCTTCACGGTGATATCCATTGTTCCAGTCAGCTCCTTGCTTATCGCTTGGTACTTTTAGTATCTTATAAATATCACTACGAGAGTACTGCGCGCCTACAATAAAGTTGTCGGTATGATAATCCGATTGTAATTTTTTCTTATATTCTGGTTGAAGACGATAAGCGTCTAATCCTGCTTTTTTGAAAATCTCAGGATTTTGAGTGAAATAGCTATAAATAGTCCGGGCTGGAGTTTTTGCGACATTGCTTGACCATTCTCCTCGCAGTTTTAACATCTCCATAACTTCTAGAGATGAGTAGGATTTGAATTCTCCGGCCTCAATAATGACTTGTATGATACGACCAAGAAGGCCGGTTTGTATACTGTCTTTAGTCATGGTTCAGTTTAAGAAGTAAAGTATTTTTAGTCGCATCTTAAAGTGTATCTAGAAAACCTTCGAGGGATGGATTAATATCTTCTGAAAGCACCTTCCATGTGCCCATGTCATCTTGTGTTTTATACCAATTCGATTCGTCGTGTGAAAAATGTTGATCGAGCCAGCTGGATAGCGCTGAGGTGCAGGTGTTGCGTTGTTTTCGATAGTCAATCAGCTCTATGGCTATTTGGCATTCAAAACCAAGTTGATCTTCTAGGGGTTCCATCCATTCGCGTTTCTTAAGTCTAGTCTCTTTAGTGAGCTGTTGCCAGATCTGACTTTTGTTTTTAGTAATAAGGTCAGGTAGGCCCTCGAAATGGCGGCTCATTCTGAGCTTGGTGAGTGCTTTCTTCTGTATTTGTCTGACTCGTTCGCGTGAGATGCTGAAGTGTTCTTTGATTTCTTCGAGAGTGTGTTTGCGTTCGTGTTGAATCCCGAACCGAAGATGTAACACTTTTTTTTCTCGATCACTCAACTGGCTGTTTTCCCATAGGTATGCAACAGTTTCCTCTAATGATTTAGGCTTTGAAGTGCCACCTTCAGAGTGTAGCTTATGTAAGAAAATGACGCATGCTACGTATACATTAACTTTTCCATTTCCAAATAGATCTTTGTTGCTGAGTTCGGTGATACTGTAGTTTAGGTAATCTAAAATGCTTTTATCGCTAAGCGGACTTTTTAGTACCGTAGGCCATTTCATGTCGAGTTCTGCCGCGATCGGAGCTATCATTTGATTTGCTAGATGGGAATTCCTTACGACTCGACAAACCTCCTTCCAGGATTTCGGGCCAACCACTTTACCTGCATTGCTCTTTTTTCTCAGTTTTTTGACTAAACTATCATAATCAATGCCAATTTCTAATCTCGTGCATTGAGTGAGATGAGATTTTGCATGCCCATGATCCAACAAATACGTTTGGATCGCTTCCTTAAGTTTCCTTTCTGAGCGCTTGCCGTAATGTTCAATTTCCATGCGCTGACTTCCGAATCTAAGGAATTCAGTAAGATTATTTGCACGTGAGCTCTCGTAGATATTGTTTAGGCGCACATCATTGCTTATGTCTTCTACGCTTAGGTAGTCGAAGGCTTCTATATGCGCACATCCCGCTAACAGCCTAGAGCTTTGAGTGATAAGAGGTGTCTCATGCCCGAGATGTGACAAATACGTTTCGATTGCTTCCTTGAGCTTTCTTTCTGAGCGCTTGCCGTAATTTTTAATTTTCATGCGATCTTTCCCCAGCGCAAGGAACTCAAGGATATTGTTCGCTTGAGAATTTTCATACACGTTGCTTAGCCGCACATCATTGCTGATGTCTTCAATACCCAGATGCATGAATGTTTCTACATGTGAATCCCCTGATAATAATTCTAGTGTCAACTCTTTGATTGACGATGTAAATGTATAGTGAGGTTCGTTTTCAACTGTCGGGATTACCTGCTTCTCCGCTTCGATTAAAGGAGCGCACGCTTCTGGTTGACCTTTAACTATATCAGTGAGAACAGCACTCGCTGACTCTGGAATTATGACAGGGCAGGGGGCAATTACTTCTGTGCGTTCGGAACTGTTCTGTGTTGCTTTGGTTGACTTCTCTACAGATGCCAGTGTCGAGTTTGCACGTGACACTTTGGCTGCCTCGCTCTGCTTTATAAATTCAGCCGACTGACTGGCGTTTGTTGATGGATTCTCTTGTTCTGTTAGACTCGCGATCGAAGTCGATGGAGTTGAATTTGTCTTGAAGAAATGAAGCAGTAATGCTCGTAGCTTTTGTTCAGTGCTTTTTCCGTAGCCTTGATAGGACATCCGCGTTCTTCCAAGTGCCAGGAATTCGCTTAAATTCCGTGCGTTCACTCTCTTGTAGAACTTGCAGAGTGCGGAGTGTTGGGTTATGTCACTAATACTCATATCATCGAAAGCTGCCCATTGGATGCTCCCATACATTAGATGAGTAGTGAGATCTTGATGTCTTTTCGCCTGCTGTAATACATTCTCTCCCTCAATCGCGATGAGCGGAGATTGACTTAGCTTTTCTATCCTCGCTGAGCTCGAAGGCGCAGGTTTCTTTGGTGTGATTGGTAGTGGTTCTGGAGTGTCTTCGAGGACTTGGCCGTAACAGTGGATGTCTTCTGCTTCGTCTTGCAACGAGACATCCTGTGAGGGCGCTTCTGGGGACTGTGATTGGAAGGATTTGATTAACTCCTCTTTTAGTCTTTTTTCTGATCCTTCCCAATAGCCTCTGATGGTAAAGCGTTTGCCTGCAAGCCCTATAAACTGACTTAAGTTGGCGCATTTCGACAGTTCGTAGTAATAGCGTAACCCATTGTTGGAACTTAGATCCTTCATTTCGAGCTTATCTAGAGGCTGCCAGGCAATGTGGCCTGCCATGAGAGCTTCAACGAAATCTTCGATTTCGTCGAGCGTTGGTGCTGTATGTGTGGCTAAGGTAGTAGGTGCCTGTTGTGGCTCGGGATTTAGCTGAGAGAGGATGCTTCTATTTTCGATGTTCTCTTCACTGACCTGACTCTGCTGCGGGTCGCCCGGAGTCTCTGTTGGGAAATGTGAACGTAAAATGAACTGCAGCATCTCTTCGCAAGGTTCCCAATATCCTCTAATATCGAAGCGTTTTTCTGATAATGCTAAGAACTCACTAACATTGTTACACTGTGACTTTTCATAGTAAGAGCAGAGAGCGCTGTCATCAGTGAGGTTGATCATCTGTTTGTGATCAAAGGGCTCCCATTGCGCACTGGCTGCCATTAGCTGGGCCACAAAATCTAAGTCACTCTCATTTGAGCTTTTAGGTGTCGGTTCTGATGTCGACGATTCTGAGCTTCGCACCTCTGTTTGAAGTTGAGCACTATTTGTATCCGATGTATCCGAGTCAGTTTTGATGACTTTTAAACAGCGACGTATGATACTTTTTAGCATTTTTTAATTTTCTATCGTGGTTTGGAGTTATTTGATGGAATGTATTTATTTGACTGCGTGGCAAAGTAAAATGCGGTGACTCTGAGGGATAGTTTAAAAGGAAGTGGTGCAAACGAGATGAGGCTATCAAGTCGATCGTTACCGAGGTTCATTTTTCGCACAGAATCAACGTTTATGCCCCGTGGATTACGGAAGGGCAGAGAGGTGAGGGCTGAGTGGGAAGGTCCAGCTAGCTGGTGTGGGAAAGTGTGAAGCTAGCTGGTGTTCCGCACTCTCATTCGAAAAAGTTCATGGGTAGGTGGCTGATGAGTTTTAGCATGCGGTAGTTGTGGCGATAGGGTTGGTCGTTGTCGTCGTAGCGCCGCTGGCTGTCTTCGGTGATTGTGACCGCGACGTGGTGACTCCAAGTGCCAGTGCCCCGGTCACTCCCGCTGTAGCAGCGCAGATAAATCGTGCCATCGGTGGCTTGTTTGTCGGCGCGATATTCAAAATAGGTGGTTTCGCCGCTGTCGTGCTTGGTCGTCATGCGCACTGTCGGCGCGCCTAGGCTGGGGTCGGACTCGCCTTGGTCGTTGGTCAGTGGAATGACTGCAAAATCTCGGGCGCCGGCGATTTGATTGCTGGTTTGCGCCTCATCCAGGTCGAAGGCCATGACGTTGGGGTGGCGATCGCTGATATCGCCGCCAAACATTTCAATTAGGGCGGGGTGGACGAAGGGCGGCTCAAAAAAGCCGAGTGGCTGGCGCGCCTCACCTGAATTGGCGTGCAGCGTGAGGCTACTGAATAGCCAGTAACTGCAGAGGTAAATGACGGCGTGGGTTCTAGTCATGACGTATGGCTTATTGCACCTTTTGGTGCGCTTCAAGCATGCGTTTGAATTTTTCGGTGTGGGGGTTGAGAGACCTGAGGTGGGAGAGACCTGAGACCTGAGGTGGGAGGCTTGAGACCTGAGACCTGAGGTGGGAGGGCTGAGGCCTGAGGGCTGAGGGCTGAGGTGGGAGAGACCTGAGGTGGGAGGCTTGAGACCTGAGACTTGAGGTGGGAGGCTTGAGACCTGAGACTTGAGGTGGGAGGCTTGAGAGACCTGAAAGCGGAGGACTGAGACTTGAGACCTGAGGTGGGAGAGACCTGAGACCTGAGGTGGGAGGCTTGAGACCTGAGGGCTGAGGGTTGAGAGACCTGAAAGCGGAGGACTGAGACTTGAGGTGGGAGACTTGAAAGTGGGTTGAAAATGGGGTCATGTCATTACCTTTGTGGTTGAGCTGGAATTCGACTGCTTCTGGCTCGGGAAGGTGACACTCGGAGAACCTGTAGGGAGTTGTATGGCCTGAGGTCGGGCATTGATTCGTATGAACAGGCTCATTGCTGACCTCTTAGTTTTTGCAGCATTTCGAGTGCGCCGGTTTCAAATTTGGAGAAGGCGAACCATTTTTTACCCAGATCCTTGAGTGAGGCGCCGATGTGGTAAATGTCCCTTTCGTCAATGATGAGGAAACGGTCGTGCGCGTCGGCGAAGGTCTCGACTGTGATAGGGGAATATTGTTGGTTGTGCTTTTGGAGATCGAGGGCGAGCTGTTTGGAAAACTTCTTGGTGTAGATCGTTACGGACACTGTTTTTTTGCGTTTGGCGAGTAAAGTCAGCACGGTGTCATCGACATAGTTATCGATCAGGATGAGGCTTTTTCTGGCTTTGCGGATTAGGTCGGAGACGAAGGTGTGCGCATCGTGAACTTGGCCGTCATAAAAAATGCCTTGTTTGGGCGGCTCGGCGGCTTCGAGCGCTTCAAAGACTTTTTCGAAATGAGCCTCGGTTTTGGACTCGAACTGGAGTTGACGCTTCTCGACGGAGTCGATGCGAGCGAAGAGATCAGCATTGCTTTGGAGGAAATGCCGCATTTCGACGAAGGCATTGATAATCTGAATGCTGACTTTGATCGCAGTCTCGCTACGGAGGACTGCTGAGAGCATCGAGACACCTTGCTCGGTGAAGACATAGGGGTTGCTGGACGCATGCTTCATCGAGTCGAACCGGTCGCAATTTGCGACCAGTTGTTCTTTTTCGGCATCCGTCAGCTGGAACCTGAAGGCTTTCGGGAATCGACTTAGGTTGCGCTTTACCTGTTCATTCAGCCGCTTATTCTCAACCTGATAAATGTCGGCTAGATCTCGGTCGACCATCACGGGAACCCCACGAATCGTGAAGATCATGCCTTGGATGTATTTCAGAGGAATGATGGTGTTGTCCGGTGTCATCGTTTGATCTATGCTTGATTTAGGGGGCAGGCGGAAACTGGGATCATGTCGTTATCTTTGCAATCGTGGCTGGGATCTAGCACTTTTTGAGGGGGACCTGGGGCGATATTGATGCGTTCATTGAAAAGGCGAGTCTAGCGGACGAGATGGGACAAATACGGTCTATGAAGGGAATTTATGAAAAAGAAAAGCATCCGAGCGTGAACTAGCAAAGACAAAATTAGTGCTGGATGGGATATTTGATGAGCTAATTTGGTGCCAAAGGGATATTGTGGCTAATTATGGGGTTTTCGGATCGAATAGTCGTTTTATGCGCCATTGATGAGAGAAGCGACCACCTACCCGCTGCGCGGGACTCCTCCTAATCTGGGAGGAGAGCTGTGGAGGCTGAATGCAGGTCTTGAAGGGCAGCTATGGTTACGGCAGCTTGTCTTTTGCGTGTCGCGTAAAGGCTGCGCACCCGCGGTTATTTGCCGCTTCTAACTTCTGGTTTCTGTCTCCTGATATCAGTCCTCTGACCACATTCCCTCTGACTTCTGGCCTCTGACGGAGCAAAGCGGAGATGGCGTAGCAATTTAAGCGTCGTTCAACTCGTCGAACTTGGCTTTCATTGTGGGGGGGGAGGCTTGCACCCAAGGGCATAATAAAGAGCTGAGGGCTGAGGCTTGAGAGACCTGAAAGCGGAGGACTGAGACTTGAGGTGGGACGAAGTGCGAGTAGCACGTAGATGGTAAACTGAAGGTTTGCCCTGAGTCCGCGAAGGGTGAGTGAACTGGGTGCCCTCTGGGCAGGTGAGGGAGCAAGGTGGGAAGGTTTTAAGGTATTAAGTGCCTAGTGGTTAATCCATCCATTTAAAGCCGACTGGTTTGAAGCCGGTTTTGCCACAGTGATGGCAGCGGAGTTCTTCGTAGGGTGTTTCCCATTCAACTGTGGGTGTCGCGCATTCGGGGCAGGGGCACGATGAATGAAAGGTCTGTCCTGTGCCGTAGTTAATTTCGGTCATAAAGTAACTGCCGATCGAATGACACTTAGGGCATTCTTGGATTCCGATGGTGATGCCGACTTGGTGCCAGTCGATCGTGTGCGCCTGTTCAATCGCTTCAATCGCGTCACGGTCGACCTGTGAGGATCGTTCCATCAGCATGGGACGCTTGGAACCTGCCGGGTAGGCAAATCGTCCAATGCCCTTGGCGAGCCAGATGCGTTCTTCGCAGTGCAGACATTCAATAGTAGTACAGTTTGCCATGTCTATGCGAAGTGAACGGCGAAGCCTTGTTCGCGAAGTGATTGAGCGAGTGCCGCTTCGGCTTCTACGGGATTAATCTTTTTAGGTAGTGGATTAAGATGGGCAAATAATTCATAGGCCAGCCCTTTGGCGTATTTACGGACAAATACATTCCCCGCATTACTCCAGTGATATTGGATGTCCTTCGGTGTGCCATTTTTGCATGTACATTCAAATGTGGCACTAGGTCGTTTGCGGGTGCGTTTTTTAGCTCGGTGTTGCTTGAAGCGGCATTCGACGCTGTGCGAACGCGTTTGCCCTACATAAAAACAGCGACCGGTGAAATCTTCGCCAATACCTGCGACTTTCCTAAATTTCGGATCTGCGGTTACTTCGGATTTCAGTTCGATTGCATAGACGTGAGCACCGCTGCATTTTTTCTTAGTGCCGCAACAGCGGCATGATTTAGCCTTGGGCATAATTATAGTTCCTCCGTTTCGGTTTTGATGGTCCAGTTGGTCTTGGTTTCAAGCATTTCGCAGCGTACGGCCTCGGCGGTGTTGGGCTTGGCATGTCGCAAGTATTGTAACATACGGGGCAATGATTTTGCAAGGGGCAGCTCGCCAGCGATGGTTTTCAGTAAATCATCGGCCGCTTGTGGGCATTCATGCCGGATCGGATCGACTAGGCATTCGAAGCTTTGTAGGGCCTTACTAGCGTTGCCACCGAGAATGTTCCTGAGCAGTGCATCAATCGGCAGATGAGTGAGTGCAGGGTTGCAGCGACTCAAGCTGGTTAGCGATTCGAGCGCCTCGATCAATTCGTGCAGATTTCTGGGTATGAGCATGTGTTTCCTTGGGTTAGCTTGAATCCGGGGCAGGGTGCCTCGGTTGGGAATATCGCTAAAAAGGAAATTTTAGTGGCTGTCAAATCGCTCGCGCGCTTAATGTTTTTAACCCGTAGGGTTGTTGCCTATTAAGTTTTTTTGACGCTTTTTAGGAGCTCATTTCTCTTGAATTTCTTCCGGCAATCGGAGCACTTTTCCATCAGCGTGTTTGATAAAGTGGTAGTGCTCGCCTGTAATAAAATCCCTGCTGATCGCTTTGATCGACTCATCCTGCACATGGATGGTTACTTTAGATACTGTCAGGTCGTGGCCGTGGTCATAGCCCATCGGGGAGTCGACTCGCAGCTCGCCGTCAAAAAATATTTGGATGTCATTCCACGAACAGGCGCCGCCACGACCGTGACCACGGGGATAGCGAATCGTGATGACGGTTTTGACCTCATGGCCATCCATCTGCTCGGTTTTGGTAATCACTTTTGACCCGCTGGATTGGCCACGTGTCAGGTAGTCGCCCTGAGTGGCATATGTTTCGGGATTGGCATGCATGTGATCGACGCCGCGATGACCTCGCACTTCCTCCCAACTGATCACGATCCGCGAAAGGTCGGGCTCGGCTTTATAGCGAATAAATTGGGTCGAATA
>Ga0302125_10000487_pt1 | contig 21751 bp, 21 predicted proteins | sample CB4_surface_MG_FD_203111 | JGI IMG/M metagenome (GOLD analysis project Ga0302125, IMG submission 203111) | Marine microbial communities from Western Arctic Ocean, Canada - CB4_surface | ecosystem: Environmental > Aquatic > Marine > Oceanic | place: Canada: Western Arctic Ocean | collected... | reverse complement strand
GTCAAACCGACGTTAATCTCGACCAAGCACAAGTCATTCTCGTCGGCGTTTCACGATGTGGGAAAACCCCAACCAGCTTGTACTTAGCCATGCAGTTCGGCATTAAAGCAGCTAATTACCCACTCATACCTGAAGACTTTGAACGTGGCACACTCCCCGCCTCCCTAATGAAGCACATGGATAAGATTTTCGGGTTATCTATTAAACCTGAAAGACTACATTCGGTCAGAAGCCAACGCCGTCCTGATAGTTTTTATGCCTCTTTAGACAACTGTCGCAATGAAATCAAAGTCGCAGAAGAAATGATGCGCAAACATGACATTATTTGGGCAGATTCAACGTCACGTTCTGTCGAAGAGCTTTCAGCCATCATTCTACAAAAGATTAAGCAACCCAAAAAACACATGCATTAATTGCTTAGTCTTTCTTTGAATACAAAGTTATTTTAAATATGGTTTAATCTCGTCCAATAGTTTTTCTGAGTCTGGCTTAGTCATGCTAGCAAACACAGTTACTTTTGCAGCATTTGGCGCAATGACATACTTATAGAAGTTCCACTTAGGCGATGTGCCTGACCGCTCTATCAGCTGTTTATAAAATGGATTTACATCATGCCCTCTTACCGCACTTTTGGACATCATAGGAAATTCCACACCGTAAGTCATTTTACAGAAATCACCGATTTTCTTATCTTCATTCAGCTCTTGTTTAAAATCATTGGATGGAAAACCAATCACCAACAACCCCTTAGATTTATATTCCTTATACAAGCCTTCAAGTGCTTCAAACTGTGGCGTAAAGCCACACTTACTCGCTGTGTTAACCACTAAAATAGGCTTATCTTGATAGTCACAGAGGTCAAACGGCTTGCCATCTAGCGTTGTGAACTGGTGGTTATACAATGTATTACAACTCGCATTTGCCATCGTGCTTATTCCCATCAATAAAAAAAGTGTGCCTACTATTTTAATCATTTCATGTTCTCACTGTTACTTAACTTACTTATGACTTTTAGTAACCAGTATCGTTCATTTAAAAAGTGACCATTATTGTACTGTTACTGTCATTTTTTTCACATCCCATACAGTTCTGACTATACAGCAATACTATTAGCCACCGAGGGCTTAGAGAAAGAGTTTGTTTCAAGAGTGCTGGTGATTGTTACTAAGCACCCTAAGCCTAATGGTAGTTATCTTGTTGGAAATATGTATTAGCGAGATACAAAGTAGACATAAAAAAGACCCACACTTTCATGCAGGTCTCCGGATCTAAGGTTGGTATGTTAAAGAAGGTTACTTTATGGATGCTTCTTCATACTCACTAATTAAACTTATATTGCAGTCCGAACATGATTTCTTGGGATTTGATGTCACCGCCGTTAATTGGTCTTTGGATGTTACCACCATTAGCTGCAGTACTACTTTCAAATTCGCCTAAATGAGCATATTGGTAATTAATATCCAGAAAGATATTTTCCGTTAAGCTAAACAAGCTGCCTGCAGATAATTTATACGCAAACTTTGAAATAGTATTACCCTCTATAAAGCTACAATCAGCAACACCACTAGTGATTCCGATTGTTGTTCCCATACTTCATCGCTAATAAACCAACATAATCTACCCAATCCTAAGCGGTATCCGCCACAGGAATTTCTAACACCAAGTTCCTAATTCGGAGTTATAAAAGACCTTTATCCACCTGCAACCCTAAACTATATATATAGGTATCGCACTCAAATTTTTGCTAGTTTAATAGTGTGTAACTTAAGTAAAGAGTCTTAGAACTAGTCTTGGTGTAGGATAACTCTTGATATTGCGTTTGTACTGAAAAGCTTTGATTTGGGGCGATATAATAAGTAGCACCTAAAGTTACTACTGGTCTGGTTTTGTTAATACTGGTATTTAAGTCGACTGGTGTGATTCCAGTTATGGTTGAAGAAGTGGCTTGGATTTTATCCACTTTGTTACTTATATCATGTTCAACTCCTAAAGCACCATTCAAGGTAACCTTATTATTGAGTTTGTATTTACTTTTCATACCCATAATTATGGTAGTGGATTTATCCTCTAGGGTGTTAAAGGTCAAGGGACTTTCTACCCCAGTCTCAGTGTAACCATCTTGTTTGATAATAGCACGACGCGCAGCAAGGTAGGGACGGTAAAAATTAACCCCATCACTAAACTGATATGACACTTCAGCAACATAACTTTGTACCTCAATATCGGTTTCACCTTTTCCTTTCTCTGCCTCACCTATTTCGCTTCTGGTAATGGTCATATCTTTTGCTTGGTAAGCATTGGCTACTCTCACTTGAAAACCAAGATGATCAGCAAACTGATTCCATACTAAGTTTCCACCGATCATAGGTCCTTTATTGCTCACCTTTAGACCTTTAGGATCCCTTCTGGCGACTTGTTGGTCCACAAAACCTGAAACGCGAAAGTTCTCGTTAAACTTATAACCGCCAACAGCCACAGCCCCTGAACTTGATGAGTCAGAGTTATTATTACCATTTATATCGGTGTGACGAGCCCCTATAGAGAAACAGTTTCCTTTTTGATTAAATAAATCGCAATCGTAAGTATTCATGTTGGCAAAATTAGCGGTGGCAGATTTGTGCAAGAGTTGTGAAAATTCTGAGGCAATACCATCCCCAATTTCCTCAATGGTGTCCATAGTGTCTTCCATCATACATCCCGTGCATGCAGCCACGACCAAGTCCCATAAGTTAGCAGATGAATTCTCCAAGGTCCACGCCCAGGTTCTACCATCGTAGGAATAATCACCTGAAGTTCCTGCGGTAATATTTGACGATTCTAAGCCATCAATGACGCTAGCATAGGTAGTATTATTTTGTAAAACAGACCCATCATATATACCAAAAGAGGTTGTTCCACTAACGGTACTAAAAATTATTTTTCCGTAGTCTGAAGTACTGTTAATGACAGCATTATAATTGGTTGGTATTTTACCGTAGTAAGTAAGTCCTGCTTGACGGTTATTTAGAGTAGCTAGAGTAGACGCATCCCTTAAATAAATATCATACGGGTCAACCCCTGCGGTAGTAATAGTCCCAAGATTAGTTATGGTACTTACAACACTGGCCATAGAAATATCAATACCACGACCATTAAGCAGTCGCGTTTCACCTTGAATATTGAGATTCCCGTTAAGCGTGATGGTAACATTGTTGCTACCACTTATTAAGATACTAGGAGTATCATCCCCATAGGTAGTAATATTTCCGTTTAGCGTAAAGTTGGTACCGTGTTCAAAAATATTGGCGAAACCATAAGACAGATATTTATTTGTCGTAATATCCCCGTTCATTGTGATGGTGTTGGAGCCAACACCTACAGAATTTACAATACCATAGAGACCATTAGCGCCCATATTAATATTCCCATTTATCGTGATGTTGTTGAGGGAACTGCTACTTATGTAGACGCCCACTGAACCATCATCACTATTTATATTCCCAGTATAATTGACGGTGTTACGGTCAGCACTGTTCAACCGTATACCAGACGAGCCACCGCTAACCGATATATCACCCGTTAAGTCGAAGGTATCATCGTCTATATCAGCAGCTATTAAACATCCGTCTGTTGCTACAGTACTAGTGCCACTGACACACGGATCTTTAGCCATTACCTGAGAAGTAATAAAAAGAGTGATGACAAGGCAGCACGCCCTGATATATTCGTAAATAGTTTTATGCATAAAATAATAAACCATATGATTTAAGGAGTAACTTAGAAGAATCAATGCTGGATTACTTGTTCATTACGTACATAGTAACTTCAAAGCCAAAACGCATTTCAGTAGCTGCTGGTGTTGTCCACATGATTACTTCCTTTAAGTTTTTTACAATTATGAAGTATTTCTAAAAGTTTGAAAATACATTATCATTACAAAAATTAGTCTCTAATGTTTATCATGAAAGATGGCTAAATAAAATCTTTAAAGTGCACCACCAACTTCTCTAGATGCTAAAGCATCAAGTTAGTTGAGACGGAACTCGCCCTAACAAACCACATAACCCGTGGCTTGCCGCAGCGAATGCAGCACAAGTCGCGCAATTTGTGCCGCAATTGCCTGATAGTTATAATATTCTTTTAGGCGAGCGAGACACTCATTTATCAGACGGGCAAAGACAGCGTATAGCGATTGCACTTGCTATGTTAAAAGACGCGCCAGTTTTATTACTAGACGAGGCCACCAGTGCATTAGGCGCTGAATCTGAAATTATTGTGCAACACGGGCTTAACGCGGCTATGCAAGGTAGAACCACACTGATTATTGCCCATCGGTTAGCCATTGTACAAAAAGCCGATAAAATTGACGTGATGGAAAATGGTCAGATTGTAGAAACGGGTGATGCGACTGAACTGCGCAAAAAAAGGGGCTTGTACGCAAGCCTGGCGGAATTACAATTTGAAAACTAACATCTTCTGAAAAAGCGCCTATGAATAAAGTGACCGATAAAAAACCCCACAAAAGTGGTTTTTTTTATCATTAATGCTTTGAATTCATTTAAGGGTAACTTCGCACTGGTTTAGTCATTGTGACGACCTCTTCAGACATCGTTGGGTGTACCGCTACCGTACGATTAAAGTCAGCTTTAGTCGCGCCCATTTTAACGGCAATACTAGCAAGCTGAATCATTTCTCCTGCACCAGGAGCCACTATATGGCAACCTAATACGCGGTCTGTTTTTTGGCAGACAATCAATTTCATTAACACTTTATCATCACGCCCTGCAAATGCACTTTGCATGGGCTTAAAGCTAGTGGCATAGATATCAATTTTACCAAGTTTACTGGCTTCCTCTTCGCTAATGCCAACCGTACCAATTTCCGGTTGTGTAAACACAGCCGTTGGAATCAATTCATGATCAGGTTTAGTGGGAATGTTGTTAAAGACCGTATTGACGAATGCCATACCTTCGCGAATCGCCACGGGTGTTAAGTTTGCGCGATTAGTGACATCACCAACAGCATAAACCGAAGGTATTACTGTTTGGGAAAATTCATCCACTACCACCTCATTCTTTTTACCTAATGTAATGCCGATGTCTTCCAAACCCATATCATCAGTATTCGGCCTGCGGCCTGTGGCAAACATAACTTGATCAAACAAGTAGTCTTGTCCATCCGTAGCATGCACTTTAATTTGACCATTCACTTTTTCTAATGACTCAGCATTCATACCTAGTTTTAAATTTACACCATTCGCCTGCATTTCTGAGGCAACATGTTGACGCGTTTCGTCATCAAAACCACGTAAAATTTGTTTACCCCGATAATATTGCGTGACTGCTACACCCATGCCATTGAGAACGCAAGAAAATTCACTGGCAATGTAACCACCGCCGATGATTAATAGTCTTTTTGGTAGATTTTCTAAATGGAAAAGCTCATTTGATGTAATGGCAAATTCGCTACCAGTGATCGCCGGCTTAATAGGACGGCCACCCATTGCCAGTAAAATAGTTTTTGCTGTGACCTGTCTGCCATCAGCTAACGTGACAGTGTGAGCATCAACTAAACTTGCGCGACTGTTATACGATGTCACCCCATTGTTTTTTAGAACGCTTTGATACACCCCTTCTAAGCGGTCTAACTCTGCATGGAGTTTAGTTTGAAACTGCGGCCAGTTAAATGCACCAATGCTAGCTTCCCAGCCATACGCTTGGGCATCAGCAATGGTATTGGCATACTCAGACGCAAACACCATAAGCTTTTTAGGAACACAACCGCGAATCACACATGTACCACCGTAACGGTCTTCTTCGGCAATGGCTACCTTAGCTCCCGTTTGCGCGGCGACCCTTGCAGAGCGAACCCCACCAGATCCAGCACCAATTACAAATAAATCATAGTCGTACGATTGCGCGTTGGCATCTAGCATGAGGTTACCTTTTTAAAGTAAGATTAAAAGCAAGGAGGGAATTAGCATAGTGTGGAAGTTATGATGGTGCAATAACAAGCCTTGGTTATTATTGTATATAGTAGTGATTCGCTTTACTTAGTATATAGTAAAACAAAACCAAATCTGCCAAAGCGAGCTTGATGGAAGTGATGGCTTATTTGCTTAAGTCAATAAAGTCTAGTTCACCAGCCTTCATATCAGGTATCGTTAAGTAACGCTCATCATTCGTCATCTCGATATCAGCAGCTGCTTGATACTTTGGCCCTATGGTTGTAATTTCACCATCTACGCCCACAGCAAATACTTTGCCATTCTTCCAATCGCTTACATACATCGTACCGCTTGAATGATGCACAAGTCCATCGCCGCCGCCAATTCCTGTAATGCTCACTGTAAACCAATCTTTCTTCCACATTAGCTGCATGATGCGAACAAGTGAAGATGAGTATAAAGATAGAGGTAAGAACTCAATGATTATCGTTGATACTTTAAATGCTAATGCTAGGTCTAGTGGTATTGATGAGAATGGGTCAGAGATGGGCTGTGTTGTAGACGCTTTTCAAAAAATCAATAACGCTCTTAATAGTTCATATACCCTTATTCATCATACAGGGAAAGATGAGACTAAAGGCATGAGAGGACATACCTCTGTTCATGCTTCAATGGATACTATTCTATATGTTCAGAAGAAAGATAGTGGTTGTACATGGTCTCTAGAAAAACTTAAAGAGGGTGAAGATGGTATTAGCTATTAAAGGGTTATGTCGCCTAAATTTGGCGGAGAGCAAGGGATTCGAACCCTTGATAGAGTTGCCCCTATACCACCTTTCCAGGGTGGCGCTTTCGACCACTCAGCCAGCTCTCCGCGTTGTTTGCTTATGCTAACAAACAAGAGCTGGATTATAGCGGATAGCACAGGTTTCAACAAAACATAGTGTGATATTTAGCCTCAGTCTGCATTAACCATCAACCCCCGCTTCATTATCAATAAGCATGCCTTTACCTCTAGTATAGTTAGAAAATTTACCATTTAAAAACTAAGACACTTTTACCACCACTGCAAATAGAACACCCCAAAATTTATTTAAGAAAATAGTAATTTTATGTATTGATTTGCAAGCGACTTAGGTTTAATGTATCAAGCTAGACTTATGTCAGAAGCCTTTGGTAGCAATGGTTTAAGATGTTTTAGACTGTATATTTCATTAATTTACAAAACAAAATTGTTGATTGCGGTTCAGCGGGCAGTAAATCTACATAATCACTAGAAAACCTAGAGGAGTTAGTATGAGTTTGGATTCATTAAAAGCACTTGGCGTAACAATCCCTTACAAAGAAAAGTACGATAATTTCATCGGTGGTAAGTGGGTTGCACCAGTTAAAGGGGAATATTTTGATGTTATTTCACCCATTAATGGTAAAAATTATACGCAAGCGGCTCGTTCAAGTGCTGAAGATGTAGAGCTTGCATTAGATGCCGCCCATGCAGCGGCAGATGCTTGGGGTAAGACGTCTGCGACTGATCGTGCAAACCTTCTGCTTAAAATTGCAGACCGTATTGAAGCTAACTTAGCGTTAATAGCGACAGCTGATACTATTGATAACGGCAAGCCTATTCGTGAAACCATGAATGCAGATATTCCATTAACAGTTGATCACTTCCGTTATTTTGCTGGTGCTATTCGCGCACAAGAAGGTGGTATTAGTGAAATTGACAATGATACAGTGGCTTACCATTTTCACGAGCCTTTAGGTGTTGTAGGTCAAATCATCCCTTGGAACTTCCCTATTTTAATGGCTGCGTGGAAGCTTGCACCTGCATTGGCCGCTGGCAATTGTATTGTCTTAAAACCAGCAGAGTTTACACCTATTTCAATCTTAATTCTGATGGAAACTATCGCAGACTTGCTGCCTCCTGGCGTTATTAACATTGTGAATGGTTATGGTCGTGAAGTTGGTGCGCCTCTCGCTAACAGTAAACGAATTGCTAAAATTGGCTTTACAGGTTCCACAGCAACAGGCCGCGCCATTGCGCAGGCTGCGGCAAGCAATCTCATTCCTGCCACATTAGAATTAGGTGGTAAATCTCCTAATATATTCTTTGCCGATATTATGGATGAAGATGATGCTTTCTTTGATAAAGCCATTGAAGGTTTAGTCTTATTTGCCTTTAACCAAGGTGAGGTGTGTACCTGCCCTTCTCGCGCCATCATTCAAGAGTCAATCTATGATGCCTTTATTGCGCGTGTGTTAGAGCGTGTAAAAGCCATTCAACAAGGTAATCCGCTTGACCCTAACACTATGTTGGGTGCGCAAGCTTCTGAAGACCAATTGAACAAAATCATGAACTATATTGATATTGGTAAACAAGAAGGTGCTGAAGTCTTAATTGGTGGCGAGCGTAAGATGCTGACTGGTGATGTGGCGGATGGCTATTATGTTGAGCCTACTTTGCTTAAAGGCCATAACAAAATGCGCATCTTCCAAGAGGAGATTTTTGGCCCTGTGTTAGCAGTGACTACCTTTAAGGATGAAGCAGAAGCCTTACAGATTGCAAATGATTCAATCTTTGGCTTAGGCGCTGGTGTTTGGAGCCGTAGTGGCACAACAGCTTATCGCATGGGTCGCGGCATTAAAGCGGGTCGTGTTTGGACAAATTGTTACCACCTCTACCCTGCGCATGCAGCATTTGGTGGTTATAAGGAGTCTGGCGTTGGTCGTGAAAACCACAAAATGATGCTAGATCATTATCAACAGACTAAATGTTTATTGGTCAGTTATAACCCTAACAAATTAGGTTTCTTCTAGTTTGTTGGTTGTGATTTAAACAGTAAAAGGGACGAATTAATCGTCCCTTTTTTTGGAGAAAATTTTGTGATAAAAATAACTATTGAACGCGTATCTGCAACGGAATCAGCCAAAGTACTGATTCGAAAACTGACGGCTGAACATGGTGAAATCGGTTTCCTACAGTCTGGTGGCTGCTGTGAAGGTAGTGGCCCTTTGTGTATGCCAATCAAAGAAATGCGCCCAAGTGCCATGGATGTGATTTTAGGTAAATTAGAGGGCGCTACTTTCTATATGAGTGATAGCCATTACTCGTTTGCAGAAAATATGCATACCATCTTGGATGCAGTGCCTGGCTCGAGCGGTTCCTTTTCTTTAGACTGTGGCTCAGGCTTTGCCTTTATTACGCGCGGTCGGCTGTATAGCGATGAAGAGTTGGCTTATTTAGAAAAAAATCCTGCGAAACGCTGTGGTTATGAATAAATTATTGTAGAATACGCGCTGGCGGGCCCCCTCGCATTGCAAAGTAGCCAATCTGGTCAGATGTGGAAGCAAGCAGCCATAACTATTGCGCAAGTGCCGAGGTAAGGCTCGCCTCTCTATTTTCAGACATATTTCTTTCACGCACACTGTTACCTATATGCATTTATCAGCTAAAATAGTGTTATGTCACATCAAGTACTAGCCCGTAAATGGCGTCCTAAATCATTCGAGACTTTAGTTGGTCAACCACATGTAGTCCGCGCGCTCACCAATGCGCTAGAACAACAACGAATTCATCACGCTTATTTGTTTACAGGTACACGCGGTGTTGGTAAAACAACCCTCGCCCGCATTATTGCTAAGTCGCTGAACTGTGAAACTGGCATTACAGCAAAACCTTGTGGTGTTTGCAATGCTTGCATTGAGATTGATAAAGGCCGATTTATTGACTTATTAGAAGTTGATGCAGCTAGTAACACGCAAGTCGATGCCATGCGTGAGTTGTTAGAGAACGCGCAATATGCACCGACTTCTGGTCGTTTTAAAGTCTATATCATTGATGAGGTGCATATGCTGTCTAAAAGCGCCTTCAATGCCATGCTTAAAACGCTAGAAGAGCCGCCAGAACACGTCAAATTCATTTTAGCGACTACTGACCCACAAAAAGTGCCAGTGACTGTGCTATCGCGTTGTTTGCAGTTTAATCTACGCCAAATTGCCAGTCCGACCATTACTGAACATTTGCAAGATGTATTAACACAAGAAAACATTCCATTCGAGAACACAGCTATACAATTGATTGCGCGCGCTGCAGAAGGTAGTATGCGTGATGCCTTATCATTGACTGACCAAGCGATTGCCTATGGCAATCAAGCAGTGAATGAAGCCGATGTCCGCAGCATGTTGGGCGCGATTGATCAAAGTTACTTATTTGACATTATTAACGCCCTGATCAATGAAGATGGTGCGGCATTGATTACTAAAGCGCAAGCAATGGAAGCACGTAGCATTTCGTTTGAAGCTGCACTGAATGAGTTAGCTAAGTTGTTGCACCAAATTGCGATTGCGCAAACGGTGCCAGAGAGCATTAGTAATGACTTGCCAGAGCGCGATGCGTTATTAGCGTTGGCACAAAACCTACCACCACAGAAGCTGCAACTGTATTATCAAATTGCCTTATTAGGCGGTAGAGATATTAGCTTGGCGCCTGATGAGTACGCGGGATTCACCATGAGCCTGCTGCGCATGTTAGCTTTTGCGCCAGTTGAGTCTTTATCGGCTCAAAAAAAAAATAGCGTGGATCCTACAGTAGCGGAGACGCCAGCAGCACCGCCAGTGAGGAATGCAACGGCAGCGCTCAGAAATAGTACTCAACCTGTGGCACCACAGACGATAGCTGCGATGCCTACTACTGATAAAAAACCAAGCTTGATGGAGCGTGCATTAGCTAAAACGGCCGCTGAACCCGCTAGTATTGAACCCGTTCACTCAGAAGCAGTTCAACCTGAGCCTGTTCAAGCAGTGCCGGCTCAGCCTGAAGCTATGCCAGCGAGTCAAGTTCAACCAGCACCCACGCCATCATCCGAACCTGCACCTCGTGCACCAGTACAAACTGAAGTGAGCCATGTGGCATCAAGTCCTGAACCTCGAGTAGTTAGTGAGTCACTAGCTTCCGAACCATTCATTTCTCAACCATCAAATGCAGCGCCAGCTGCACCAATGGAAACAGAAACTGGTGAGTCTCGTGCATTTGATGGGAATTGGCGCAACTTAATAGAACAGCACCTAAAGCTCGGTATCGCTCGTGCACTCGCGCAAAACTGTGAGATGATTGCCCATGATAAGAACAGCATTACTTTACGCGTGGCAAAAAACCAGAAGCACCTAGTCAGTGAGACTTATCAAGAAAAATTATCAACTGCGATTAATAGTCACTTTGGCAGAAAAATCAAACTGACCTTTAATATTGATAGTGAAGCCAATACCCCTGCCAAGCAAAATGCAGAAGAAAAGGCCGTGATTCAGTCGTCGGCAGAAGACGCAATTATGGGCGATGACTTCGTCCGGTCGTTATTGAATAATTTTGATGCCAAAATCATACCGAATAGCATTAAACCGATAAACTAAAAACTTAAACCTATCACTTAACCAAAAACCTAAAGGAGATTGCAATGAAAGGTGGAATGAATAACATGATGAAACAAGCGCAAATGATGCAAGCTAATATGCAAAAGGCGCAAGAAGAGTTAGCCAACGTAGAAGTAGAAGGTGTTGCGGGTAATGGTTTGGTCAAAGTAACTATGACTTGTCGCAATGAAGTCAAACGCATCAATCTTGATGAAAGTGTCATGGACGATAAAGAAACACTAGAAGACTTGTTAGTGATTGCGCTGAAAGATGCGAATCAAAAAGCTGAAGCGACCTCAGCTGCTCGCATGGGCAGCATGATGCCAGCCGGCATGAAATTACCATTCTAAGCCGACGTTGAAAAATCCGCCAGCATTAGAACAACTCATCGAGTCACTACGCTGTTTACCCGGCGTAGGGCCTAAGTCTGCACTACGTATGGCTTATTACTTGTTACAGCGTGATAGAAAAGGTGCGAATGGTTTGGCACTGGCATTGAGCGATGCCTTAGAAACCGTTGGCCATTGCCAACGTTGCAATAATTTTAGTGAGCAACCCATCTGCCCTACTTGTAACAATGAGGAACGTGATAGTAGCTTGCTTTGCGTGGTTGAAATGCCAACTGATGTCATGATGTTAGAACAAACACAGTCTTATAACGGTTTGTATTTTGTATTGATGGGCAGACTCTCACCACTGGATGGCGTAGGTCCTAAAGAAATCAACCTAGAAAAACTGATAAAGCGCGCGCAAGAGACTGTCGACGATACTAGCATTCAAGAAGTGATTTTAGCTACCAACTACACCGTTGAAGGTGAAGCCACCGCACATTACATTATGGAACTACTCAAAGCACGCAGCATTAAAGTCAGTCGCATTGCCCGTGGTTTACCGATGGGCGGGGAAATCGAATATGTGGACAGCGGCACACTAGCGCAAGCGATTGTAGAACGGAAACGTGTTAATTAGGCCGTTCGTTCGTTAGATGTTTCAGTTAGATTAAGTCGGCTATTTCACTAGGGCTATGAATAAGGAAGTCAGCACCCCACGCTAGTGGTTTATCGCTATCATCAATATAGCCATACATAGCAACGACCGTTTTCATACCTGCTGCTTGACCAGCTTGAATATCACGCTCTGCATCGCCGATATAAAAGCAATCCTCTGGTTTCACTTGCGCTTGCCTACACGCAAGCATTAGCGTTGCTGGATCTGGCTTTGGTTGCGGTGCATCATCACCGCTAATCACACAAGCAGCACGATGTGTTAAACCTAAACTTTTGACTAAAGGTATTGTAAAGCGGCTAGGCTTGTTAGTCACAATGCCCCATTTAAAGCCGCTTGTCACAAGGCCATCCAAAGCGGCTTGCATGCCAACAAATAGTGTAGGACTACGTGTTAACACGCTTTCGTAAATATCCAAATATTCATCGCGCATTTTAATGAAGTCAGCATGCTCAGGTGTAAGTCCAAAACCCAAACCTAATAAGCCTTTTGACCCATGTGAGGCGAAAGGTCGAATCGCATCATCGGATAACATTTGCTTACCGTATTTCTGCAATTGCAAGTTAAGGGCATAGCCTAAATCTGGTGCCGTGTCGACTAAGGTACCATCTAAATCAAATAAAACAGTTGTCATTAATCCGCTGCTTTCACGGTATGCACAAGGTAATTCACAGACACATCTTTATTGAGTGCGTAATTTTTTGTAATCGGGTTATAACTCATCCCAGCTTGGTCTTGCAGCGTCAAGTTAGCCTGTCGTGCAAAGCTAGCTAATTCTGATGGTTTAATAAATTTTGCGTAGTCATGCGTGCCTTTAGGTAGCATCTGTAAAATATACTCCGCTCCTAATACTGCAAAGGCATAAGCCTTTGGATTGCGATTAATTGTTGAGAAAAACACATGGCCACCTGGTTTAACCAACTTAGCACAGGCACTGACGATACTTGCAGGGTCTGGTACGTGCTCTAACATCTCTAAGCAAGTCACTACATCATAAGCCCCAGCTTCTTGTTCAGCTAACACCTCTGCTGCAATCAGGCGGTAATCAACAGCAACACCTCTTTCGAGGCTATGTAACTGTGCAACTTTAAGCGCTTTTTCACCTAAATCAATACCTGTGACTTGCGCGCCCTTTTCTGCCATCGATTCTGACAAAATACCGCCACCACAACCGACATCTAGCACGCGCTTGCCTTCTAATGAAACGGTGTCATTGATGTAGTTTAAGCGTAATGGATTAATCTCGTGCAAAGGTTTGAACTCACTGTTTTTATCCCACCATTTATGGGCTAACTCACTGAATTTATTTAACTCTGCGGCATCTACATTACTTACATTCATATTACTTATCTCACTCATTTAAACTCACTAACCTTAGATTCCCACTTGGTCACAATATCGGATAACTCACGCGGCTCAATGCCACTATAAACAGCTGCACCACCTGTTGGCTGATGATAACGCAACTCACCTGCCACCCAAACGTGACTAACATGTTCACGCCCAGCGACATAAACCAAATGTGAAATAGGATCAAAACATGGCTGCATCTCAAGGTCAAAAAAGCTGACAGCGATTAAATCAGCCAACTTACCTTTCTCAATTGAGCCAATCTTATCATCCAATCCTAGCGCTTTTGCGCCATTAATCGTTGCCATCTCTACCGCCTGATGTGCGGGAACAGCCGTAGCATCGCCGCTATTAGCTTTGGCTAACAATGCTGCCAATCGCATTTCTGTAAACATATCCTGGCGATTATTACTCGCAGCGCCATCTGTACCTAACCCAACATTAACATGGTATTTAATCGCTTGTGTAATCGGTGCAATACCACTGGCAAGTTTTAAATTGGAGCTTGGGCAATGTGCAATACTACAGCCTTGTTCAGCGAGTAGCTGCATTTCAGCCTCTTCCAAATGTACGCAATGGGCAAATGTTACCGATGGCCCTAGCACGTCAAGATTGGCTAAACGTGCTAAAGGCCGCAGACCAAAGTTTTCTTCACTATCGATTATTTCTTTTTTTGTTTCATGTAGATGCGTATGCACACTAATATCTACTTGATTCGCTAATGTGCCGATACGCTGAAACGTCTCATCAGAAACAGTATAAGGCGCATGTGGTGCAAAGCTAAAAGTAATCAGCGGCTCATGTCGTAAATGATCGCGTGCATCCAGCCCTTTTTTAATGTAATCACCAGCATCCGTGGCATATTGGGTTGGAAATTCAATCACCACCAAACCTAGATTTGCGCGCAACCCCATTTTAATACTCGCCTCAGCTGCCGCCTTAGGATAGAAGTACATATCATTATAGGTAGTCACCCCACCACTAAGCATTTCTGCCGCTGCTAATACTGTTCCATCATACACAAATTCTGAAGAAACCAACTTTGCTTCTGCTGGCCAAATATGGTCTTGTAACCAAGGTGCCAATGCTAACCCATCTGCCAAACCACGCATTAACGTCATTGCCGCATGTGCATGTAAGTTGATAAGCCCTGGCATTAATACATGCTTATCTAGCCTAATCGTTTCACTTGCTTGATATTTTCCCTCTACTTCAGCAATCGGACAAATGTCGATAATTTCATCTGCATCTATCACAGCCGCATAGTCTGCTAGCAATGTATTCCTAGGTACAACTGGAAAAACCCAAGCTGCTTCAATAATTAAACTAACGTGTTGTTTCATGGTGACATTATAACTGCTTAATGATGGATAAAAAAAGCCCCGCAAAAACGGGGCTTTTAAATAAACTTAGTTTATTTAAACTTAATTACATACTTGCTCAGTTGTTGTTGCTTCAACTGTTACACGACGGTTAGGTTGTAAGCATTCGATAAATGCCTTTCTACCTTTAACTCCTTCACATGCAACTACTGGCACTGCTTCGCCACGGCCTGTTGATGTGATAATGTCAGAATTAACGCCTTGTGAAGCTAAGTATTGAGCTACTTGTGTTGCACGACGCTCTGATAATTTTTGGTTATACTCGTATGAGCCTAAGCGGTCAGTATGACCAGTTACCAATACGTTAGTAATAGCGGCATTAGCTTCAATTGTTGCCGCAGCTTCATCCAATGCTGCTTTACCTTCAGCTTTTAAAGTAGCCTTATCAAAATCAAATAGTTTTGCAGCATCAATTGTTACGGTATTTAGTTTTTCAACACATACTGGAGCTGCTACTGGAATTGGAGCTGCTACTGGGATTGGAGCTGGCTCTGGTGCTACAGCTGCAACAACTGGTGCTGGTGCACCAAAGCGGAAGATACCACCAACGCTTAGCAGGTTGTTACCAACTGATTTTTTACTATTACTTGCTGCGCCAAGGCTATTAACACCTTCTTTACCACGGCTAAACTGATGACGTAAATCGGCTTGGATACCGAACTTGTCGCTAAAGAAATATTGCATGCCTAAACCTAGGCTAGCCATCCATGATGTTTTTTCACCACTAACGCGAACACCTGGGACTTTGTAATCAACGTTATTACGTGTAGCACCTAAACCGGCCAATAAGAATGGGCGGAAAGACTCACGGCTAAACATGTACAAAGCATCTAAGCCAAGTTGTGTTGATTTGTAATCTCCACTTTGACCAATGTTAAGGCCTAAGTCTTCATCAGCTTTGTTGTAGCCTAAACGACCTTGTAAATCCCAGCTTTCGCTAAGCTCTTTACCAATTGCGATAAAAGCACCTGTGTCATTATCAGCATTAAGATCACTATCTGTATCCATATAAGCAACGCCTGGTACTGCATACCAAGCACCACGGTACATATCTTCTGCTGATGCAGAAAATGCTGATAAGCATAATGCTGCTACTACAGCAAAATCAACTAATTTTTTATTCATTGTAAACTCCTCAAGTTAACTGCTAAACCAGCATAATATAGCAAATATCGACTTATAAACTTAAAAAGTATACTTAATCTAAGCATATTTGGCAAAAAAACCCATGTTTCCCACCTTAATCACTAGCAGCGTTTCAATATAACAACATCGCTTTAACCTCAGCAATTTGTTCATACACCAATTCCGAAGTTCTGTCGTGCTGATGACAAACACCGCCACGCATGCCAATAAAGCCGGGGTTCAAACCCTTTAATGCACCAACATGCTGTTTATTCACAGAACCTGCTAACCCTGAGACAAGCTTGTTTTCGGCACAAACCGATACAAACCCACGTAATGTCTCAATAGGTTGCGCCGCTAGCAATGAGGATTGTTTTAACTGCGTATCCAACATCGCGCCATAACAACCACTCTTTTGCAAGTGAGGGATTAATCCAAAATCCAATTCATTATCTGCAAAAAAAACAGTGACGACCTTAATTCCCTGCGAGGTTAATTGCACTATTTTTGAAAAAAAATCAGCTTGTTGAAATAACTCACTCACTGATATCTTTACGATATCAACACCCAAACTTGCATATAAAGCAATATCATCTGTAAGCGCTTCAATGGTTGCATGCCCTTCACCTACTGTTGCACTTACCAGCGCACTTCCGTTCACTTCATTGACAATTTGGCGTACCGTATCAATATCCAATGCGCCTAAAGCACCAACTGCAGGGTCTTTCAAGTCAATCAAATCAACTCCAGCATACCTAGCCACTTGAGACTCTTCTACATTTTTTACACTAATTAGCAATTTCGTCATACTAAGTCTTCTTGATAGTAAGCATCGATTTTATCTGCCAGCCATCCCCACGCTTCAAGCTCTCGCTCACCAGCGGTCTTATCAATGGCAATCTGCAAATAATGCAACTCCAACTTAACTTTTTCCTGAGGTAGCATGCGTAAACGGCTCGCTAAAACGGCCAATTCTATCACCGCGGCTTGCGCACGGTTAAACCCTTTAAATGCTGCATGATATTGCGTCTCAACCGATTGCATCACCAACTGCGGCCGCTCTATATCTTCACGAACATCAACTAGAGAAAGTTCTACATGGTTTAAACAACCCTCAAGTCTAAATCCATTCACTTTATTAGCAGGTAGCAATGTCCACGGCTGTCTTTTTGTTAAAGCGCCTGCAAATACGCGCACATCATCAGTCAAGTTAACCGTAGCAGATTGCGTCGCCAAAATATTACTCAACGTTTTTGAAGGCCTGAATGGCGAAATGACGATGAGGTTACCTTCATGCTTGACACCAAAAGGTGTGACATGTGCCGCACCATCAACATCTGTGCTAACAATAATGGTTTCAAATATCATTTATTTTTCAGCTTCCTTTCCGCCAAAGAGGCTTCTCTGTGGCTCTTTTTATCTCGTTTATTTTGCAGGAGGTCAATACCCCAGCTAAGCTCTTCGTCTTGGACATAACGCTTTTTAAGCTGCCATGCCACTTGTGCACGCCCAAGCTCTATGCCTAAATAAAACGCATGTGACGCATCTTGCTCCACACCAAGCTTAGGGTAAAATGTGAATGGATCTACAGCTAACTGATGTCCATCTCGATTAAACACATGCACACCCGCCTCACTGACCATAATCCTAAAACTAGGATCTTTGATTTGGGCCGCAATTTCATCAATTTCTGCCGCATTATAGGGGAAAGGCTTTCTATCATGTAAGCCTAACAACCTATTACTATAACCACGTGGCAGTCGATTATCTTCTTTGGCACGATACATGATGCGTCGCGCCGCATCTGCTTCAGCAATGGCATTCACGGCATGCGGACTCACCGACGTAGCTAACACCGCATTAATGTTCATCTCACTGATTAAACCAAACAACATCGCATTTATTCCAGTAGTATCAGCATCAGTTAATTCGGTTAAATTCCCTACACCCATCATGATATTAATATCTGGATATTTTTTACGTAGTTTGCTATATCGCACAATAGAATCTGCCAGACCAAAGTGAATTGGATCTAAAATCGCATCGGCAATAAATTGCTTATTATGTTTCAAGCAATGCTCAATAGCGCGATACAAGGAAGCCATATTACCAGGCTTTGCTGGAATCAGAATGGGTGTCGAAGCTACTTCATCCGCAATCCACAAGGTTTTTTCTGTCAGACTTAATAGATAATCAGCGCCTGCATTACCTGCTAGTAATAACTCTTCAGGCTGGATTGAGTCGACACTGACCTTAAAGCCATTGCTTTTAAGCAGTTGAATAGCCTCCGCCAAGTGTTTAAATGGCTTATTAGGTAAGCAGCCCAAATCAATGACATTCGCCCCTTGCGCCTTATATTGCTCCGCTTTGGCTAAAATTGCAGCTAGACTTAAATCCGGCGCATCGACAATTTCCGCAAAAATATCAACACTATACTGACTTAAGTCGGGTGCTACGCCCTGCTGCCCAAAATACTGCGGTAAATCTTTCAAATCATTAGGTCCTCGCTCTGCTGGAATCCCATATTGTCTATGCAACTGGCTTAAATCACCTTGGCACAAACCTGGCAGTATTATCTTTTTAGCATCACCCACATCTTTAAGGCGTCGCGTAATTAGTTCAGGGGTCATTAATGCAGCTACAGATACACCGACTTGTTCAATACGATATTTAAAAGGTGGTGTCTTACTGTTGGCCTGAATATTCTGCAACACTTTATCTAAGCTTTTTTCAGCCAGCTTGCCTGTCACAAAAAGTAGGTTTTCAATAGTCATCAGTGTTTAATATTCAGCCAGCGATTATAGGCTTTGTAACTTCAGGTCAACAGCCACTTGCAATGCTTCAATACTAGCAACAATCTCTGTCGCTTCAAATTGAGCGAGTTTTTGGATGTTATCCAAATCAATTTCTCGCGGATACACCATCACCATATTCTCTTTTGGTGCTTCTGATTCAACTTCTGGCGCGGTATCACAGGCAAAGACGATACTCGGCACACGGGTTTTTCCAGCCTGCGCATAAAGGTTAGTCACCAAACTATCAGAAATACCATAAGCCATTTTTGCAATCGTATTAGAGGTCACTGGGGAAATCACCAAGGTGTGATACTTCCCCTCATAAAAGAATTCAACCGGTACACTGCTCGCTGTTTTATCTTGAAAAACACGATGTCCCGTTGCATCTAATTGCGCCTGGAATCCATACTGTTTAATAATTTCGGCTGCCGCACTACTCAGAAACACATCAACATCTTGTAGTGATGCCAATATTGCTAATGACTCTCGCAAATAATGTCCAGAACCCGTAATCGCCCATGCAAGTCGTTTATTCGTATGTATCAATGTAAACCTTTAATTTTCTGAAATGCGTACTGAGCTTATTCAATAAGCCCATAAAAATCAATAAAAGGCAAAAGTCGCTAAAAATTAGCTCAAAACCTTCAGTTAAAAAAATAGGCCGCTGTTTTAACGGCGACCTATGTCAATCATACAATCAATACTTAACTAAACGGATGTTCAATCACAATCGTTTCATCACGTTCAGGGCCTGTAGAAACAATGACAATTGGTACGCCACACACCTCCTCTAAACGCTTCAAGTAATGCTGTGCATTCTTAGGTAAGCCATCCCACGTTTTCACGCCGAATGTTGTTTCCGTCCAACCTGGGACCGTTTCGTAGATTGATTCACAGCCTTCCACATCATCAGCACCCACTGGTAACAAGTCGATTGTTTTACCATCCAGTTTGTAGCCAACACAGATATTAATTTCTTTAATACCATCCATCACGTCTAACTTAGTGATACACAAACCTGTTAACCCATTAATCATGGCTGAACGGCGTAATGCAGCAGCATCAAACCAACCACAACGACGCTTACGTTTCGTCACTGTACCAAATTCTTGCCCGACTACTGACATTTGCGTACCTGGTGCACCTTCTGTTTCAATGTCTAGCTCACTTGGGAAAGGACCACCACCAACGCGTGTTGTATAGGCTTTAGTAATACCTAATACATAGTGCAACATATTCGCGCCCACACCCGCACCTGCTGATGCTTGACCCGCGATACAGTTACTTGATGTCACATAAGGATAGGTACCGTGATCGATATCCAGCAATGTACCTTGCGCACCCTCAAACAATAAGCGATCGCCTCTAGCAGTTGCACCATAAAGCTCGGCTGAAATATCCGCAACCATTGGCTTTAGGGCCTCAGCATGCTGCATACTCTTCGCTAACTGCGCATCATAATCAACAGGTTCAGCATCTAGGTAATTCGTTAAGACGAAGTTATGATAGTCCATGACTTCTTTTAATTTCCCTGCAAAACGCTCAGGGTAGAACAAGTCGTAGACACGTAATGCACGACGTGCGACTTTATCTTCATACGCTGGGCCTATGCCTTTACCTGTGGTACCAATTTTCTTTTCGTTGCTACGCTTTGCTTCGCGCGCTAAATCAACAGCCACATGGCAATCCAAAATCAACGGGCAGCCCGGACTAATTTTTAAACGACTTTTAACTTCTAAACCATCGTTTTCCAGTGTTGCAATCTCTTTTAGCAAATGGCCGGCGTCCAACACCACACCATTACCGATATAGCAATTTATCCCTTCGCGGACAATACCAGATGGTACTAAATTCAACTTATACACATGCTGGTCATCGCCTTGTCCAACGACTAATGTATGCCCTGCATTGTGACCACCTTGAAAGCGAACCACACCTTGTGCATCATCCGTTAACCAATCAACGATTTTACCTTTACCTTCATCGCCCCATTGGGTGCCGATAATGACGACATTCTTTCCTGTATTTTTCACTGTATTATTTGCCATAGTTTACTGTTTAATTAAATTTTAGTTAGTCAGTGACACAACTTGCCACTCACCATTTGTCTGTTTCAATGTTTGATCACAGTTCAACTCTCCCAAATTCGTCTCATCATTGGGTAAAGCTTGAATCACGATTTGACCCTCAGCACGTAAAGTCTCAATTTTCACTTGCAACGCAACATCATCACTGACTGGTGCGAGGATTCCTTTTGCTAGTGTTGCTGAGCTTAACGCTGTCACAACGCCGCGCAAATCTAGACTAAAGCCTGTTGCAGGTCGTGCACGACCAAAGGATTCACCAACCTCATCATAACGCCCACCTAATGCTAGTGGGCCAGAGTAGCTTTGTGCATAAGCAGCAAACACTAAACCGCTATGATAGTGGTAGCCACGCAGCTCACTTAAGTCGAAACCAATTTGTACATCTAAGTTTACTAGCTTCTCAGCAACACTGGTTAAATCTTGTAATGCTTTTTGAATATTCGGTAACGCTGGCAATGTGGTTTGCGCACGTTTCAACACGCTCACATCCCCATTTAAGTCAGTTAAATCAATCAGCGCCTGCTTAATGGTCTCATCTAAGCCATTCACCAACCCGGCTACCAAGGTTTTGTCTTTACTTAACAAGGCACCATACAGGGCATTCTCTAAGTGCTCATCAATACTGCCCGCTTCAATCAAGCTTTTAAAAAGTCCTACATGACTAAAATCAACGTG
>Ga0302125_10000486_pt1 | contig 21766 bp, 20 predicted proteins | sample CB4_surface_MG_FD_203111 | JGI IMG/M metagenome (GOLD analysis project Ga0302125, IMG submission 203111) | Marine microbial communities from Western Arctic Ocean, Canada - CB4_surface | ecosystem: Environmental > Aquatic > Marine > Oceanic | place: Canada: Western Arctic Ocean | collected... | reverse complement strand
TTTATCTGATCCGCTGTGTCTCTTGATCTACTCATTACACTGCCTCCAATGCGGCTAATCTTGTTTCCATATCGTCAATCTTAGTGAGTGCTTCGCGCAAGGCTGCCGTCAGCAAAGGTACGATTTTGGATTGGTCGATTCCCTGCATATCTGGGACACTGCGAGTACCCATGACTGCTTCAACTGCGGCTGTTAGTTCGTTGCCATCGTCATCATAGGTAGCCTCAACCGCAGGTGTGACTTCATACTCTTCGTCACGCATGGCGTCTTTGGTGCCTGTGACACACTCAGGAACTACAGCCTGTGCTTCATGTGCAAGGAAGCCATCGACACGAGTACCCGCTGATATCCATTCAAAGTTAACTGGGTTAAGTGCTTGGACACGGGCAGATGCACCTGTCATTGGCTGGACATCAGTTTTTAGGCGGTAGTCTGATACTGTGTTGAAAGCAATGGTTGTACCATTGTCTGTAATCGTTCCTACGCCAGAGCCACTTCTATAGAAGAATATATGGTTTCCAGCGGAGTTATCACTTGAAATGCCGTAGCCACCGCCAGCGTCATTTTCAAACTTAGCTACAAAGTCAGAGTTTTGATTTCGGATTACATTAAATCTTCCACCATTAACACCAACAGTGCCTGACGAGTCAATGGACATACGTTCTGAGCCAGCAGTATAAAACTTGTAACCCGTAGGGCCACTAAATGTAAGATCGGGACTATTTGCGATAACATTTACACCAATTTTATATTCCCTAGCACCCCCGTTTTGACCTTCAATAATAAGGCCACTATCTTCTCCATTAGTTGTGTTTTTTATACGCAATAAAACATTGTTAGAACTCGCAGACAAGTTCTGAACATCTAGCGAAACAGTAGAGGCTGGGGTACACCCAATTCCCACGGAGCCTGACGAGTCGATACGCATACGTTCACTGCCACTTGTGAAAAAGTTCATCACATTGCTACCACCATTCGTTTGAATAGAGGATGCACCAGTACCAGCCTTAAAGTAAAAACCATCATTTGTTGATGCGTTATTCAAAAATATAAACTGGTTTCCAGCTTTTTCAATGTGCAGATTATAAGAAGGAGCAGAACCAATACCAACATTGCCTGACGAGTCGATGCGCATACGTTCTGTTAGCACATTGTTATTAGTCGCATCGGAGGACTTAATGATAAAATCTCCTGTCGCAGCATTATCTCGGCCTAGTCTCCAGTCTCTTCCACCAGTGTTTGAGGTGTTACCTAATATAATCTGTTCGGTAGAAGAGCTACCGTTGCGGACGGTTAAAGTGCCTGTTAGGTCAATTCCGCTGGCGCTTGTTGCGAGTTTTTTAACATCGTTATAATATAAATCAACTGAACCATCAGCCGTTGCAACTAAACCAACTTCACCAGTGTATTTCCCTAAAACGACACTGTTGCTTCGCATATACAAAGAGCCAGTGCCAGCATCATCAATGAAACTATCTGACCCATCATGGTAAATCTGTAGGTCAGACCCAGCGCCGAAGATGGCCTTGTCGTTATCACCGAAGGTAGCATTGGCGCCGAAAGCTACATTAGCAGCAAACGTACCACCAGCAGATGCAGACACCGTGTCAGACACAGTAAAAGACTTAAACGCATACACGTTCAACAAGTCGTTTGTTGTTGCGCCTGCCCCTAAAACCACGCTTGTTCCGCTAGACGCAGTGTAATCAGAAGGATCAAGGATAACACCGTTCAGAACTACCTGTATGTTGCCAACAGTGTAGCCTAAGGTAGCACTGTTATCGTCAGAACCAGAGAATGTAGTCTGGTTATTAGTCGCTGTGTATTCGTACAAGATAAGAGACGCTGTGCCAGCGGAGGAAGCAGCAATCCAGTTGCTTCCATCATAAACTTTCATACCATTCGAACTGCTATCAAAATACAAAGCGCCTTCAACAAGCGCATTGCCGTCATTGTCTACGGTAGGAGCAGACGATTTGCTCCCTAGATATCTGTCATCAAAAGAATCAAACGCTGCTGCCGCAGCCGAAGCCGAGTTCGCAGCAGCCGTTGCTGATCCAGCGCTTGCACTTGCAGAGCTTGCAGAAGCTGTCGCTGAGTTGGCAGCATTAGTTGCATTTGTTCCAGACGCAGCAATAGAAGATGCAACATCCGCAGCGGCAGTAATATCTGAAGATATAGCAGCAAGAGTATTTAGATCAGAAACAATGTCAGTTGTAGCCAAAGTGTTCATGTCGGCTACTGCATCAGTAGTACCTAATATAGCTAAATCAGCTACTACAGCAGAAGTTCCAAGCAAAGCCATATCTGTAATTACATCTGATGTTCCAAGTAAGGCCATCGCAGATAAATTTCCAGAAGTAGCAAGCAAGTCCATGTCAGTAATTACTGCGCTAGTTGCCAGCAGGCCCATGTCTTCAATAACAGCCGCAGTTGCTAGCAAGCCCATGTCTTCAATTACAACAGACGTTGCAAGTAGGTCCATATCTTCTACGACAGCAGCAGTTGCTAAGAGATTCATATCAGTAACGATGTCACTGGTAGCTAGTATAGCCATGTCAGCTACAACATCGTCTGTACCCAAGATCGCCATGTCTTCTACAATAGCGCTAGTACCAAGTATTGCCATGTCGGCAATAACAGCATCAACCCCTAGCTTTGCCATTGCGGCTACATTGCCAGATGTACCAAGCAGCCCCATGTCTTCTACAATTGCGGTTGTAGCAAGGATGCCCATGTCTTCAACAACAGCGGCAGTGCCAAGAAGGTTAATAGATGCCGTTACTTCAGACAAACTCTGGACAGCAGTGATGGACGGCCCAGCTTCCACGTTACCTGACGTTGCATTGAAACCAAGAACAGTACCTTTGCGGTTATCAACAGATGGAAGAACCAAAACAGGGGTAACTTCAGATACCGGAGCAGTGATTGACCTATCAGCGCGGTCTTTATTGTCAGCAGCAATAGCCGTGAGGGTGTCTAGCTGCGTGTTTAACGCTGCCCGGTTGATATCAGTGCCAGAGGAAAAGTCTGATGTACGCTCTATTGTAGTGTCTCTAACAATTACGACACTAGAACCACCTGAAGCACCCGTTACGCTCATGGTAACGGTTCCTGTGGAGCCTGAGCCACCACTCAGGGTGTAGTGCGTGGTGATAGTCTTCAGAGTTCCGTCAACATAGACGCTCAGATCGCCGTCCTCAAAGAACTCAAAGGAAACTGAGAAGGAAGTTACCGTTGCGCCAGCACTTACCGTGTAACTGACCCGTGCTGCATTGTCTGAGATATCAATTGTCATGTTTATCCATCCTCTTTTCCCTGTTATCACACAGAGAGTAAATTGTTATCAACGCACAAACCAACTAGGACAAGTTAATACCTTCTGTACCCAGCGTTTTGGTCTTCGTCCATGTCTCTTAGCATTCTTTGAAATGACTTTGTCAGACCGTCAATAAAGAAAAGCCCAGTAAACGGAAGGTCGTCAACAATCTCAGCAGCGCCTTCGCCTACGTTTCCTGATAGGATGTCAACTACTCCTCTTGTTATATCTGCAACTGTGCTTGCACCAGCACCAGCAAGCCCAGTAACAGCATCAACTGCACTTGGCTCTTGTGGGAAACGTGGCTCAAGCAATCCACCAGTTAGATTGGGGCCACCAAGGGCAAGACTTGTAGACATCGCTGTATACATCATGTCAGACAGCAAAGCAGCTTGACCTGAGTAATCAAAAGATCGCGCGAATTGATCCTCAAAGCTCATCTCAACCCAGTCGGGTGTTTTCAGTTGAAGCGCCATATAGCCTAGCCCCATAGAAGCAGCTATCCCTATGAATTGGTTCTTCATCTGTCCGTGAGCGTGAGCAGCAGTAATCTTATTCATAGCAGCTAAGGAGTAGCTATAGAATTGGAACGGCAATCCAAGTAATCCGTTTTCTATTCTAGCATAGCCCGTGTATTTAGGGTCTTCTTTCATGCCAAACTGCCTAGCTACACGCATTGGTATGTAGACAACGCCTTTGCTAATTGCAGGAAGATCAGCAGGCGTACCCATTAGGATAGTATTAAGAACGCCAGAGCTAAGTGCGCTTCTAAACTCTCTAACTGTGTCGGAGCTAACTCTAGGCTGTTTTTCTATCTCAGCTACAGCAAGATCATTGATTGCATTCTCGTAATCGGCAAGGCCCTTCTTCGTTCTTTTATCAAACCCAAGAGACTTAGCGCTATTTAAAGAGTGCATAACTTCGTGCATCTTAATGAAGGCAACATAATCATCGGGAGAGTTAATGATACCCTCCTTGATTGGAGTAACGCCTTCAACTCTAGGGTTTTCCCAGCCGCGCAATTCATACATAACGTCTTTTATGTACTCTTCATCTATTCTTATTGTGTTGCTTTTAGCATTATAAAAAGCAGGGCTGTATCTTTTCCCTACATAGGTATTAGTATTACCAGAAATGACTTTAGCTGTAGTTGATGGGAACTGAATGGTGTTAGTCCAAGCCTCTGTGTTTGCCATATAAAGGCCATCGCTAGACCGCTCCCAAGGAGCATTGGCAATCTCAGTGGCAATCTTTAAATCAATGTTGTAACGAAGCAGATACTCTTGCTCCATCTTGCTTGCTTTGCCCTGTGTCCAGCGGATAGAGTAATCTACTAGCGAGTGAGAACGCAGCATTGCGTCTAAGTCTTTCATAATCTTAGTGATCGGACCAAGGCCGTTTAGCAGGAAAAAAGGGTGAGCAGCTTTATCGAGAAAGTCTCCGCTAAATGGGTTGTTAACTGGCTCGTCTATCTGCCGCAATGAATTGTTATTCATAATGTTATCGACAGCTTCACCACCGAAACGAGCTTCTTTAGCACCCATTTTTAATTTGTTATCACGAAGAATGCCAAACAAACCCTTCATTGTAGGGCCTATTCCATGCTCCATTAAAATTTTAGATGGCTCAGTTATCGTTGATTTGTATGCCTGACCAAGATAATTGTATTGAGCAAGCTTTCTTATTGTATTCGCATATCTGTGGCTCCAGGAATCAGGGTTTCTATACATCCCGCCTACAACAGCTTCGTGCAAGTGGCGCATCTCTTTCATTGCCGCCCAAGCTTCTTCTGATGAACTACCAGCAGTCTTCATATCATCATACACATCGTCTAAAACATCTTTAATATTTAATCCGTTAAACTGCCTAGAGAACTCATAACGTCTAGCTGTCCTTTGAGTGTACGCTTGCATGACGGCTCTTGGATTAGTCTGAATGAAGTCCAAGACTAACTTGTTAGGAATGTCTAGCGTTCTGTGCCTTAGGTGCTTGGATTTACCCAAGCCATAGAAAGCAATGTCTGGCTCAGTAATGTCTTTTATGCCGAGAATTTGATCGGTTGCATCTTTAGCTCTAGCTCTTAGTGAAGCTTCGTCTGTAGGCAGGCGGTTCCTAAGAAACTTTGCGCCGTCCTGCCTTACAATGATTGGATTCTGTTTAAACCAATCAACGAGAATTTGTTCAAACTGTTCTCTGTTTTTTAAGATAGCAGGAATATCATAGTAGCGAGGTCTAAATATAGTCTCATTAGGAGGCAGCACTTTAGAGGCAGAGTCTTCAGCAATAGCATCTAAGCTTGCTTTGGCTTCCTGTATTTCTGATAGGTTGCGTTTTAGTTGGCCCTCTAACTTTCCACGGTGGTTGGCACTTATAGATGCTTCTAAGTTTTTCTTAACTTTTTCAATACGAACCTCACGCAAAGCAATAACGCGCTCAAGGGCTGGCTTAGAACCTATCTCCCCAGTATCAGTTAATCGTGTTTCCCAAACCTCATAGAAGTTGTTTATTTTATTCATAACTTGGGCTTCAATATCGTTTGCAGGAGCCTCGCCACGAATAGCTTTCTTGTCGATGCCCTCAAGCCAAGACTCAAAACCAGATCGATTGTAGGTGTAATCCAAGGCGCTTACCGTGCCATTACCTGTACTTTGGCCCCACAAGTCTTGAAGATCGTCTTGAAGCATAACCCATTCGCCATCAAACTGTTTGGCGTTTTGCCATACTGAACTGCCAATCTTCTTTCCGTTTCTATTCATCGCAAGAAGAATGCCGGAATCATTAGCAATCATTAGCGTCTTAACTTTAACCGAGTCTGGAATCTTAGGGTTTTGAAGCACTCGCTTCATGGGTGTAGTAACTGATTTAAATATCCATGAGTCTGTAAAGATGTTAGGCGCAATGCTTGCGTCACCCTGACTTAACTCTAGCTGTCTGTTGAATACTTTTAAGCTTCGCTCTGCAATATCAATCTTTTTTAAAAGGTATCTGCCTTCAGGATTGTCTAAGTCTGATCCTAATTTAGATGCTTTAAGTTCTTCAAGTTTCTCCTTAGTCGAACCTAAGGTTATTTCTTGTTCTTTAATCTTACTTTGCAACTCTGTGTAGCTATCTCTCTTTTGAATAGCTTGATACCACGCTTCAAGTTCTGGCTTAGCGTCTGCTGCTGCTTTAAGCCTTCTCTGCTGGGGAATAGAAACAGCACCGCCTAATACCCCACCCATTACAAAGGACATTGAGAGGTTCATTCCAACTTCCGCTGGAGTCGCAAGCGGATCAAATGGATATCTAATAGCTTCCTGCATACCTACGATAGAGGTTACCCCCGTTCCACTGCGTAGGAATGACTTGGAAATACTTCCAGCTTTCATAAACGGAACGCCCATCCAATTTACTGGGTCAAATAGTTCCACTGCAAAAGTTGGAATTATTCCAGAGTTTTGAAGGGTTTTATGAAGCTCAATCCTATCGTCAATCTGGGAAATCTTTAGATCAAGATGTTCTTGGTTAACCGCAGAAACAAGAGTAGAACTCCAATCTAAGTATTCTTCTGGTATGTTATCCCTTGCGCTAAACCCATCAATAGGAGCAATCGGATACTTTCTAGCTTGGTTCCAAGCATCTGCAATCGGTCCGTACTTATATGAAAGACTTGCTTGGGCGGTATCCATAAAGGAAACGTCTGGTGAAATTTCTTCAGGTGCGCCGGGAGTAACATCTCTAAGTGCGTTATATCCGTTTTGCATTATTCGCTCCCACTTGGTCTAACGGCATCTGGAAAGCCTTCGATTAAACGCTGCATCATAAAGTCAGCAGAGGCCGATGGACTTGATTGAGTCAACCAGTTTACTCTAAGATTTTGATCTACTGCGTTTGCGTCTGCGCTCTGCTTGAGAGAGGCTTTAGTTTCTGAGAGCTTAGCCGCAACTAAGTCGCCAATTGTTTCGTCAGGAGTTTCTGAATACCAATATGGTTTTCCGCCACTCTTTTCACTAAGGTAATTACCTTTGGAATCAGCGGGGTAAGACAGCGGTTGAAGCTCATTGTTTTCATCCTTGTAGTAGAAGTAATACCTGTCAGAAGCTCCACTTGGGTCAGGTCGCAAGTAAACATTTGCGTCTTCTACTCTTTCAGTTAGCCCCATTGCTGATGCCGCCATAGATATTCCGGCTGCTATAATCGGTCGTACAAGACCAACATCATCTATACTGGCCTGAGTGCCGTCATTAATACGAAGCTCCATGCCCATATGTTTAGACAACTTTGCAAGCCTGTCATTGTGCCTGTCATAAAATGACTGACGTATATCATCGTCTGGAATAAGTTTAACGACAGCTTTTCTTGACCTTGTTACGCTACCAATGGGCATAGAGGTGTCGATGATATTAAGAGACTTGGGATACTTTTGATCTATAATTGCTTTAACACGCGTTTCTATTTGATTTTTGTTAAGGCCCGTAAGGGCGAAGTATTCAACAACGGATGCAAGCTCAGGGTAAATACTTGGGTCGTTACCTGTTATCTCAGCCGCAAAGCTAAGCGGAGTTACTTGTCGTTTGTTTGACGTCCCGCCTTTAGTTCCAAGGATTATGTTCATGTTTGCTATGGCTTTTGGATCAGCCCTTTTTGCAGCAAGCTCATTAATAATTGTGTCAATTCCCTCGTTGCCGCCTCTTATTTTGTAGACATTGAATGCATCTTTAAGGAGAGCATTACTTACATCGTCATTAAAATAAGGCTCAAGTTGATTAGTCGGTTCATTGCGCCCGGGAACCATATCAGTGCTTAACAGTGCGTACAGAGCAATAAATGACTCAGCACCTCTTACTTGTTGACCATCCGCCATATTATTTAATGCAGCTGACAGTACTTCAGAACCGCCATTCCTAAGGTAATGTAGAGCAACTTGCTTGTCTTCATTGCTAAGAGAATTAAAGCTGCTTAAATCAAGACCATCTTGAGCAAGCATACCATCAACAGTCTCCCTAGTTTTAAGGTCAGACTTATCAGCAGAGCCGCCGCTTATAGAATTTCTTAAAGCGGAAATTTCTTTAGCTTCCTTGTCTTTAGTTTCCGCTGTAGTAAGAACGGATTTAAGCCCTGATATTTTTCCGACAACAGCATCTATCTCGGTTCGTGTCTCAAGACTTTTTAATATTTCGTTTCCAACGCTGGCAACTTGACTGGGGAAATCTTGTGGATTTTCTACGTTTCCCTTTAAGTCTACATACATTTGCAGTTGGTTTAATGTTCTTGAGTTCATGCCGCGACTACCAGCAAACGCACTTGCTAAACCAATACTTCTTTGCGTCCTTAAGGAAGAAAGATGTGAAGCTCCTTGAACATCAGTATAGCCTCCATCTTTAATGTTAGCCTCTACTCTTAGAGTAACATCATTAAATTCGTCTTCAGACAGGCTGTTATTTGCAGCCATTGATCCTGCAATATTAACAGCTTTTGTTAAATTATAGTTAAATTTCATCTCTTCAGTTTTTTCAGCAGCGGTATTCTTAACTCCGTTCAATGTCGATTGAACAAAGTCGTGGTCTTTTCCTGTAAAAAAACCTGACTCTAAAACTTCGTTAACTAAATAAACCTGAGTTTGAGTTAACCCATCCCAACTGCTCCTTGCGTTTGGAATGGTTAACGCAAGCTTTAGGCTTTCAACATTCCCTAAAGCTGCGGCTGGAATTAAAAGATTCTGAAGGATTGATTCTCTTGATTCCTTTAAGCCATTCTCATAATCAGCTTGAGTAATTTGATCTCTTCTACGGAGGGATGTGAGATTACTAGATATTACCTCAAACTTTTCAGAAAGAAATTGAACGCTGCCAGCAACCTCTACGGCTGAAGGCTGTCGTCTAGCACCTGTTTCATTGCCAAAATCGTCATACTCTAGCATAGTAAGGAGTTCTAAGCTTTTTCCTTGAGCGTATTCTCCAAGCAGATCAACATTTGAGTTGAAGTTAATTTGGCTTTCTATTGCTGCCTGCTCGGCTTGAGCCTTGGCAATGTCTTTTTCTACTTTCCATTGAGCATTGTAATCACCAGCAACAACGGAGCTATACTGTAAAATCTGATCTTTTGTTCCAACGCTAATGTAAGGTAAAAGCGCATTAACCTGCTCTTGAATGGAAGCAGGCAATTGAGACATTCCTTCCTTGCCGCCAGTCCTAATCGCTAAGTCAAGCGCCACTCGCTCCGCTGGGTTTGCAGTATTGCTTATGATGTATTCCAAGCCACCCTTAGCTATTCCAAAGTTGACCTCATCGCTGTGGGATGTTGAAGCGCCACCCTTTAGCAGAAAACTTTTTTCACCATCTGAAGCGTTGCCTACTGATCTTTGAGCAATAACTTCAGCTTCGCTTAAATCTCCGTCTGGAACGGGCATAAAGTTACCAGCCGCAGCAGCTTCCCTTGCTTTGTCTACATCTTTACCTAGCTTGCTTGCCAGCCTTTCGCTAAGTTGCTGCCTTGATCTAAGGATAGATTTTTCTTTAATGTTGAGAGATGTTGACGCAAGATACTTAGCGCCATTACTTTGGATAAATACCTTGTAATGCCCTTCGGCATTCTCACTCATTTCAGCTATGTAATCGCTAAATACATTAGCATATCCGTCAGCATCATACTCATATTTAAGCGCAATTTCTCGAGCCTTTAGCCTAAGCTCAGTATCAACGGACTCTTCAAACCTTGCGTCTACCACCCGTTGGTAAGCGTCAGCCGCAATTTTTCCAAAACCCATTGGCGCTTTAAAGGCTTCCGGCTTGCCAGTCTCAGGGTTAAAGGTTGTAAGCTTGCTATCCTCAAGTCCTTTAGCAAGTTCTACACCTCGCTTCTCAGCCACCCTTGCAGCATTTTTAAAAGCAATTTGCCCCATAGTATCGGCTGCATTTGCAATCGCCTCGCCAACCCTAGCACCGCCTGCGTCTGCACGGACAACACCAATTGGCTTATTGAAGACTTGTGTTTGTTGACGAATTATAGCCATTGTTTGTTATGCCTTCTATGGTGTTGATTTAGCGCTTGAGTAACTTTCCCAACCGTTAGCTAAAGTAGCAGTTGCCCTGTATAGAGATGCGGTCTTTGCGTTGCGCCCCCTACGACCTTCAGCAAGTCTTTGCATATCTTTTTGAAGACCAGCCCAATGGTTTTGAGTTTGTATTCGACTAATGTCTGTGTATGCAGTTTCTTTTTGCGACTGTAAGAATGCTTTAATTGTCATGCTGGAACCAACGTCCCTGCCAGTAGCGGCAAGTTGTGCAATATTTGCAGACATTGCAAAGTCAAATTCCTTTTTCCGCTCAAGAGCCATTTGATCTGCCGCAACTTTATTTAACTTTTTGTCAGTTTCTATGTTGAAAGCGTTAAGGTCAGCTTCTTGCTTCTCAGCTTTACCTGCTTGAATTTGACCAGCCGCAGCAATAGCAGCAAATATTAGTGTCTCGAGTGCCATTAGAGTACAAGCTCCGCTATTAAGCCGTTAAGCTGAAGTTGAAGTGGATCATTTTGCTCAATGGTAATCTGAGGATCGCGGCTATGGCCCAAAATCCTAATTTCTTTTTTCCCAGAAAAGTCGTCATCCATTGAGAAGTTTCTATTATTTACTTTAACTGAGCGAGTTGCCTTCAAATCTAAAACAACATTACTAATCCCGCGAATAGTACCAGTAACCGGACCATTAGATGCCGTAACGTCAATTGGATTAGTTACGATCTTAGCTGTAAATGCTTTCCCAACATAAGCATGAGTGAACCCATGTTCGCTGTAGGCGCTCAGATTAATCTCTTCGCTTGAGTTTACGGTAAGCTGACCAAGATAAGACTGCTTGCCAGCCTTGACTCCGATAACGTCAACAACGTCATTGTTATTATACAGACCGCTTACGTCTACAACATTTGTTGAGACAGCTTCGTAAAGATACAAGTCTAATCCAACATCACCAGTAAACTCACACAAATGAAGCTTATTGCTTTTATCGTAAACATTAACAAACAGCCTGTTATGTATTGCAATCGTTCCAGCAAACCTACCAGATGTTGTTACCCTAGTCCAAGAGGCTCTTTTCTCTGCGCGGTTTGAGGAGAATAGAGTGCCCTCACCGTCGCCAAGTACAATAAAAGCATATGAGTCAGACAGGTCAAATCCAGAATGCACAACTGCCATAGACTGAGGCGACTGTATTAAGTGTCCAGACAGTGTTGATATAGAGGAAGCCGTGTAGGCGTCCTCAGAGTCGGTATAGAGATATTCCCTCACTGTATGCCCGTCATGCTGAACAAAGACTGTAGCGCCGTCTATGGACGCGGGAAGCACAAACTCAGTACCATAAGGTGTCTGCTTTCTGATCTGTGCGTTAGTCGGCGTGATGGCTTGATTCAAGTAAGTGGGAATGTAAAGCTCACCAGATGCTGTGAACACCTGAAGGTCTCTGTTGGAAACCATGTATCTAATTTCATTAACCTGACCTGTGGCTGCTGTTAAATCAATTGAGTCTGAGTCTTCAGCCTCGCCCACATCGAAGTTAAAAAACTGACCAATCTTGCTCATCCAAATTGTATCCGGCTGAGCAATGGTCCCTCCAAAAACAAGCCTATTTTCGTGGAAACAAACGGAAGCAGGGTATCCTCGAACAGCTGAGAAAGCTTGTTCATACCAGTCTGCTGTAGCAGCATGAGTTACAATTTTAACGTAACCGCCACCATCTTCTGATGAACTAGCAGAGCCGCCAGCCGTAAAGGTGTATGTGTTTTCATTAATAATATTGCCGACAGTCCTAGAGCCATTAAGGTTTCCAGTGTTAATACCACCAGTTGCAGCAGCTTCTTCAACAGTAATCGCTTCACCGCCAGAAAAGCCGTGGCTAAGATGTGTAACCTCTACCGATGCAGAACCTTCAATTGTTCTCAGAGGGTTAAGAACAGCTAGTCTAATTTTAAGTTCGTCAACAATATCAACTATAGCTTCGCAAGAAGACTGAACCTCAGTAATAGTCATTTCAGACTCGTGATAACGTAATACTGTTCCGACATGGGCTGAGCTTAGATAGTTGCCGCCAGTCTGGCTACCGTCTGTGTTGAAATAGGAAACTCCTTCTTTAGAGTTGAACCCAACGGAAACATCAGCTGCGCCAGTGCTTGTCGCAATATAAGTTATCTCTTTAAAAAACCTTATTGTATCGACTGTTGCGTTGCTGGGAGCAGTGACACTGACACTAATAGTAACGCCGTCAATGTCTTTTCCAGCAATTTGAATGTACTTACTTGTGTTCGTGCTAGTCGAGGTAAAAGTAATTTGTCTTGGTTTATCAAAAACAATAGGACTGCTATTAAGGAGCGTAAAGCTGCCACTAGCGCTTACAGTTTGAGATACAGCAACACTGCTTGCATCGGTAGTCCCAGTGCTTGTGTATGCCTTTACAAGAATTGAATCTCCAGTTGTTGCCCTAGGGTCAAGCAATACACCTTGAGCTTGGAAGTCATAGTAAGGTTGATAAATCTTGTGGTTGTCGGGCCTTGAGTCGAAAGAAAATGTGCTAATATCAAAGTTTGTAAGGCTAGTACGGCTCACTAAGCGCGGCGCAAACAATGGGTGACAGACAAACATTACGTCACCGTATTGAGCAACTGTATATTGAGTCACATAATCTTGATCGAACGGAAGTGCGGCTGAGTTCACATCTGCCGTTACGGTATCCACAAGAGAAACAGACCCATCGTCTAATAAACGAAATGCCCTGAGTTTTTGATGCTCAATCGAAAGGATGTACTGCTCATTATCGTCAAACAAAAAGGATGCAAGGAAAGATTTATTGGGATTACTTGCGTCATACGTCAGGCTGTAGTCATAAATATGCTTTAAGCCATGACGCTTCTTTAAAGAACCCTCAGACATTACAAGAAAATTCTCAACCCGCTGTGCAGAGGAGTTGAGAATTGGTGTGTCGTTACGGCTAATAAGGGAATCGCTGACTTCGCCAAACTGAAAGCTGTTTATTGGTACTCTAACTTTCTGCATTAACTTCGCCTTTCAGCAATAAACCTTGATGTGTCAAGTTTGCGTGTTGTCTGTGTTTGAGAGTGCAGACGACGAGCCTGAGTCATTTGATAGTTAGCCTTCTGCTCCATGAGCGAGGCGAGTTGAGAGTCACGCGCAGCAGATATGGCAAGCACACCAGCCATCATGTATTGAACAGCAGTGACAAAGTATGGAGGCCAATCAACTTCATTAGCACGGAACACATAGTCAGCAATTAAAACATCAGAAGTGCTTGAGTCGCTAAATACTTTGGAACCATAGGTGTCATACTTAATGTTAAAGTCATTCATAGTGACTGCCATTAGCATAATTGATTCAGAGGGTAGTTGGTGAGCAAGTTTCCAACGCCCAGTAGGGGCTTCGGACAATTGGTTTAACACAGCCTGATCGGTAGCAAAGCGCCAACGAGAGTTGGTCAAAGCTGATCTTGCCATGTCTTCATACATTGCGTCACAAATTGTTGCTTCCGCAGTGCCATCGTCAAATGATTGAATCGCCTCACCGCCGATAAGCAATGAAGCGCGAGAACAAATCTTGACGGGTGTGTTTGCTACATCTGGCATATGAAAGTCGGGGGGCCGAAACCCCCCGTCCTATTTAGTCGCTGTCAGTATTAGTAACGACAACGCCGTTAGTAATATCAACAACTGTACCACTATTTGCATTAACGTAAGCATGGGTGATAACTGGCGTACCGCCAGTAGATGTCACTGTCATGATTACATCATTTACATTCAACATGCCTGCGGCAGCGTTGAAGTACCCAGCAGTATTTGCGTCTGCGATTGAGTCTGCACTGGTGTAGTACCAAAATGCTTGACCCGAACCACCGCCAATACGGATGAGGCTAGATGCTGTATAAGCCATTATTCAGTCTCCTTAGTTGTTGTCTAAGACTTCATAGATGCCATCATCGTCAATAACGACAGCGCCCATGGACATCATAGATGTTGCGAGGTGTGAGACTTTTTCGGCCACATAGTTTACCTCAGTTGAAACGTCAGCGTTTATGCCGAGGCCAATTGAAGAAGTGTGGTATGCGAAGTTCTTGCCACCAGCTACAGCAGACGTTGAGAAAATCTTGAAGCCCAAGAATTCTTTCATTGTCATACCGCCAGCAAACGGAAGGTTCTGTGGACCAACGAAGTCCGAAGAAGCAAACTCAGTGATTGCAAACAAGTCAGCAAACCCAGCAGGCGACATAGCAAGATAGCGCTGTCCGTCTTCTGGAACGTCTGCTGTACCAAATGTTTGGAACAATGAGAGCAAGTCAGCCTTTTCAAGCGCAGAACTTGCGTCATGGATTTGAGTGCTGTTAGCACCAGCGTCCATAGCAGCGATGAGGATTTCATCAGTCTTGCGGCCCAAGGCTCCAGCAGCAGATTGTGCAACAGCTTGGCGCTCGTTGATGTTAGTCTTCAACTCGTCAAGTTTGTCGATGTACTCTGGTGCATAGTAATCAGCCATGGTTGCTTCCACGTTAGTGTGAGCAAGTTCCATTGGTGTTACGTTACCGTTGCGGGATTTAGTAGTTGCGACGCCTTTGCCAATTACTTGGAAACGAGCAACCGAAGCAGAAACATTTGTAGACCGTACTGTGTTACGGAGCTTAGACCCCATACGTTGATACGCCAAATGTACTTCTGTCTCGAACTGCTTGATAAAGGCTTGGTCAATAGTATTAGCCATTTTTTCAGTCCTATTATGAAGTTACAGTGTCAACGGGTGTCCGCTCTTTCACCTCAGCAAGGGTATCCTTTCGGGCCTTTCAGTGCTTTACGGGCCGTAGTGAGTTATTGTAAACAAGTTTTTCGTTTGGATTGCAACGCACAAATTCAACATACTCGTTTGAATCGCGCCGACTTACGCCGACAGCCTCGAAGCCAAGCCAAGATGCCCAGTTTAAAATTGGCTCATATTCAGCCAAGATTGTCATAGTCATCATCTCTTCTGTTTGATCAAAAAAGTTTACTAAAAGCTTAGAGCCACGTGCCAGTGCGTGAAAGTTTTGCTTCAACCCACTGGAAAACATAGCAAACATCTGAGCATCTTTAGCATCATCGTACCAAAGGCCACCAACCATTAAAAAGGTTTCTTCATTTCGTCTTGCTATATAGGATTCTGAGCATTCGTGCATCTCGTATAAAGACTGCCTTATGTCAGTGTGGCCCATTAAAATTAGCTCTCTTTTATTTTCCGAGCTTAAATTCTCCGCCACCTCGTCTATGTGACCGAGGGTAAACGGGGTGAGATAGTAATCACCCCGCTGAATAATCTTAACTTCTGTAGACCTGCTTGAAACCAGCTTCGACTTCCCGAACGAAGTTTGGGTCACGGTCCCTTGGGTTGTGGTATCTTGGATCACTCATCATCTCCCTGAGTTTAGCCTCAGTCAAACCTGCGGTGGGCTGAGTATTTCCAGAGAATGATCCACCTTTTAGCGCCTCTTGTATAGACTCTAGGGCTAAAATACCTTCGTGGCTTTCACACATGCGCTCAATTGCTGGCAATGCGTTAGGCGGAAAGAACTTAGTGGCAAACATAGAAGCTGCTTGAATACGAGTATCCGCATTCTCACCTAGCTTTTGAGCCTCTGCCTCAAGATCGGGGCCTTCATTGCCGGGTACAGACGCAGCATACATCTCAATCCCCTGCTGGAATTCTTCTTGAGAGAAGCCATTTTCATAGGCGTGATCGGACCACCACTTCAAAAGCTCATTATCTACAGATGCTTCTGCGTCAATGATCTCTGGCAACTCGTAATCACCAGCGCTTTCTGGACGGCTGCTGAACGCTTCCGTCTGTATCTCTTCCATAAGCTTAGACTTGATGTCATCTTCTTTGTTGCCAAGCTTAGACTCAAGTTCTTTATACGCCTTAGCCAAGTCTTCGCCCGTGCTGTATTTCTCAGGTAACCACTCCGGTCTATCCGTTTGTGACGTTACGTCACTTTCGATAACATAGTCCCGTGACGTTACGTCACTTTCAACTGGGGATTCTGTGCCACCTTCCATAAGTGTTTCGCTCATCTATTTTTGCTCCTATGTGCATGTGAGATACGCCGTTCCATTAGGCCAACGATATAACGCTGGCCCTCAACGTGTCTCAACTCTTCCGTTGTCACGTTAGGCCCATGAACCATTTCAATGGTTATGGATCGTAGGTACTTTAAGACTTCCTTCCCAGTAGGCGATTCAAATATACTGGCAATATTCTTGCTTATCTCCGCGTCTCTCTCTGAGTTACGTTGATAACCATCTATTCCGATATTAATCTTGTTAGCCAATAGGAGCCTCTTGCTGTGGTTGCTGTTGCATCTGTTGCTGTTGCGCCATTTGCTGCGCCATTGCAGCTAATTGTTTACGTTGATCTGCATCACGAATCAAGCTTTCCGGTACACCAAACTTTTTAGCAAGGTGAGCCGCTGTTTCTTCGCCATCAATAAGAAGCTGCAACATCTCTGGGCCGAACACACCGCCAACTAGCTCTAGGAATCTAGCGATACTTGAGATGTCTTGGTTGGCTTGAGCTTGAGCAAGTGGAGATACAGACCTAATCTTAACTTCACGACCATTGACAGTAGGGACTTCGATACGCCCTTGCTTCTTAAGGATGTAGATTACACGCTGTAATAACGGTTGTACTAACTCAGCCTGCAATCTGCCAAAAGCAGAACCCATACGGCGCGATAAGTCAGCCATACGCTCAGCAACTTCCGTAGCTGTAGCTGGTGTACGGTCAGGATTGCCCAACATATCGTTGTAAAGCGCACGTTTAATATTTAAACGCATATCGCTTAGTACCAATTGGGCCACATCAAAGTTACCAGCGGCTTGAATCGGCTGCAATCCAGCGGAACCCATAGCTTTAGGAATGATTGATCCCGGTACAAGTTGAATAGTATCAGGGTTAATGACGCCATCATCATCAATTTGATAGACACCTGAGATAGCCATTTGAGCGTTCTCAAGAATAAGTTCGATAGTTAGGTTACACGTCTTGATAGCAGACAGCGCGTTAATTAGTGGGCCGCGACCATATATTTCACCAGCACACTTAGACCAACGGAAACAAATGAATGGGTTTGCGCCCAGTCCAGAAATCTCATTTGAATATAGCAGTGTTTCAGTGTTCATACAGATAGCATAGTGGAAGTAAGCATCCTCGTTCTTACGAGAATAGTCCTTACATACCAACTCAAGAACGGTTGTCTCAGCTTCTTTCCCCATTTGCGCCATAACTTTAGGGTCAAATGTTGCATTAGGGTACAACTCACTAAGCTGATCGTACTTTATATTCTTCCGCTCACGATAAACGTGGTCAATCTTATCATCAGGGCCAGTGTCCAGAACAACATGAGGCAGTGGGATGGCGCTAAAATTAACAGGATTAATAGCATCGCCTTCTTCTACACACAAAATGCCAGTGCCGACAGCCAAGTCCATGAACGATTCATGCACCTCTTGGCTAAAGTTAGAGTTCTGAAGTACCTCGAAGACGTAATCTGTTACCTCATCAAGCTCATTATCAATGGCTTCACGCTGATCTTTGGGAACTTCGCTGCCTGACATGAGGTCAGCCCATCTAGCAAAGTTAGGAACAATGCCAGATTGAAGTCGGCTTGCAAACTCCTGCACACCCACGACTGCCGTTTCGTCAAAGATTTTATCATCTCTGCGCTCACCGGGAGTTTCTGAATAAAAGGATTCACGTTGCGGAAGAGCATACTCATAACATTCTTCAAACAACGGAACCCAACGCTCACGGAAGGCTTTCGACTTCTGATAGCGCTGGATGTACGTCTTTGCAATCTTGTCCATTACCTATTAAACCTACCAATAAATCCTTCGCCTGAGCCGCCGCTTCTGAATAAGGATCGTCTACCCTTCCCTCTACCAGCGCCGCCTCGACCTTCGCCTGCTGACCTAGCTTCAAGAGCTTCGCTTATATCGTCGCGCTTTTCAGAAGCTTTATCTTCTGCCGCTGCACGCTTTGCTGCGTCTGCTTCAAGTGAAGCATCTACAGATACTTGTTTCTCTTCTACTGAAGGGCCACCGCCACCACCACCAAAACACATAATATTCTCCTTTGCTTTACACTTCGTAAGCACGAAAGCGGTGCAAACTCAACGCACAAATTACAATCTTGACCACAATCCCGGTTTTTTACGCCGCGCTGGCCCCCTGCTAAACACATCAAAGTCACGTTTAGCCACTGTAGGAGTGGCTGGTTTCTGGCTATTCATCAGAGCGCGGCCTTCGCCAGCACCAAGGAACAAGTATTGTGCTGCATCGTGGACGTGAGAAAACATATTCTTATCAGGTTTATCGTCGAAGCGCTCACCCGATACCTGCATACGCTTGTAGGCATAGCCACCCTCGAACCCTTTGATGAGTTGAGTACACCTTCTGTCAATCAATAGTGCTGGCTTCCCTTCAGTCATCTTGGTTAGCTGGGAAGAGACAGCCTCAAGTCGAAGGTCAACAGAGTTGGAAGGCGCTGGGAACGCCCTCAAGCCAGCTCCGCGCATGATGTGAAAGGGAGTTGACTCATCAGTTTGTGCGCGGAAATCTCCTGAAGGATCGCCATAGATTATGACTTCACCCGCAGCGGCAAACCTTGTTGCCAATTCTTGTCGTAAAACTTCGGAGAACCTAACGATTCCCATGTCTATTGCCACAATCTCTGCCTGTAAGAACCACCTACCACGGACTTTTTGCCCAATAACAGCGGCAGGAGTAAGCCCAAAGTCCACCCCAACGTACAGTGGGACGTTAGCGGCTATAGGTATTTCCTCTTTTGCAACGTGAACTTCGGTAGCAAACATAGGATACACGGGCTTTCCTTCCTGAATATGGCCTAATCTGTTCATTACATAGACATCAATCCATGATTTAGTCTTACCCTGAACTAGGTTAGGGTAGTAACTCTTCATCATGTTCTTCTGATTCTCAGCACCTTTGCTAGGAACGTACCCTTGTATCTCTCCTTGCTCGTCTTTCGTCTCGACCATCCCAGAGGGCTGGGTATAGAAACGCCAGTTAGTCGGTTTGACCAGCATCTTAGCTTGCTCACGCGGAATATGATCTGGGATTGGAACCTCACCGGACATAATAGGCCACCAGTGATCCTCCTCAGGAGCATTGGTATCGGCAATAACGCCAGTCCAAGAAGGACCACCATCACGCATAGAAGGGTAACGACCCACACGCATAGTACAGGCATCAATAATACTCTTAGGTATTTCCCTAGCCTCATTGATCCAGATGCCAGTAAGCTCCAAAGATAGGAGTTTCTTGACATCTTCTGGTCTGTCCAAAGCAAGAAAGAGTACCTCAAGTTCCACATCACCTTTCTTAATGTTGTGAGTGTATGGGACTGACCAAGTGAATTTACCCCAGTCAGACTCAGGAAACCAGTCCAACCAAGTCTTGATTGTCGTGGTTCTAAGCTGTGGGTTTGTATTTCGGATGATAGCCCAACGGCTTTTTCGTACTCCATCGGGGGATTTCTCTTGTTCTAAGGCGCGGCGGAATACTTCTACGCAGCAAGCAACGGATTTACCAGAGCCAACGGGGCCTCTTATTCCACGAAAGAAGGTATTGTCTTTCATAAAGCCTTTAAGGATATCCCCGTCAGGCTTGTACTTGAAGTTAACCACTACCGCAGACCTTTATCCACACCGAACTTAATCATGCGTTCTATAATCTCAGGCCCGATGCTATCAATCAACTTGTCAACCTCGTAGTCTGTGACAAAAGCCTTACCGTGCTTTGCTTCAACGTAGGCAAACTCAGTCTTGCGCACGATACCACGCAGCATAGATAGTTCCATTGGCTTTAAGGTGCTTAGAAAAGACATATCTTTATGGCCCTTGCTTCTAATTAAGGTCTTCGTTTCTAGCGCTCTTTACCATTTCACGGTGCCTTTTTCTGGCTGCAATTATAAATGCTTTTTTCCGAATAGCGAACTGAGCTTCGCTTTCCCCCTTGCGCTTCTTAACAAAGTTGTCTCCCTCAATCGCCAAACCCTGAGCGCCACTGCTGCCAGAGCTTTTCTTTAAAAGACTTTTCGCCGCTTTGTTTATATCTACGTCCTTGAAACTTGCCATCACTTAGTTCCTTTCTTTTTCTTAGCTGGTTTTTTCTTAGATTCATTCACAAGAGGCGTAGAAGGATCGTCGGCCTTGAACTTGCCGCCCTCGGTCCGTGCGCTCACGGGGGCATCGCCCTCCTCGACCTTAACGGAATGGCTCATGTGAGTTGCGCCTGTCCAAGTAAAGCCATGAAGGGTATGTACTGCGCCCACCCAAAGCTCTTTCGTGTTCTTGAGATACCAAGCCATATTAAATCCTATCCGTAAGGGTTAAGTAAGCTGCGCTGGGCGCTGCCAGTTCTTTGAGTTGGCTTCTTTACATCTTCAAGCTCAGGGACATCACGATCAACCTTGTCCTCAGAAAGGGACGGTAGAGCGCCGTAGTTTACCTTCTGCTTTGCGTACATCTCAGCTACACTAGGAGTAGACTTATTACCACCAAAACACATATTACTATCCTCTTGGGTCAAATCTGCGACCAATGTACTTGGCGGCGTTGTAAGTTACGCTTGTATCCAGAATCCTCTGAAACAAGGTTGGGTTATTACGTCTTCTTGTAGATGGGTTGTAAGCATTGCGTCTTCGCGTAGGGCTTGAGTTATCGCCCGGTCTAATCCTACTGCTTCCAGACGATCTCATGAGTGTGCTTGATGAGGTTGGCCTTGGAGCAGGACCATCGCTGCTAGTCCCATCCCGCTGGGAATGTTCAATCGCCTTGCGTTCTTGCATCGCTTTTTGGTCAGCTTCGTTCTCAGCTTGAGTCTTAGTTCCCATACACATTACTTGTTCCCCTCTTCGATCATCCTAGCTTCCAACTTCTCAACCTTCTTTAAAAGGGAGTGATGCTTGCCACTTAAAACCTGCTGCTTAGGGTCTTCCTTAACGCCTAAAAAGCTGCGAACAGTACGAGCTACCTTGTTCAGAATAAGATTGTCAGCGGAGTTAGCCGCCTTACTCTTATCCATAACGTCAAGTTGTGCGTTCAGTCTATCATAAACAGACTTCTTCGACTTCTTCGTCTTGATGGTATCGTCGCCCATTACGCTTTATTCCTTCTCGTAATAGCCGCAGCTATCTTCCTTGCTTGTGCTGGGGAAGAAGCGCCCCAAGCCCTTAACGCTAAAGCCTTGCGGGTCGGCTTGCCATTCTCGTCTTTCATGGGGCCGCTTACGCCAGCCATTCGGGCAAGGAAGGAAGCGCGACGAGGATTATCGCCAGACTTAACCGGAGCCTTTAACTTGGAACCAGTAGTGCTGTTGAAATGCGCCCTGCCAGCAGCGTTTAAGCCACCGCTAGGATTCTGATGCTTCTTCG